>Ga0233425_10001887_pt1 | contig 44219 bp, 41 predicted proteins | sample Watercolumn_Towu_2_FD_181712 | JGI IMG/M metagenome (GOLD analysis project Ga0233425, IMG submission 181712) | Freshwater microbial communities from Lake Towuti, South Sulawesi, Indonesia - Watercolumn_Towuti2014_140_MG | ecosystem: Environmental > Aquatic > Freshwater > Lake | place...
TTTATTCGATAATCTCCGAGATAACGCCGGCGCCGACGGTCCGTCCGCCTTCACGGATGGCAAAGCGCAGCTCCTTCTCCATGGCGATCGGCGTGATCAAGGACACCTCCACCGAAACATTGTCCCCAGGCATGACCATCTCCACCCCTTCCGGTAAGGTCACCACTCCGGTCACGTCCGTCGTCCGAAAATAAAACTGCGGCCGATATCCATTAAAAAACGGCGTGTGCCGCCCGCCTTCTTCCTTGGCCAGAATATAGGCCTCGGCCTTAAACTTGGTGTGCGGAGTTATACTCCCCGGCTTGGCCACCACCTGGCCCCGTTCCACTTCGTCCCGCTTCGTCCCCCGCATCAGCAGACCCACATTGTCCCCGGCCTGCCCTTGATCCAGCGTCTTCCGGAACATCTCCACCCCAGTACAGATCGTCTTGGCCGTCGGTCGGATCCCGATAATCTCCACTTCGTCTCCTACCTTGATCACCCCGCGCTCCACTCGGCCCGTCACCACCGTCCCCCGTCCGGAGATACTAAACACATCCTCCACCGGCATCAAAAACGGCTTCTCAATATCCCGCACCGGCTCCGGTACAAACTTGTCCACCGCCTCCATCAGCTCAGAAATGGGCTTACAGTTGTTGCATTCCCCTTTCCCGCAACCGCATTCCAGGGCCTTCAAGGCCGACCCCTTGATGATCGGTAAATCGTCCCCCGGAAATTCATACTTGGTCAAAAGCTCCCGCAGCTCCAGCTCCACCAACTCAATCAGCTCCGGATCATCGACCATATCCACCTTGTTCAAAAAAACCACAATATAGGGCACCCCTACCTGCCGGGCTAATAAAATATGCTCCCGCGTCTGCGGCATGGGCCCGTCATCCGCACCCACCACCAATATGGCCCCGTCCATCTGAGCCGCCCCGGTGATCATGTTCTTAATATAATCGGCATGCCCCGGACAATCCACGTGGGCATAATGCCTGTTCTTCGTCTCATACTCCACATGGGCCGTCGCTATGGTGATCCCCCGCTCCTTCTCTTCCGGCGCCTTGTCTATCTGATCAAAGGGTACAAAATTGGCCATCCCCGACTTCGATAAACATAAGGTGATCGCCGCCGTCAACGTCGTCTTGCCATGATCAATATGCCCTATCGTCCCTACATTCACATGCGGCTTCGTCCGCTCAAATTTCTTCTTCGACATCTCTGCCCCCCTTGGTTAAAAATTTAATCCTTAGGTTTATAACCGAATTTAATAAATCTGGAGCCCACGACCGGGATTGAACCGGTGAACCTCTTCCTTACCAAGGAAGTGCTCTACCAACTGAGCTACGTGGGCCACTCGTCTTTATTTAGTCTATTTGTCCTTTAAACGTTTCTTTTACAAATAGCTCTTTTTAATTGGAGCGGGAAACGGGATTCGAACCCGCGACCCTCAGCTTGGAAGGCTGACGCTCTAGCCAACTGAGCTACTCCCGCTAATTTAATAATGAGGAAAAGAGAACTTATGGCTGTAGTGTTAACAATATGGTTCTACTTAACCCTATCTCCTACATCCTCCTCGTTGCCGGTTTTCCCGTCAAAGGATACCATACCCGTGCATGGATGGTGGAGGGGGGAGGATTCGAACCTCCGAAGGCATGGCCGACAGATTTACAGTCTGTTCCCTTTGACCGCTCGGGAACCCCTCCCAATGTGGGATTAAACATTCACTCCTTTTCGAAAGAACCTTATAACCCTTCTTGGATTCAACCGAATCTAACCCTTGCTGGAGCCAGCGAAGGGATTCGAACCCCCGACCAACTGATTACAAATCAGTCGCTCTACCGACTGAGCTACGCTGGCCGAATTGCGCCAAAGCAATCTTTTAAATATAAATCCTTGAAAAAAAATATTCAATACATTTTTTCCCGCCCTTTGTCCCTTCTTTTTAGGACTGGACGGAAAACTTAAATATGCTTAAAAATTAAATAGATAAGTCGAGAAGCCGTTCTTTTCTCTCTATGATGAAATAAAAATTATAACTTTACTGAGGATAAAATTCAATAAAAAAATATAATTTTCAGATATTCTACAAGAAAAACAGGATACCCCGCCCCCCCCCGAGGACATTCCCCAACCTTTTTACAGATAGATGACCTGGTTATCCCGGAGGGCAAAGGCCTTCTTAAATACTTTTCTAGCTTGTTGTTGGGCCTCCTGACGATCTTTTAACGTCACATAAAGGCTGGCATCAAAATGGATCAGGGCCATTTTTTTCACTTGGGCCCTTTTGGCCAGGCCGGCAGCCTCTTCCGGGTTTAAATGGGGCCACTGTTCATCTTGCTGGCCGGACCGAAAAGAACATTCCGTAATCAACAGATCGGCTTTAGAGGACAAGGCGAATAAATTATTGCAGATGCCGGTATCCGTGGCATAAACCAGCGTTTTTTCTTCCAGGAGAAACCGATAGCCGTAACAAACGGCGGAATGCTTTAATTTCTTAAAAAGAACCGGGACAGGGGGTGTGCAATGGGGCCCCAATTCATGAAGTCGGATCTTGGTCTTCAGCCCCTTCAGAGGGGCCGTAAATGGTTTATTAATAAGCAAATTCAAAATGTTCAGCAAACCAGGAGGGCCAAAGACATCAATACCTTGGGGAAACTGGAACTTGTTCAGGATGTGCAAACCCTGGACATGGTCCAAATGAAAATGGCTCAGGAAAAGATAAATGGGTTTTTTAGAGCCAAGAAAGCGATCAATTTTATAAAATCCGTTTCCGGCGTCCAAAATAAGATATTCTTTGGACGTTTCAATTAAAACGCATACCGTATTGCCGGTTCGGGTGTCATACCATCCGTTGGTCCCTAAAAAAATGATCTTCATGATCCTTCCTCTCAAAAAAAAGCCGATGACCGATCCATCGTTGACTCCGAAGCGATCCTCTCGGTTAAGAAGTTTTCAACAGCCATGATCCGCAAATATTACCATACCATCCTGATAATCAAAATTCCTCCCATTTTTCCCTTAAGGGAACATCCCAATCCAGAAGATCTATTTAAGAAACGAATGGAACAGGAGGCTTGCAAACCGATCCGGTCTGGTTTACATTTGGAAAAATTTTATCAGACTTATAAGGTACCGGCCCTTGATTAGGAAGTAAGGGTGCTATTCGTTGGACATTACCCCAACCTCCGGTCCCTTTTCATCGTATGGATGCCCCCTAAGTCCCGAGAGCTTCAAATGGATCTTCAAAAATTAAAACAACTGATGACCCCATTCCCCCATTCACCAGGGGTTTATTTAATGAAAGGTTGGGAGGGGCAAATTCTTTATGTCGGGAAGGCCAAGGACCTGAAGAAAAGGGTCCTTTCCTATTTGAAGGCCGAAGGATCCAAGACCACTTCGCTCCTGGAACGGGTGGAGGCCCTTGATTATATCCTGACCTCCAACGAAAAAGAGGCCTTAATCCTGGAGAGCAGTTTGATTAAAAAATATCGACCCCGGTACAATGTAGATTTAAGGGACGACAAACAATATCCCTGTCTACGGATCAGCCTGGAGGATACCTATCCCCGGTTGCAGGTGGTCCGTAAAATAAAAAAAGATCGGGCTCTTTACTTCGGCCCCTTTTCTTCGGCCGGCAAGATGCGGGCTACGGTTGCCTATCTCCAGCGGGTCTTTCCCTTACGTCAATGCCGGCAAAAAGACCCTCCCAGACGGTCCCGTCCCTGTTTATATTTTCAGACTGGAAAATGTCCCGGTCCCTGTCATCAAAAAATCACTCCAGACGATTACCGGGAAAGGGTCCAGGAGGTCATTTTTTTCCTGGAAGGGAAAAATCGGGAATTACAGAAGAGATTGAAGAGTCAAATGGCCAAAGCGGCCGAGGCCCTCCGTTTTGAGGAGGCGGCTCTTTTACGGGATCGCCTCCGGGCCATCTCGGAAACCTTAAAGGAACAACAAGTTGTTTCCTCTCATTTTGTCGATCTGGATGCCCTGGGCATGGTCGAACAAGCTGATTATACCGTTGTGGCTATCCTCTTTATCCGACTGGGTTCAGTAACCGGAATAACCCGATTTCGCTTCAAAATACCGGCCCAGTCAAAGGAAGAATGCCTAAGCGATCTGATCCAGCAGGTTTATCGCCAGGGGAAATATATCCCCCAAAGGATCTTAATTCCTTTTTCCATAGAAGATTCCCCCCTAATCGAGGAAGTCCTTTCCGAAGTGAAAGGACAAAAGGTCAAGATCCAGGTCCCCCAACGCGGAGAAGGGTATCGCTGGATGAATCTGGCCATTGAAAATTGTCAGGGTCCGCTCGCTTCAAAAAGACCCGAAGAGGAATATTCTGATCAGATTGCCCGCCCTCTACAGAAAAGATTGGGGTTGAAAGCTCCCCCCCTATCCGTCGGAGCCTTGGACATTTCTAATATCCAGGGGAATCAGGCGGTCGGTTCCTTTGTCCTCTTCAAACAAGGGCTGCCGGAGAAGTCCGGCTACCGTCGTTTCAGGATCAGGACCATAGACCAACCCAATGATTATGCCATGATGGAAGAAATAATCCAGCGACTCATCCGGCATCAGCCCGATTTACCCGATCTGATCCTGGTGGATGGCGGGAAAGGTCAACTAAATGTCTTGGATACTATTTTAAAGAGAAACCCGGAAATTCAAAGACCGGATATCTTGGCCTTGGCCAAAAAAACCTTTCGATCTCAGGGAGGGAAAGACGGGATCTATCTTCCCAACCGGAAAAATCCGGTCCGAATCCCATCGGATTCGGCCTTATTGCATTTTCTGGAAAAAATCCGGGATGAAGCCCATCGCTTTGCCCTGGCCTATCATCATAAGTTGAGAGAAAAAGAATTGATTCGCAAATAACGTTCGTTGTTGGGTGTTCGGCGTTCGGCGAAAGCATATTTTCATCTTTCGTTGTGCTCCGTAACGGACGGGGCAGGGGTAGAGTTCGAAAGTAGGGTTCAATGATTTCAGGGCTCTTGTGTGTTTCTTCCACGGCTTTCACGACTCGGCTGAGCTCGTCGCAGGCCTCGACTTCCCGGCCCCCAAATCTTTTTCATTATTGACAGCCAAATGATATCAAACTAATATTAAGCACTCCAGCCTGATAGGGAGGTTATCCATGTTTGGCATTGGCATGCCGGAACTTTTAATCATCCTGGCCGTAGCCTTGATCGTTCTGGGACCGAAGAGACTACCGGAACTGGCTCGTTCTATTGGAAAAGGTCTGGCCGAATTTAAACGATCAACCGAAGAACTGAAAGAGAATCTTAATCTCGAAGAAGACTTGAAGGATGTTCAAAAGGACCTCAAAGATTTAGTCGATCCTTATCAATATATCGAACCTAGCGGATCTCCCCCTAAACCTCAGGATCATCAAACCGAAATGGCCGAGACTAGCCCGGTTCCCGAAACACCTCCCTCACCAGCCCCGAAAGGTCCCGATGTCTGACCTAAAGATGCCTTTCACCGCCCATCTGGCGGAACTCCGGAAACGATTAATCATCTGTTTTGTGGCCATCGGGATCGGTTTCCTCATAGCCTATGCCTACTCGACCCAAATTTTTGAATGGCTGGTGCAGCCCTTGATCGGGGTTTTACCCCCAGGGGACAAATTGGTCTTTACGGCCCTGCCGGAGGCCTTTTTTATTTATATCAAGACCAGCTTTATCGCCGGTATTGTCTTGGCCTCTCCGATTATATTTTATGAATTATGGATGTTCGTCGCCCCGGGATTATATCAGAAGGAAAAAAAATTTGTCTTACCTTTTGTCATTATTTCCTCTTTTCTCTTTGTCGGCGGGGCGTTGTTCGGTTATTACGTGGTCTTTCCGGTGGGCTTCCGCTTCCTGGTCGGGTTTTCGACGGAAAATATCCGGGCCTTACCTTCTCTTCAGCTTTATCTTTCCTTTTGTCTGAAGTTATTGCTCGGTTTTGGCCTGGTCTTCGAATTACCGGTGCTGGCCTTTTTCCTGGGCTGGGCCGGAATCATAAATTCCAAAATGATGGCCCAAAATCGACGTATAGCCATCCTGCTTGTCTTCGTCATCTCCGCCATCATCACCCCGCCCGACGTGGTCTCCCAGATCATGCTGGCCGTGCCTTTGTATCTGCTTTATGAAGGAAGCATCATCATCGTCAGGCTCACCGGGAGGGGGAAAAAGGAAGAGGCTACTTAAACTTTTTATCCAGCTCTTCGATAAAATCCTTTAACGATTTATCCGTAGGCTTAACTCTCTCCGCTTTATCTTTGCTTTCAGAGGGGGAAGGGGAAATCGTTTTTTTATCTTTACCCGTTTGTCCGGTCCTTTTCCCGGCTTCCCTCATGACCGGCGAGGCATAAACAATTTCTTCGGTCTTTTCCTGGGAAGGCTGAAAGATTTTTCCCGGGGGATTCAGGTTTTTCTGAAAGAACACATATTCGTTCAAATACCGCTCGAAGGTGAACATACCTTCGTTTTTCCCGAGATGGATGACATTTTCGATTTGATGCAATTTGTTTTCCCGAATCGTCCCCTTCAACGACTGGTTCTTAAGGAGGATGGAAAGAAGGGGCACCCGAAAGCCGAGATTTTCCATAAAGACCAGTTGCTGAACCACCAGCCAGCTCAAGGTGGAGGCTAAACGGTAACGAATATCATCTTGCGCCTCCATGGGAAAGGCATTTAAGAGGCGATAGAGAGCCTCCTCCGAGTTACTGGCATGCAGGGTGGCAAAAATCAGGTGTCCACTCTCGGCGATATTCAGCGTTAGTTTGATCGTTTCCGGATCTCTGATCTCACCGACAACAATCACGTCAGGATCTTCCCTTAAGGCATCCAAGAGTCCCTGTTCAAAGCTGGGCATATGCGTACCCAGTTCCCGCTGTTCGACAAAGGACTTTTTCGAAGGAATCCGATACTTAATGGGGTCTTCCAGGGTGATTATGTGGTGGGCCTGATTGCGGTTGATTTCATCAACAATGGCGGCGATCGTGGTCGTTTTCCCAACCCCGGTAGCCCCGCAGATCAAAATCAACCCGGATTTGAGCTTGCCGATTTCTTTTAAAGAAGGATGAAGATTCAACTCCTCGATCGAGGGAATGGCCCCGGGTAGGATACGAATGGCCAGACTCAATCCCCGGGTGGTATTAAAAAAATTTATCCTCAGGCGAGCCCGTTGATAACTCAGGGCACAATCAACTGAAAAGCGCTGCTGAAGCTGGTTTAATTGGCTGGGGCTAAGCAGGGTTTGGGTTAAGGCATCCACCTCCTCATGGTTCCACTTGAGATTGGCCTGAAACTTTAAGAGGCCATTGATGCGGTAGACAACCGGGTGACCGCCGGTGATATGGATATCCGAAACTCCCAGACTCAAGGCAGAGGAAATCAGGTTTTCAAATTTTTCCATGTTTCCGTTCCCTACCTTTTTTATTTAAGGTTGTTTCAGATCGAGGCCAGTTCATCCATAATGGTAATTTCCGGGTTCCCTGAGAACAACTCTCCTGCTCGGCCCATTAAGGAAGCAAAATGCGGGGTTGAGGAATGGGCTTTCAGGGCCTCTTTATCCTTGTAGCGTTCCAGGATGACCAAGGTATGGGGAGCCGATTTGGAGATATTCAGGGTATAGAAAAGCGTGCCTTCTTCTTTTCCCACTTCCCCTATTAACTGTTTAAAGGCTTCAATGGCCTGGTCTAATTTTTCTTCTTTGACCGGAATCTTGGCAATAATGGATATCATGGGTTCATCTCCTTACAGGGGTGTCAAAAAAACCTTACGCATCCTAAATTTGTCTCAGGTTTATCCCTTCCTTGTCAAGCAGAAAAAAACCATTCCCCCCTTGCAGTATTTTCATTTTTCGAGTATTAATGCTTCCCGGACCTGCTCCGGCCTAGAAACCGCACATCCATCCGGGGCCGCCCTTTCAACCTGGGATTATTAGTCGAAATGGACCGTTTACCACCTCCTAGTAAAGAAGGAATTTTCATGTCTAGACCGGATCACGAATACCTGCCCCATTCTACCGGCTGTTTTTTATGCGGGGATGAAAACCCTTGCGGGGCCCGAACCCGATTTTTTGTTCAAGACGATAGGGTTAAAACCAGACTCGTCTTGCCCCAACATCATAATGGATATAAAAATATCGCTCACGGCGGGGTCCTGGCCGGTTTATTGGATGAAACTATGGGCTGGGCGGCCACGGTTTTTAGTCAGAAGCATCCTTTTTACGTGACCGGGGAACTGACCATCAAATATCTGGCTCCGGTCCCTGTAAAGGAGGAAATTGAAATCGTTGGACAGATGGATAAAGATGCCGGCCGGATTGCCTACTGCAGTGGGGTCTTGTTTTACAACGGCCAGGAGTGTCTCCGGGCTAAGGGGAAATTTCTCCCTTTAAGCGATGAAGCCACTGCCGAGGTCTTCCCCTATCTTAAGTTTGATCAGTGCCGGAAATATCGGACCCTCTTTAATCGGATAAAAACAGGGCCCTGAAGCGGACCTCGCGCCTTTAACCTTTTCCAAATCCTATGCCTGATGTCAATCGTCCCAAATTGATCTTTTTCATCCTGGCCTGGCTGGGAATGGTCATCTATTTCACCCAGCGCTGGGTCTTCGGCCCGGTCATCCCTACATTGATGAATGAATTTCAGATCAATAAAACGGCGGTTGGAACAATCGGTTCCGCCTCCATCCTGGGCTACATGTTGTCGCCTATTTTGGCCGGGTGGTTGTCGGATCGTTTTGGCCGTAAGCCGACCATCCTTTTCGGCATTTTCGGTTTTTCGGCTTTGACCGTTATCTGCGGAATGGCCAATAGTCCAAATCAGCTATTCGCCGCCCGTTTTCTGACCGGGGTGACCGAGGCCTTTTTTTTCATCCCCTTATTGGCTTTTACTCTGGAACTATTTCCGGAGCGACCCGGATTTTTCTTGACCCTAATGTCTTCCGGTTCTTCATTAGGCTGGTTTGTCGGCCCGGCCTTGGCCGGCTGGCTTTTGAACAGCAGTGGTAACTGGCGCAGCCCTTTCTGGGTGGCCGGAGCAACGGGCCTGATCCTGGCCGTGATGCTTCTTCCTTTTTGGCCCAGGATAGAGGTCTCCAAATCTTCCGGTTCCTATTTTAAAAAAGACCTTTTCAAGCCGGGCTATATTCTTATGCTGGCTCTTTTGGGAATGATCGCCGCCTTCCAGATCTCTACTGAATTCGGATTTACGATGTGGTTTCCCACTTATCTGGAACTGGAGTTGGGATTGGCCACAGCGACGGCCGGCGCCATGGCCGGCTTATATGGATTCGGTCAGTTTGTTGGAAGGCCGGTCCTGGGTTGGATGGCCGATAAGGTGGGATATCACTGGGTAGGCACCGTTTCCGGCCTCCTGCTAACCGGCAGTTTCATCCTCATCCTGGAAATAAAGCACCCTATCCTTCAAGGAATTTTTACTTTATTGGCCGGTTTTATCGGTTCCGGAGTCATGGGAGCCCTCTGGACCTCCACCGGATTGATCTTTGATCAATTTAAAGGATTGGCCTTAGGCGTGATCACCACTATCGGTTATGTCCTGGCCTCCCTGGCCCCGATTTTAATCGGCTATGTAGCCGATCACCACTCGGTCGGCCTGGCCCTCTGGACGGTCTGCGTGCCCACCGCCTTCCTGGCGGCCCTCACCTTCCTGGTTTCCAATTTCGCCAAGCCTTCTTCTTCAAACAACCCAAACTAATTCTGAGTAGCATTAAACAAGGCCTAATTTCTAAGCCTTAGGTTGGCGAGTCCATCATGATAGAAATTAAAGTTATCTTTTATTCTAAAGTTCTCAAAGGACACAAAATGCCTATGACAGGTTGCTCAAAAAGGTCCCGGGCTTCCGGAGGAAGCCTTTATTAAGGTCGGCTAAGCCGATTGACTATAAGGCATCCAAAGTCCCGAGGAGTAAGACGGACAAAGAAGTACGTCGCAATGATGAGGGGCGAGGATAACGCCGCAGATGGGCCTTTTTGTTCGCCCCAGATCACGGCTTACACCCACCCCTTTGGGGCGGTGCCCGGTTTCAGCAACCTATTTCATGTTTAGCCACAAACCAATCGACAAGATGTCTCGCTATACTTATCTTGGGAGGGATCTTAGGGAGTTGATCAAAGCGAAACCATTGGGCATCCAGGATTTCCGTACCGTCAATTTCAATCTCTCCCTGAGCATACTGGGCAGTGAAGCCGATCATCAGGGAATCGGGGAAAGGCCAGGGCTGGCTGCCGAAATAGCGGATGTCCCGAACCTCGATGCCGGTTTCTTCCCGGACCTCCCGGGCCACTGTTTCTTCGAGGGATTCCCCCGGCTCGGCAAACCCGGCCAGGACACTGTAAAAACCGTCTTTGAACCGGGGAGAACAGGCCAATAAACAGTGTTCCCCTCTTTCGACCAGAACAATGACCGCTGGAGAAATTCGGGGGAAGCTTAGGTTCCCGCATCCCGGACATTCCTTGGCCTGTAGCCCGTCTTTATCTTTCATCTTCGTTCCGCACCGGCCGCAGAATCTGGAATGCTTTGACCAGTGCAGAAGATGCAAAGCCCGAAAGGCTATGGCCATCAGGTCCTGGTCTAAGCGGTCGTATAGCTGGCGCAGATCCAGGAAGGTCAGGTCCGTCAGGAGGGGAGATGGGGCCTCAGCCAAGGCCGCAGCGAAACAGGGCCGGTTGTCCAGCTTCCCTAAAAAAATTTCTTCCGCCGGTTTAAAAGAGAGTCTGTCGAGGTCTGCGAAAAGAGGGATGGATGGCTGATCTCCTTCTTTGGATATCAACAGTTTTCCTTTAAGAAAAATAAACCACCAGGCCGGCACCCTACTCTGAGTAGGCCGATCGGCCGCAGGATGAAATAATCTGGCCATAACCGGTACTTTAAAAATGCCTTACAAGAAAAAGGTTAAATAGCCATAGATCAATATCACGAACGGAATAAAAACCGCGACAAACCGCCTGTTGAGCTTATTGGCCCCGGCCTCGTCATGACGACTTACGTTGGCACCCAGGACATTGAGACAGGCAATGCCCAGAATGAAGAAATAAGCCACAATAAAATAATTTCTATCAGTTAAGTTGTTTTTCAGGATCGACTGTTTTATTTGTTGTAGTTCGCTCGTTAACCCATGCAGCAAGCTGCGGGGAATGCGCTCGCTGTTCCTGTTCAAACCGCTATCGCTAAGCAGAAAAAAATTCTTTTAAATGGAAATATAATTTCTTAATTTCACCGGACCAATCCGATTTCCCTAAGGTAGCGTAACGTCCCCGGATGGATCGAATCCGGATTTGGGGCGAAGGCCGAGGTGTTGGCCATGGTCGTCTCCCGGGCCTTCGGCAGGCGTGAACCCAGCACATCCTTTCCCCTATCGATGGCCCTGACGAGACGGTAGACCATATCATCCGCCAGATCCGGACGGGCCAGCACAAAACTCCAGGAGCCCACGGATTCAAGAGGTGTGGTTTGTCCCAGATAACTGCCGGCAGAAACAGACAAACGTCGCAGAAAGGGATATCTGGCCAGGATGCGCTCAATCTTCTCGTTACTGGGGACGCTGAAGCGCTCCCCTTTGGGCTGCTGGCTTAGGATTTTTTCAGCCAGTCCAGGAGGCGCCTTTGGCCTTCCAGCTTCCGGACCTCAGTCACATCCTGGCTCACTTCCAGACAGCCCTTATACAGTCCTATGGCGTCGCGTAAGGCAAAATACCGGATATGAATAAATCTCCCTTTTAATTCAATCCAGAATTCGGCCTGATCCTTTTCTCCCTTCCGGAAGGCATCTAGTAATTGATTGACGACGTGAACACTGGAAGGGGGGTGGCATCTTTGGACTTTTCGGCCGATAATGCCCGGACTTCTGGGGAAAATCCGTTCCTTTCCTTGCGAGTAATAGGCCACTCGATCTTCCTCATCCACCAGAGTCACATCAACGGGCAAATGGGTCAAAAGGAGATTGACCATTTCCCGGGAGATAAACCCCGTATCGAGATTAATTTTTTCTTCTCCCGGTTCCGGCTTCGGTTCTTCCGGAACAGCCGCAGACCAGGGCGCCTCGGGTTGAATCCAGGCATAGCCGATCTCTTCTTCCCCTTTCCGGACTTTCACCCATTCGGCATCGGACAACAATTCCAAAGCCGTCGGAAAGAGAATATGTTCTTCCTTGTAAATCATTTCTCTAATGGTATGCAGAAGATCCTTCAAAGTGGTCTGCACTTCTTTAATCTGGTTCTGAGCAAGTTCGGTTTTGGCTTTCTTCAATAAGGCCCGGATGTCATCATGAATGGCCCACATCACCTGCGAGGGAGCGGCAAAATCATGGGCTTCCAATAGGGGGAAAAGTTGATTTTCCTTTCTCTGATAATGCAGTTCGATATCTCCCAGTCGTTCGACCAGGACGGTCAAATCAGCCGGGGTGGTTCCTCCCTTTTCCTCAGGAGGTAAGGCCCCTAAGGCGGTCAGGAGCAGATCAATGTTGTTCATGATCTCTTCCGAAGCGCGGTTTTCCTTCATGAACGTATGGACCGGGTGACCAGGCGGACATCCCGGAATTTCATGCCGTTCCAAGGCCTCTTTAAAGACGGATACATGGACATCGCAGAGCCGCTTGACTTCCCCCTCCGGCATTCCATCTTCAATCAACTTCTGCTCCAGGCCGGCTATCTCGGCCGGAGAAACATATTGGATCAATTCCTGGAACCGCTTCTTGACGGTCTCAACTTCCACCCCCTGATGGAGGTCCCGGATAATCCCCTTCAAGACCTCCTGCCTGACCTTGGGATCCGTCAGGTTTTCCGTTCCCCCTGGAATGGACGAGGCTTCAACGGCCAAGGATTTTCCTGTTTTGGCTTTGACCTCCCCGGCGATGCCCTTAATTAGAGTCGGCAGATCCAATTTTCCGATAGCGGCAACCTGGGTCAAGGTGGCTACTTTTCCCACGGTCTTGCGCATCAGAGGATTTTTTAAATTTTTAAACAAAGGAGACTGGGAGACAAAAAAATCAATCAAGAAAGGATAGTCTTTTAAGAGATCGTCGATTTTGGTTTTCGGGCTGATGAGTTCCATGAACAAACCTCCGTGATGGGATTAATCAATGAACGTCCCACAACCTCAGGAAATCCCTCACCCTAGTTACGGATTCTCTTCGGTATGAGATTGTACTTGCTGATGCCGGCCTTCCCGTTTTTTATCCCTATACCTCAAATTAGGGGTTTCAATCATCACCGTAGTACCGGGAGGAACCGAATGGGTCAACCAGACATTCCCCCCGATAACCGACCCGGCCCCGATGACCGTCTCACCCCCCAGGATCGTGGCCCCGGCATAAATCGTCACCCGGTCTTCAATGGTCGGATGCCGTTTGCTCTTTCGTAATATTTCTCCTTGCTCTTCCATGGGCAGGCTCAAGGCCCCCAGAGTGACCCCTTGATAAATCCGCACCCGGTCTCCGATCACCGTCGTCTCTCCGATGACCACCCCGGTTCCGTGATCGATAAAAAAATCCCGCCCGATGCTGGCGCCTGGGTGAATATCAATACCGGTTATACTATGGGCATATTCCGTCATCATCCTGGGCAGTAAGGGAATCTCCAGAAGAATCAACTCATGGGCCAAACGATAAATCGTAATGGCCAGGACACTGGGATAACTGAAAATAACCTCATCAAAGCTTTTGGCCGCCGGATCCCCCTGGTAAGCGGCCCGGACATCGTGGGCTAACATTTTCCGTAAGGAGGGAAGCTTTTTCAGAAAGGTCAGAGCCTCCTTTTGTCCTCTATCCACGCATAAGGTGCAGACCTGTTGGTACCGTCGGCATTCATGACGGATGCTTAAAGAAATTTGTTTCGAGAGGATCTCAAAAAGGGTCTGGATCTCCATCCCCATTTGAAAAGGAAGGGCAATCCGGTCTAATTCCTGAGGTCCGAAATACCCCGGGAACAAGACCCTCTTACATCGTTCGGTGATTTCCACCACCGCTTCCTGAGAAGGCAATCCGGCTAGATTAAGGTGATGAAACGTCTCCGGGTCTTGACAGCTTTCAACCAACTCGGTGACAATACCCGGAATTTCCTCACGGTAGCTCAAGGTTTGGCGACATGCATCAGTTTCCTCAGAAAAAGCGGGCCCATCCAGCCGACAAAGGTGTTTCGGTTTTTCCATCATGGGCCTACCCGTTTTCCCATTCCTTCAAGCATTTCTCGATAAAGGAAAAATCTTCTCTTAAAATGGTGCGCACATCCAGAAGGAAATGGTCTTTTTCGATCCGGCCGATAATCGGTGGATTGAAGGCCCGGAACCTTCTTTCCACCTCAGAGGTTGAATACAGTTGGGAGCTGAAGGCCAAGGCATACGAGTTCATCGACGATAGAGGCAAGGCCCCGCCGCCCACTTGCGAGGTCGTCGGAATCAGGTCTATTGCTAAACTTGGGGGAGCGGTTTTTATCAGGAGGCCATATAGTTTTTTGGCCTGTTGATGTAATTTAGTTAGGGGAACGGTCAGGAGGGCCAAAGTAGGGATATCCCGCCGGGCCTGTTCTTCGTTACGGTACAATTTCAAGGTTGCTTCCAGGGCGGCCAGGGTCAGTTTATCGATCCGCAAGGCCCGGTTCAGGGGGTTGTTCCGCAAGGCTTGAATGGTTTTGGCCCGGCCGACAATGATCCCAGCCTGGGGACCTCCCAAAAGCTTATCTCCGCTAAAAGTGACCACATCCGCTCCGGTTTGGACTACTTCCCTGACAGTGGGTTCTTTTTCCAGACCGAACGATGAAACATCCAGGAAACTTCCGCTCCCCAGATCTTCCATAACCGGCAGGCCATGCTTCTGCCCTAAGGCCACCAGATCTTCCAGAGGGACTTCTTTAGTAAAACCGATAATGCGATAATTACTGGTATGAACCTTAAGCAGTAAACCCGTATGCTCCGACAAGGCGGCTTCATAATCCCTCAGGTGGGTTTTATTGGTCGTCCCAACTTCCCGCAGGACGGCCCCGCTGCGTGTCATCACCTCCGGGATGCGAAAGGACCCTCCGATTTCCACCAGCTGTCCCCTGGAAACAATGACTTCCTTTCCCTGAGACAGCGTATTTAAAGCCAACAAGACGGCCGCGGCATTATTATTGACCACTAGGGCGGCTTCGGCCCCGGTCAGTTCACTCAAAAGATCAACCACGTGGCTGTAGCGGCTTCCCCGCTGACCTAATTGGAGATCAAATTCCAGATTAGAATAATAGCGAGCGGCTATTTCCATTTGTTCCAAGGCCTGGGGAGCCAATAAGGACCTCCCCAGATTGGTATGGACAATAACTCCGGTACCGTTGATCACCCGGCAGAGGTGATAAGCCGCCTTGGCTGACAGCCTGTCCTCAAATTCTTTCCAGAGGGTGGGCAGATCCAGGGAAGGGTTGCGGTTATCCAGGATTTCTTCCCTTTTTTGGTCCAAGATTTCCCGCATGACGGATAGCAGATGGTTTCTGGATGTCCTGCTTACCAGTTGCTCAAACTCCGGTTGCTCCAGCAGCAGGGTCATGGATGGTATTTTCTTTAAGGAATCGAGATGAGAAGAGGTCATTATTCTCTGCTCCAAGCCCTCATACCCCGCTTGCGCAGGGGCGCCACGAGGCATGAAAAAGGATTCGAGGGGCCGAGGGGTCGAGGATTCAGTCGCTCGACCCGCTCGGCTTTGCCGAGCTCCCCAAAAGGCTTCCTGTCCGACTCCCTCAGGGAGTCTCCCCAAAAGATCGGCAAAGCCGAGCGGCCGGAAGCCGAAACGTCGAGCTGTAGATAAGGTTCCCCAAAGGGGAACCGCCTGAAAAGCATGGCCGTAATCTACTTGAACCCTGGAATCCTAGAATCCTTGAACCCTGGTTTTGGATTAAATCCTTTCCCAGATTTCAGAAACTTTTGAAATTATAATGTTTTTAAAAAGTCTTGACAATGGAAAAGAATTACTATTGATCCATCCTCCCGGCTGGGGTATGGTACCGGCCATGAAGTGGAACATTTTACCGATTGAACAAGAGAAGGTCGAACCGTTAAGCCGGGAACTCCAAGTGCCTCCCCTGGTGGCTCAAATGCTGATCAATCGGGGCCTTCACCAAGCCGACCAGATTCAGGATTTTTTTTCACCTACCCTGCTTCAACTCCCCCAACCCTATCTGATGAAAAACATGGATAAAGCCGTAAACCGAATCCTGAAGGCCTTTGAACGAAAGGAGCGTATAGCCATCTTTGGTGATTACGACGCCGATGGGGTCACGGCTACGGCCCTGTTGGTCCATTTTTTAAGATCCCTCTTTCCTGATGTGCTCTATTACATCCCCCACCGGGTCCGGGAAGGATATGGTCTTTCCTTCTCCGGACTCACTTATTTGAAGGAACAAGGGGTTGACTTGATTATAACCGTCGATTGCGGCATTTCCAATCATCAGGAGATTGAATTTGCCCGAAGTATGGGGTTGGAAATCATTGTCACCGATCATCATCAGGTTTCCCGGAAAGGCGTCCCTTCAGCCGTTGCCGTCCTCAATCCCAAACAAGCGGGCTGCCCCTTTCCTTTTAAAGACCTGGCCGGGGTCGGCGTGGCCTTCTATCTCCTCATCGCCCTCCGCCAAACCCTGGATCACCAGGGTTTCTTCCCCCAAGGGAAACCCAATCTCAGGACCTATCTGGACCTGGTGACCATAGGGACTGTGGCCGATGTTGTTCCCCTTTTGGGTGCCAATCGCATCCTGGTTCGGGAAGGTTTGGAGGTAATGACCCGATCTCCCCAGATCGGCCTGGCGGCCCTAAAAGAAGTCAGCGGGATTCAACCCACCAGGGCTGTTTCTTCGTTTGACGTGGCCTTTCGCCTGGCCCCAAGAATCAATGCCTTGGGCCGATTGGAGGAAGCCGCCCAAGGAGTTCAATTGCTGATCACCGATGATGTCCAAAAGGCCTGGGACTTGGCTCAACGGATGAACCAGGAGAACAGTCGACGGCAGACTATCGAGCAAATGATGATCAAGGAAATTGATCAGATCTTTCAATCCCGTTCAGAGATAAAAGACCGAATGAGTCTGGTCCTGGGATCAGAAACCTGGCATCGAGGCTTATTGGGACTGGTGGCTTCAAAACTGGTTGAACGTTTGGCCCGACCGGTTTTTTTGTTTACCCTAGAAGGTGAAACAGCTCATGGATCGGGACGGAGCCTGGAAGGATTTCATCTTTTTAAGGGACTAGAAACCCTGGAAGACCTTCTCTTAAATTTTGGGGGTCATGCCGCTGCAGCCGGAGCCACCTTGAAGATCAAAGATCTTCCGGACTTTGAACGGGCTTTTGAAACCTTAGTTCAAAAGGCCTTCAAAGAAACCGACTTAACCCCAACCTTGACTCTGGAGGGAGAGATTGATTTTCTCGGATTATCCAAAGATATCGCTCCACTTATGACCCGTTTGGCCCCTTTCGGGGCCGGCAATCCCGAACCGTTACTGGCCACCCGGCAAGTCAAGGTCAAATCCATTCGTCCGGTCGGAAACGGACATCTACGTTTGAAGATGGAGCAACAAGGATTGATTATGGATGGAATCGGCTTCGGCCTGGGCGATAGGATCGTAAAGATCGGCGATATGATCGACCTGGCTTATACCCCTCTTTTTTCAGAACGTCGGACAACCCCCTATCTGGAATTGCGGATAAAAGATATTAAATCTACCTCGGGTTCAAATGGCTTTACAACCTAGCCTTTCCCTCAAACCTTTTCCCCTTTTAATCCTTGAACCTCGGGGTTATCTTTAATCCTTTTGAAGACGATTCATCCTTTTTATTTCCCCTCCCCTTTAATGGATAAAGACACATCTCGAAATAATCCTTGACATAAATTCCAACCTATGGTTTAAATTAAGTTTATTTTTATTTTGAGGGGATGTGGGTATTATGAAACGAACATTTCAGCCGAGCAATCTCAAACGGTCAAGAACTCATGGATTTTTAGTTAGAATGAGCTCTGCCGCCGGAAGAAAAGTAATTAGCCGTAGACGGGCCAAAGGAAGAAAAAGGCTTTCCGTCTAACAACCGGATCCGCTTATTCTCTCTAACCGGATGAAATCCTTTACTTTACCTAAAGAGGAAAGGGTTCTTAAACGGAAAGATTTTCTCAGAAGATCTTTAACAACCCAAAAAATGGTTCTTCCCCATTTTTTAGTTTATATCAAACCCAACAACCTTGGGAAAACCCGTTTAGGCCTAACGGTAGGGAAAAATCAAGGCGGGGCCGTTCAAAGGAACCGGACCAAACGTCTGTTAAGGGAATTTTTCAGAAGATCGAAAGGTAAGCTGCCGCCTTCCCGGGATATCATCATCATTGCGCTAAAAGGATCAGACCCATTAACATATCATCAGGTTTTCAAAGAATTAACCCCCCTGTTGGCTTGATCGGGTGGATGATTTATAGCCTCCGGGGATTTTTTTTATTGGGTATAAGGGGCTATCAAATACTTCTCTCGCCCCTTTTTCCGCCTTCCTGCCGGTTTTATCCCACCTGTTCTGAATATACTTTTCTGGCTATTCAAACATATGGGTTAACCAGAGGATTGTTTTTGGCCTTTAAAAGGATAGGGAGATGTCATCCCTTTTCCCAGGGCGGATACGATCCCGTACCATAAGCCTATTCTTAATAATTTAATGGAGTAATTATGGAAAAAAATGCTATTCTGGCCTTTGTTTTGTCCATGGCGGTCTTTGGGGCCTATTTTTTGTTTTTTGCCCCCTCCGAACCTACAGCGCCTCCCAAAGGGAAAGAGGCCGGCCAGGTTGCCGCCCAGAAGGAAAACCCGGGGTCCCCGGCCGCTCCAGCCGTGACAACGCCAACACCGCCTTCGACCGCCGCACCGGCCGCTCCCAAAACCGAATCTCAGACCATCCTGCCAATGAGGAGCGTCCTGGTCAAAACCAAACGCTTTGAAGCCGTTTTTTCCGAAGCCGGGGGGACTCTTAAAAGTTTTAAGCTGGCAGATTATAAGGAACAATTGGGCAGTAAAGCCCTTAAAGAAATGATTGTAGTCGATCACCCCGCCAATTATCCCCTTCACCTGGAATGGATAAAAAAAACGCAGCCCGATTTGACCCAGGCCCGATTTGTACCCGACAAAGAGACCCTGACCTTAACTCCGGAGCAGCCTAAAGGAACCTTATCTTTTCGATGGACCTCCAGTCAGGGACTGACGATCATTAAAACCTATACCGTGTCTCATGATTCCTATCGAATCGATCTGACTCTGCAGATCATCAATGGCACGGCTAATCCCCTGGATGATAATGTGGCCCTTCTCCTGGAAAACCGTTTCCCGAATACCAATACCAATGACAACGCTGCTTCTTTTCAGGGGGCCTTACTTTTAGTCAATGAGCAGTTCAAAGAGCAGCCTTTGGGGAAAGTCGAAAAAGAAGAAGTGACCACCGGAAAAGTCCAATGGGGGGCATTATCCGATACGTATTTTATGGGAGCGGTCGTTCCCCTGGAAGATCAGCAGACCGCCAGTCTGAAAATCTCCAAACCGGCTCCGGAATTATTAAAGCTCGCTTTAGTTTCTTCACCGATAACCCTAGCCCCTAAAGGAGACAAACAGATTCGGTATGCCCTCTATTTCGGGCCCCGGGACACCCAGATTTTAAAACCCCTTGGTCTGGAATTGGATAAGGCGGTCAATTTCGGGTTTTTTGATATCATTGCCAAACCGTTACTATGGGTCCTCCGATTCTTTAACGGTTTCTTTAACAATTATGGCTGGTCGATCATCCTCCTGACTGTTCTGATTAAAATCCTTTTTTGGCCCTTAACCGATAAAAGCTATAAGTCCATGAAGGATATGCAGAAGCTGCAACCCAAGATTGCCAAAATAAGGGAGAAATATAAAGACAATAAAGAAAAACTTAACCAGGAGACCATGGCCCTTTATAAAACTTACAAGGTAAATCCTTTAGGCGGATGTCTGCCCATGGTCATCCAGATACCGGTCTTTTTTGCCCTCTATAGCGCCCTCGGCTATGCCATTGAACTCCGCCATGCCCCGTTTTTTCTCTGGATCGACGACCTTTCAGCACCGGACCGCCTGCCAATCGGTCTAATCATTCCTTATGTGGGCAACGGCATTCCGGTTTTGACCCTGCTTATGGGGGCCTCTATGTTTATCCAGCAAAAAATGACGCCCACCACCGGCGATCCGACCCAGGCTAAAATGATGCTCTTCTTACCGGTTATTTTTACCTTTATGTTTCTAAACTTTGCCTCAGGTCTGGTTTTATATTGGCTGGTCAACAACATTTTATCTATTGGGCAGCAATATTACATTAATAAATATGCCAACTGACCCTGTGTGGAGGTGATGACTCATGGCATCCCTTGAAATAGAAGCGAAATCCATTGAAGAGGCCATAGAAACGGCCTGTAATCAATTAAATGTCCCGAAGGAACAATTAGAGATCGAAGTCTTGACCTCCGGGTCCACCGGAATATTCGGGATCGTCGGTTCCAAAAAGGCCAGGATTAGGGCCACGGTTATAGAGGAAGGTATTGAAACAGCTTCCGAGGAACCGGCCCAACTCCCCGCAGACGCCCCTTCAGAGGATAGTCCCTTAACTCAAAAGGAGGTAATCACGGAAGCCCAGTCCGTGCTCCAAAACATCCTGACCCGGATGGGGCTGGAAGTTACTCTTCAGATTCGCCAGGAAAGAGAAACCCTCTATATCCGGATAGAAGGGGACAAAAGCGGATTGCTGATCGGTCGAAGAGGGCAGACCCTGGATGCCCTACAATATTTACTTACCCGCATCATAAACCGGAAGGGACCGGATAAGATCAAGGTAGTTCTGGACAGTGGCGACTACCGCAATCGGCGGACTAAATATTTAGAGAATTTGGCTTTGAAAATGGCTGAAAAAACCAAGCAGAACGGGAAACCGGTGGTCATCAGCCCTTTGAATGCCCATGACCGTCGCATTATTCACCTAACCCTGGAAAAAGACAAATCCCTCAAAACTTTCAGCCGGGGGGAAGGGCCGATGAAAAAAATGATTATTTCCTTGGCAAAAAAAGACCTTCCCGTAGAACCGCAAACTGAATCCGAAGGCTGAAAGGTTCACGGTCCGAGGTATAAGTTTAAGGTGTATAATAAACTGATTTCCTGGTCCCTTGAACTTTTCTTCTTGCACCTTGAACCTTAAACCTTACACCTTAAACCATGTTTAATCATGACACCATTGCGGCCATCTCCACTCCCGTAGGCTTAGGGGGTATCGGCATCATCCGCCTCAGCGGCCCCCTTGCCGTAGACATCGTTAAGCCTCTATTTCCGAAACCCACTTTTTGGCAGAATCCTTCTTCTCACCGTCTCTCCTTGGGGCATATCATTGACCCTATTGAAGGGGCCTCGTTTGATCAGGTCTTGTTGACCTATATGAAGGCTCCCCAAACTTACACCCGGGAAGATGTGATTGAGATCAATTGTCACAGCGGGCCGTTGGTTTTAAAGAAAATCCTGGAACTGGTCTTACGGTCCGGGGCCCGGTTGGCCGAACCGGGAGAATTCACCCTCAGGGCCTTTTTAAATGGTCGGATTGACCTGACCCAGGCCGAAGGGATTATCGAACTGATTCAGGCCCAGACCGACCAGGCCTTAAGTCAGGCCAACAAACTGCTTCAGGGAGAGCACCGGCAGCGATTAAAGGGGCTTCAAGATCATCTTTTGTCTCTATCGGCCCAGTTGGAAGCAGCGATTGATTTTCCGGAGGAAGAACTGGAGATCTTGGACCGCCAGGAATGGAATCGCCTGCTTCAGGAGCAGGTCCTGGCCCCTTTAACCGAACTGATCCGGGCTTACGAAGACGGCCGTCCCTTCCGGGAAGGTCTTTCCCTAGTTCTGGTCGGCAAACCCAATGTCGGGAAATCCAGCCTGCTCAACCGGTTATTGCAAGAAGAGCGGGCCATCGTTACCCCCATTCCGGGAACCACCCGCGACACCATCGAAGAACCCATCCTCTTAAATGGGCTCTTGGTTCGCTTAGTGGATACGGCCGGGATCCGCCAGGCCCGTGATGAAGTGGAAGAGGCCGGGATCAATAGAACACGAGAAAAAGTGAATGAGGCCCAAATCGTTCTGTTTATGCTCGACACCTCCCGCCCCCTGGAAAAGGAAGACCGGCTCATCTTTGCAGAAATAGGAGACAAGCCGACCCTGGTTTTACTCAATAAAATGGATTTGCCTTTAGCCGTCTCTTTGGAAGAAGTGAGAAACACATTCCCCGGCCGGGTGAGTCTTTCGATCTCAGCTCGATACGGACAAGGAATAGAAGGTTTGAAAGATAACCTGTCTGAAATGATGCACCAAACGATTTCTTCCGAGGCCCTGCCGGACCTCATTCCCACCTTGCGTCAAAAGCAGGTCTTTGAACAAATGGTTGAATCGTTAAGCAGGGCCTCTGCTTTGAATACCCAGGGTGAATCTCCTGAGTTCATCGCCCTGGATCTGCAAAAGGCTCTGGAAGATCTGGGTTCCCTGATTGGGGCCACCACCAACGAAGAAGTCCTGGATTTAGTCTTCAGTCGTTTTTGTATAGGGAAATAAGGTGAGATTAATCTTTAAGGTTAAGCGAAGTTTTTTGAGGCCTCTTTAAATGCCTTCAACACGGCATTCATTCTGGATTGATATCCTACCCTCTGTGATTTACACGAATCCAAAACATCCCGATCCACACGCAAAGAAATCGAAGCCTCAGGGGGAACCGGCTTCAGGCCTTTTCGAGCAATTCCTTTAATGATAGGCTTAAAGACTCCCGCAGGATGATCGGGGGATAAACAAATATCCTTTTCCTCCATTTTTTTTAATCTATCCCATTGGGTTTAAGAGGTTCTGGTAGTAGATGATCTGTTCATGACGAGTCGCCTTTCTATATGAGATAATGTGTATATGCCGGGATGTTTCCGTATGAACTGAGGAACCTTACGACCAATGGGGCGGCATGGCTTTTCCCAGCCAAAAGGAAACTTTCTCCCTCTCAATAGCTCGATGGGCTTTTTGGTCGAAGGTCAGCCACATCCCTTTCATCTCTTGGGCTAAGGCGGCATAGGAGGCATCGTATCCACTCAATCCCAGATCGACATACCGCTTGGCCATGACGGCCAATTTATCGGTCATGGGCTGGCGAAACACCCCTCCTTGGAGAAGGGGTATTAGCCCTTGTCTAAAAACTTCCAGAGCGGACGGATGAAGGCGTTGTAATACCGCATATACTTCAAAAGCAAACAGTTCAGGAACAGCAAAAGATTCCGGCCGGTCGATTAATGCTTTCAACACACGCTCGGCATTTTGATGAACCTCTTCTTGAAGAAACCAACGTAAGGCCACCGAGGCATCTATGACCCAAATCACAATCCGTATCCTCGAAGGCTTCTCAAAGCCTTTAAACTACTCACCGCATCGGTCCGCTCCCTTCTAAGACCTTTAATAGCGGCTAAAAGGGCGTCTTTCTTTTCCTGGGCTTGAAAATCTAAAAAACGTTGTTCAAACTGAGCAGAGGTTACCAATACGGCTTTGATTTTTCGCCGCTTGCTAATTAGGATCGGTTCACCCTTTTTTTCAAGCCGATCGAGAATTTCACCTAATTTATTCCGCAAGGTCAAGGCATTGACTTCTTCCATGTATTTTCCCCTTTTAATCATTTGGATTTATATGATCAGTCTAGGCTGATAAAGTGTATATGTCAACTGCATACTTTATAGTCAAATTTCCTAACGAAGTCCGGAAATCCCGAACCTCGACATCCTTAAACTGATAAAATAAAAGACTTTACCCATTTGCCAATTTACCTTACACTTTGGCCTAATTTGAGGAGAATGGTCCCCTTTCGGGACCGTTTCCTAAAGATTTCTTATTGACCTTTTCGAGAAACGAAATGAACCCCCAAAGAGTCAAAACTCCTATCAACCAAAACATCAACCCCGAGGAAGGGAAAAGTCTCCTGGCGCAAGGGGCCGGGTCCTTAGGCGTTTCATTATCTCCTTTGCAATTCAAACAGTTTTGGGATTATCTGGTCTTATTACAAAAATGGAACCAGAAAATTAATTTAACCGCTCTTCACTCCCCTAAGGAAATTATTCTTAAGCATTTTTTGGATTCTCTGTCACCCCTCCCATGTATACCCGAGGATGTCCGAATCATGGATCTAGGTTCCGGAGCCGGATTCCCCGGACTGCCGATCAAGATTTGTCGGCCCCATCAATCCGTTACCTTGATTGAAGCCTCATCTAAAAAAGCCAGCTTTTTAAAAGAAGTCATCCGTCAATTGAATCTGAAAAAAATCCAGGTGCTCGAGGGCTTTTTAGGCAAGGAACCCTTCCCTCAACTGCAGGACAGCCAATTTGATATAATCACCACCAGGGCCGTGGGAAAGTTAAAAGACCTGATTAGCGCAGTGTCCCTCTATCTCCCTCAGGGCGGAAAGTTGATGCTGATGAAAGGCCCCCAGGGACATAAAGAGGTAATGGACTTGGAGGTTGTGATCAACAAGAAGGGATTTCAGATCGCCCCCCCGGTTCATCTCACTCTGCCTTTTCTGAATCAGGAAAGGGTGCTGATCTTTCTAACGAAATGGACATGAATGACCGGTGGACCTACAACGAAACATCTGAACTATACTTCGATATTAAATGTCATTCCGACGGAAGTCGGAATCCAGGTTTAAAACTTCCAAAAACTCTGGATGCCGGATCAAGTCCGGCATGACGGCAACACCTTCAATCTTACTCTGACTCATTCCTTTTCCGCCTTTTGATCCCGAGGTTTCGGATGATGTCTGAAATGTCTTTTACTCAGATAGGCCTCGATCTTCTCTCTGTAAAGATAAGCGATCAATAATCCCAAGACCGAAACCCCGATGACGATACACAGGACCAAATAATTCTTTTCCCGGACCAGTGATCCCTGGATGGTCAGCAAGATGGTCCCCAATAGACGTCCGGCCGTGGAAATAACCAGAAAGGTCTTCAGGCTCATGTGGCCTAATCCCAGGATGTAACAGAGATAATCTTTCGGGAATCCCGGGATCAGAAAGAGTAAGAAGGCGATTAAGACCCCTTTATGGGCCATTAAATAATCAAAACGCTGGAGGACTTTGGGACTGACGATCCGTTCGACCAGAGGTTGGCCGGCCCAACGGGCGAAAATAAAGGCCAACCAGGAACCGATCCCCAAGCCGATGGTCGAATAGATTATTCCGAAAAAATTCCCATAGAGGAATCCGCCTAAGAATCCGGTAACCTCACCCGGAATGGGCGCAAAGAGGACCTGAAGGATTTGGAGGACGATAAAGATCAGGGGGGAGAGACTGCCGTAGGACTTGACAAAAGCCGACAAGCGCTTCCGGTCAAAAAAAATAAGGTAGAAATCGCTATGATAAATCAGCAGGTAAAGGGCCAGAGAAAAAATGATTAAAAGAAAGGCACTGACCCCGATGGTTTTTTTCATAATCGGTAATACCCCTTTTTCGGGGTATTACCTTACCTTCTCGGGCGGGGGTGTGTCAAGCAGTTTGAAGTAGTTTCCTCATGGATACTCATTCATCATCAATGGGCGGTCAGTTCGGGAGCACCGGGCGTTTCTTCCTGGAAGAACGGAGTCGGTTCCTGTTCCTGACACTCTTTGAATAAGCACTCCGGATCCTCGAGGACCAGGGCTGCTTTCAAGACCTCATCCATATGCTCCACCGAAATAATCTCCAGGGCATTTAAAATGCGGGAGGGGATATCTTTCAGGTCTTTTTCATTTTCTTTGGGGATAATGATGGTCTTGACTTTGCCCCGGTGGGCGGCAATGATTTTTTCTTTGAGTCCGCCGATAGGCAATACCCGACCGCGCAGAGTAATCTCCCCGGTCATGGCCACTTTCCTTTTTACCGCCTTTCGGACCAGGGCCGAGACGATGGAGGTGGCGATGGTAATACCGGCTGAAGGTCCGTCTTTGGGAATGGCCCCTTCCGGGATATGGATGTGAATATCCATTCTTTGATAGAAGTTTCTCGGTAAGCCCAGTCGTTCGGCCCGGGAACGGACATAACTTAAGGCCGCCTGAGCCGACTCCTGCATTACCTCACCCAATTTTCCGGTAATGATCAATTTGCCTTTTCCCGGCATCAAGACCACTTCGGTCAATAGTAATTCGCCGCCCACCTCGGTCCAGGCCAGACCGGTGGTGATGCCCACCTCATCTTTTTCTTCGGTTTCCCCAAAGCGGAATTTGGGAATACCTAAAAATTTTTGGATGGAAGAGGAATGAATTTCCACTTTGGTTTCCGGACCTTTACGGACCACTTCTTTGGCTACCTTTCGACAGAGCGTGGCGATTTCCCGTTCCAGGTTGCGGACTCCGGACTCCCGGGTATAGAGTCGAATAATAGACAATAAGGCATTGTCGGTCATATGAATATGCTCCGGAGTCAATCCATTGGCCTCCACCTGTTTTTTAATCAGGAACTGACGGGCAATCTGCAATTTCTCCGGTTCCGTGTATCCGGGAAGTCGAATAATCTCCATGCGGTCCTGCAACGGCATAGGAATGGAATAGAGGGTGTTGGCCGTGGTGACAAAAAAGACTTCGGAAAGATCGTAATCCACATCGAGATAATGATCATTAAAGGCGTTGTTCTGTTCCGGGTCGAGTACCTCCAGCAAAGCGGCCGAAGGGTCTCCCCGAAAATCGGTGCTCATCTTGTCCACTTCATCCAGACAGAACACAGGATTATTGGATTTGGCCTTTCTCAAGGATTGGATAATTTTGCCGGGCAAGGCGCCGATATAGGTCCGGCGATGGCCGCGGATTTCCGCCTCATCCCTTACCCCGCCCAAGGAGATGCGGATAAAATTCCTTCCCGTGGCCCGGGCAATGGATTTGGCCAAAGAGGTCTTCCCGACCCCCGGCGGGCCGACAAAACAAAGGATTGGCCCTTTAATTTTTTTAACCAGGCTTTGAACGGCCAAATATTCCAGAATCCGTTCCTTGGGTTTTTCCAGTCCATAATGATCTTCATTCAAAATCTTTTCGGCTTCATCGATATCCAGTTTGTCTTTGGTTCGATTATACCAAGGTAAGGCGAGCAGCCAATCGATATAATTCCGCACCACCGTAGCCTCGGCCGACATAGGGGACATCATTTTCAATTTTTTCAATTCGGCGCGGATCTTAGTATTAGCTTCTTTGGACATCCGCTTTTGTTTGATCTTTTTTTCCAGTTCCTGGATTTCGCTTTTGAAATCGTCCTGTTCCCCCATTTCTTTCTGGATGGCCCGGATCTGTTCGTTCAAATAATAGTCTTTTTGGGTCTTTTCCATCTGCTTTTTGACCCGGCCTTTGATCCGTTGCTCGATCTCCAGGATTTCCATTTCGCCCCGCATGAATTCGTAGAGCTTTTCCAGCTTTCGACTCACTTGAGACATTTCTAAAAGTTCCTGCTTCTGCTCGATTTTGGCTCCCAAATGGGGGGCAATGGAATCGATCAGGCGAATCGGATCATCCAGACCGTTGATGGTCTGAACCAATTCCTGGGGGATCTTTTTATTCAGTTTCTGGTAACTCTCAAAGGTATGTTTGACCGTCCGGATAAGGGCTTCCTGTTCAGCCGTAGTGGGCAAGATGTCTTGCAGTTTTTCCACTTCCACCAAATAAAAAGTCCTGTTGGGGAGGTATCGTTGGACCCGAGCGCGAAACCGTCCTTCAATCAATACTTTGACCGTTCCGTCGGGCAGACGAAGCATCTGCAGGATACTCCCGGCCGTTCCGATTTGATATAGATCGTTTTCAGCCGGTTCGTCCACCTTGGCCTGACGCTGGGTCAATAGAAGGATATCCTTTTCCAAGGACATACTGTATTCCAGGGCTTGAATGGACTTTTCCCGACCCACAAACAAGGGAGCCACCATTCCGGGAAAAACGACAATATCCCGCAAAGGCAATACCGGGATAATCTGCTTTAAGCCCCCTGTCTCCTTACTTTCCCCATTTTTTGAAAAGATAGCCATAACCAATTATTCCTTTTAACAGTTTGACCCCCTCGGGTCATTACCAAGTCTATTTTCGGTTTTATTTCCTTATTCTTTAGAAAAAAATGCTCCGAAACGACCTAAAGCCTTCTTTTTCTCAGGCCGATTCCGCTTGGTTTTCAAACAAGAGAATGGGGGATTCATTTTGGAGGATGACCTCTTCTCCCACCACACATTCCCGAACGTCCTTCATCGAAGGAATCTCAAACATGATATCCAGCATGGCTTTTTCCAGGATGGACCGAAGACCTCGGGCCCCGGATTTTCTTTTCAGGGCTTCCCGGGCCACCGCCTTTATCGCTCCATCGGTGAATTTCAGGGAGACTCCCTGGATTTCAAATAATTTTTGATACTGGCGGACAATCGCATTCTTCGGCTCAGTCAGGATTCGGACCATGGCCGCTTCACTCAATTCGTCCAGGGTAGCGATGACCGGTAAACGCCCGATAAATTCAGGAATAAGTCCAAAACGCAAAAGGTCCTGGGGCTGGACCTCGTCCAGAATCTCTCCCAGTCGTTTCTGTTCCGATTGCTTGCGAATATCCGCCCCGAAGCCCATGACTTTGGCTCCTCTTCGGGTTTGAACAATCTTGTCCAGCCCGTTAAAAGCCCCTCCGCAGACAAAGAGGATATTGGTCGTATCCACCTTGACAAATTCTTGTTGGGGGTGTTTCCGGCCACCCTTGGGGGGCACACTGGCCATAGTCCCTTCGATTATTTTTAACAGGGCCTGCTGGACCCCTTCGCCGGAGACATCCCGGGTAATGGAAACATTTTCCGATTTTCGGGCGATTTTATCGATTTCATCAATATAAACGATCCCCCGGCAGGCCCGGTCGACATCGTAATCGGCTACCTGCAACAGATTGAGGATGATATTTTCGACATCCTCCCCCACATAACCGGCCTCGGTCAGGGTCGTGGCATCGGCGATAGTGAAAGGGACTTTGAGGATCTTTGCCAGGGTTTGAGCCAGCAAGGTTTTCCCTGAACCCGTGGGACCGATCAGGAGGATATTGCTTTTTTGCAGCTCCACACCTTCCAGATCGATCTTATTATCAATTCGGCGGAAATGATTGTGGACGGCTACGGAGAGTATTTTCTTAGCCTTTTCCTGTTCAATAACATATTCATCCAGGATCTTTTTTATATCGACCGGCTTAGGGATTTTCTCCCCCTGATGGGCCTCTTCTTTTTCATATTCCTCGGCAATAATTTCATTGCACAAGCCGATGCACTCATCACAAATATAGACGTTTGGTCCGGCAATGAGTTTCTTTACTTCATCCTGACTTTTCCCGCAGAAGGAGCAGACCAAGTCGCTTCGATTACCTTTGCCGTCTGATTTTTTGTTCATCAATTTGTATCCCCTATCGATTTTTCCAGATTATCATGTTAAGGATGGAACTCGCCGAAGCGCTCTTCATTTCCTATCTAATCGGCTTGACAAATTCTTCTCTTTTGGCGATGACACTGTCGACAATCCCATAATCACGGGCCTGTTCTCCGGTCATATAAAAATCACGGTCTGTATCGGCCTCCACTTTTTCCAATGACTGGCCGGTATGTTTTACCAAAATCAGGTTTAACTCCTCCCGCATCCGGAGAATTTCTTTAGCTTGAATCCCCACATCGGTGGCCTGACCCTGGACCCCGCCCAAAGGCTGGTGGATGAGAATCCTGGAATGGGGCAGGGCATAGCGCATCCCTTTCGTCCCGGCCGCCAGCAACAAGGCGGCCATACTGGAAGCCTGGCCCAGACACAAAGTGGAGATATTCGGTTTGATGTATTGCATGGTATCATAAATGGCCAATCCAGAGGTAACTATACCTCCTGGAGAATTGACATACATATGGATATCCTTGTCCGGGTCTTCGGCCTCGAGAAAAAGAAGTTGGGCAATCATCAGGTTGGCCACATGATCATCAATAGGCCCCCCCAAAAAAATGATCCGGTCTTTCAACAACCGGGAATAGATATCATAGGCCCGTTCACCACGGGTATCCTGCTCGACAACAATAGGGATCAAAGTCATTTTGGCGTCCTCACCTTTATTCATTCAGTATCGTGGCATGCTCCTTGAGGAAATTCAGAGTCTTGTCCTCCAAAAGCTGCTGGCTCATGGGGGTTATCATATTATTTTTGTGATAGATTTCTTTGACAATGGTTGGCGACTGATTAACCTGTCGGGCGATCCGGCCGAATTCCTCTTCCAGTTCTTCCGGACTGATGTCCAGGGATTCCAATTGGGCGATCTTTTCCAAGATCAGGGTTTTTCGAACGATCTTTTGAGCCGAGGGGCGAAACCGGTCCATAAAACCGGCGGGATCGAGGCCGGCCTTTTCCCAGGACAGGCCCTGACGGCTCAAGTCTTGCTGGATCCGCATCATCATCTGCTGGATCTCCTGATTGACCAGGGCCTCGGGGATATCAAATTCCGTCTTGGCAATCAAACCACTAACCAGATCCTCCCTCAATTTGGCATCGGCCTTGGCCTTTTCCTCGTTCTCCAAATCTTCCTGGATTTTCTTCTTCAGGTCTTCCAAAGAAGAAAAATTCTGGGCCAAGCCTTGGGCAAAAGCATCATTCAGTTCGGGAAGATGGCGTTCCTTTATTTCCTGCAAGACAATTTTATAATGAACCCTCTTTCCTTTTAAGGATTCATTCCCATATTCTTCCGGAAAGTCAATATCAAATTCCTTCTCTTCCCCTTTTTGTAACTCCTCCAGCTCTTTTTCAAACTCGGCATTGAAATAACCGGCTCCCACTTCCAGGTCAAAATTTCTGGCCGATCCGCCTGGAACCTCATTCCCGTCCATAAACGATTGATAATCAATAACAACAAAATCCCCTTTTTTAACCGGTCGGTCTTCTTTAAGAGCCAATAACTCGCCATGGCTCATCTGGATAGCCGAAAGCCGTTTTTGGATATCTTCTACGGTCACCTCGGCCAGAGTCCTTTTCAATTCCATACCTTTATAATCGGCCACCGGGACATCCGGTTTCAGTTCAATAGTGGCCTTATAACTAAAGGAAGACTCTTTATTCAAGGCGAGATAGTCTAGTTCCGGATAAGCCACCGGGATTACTCCCGTCTCTTTAAGGGCTTCAGGATAAGTGCGATTAACTATCCGGGAAACCGCTTCTTCTTCTATTTGGGGGCCATAATATTTTATCAAAACATTTTCCGGAATCTTTCCAGGTCTGAATCCTTTTAATTTTACTTTTTTGTTAAAGGCTTTGGCCACCGATTCCCATTCCTGTTTAATCTGGTCAGCTTCAATTTCAATATTCAAGGTTTTTTTGATAGGTGAGATCTCTTCCAACTGTACTTTCATGGTGCTCAATTCCTTACCTGTTTATTTATTGGTGCGAGAGGGGGGATTTGAACCCCCACCCTGTTTCCAGGGCTGGATCCTAAGTCCAGTGCGTCTACCAATTCCGCCACTCTCGCCCTTTCCCCAGGCGCGAGGAGGATTTTCTTAACTTTTAATTATACTTATTCTTTCTCTGAATGTCAAGGCAGCCCGCCTCTTTTGTTCTGGAAAAAGCCAAAATTCAAGCCAGTCCGTGGTGAAGCTGAAGGAACCGGATTCAGGGCCTTCCTTATTAAGAGGCAAGCTGAAAAGGATTATTTATTAAGAGGGTTTCTTCCCGATCGGGCCCAACCGAGATCAACCCGATTGGAACTTGGACCAACTCTTCGATTCGATTTAGATACTTCTGGGTGGTCTGAGGGAGGTTTTCTCTTTTTCGAATGCCCGTGAGGGGTTCAGACCAGCCTTCCCATTCCTCATAAATGGGCTGACAATCCTGCAGAATTTTGAGTTGGGCCGGTAAGCTGGTCAGAATTTGATTATTCCAGGTATATCCAGTGCAAATCTTAATGTTTTTTAGTCCCGTAAGGACATCCAGCTTGGTAATGGCCAAGTGGGTCAGTCCATTTAGGCGAGCGGAATCCCTGAGGATGACGGCATCCAACCAGCCGCAGCGTCTGGGCCGACCGGTAGTGGCCCCGAATTCTCCTCCCTTCTGTTGCAGTAATTGACCGATTTCATCCGTTAATTCCGAAGGGAAAGGACCTCCCCCGACCCGGGTGGTATAGGCCTTGACGATCCCTAGGATCTCTTGAATCTTGTTAGGTCCAAGACCGACCCCCTGACAAACACTTCCGGCTACCGGATTCGATGAAGTCACATAGGGATAGGTCCCGTGATCGATATCCAGGTGGGTACCTTGAGCCCCTTCGAATAAGATTTTTTTCCCTTGCCCCAAGGCCTGCTCTATTTGAAGGGAAACATTGGTTACATAGGGCTGAATAAATTCGGCCAACGGGGCATAGGATTTCAATATCTCTGCCGGAGCAATCGGCGGCACTTTCAAAAAATGTTCAAAGAGAAAATTTTTTTCCTGAAGGTTGGCTTCCACTTTCTGGGCAAAAATCTGGGGATCGATTAAGTCAACCACCCGAATCCCGACGCGGGACACTTTATCTTCATAACAGGGACCAATTCCCCTTCCCGTTGTACCGATAGAACCATGGCCTTTTTGGGCCTCCCTGGCCAGATCGAGGTGTTTATGATAAGGCAAAATCAAGTGGGCCCGCTCGCTTAATCCTAGGTTCTCCGGCCCCACCGGGATCCCTCTTGCTCGCAGGGCCAGAATTTCCTTCTGCAAAATCTCTGGATCCACCACCACTCCGTTGCCGATCAGACATTGTTTTCCGGAGTGAAGGACCCCTGAAGGAATCAGGTGAAGGATGAACTTATCCTGGCCCACCACCAGGGTATGTCCGGCATTGTTTCCCCCTTGAAATCGGACCACTACATCGGCATGTTCGGTAAGAAGGTCGACGACTTTTCCCTTTCCTTCATCACCCCACTGCGTACCAACCACCACGACACAAGACATACGAAGCTCCTTTTTATCCAACGACTATTTACGATTATAGGGGGTTAATATTCCACTGGGTGGAAAAAGTCAATAAATTACTGGGCTTGAAATGTCTAACACCTTTTAATACGTTAGCCCCCATTTCAAAGGAAGATTTATTGATCCTTATATTTTAGTCAAGCTTTCCCAAAAAGGCAAATCAAAATTCGTCAGCCGATTGAACTTCCTTGGACCAACGTGCAGTCCCCCCATGGCAGGATCACACTAAGGCATGAAAAGGAATGCGCTGGCGATCCCTGTTCAATCTAAAGGTGTAAGTCCCCCCTCCGGAAGAGTATATTCTGGGTGGAATTGTTCGGGGACGCGAGTTTAGTAACATAAAATTATACGCAGACATTTGATATCCTGCGACTTGCTATGCCGTTTTTCTTTAATTTCCAACGAACATTTTCAACATAAGCCTTTGTTTATTTGGGTCTAGCAGATCACTATTCAGGATGAACTAACTAGTTGTCATCCGGAAATTCGAATTTCCGGATGACAACTAATTAGGCCAAGAATCTTTTTCTTTGATTTTTTCTTGACTTCTTTTCCGGTTTCCTCCTTATTAAAGTTTATCAGTTTACTCTTATTCCAGGAATTAAAATGATGAGTCAACAGCACGGCCGCGTCGTCCTCCTTTATCCTCCCTCCCGAACGCAAAACCATCACAGTTGCCCAACGGGTCTTTTAATGTTGGCGGCGGTACTTGAACCGCAGGGTTATGAAGTCCATTTATTAGACGCCTGTGCCGCAGCCAAAAAACGCGATACCGATCAGATTATTGAAGAGATCAAAAGTCTCCAACCGGACGTGGTCGGCATTACTCTGGTCACGCCACTGGTCCGGCAAGCCTACGAATTGGCTAAGCGTCTCTCGACCCTCGGTATAAATCTGATTGCCGGAGGACCTCATGCTACGCTTTTGCCGAATGAACCTTTGGAAAACGGATTCCAAGCGGTAGTGATCGGAGAAGGAGAGCCTACCATTATAGAGGCGATCGAGGCAGTACTTGGCCGATTTCCCAAAGAATCGGTCAAAGGCTTGGCTTGGATGGATACCGACGGTCAGCCGCATCTGAACGAGCAACGTCCCCTGGTCGCCGATTTGGATGAGTTACCGTTTCCAGCCCGTCATTTAGTAGAACCCCGCGATTACGGGGATGGGAATAATCCCGGGTTATTCGGAAACATTTTCAGCTCCCGCGGATGTCCGGGACGATGCGCTTATTGTGCCGGAGGATTATTCGGCAAACGGTTCCGGTTCCGTTCCGCCGAAAATGTCCTCGAAGAAATCAGCCAAGTGAAGCAGCGGTATGGAACCCCACATTTTCATTTTGTGGATGACACCATGGCCCTGAATCGGGATCGTTTATTTAAAATATGCCAAGGCATTAAAGACCGGAACCTGTCCATAACTTGGAGTATGATGACCAGGATCGATTCGGTTGATGAACCGATTCTTAAAGCAGCGGCCGAATCCGGTTGTATCCGAATAGACTATGGCGTGGAAAGCGGTCATCCGGAAACTTTGAAACGGATCCACAAACCCCATTCCCTTGCTATGGTCCGAAAGATAATACCGTTTACGGCCGATTTCGGCATCGAACCCTGTGTCTTTTTTATTTTTGGTTTCCCGTGGGAAGGCCCGGAGGAAACGAGGGAGACCCTTGCCCTTATGAAAGAGCTGTCCCCTCATCTGCATCAATTTCATCCGGCCATTGCTTCAATATTGATACCTTTTCCGGAAACGGAAATTTACCAAAAATATAAAGACGAGTATAATTTTCAGGATTGGTGGTTGAGTGCTCAAAAGTCTTACGATGCCCCCGGATTGGAAACTCATTCCCTGTTCGAATGCAGAGTTTTTCCTTTGGGAGCTGTCCTGGACGCGGACTTCTTTCATTATTCTCCTAGTGTTAAAGAAGCGATTTATGATGCCTTCCAGTTCATGTATATGTACAATTTAAAAAATCATTCCTGGTTTTCCCGTTTGCACCATCTTGGCCAACTCTTGTTGTCGCGGCGTTTGGCTTCTTGCTTTCCTTCGTTGGAACGGCGTATTTTTGGCTTTCTTAAGAAATTGATCCCCGCCAACCCCAACTCGGCGGCGGTATTCTCTGAAGCCTCGAACGGGTATGCCCGGAGATCGTTTTCATAATCCAACTCCAGATGAGATAAGGAGGATATCTTATTATGATCTGTCAAATTCAAGCAATGTCTGAAGCGGTCGAAAATTTATCCCTAAAGGACCGGAGAAGGCTACGGTGGATGAAAATCCGCCATTACTTCATGGAAAGCATCAAAAAAGTCACAACCGATCCTATGATTATCCGGAGAAAAATGGGAACAAAATTTTTCGGTAGTCCCTCCGGCCATCCTCCTTGCTCCGTGGCTGCCGGAACCGCTATAGAGCCCTTGGAATTAATTGCCCCCCTTGATCTTAAAGCGGGAGAGCGTGTCCGCATCAAGTCTCTTTCCGAAATTAAAAAGACCCTTGATCACGAAGGACGCTATGAAGGACTTGGTTTTATGGATCTGGTCATGGAGAAGTTTTGCGGCAAAATTTTTACCGTTCAGAAACCGATTGGGTTATTTTTTGATGAACGGAATTGGCGGATGCAGAAACTACGCCGGGTCGTTATATTGGAAGGAGTCTATTGCGAGTTACCTGCCCATAACCGTCATCTCGATTGGGCAGGTTGTGACCGGACCTGTTTCCTCTTTTGGAAAGAGGCCTGGCTGGAACGCCTGAGGCCGGATGAAGGGGGGTGTTCAGATTAAACGGTAATGGAGAAACAAAACCTTTTCAAATAGGACAGAGCGTTAATAAAGAAAGACAAATTATAAAAGAGGCCGTAAATGGTGGCCATGAACTCGTTACGCTCCGGGTCGAACAAGGCGATCTCTTCTCCGATCGTTATCGCTGCAGCCTTTTCCTTGGATGCGGAAAGCGTAACCGAAATGGGCCAGAACGTCCCGTCACCCAGAAGATAATTAAGTCAAGCAAAAAAATATACAAAAAAATGGAAATATATAGTTAGCTGGTCCAGTAATCTGAAAAGATATTGATATCAGGATTATTTTTCTGTAATCTGCAACTCTTTTTCGCCTGAGACGACGAACTAGCAAACTAGGGTGGATTGGAGGCCTCGAATTCTATTTTAGTTTTAATTCAAATGCCTTATGGGGCTCCACGAAGGATTCAAGGGGCCGAGGGGTCGAGAATTCAATCGCTCGACCCGCTCGGCTTTGCCGAGCTCCCCAAAAGGCTTCCTGTCCGACTCCCTCAGGGAGTCTCCCCAAAAGATCGGCAAAGCCGAGCGGCCGGAAGCCGAAACGTCGAGCTGTAGATAAGGTTCCCCCAAAGGGAACCGCCTGAAAGGCATGGAAGTAAAACCACTTGAACCCTCGAATCCTAGAATCCTTGAACCTATTTTCGGATTAATACCTCATAGCCCTCAGCCGGGCAATGCGCTCTTCAATAGGGGGATGGGTGCTGAAGAGATTGAGCAGACTGCGCCCCGATAGGGGGTTGACGATGAACATATGAGCCGAAGCCGGATTGGGATTTTCCAAGGGGATGCGCTGAGAGGCGATCTGTAATTTCTCTAAGGCCCCGGCCAGTCCCAGGGGGTTTCCGGAAAAATGGGCCCCGGTGGAATCAGCCAGATATTCCCGAGATCGGGAAATGGCCATTTGAATCAGCATGGCGGCAATGGGGGCGATAATCGTCATCACAATCACCCCGAGGATTCCTCCGCCTCCTTCGCCTTCTTCGGAATTCCGACTCCCTCCAAAAATGGCCGCCCAGCGGGCCATATTAGCCAGCATCATAATTGCCCCGGCCATGGTTGCAGCGATAGAGCCTATTAAGATATCCCGGTTTTTGATGTGCGCCAGTTCATGGGCCAGGACCCCTTTGAGTTCCTGACGGGAGAGGATGCGCAGAATTCCGGAGGTGACCGCAACTACGGCATGTTGCGGATCCCGGCCGGTGGCGAAGGCATTCGGTGAATCATCTTCAATAATATAGACCCTCGGTTTGGGCAGACCGGCATGCTGGGCCAATTCCATGATCATTTGGTGAATCTCCGGATGCATTTGAGGCGGAAGTTCCTGAGCCCCGTACATGGAGAGGACGATCTTATCGGAAAACCAGTAACTCCCCAGGTTCATAATCCCGGCCAGGACAAAGGCCACCACCATCCCATGGTGTCCGCCCACCGCCCCGCCGATCAGAACAATCAGGACCGTCAACAGGCCTAATAATAATGTGGTTTTCATGGTATTGGAAAACATATCATTAAACTCCTTTTAAAGGCACAATGGTTGCGGATTACGGATTCCGCAGTCTGCTATCCGCCTTCCGAAATCGGCAATCCGCAATTGATTATATGGTATCATTCTTTTTATTTTTGTCAAGAGAAACCCTTGGTTATCCTTTCTTAAAGACAACCTCCCCCTGGGAGGTAACGTCCGCCAGGATGGTTTCCCCTTCCCCAAATTCACCTTCCAGCAGCTTCAAGGCCAGGACATCCTGGAGACGGTGCTGTAAGACCCGTTTCAAGGGCCTGGCCCCATAGACCGGATCGAAGCCTTCCTGAGCAATCAGGTCTCGGGCCTCGTCGGTCAAATGAATTTCCAGGTCTTTTTCAGCTAACCGTTTCTGGAGCACCCGGATCTGAATATCGACGATCGCCTTAATTTGCTCCCGGGTCAGGGCATGAAAGATGATGATGTCATCTATCCGGTTTAGAAATTCTGGCTTAAAGTGTACCCGCAAGGCTTCCATGACCCGCCGGATCATTTCCGGCCGTTCCCGTTCCGTCAGGTCCTGGATAAACTGGCTGCCGATATTAGAGGTCATGATGACCAAAGTGTTTTTAAAATCCACGGTCCGGCCTTGTCCATCGGTCATCCGGCCGTCGTCCAGTATCTGCAGCAGGGCATTGAAGACCTCTGGATGGGCCTTTTCAATCTCATCAAAAAGGACCACCGAATAGGGACGACGACGGACCGCCTCGGTTAGATAGCCTCCTTCTTCATAACCCACATATCCCGGCGGGGCGCCGATCAAACGGGAAACCGAATGCTTCTCCATATATTCGGACATATCGACCCGAATCATGGCCTGCTCATCGTCAAAGAGAAACTCGGCCAAAGACTTGGCCAATTCGGTCTTGCCCACACCGGTGGGACCCATAAAGATAAAGGACCCTACCGGACGATTGGGATCCTGCAGACCGGACCTCGCCCGGCGCACCGCATTGGCCACGGCCCGGACGGCCTCCTCCTGACCGATAACCCTTTCGGAGATCCGTTCTTCCATGTGGATCAGTTTCTGCTTTTCCCCTTCCATCATCCGGGCCACCGGGATACCGGTCCACTTGGCCACCACTTCGGCAATGTCTTCGGCATCCACCTCTTCCTTGAGCATCTTCTGATTCTCTTGGAGGGCCTCCAGCTTTTTATTCTCTTCTTCTAATCGTTTGTTCATGTTCAGGAGAACCCCATAGCGGATTTCCGCAGCCCGGGTCAGATCCCCCTGCCGTTCGGCATTCTGGGCCTCTCCCCGCATCTGTTCGATTTCTTCCTTGATCTGCCTGATGATTTGAATGGCCCCTTTCTCCTTTTCCCAATGGGCCTTCATCTCGCCGCTCTGGGCCTTGTATTCCTGCAATTCTTTTTCGATCCTCTCCAGCCGTTCCCGAGAGGCCGGATCGACCTCTTTTTTAAGGGCTTCTTTTTCGATCTCCATTTGGAGGATCTTCCGTTCCAGTTCATCGATCTCCTGAGGCAGGCTGTCAATCTCGATCCTCAATTTGGAAGCGGACTCATCGATGAGGTCAATGGCTTTGTCCGGCAGAAAACGGTCGGTGATATAACGATGCGACAGGGTGGCCGCCGCCACAATGGCCGAATCTTTTATGCGCACCCCGTGATGCACCTCATATTTTTCCTTCAGGCCCCTCAAGATGGCGATGGTATCCTCCACAGTGGGTTCATTGACCAAAACCGGTTGAAATCGCCGTTCCAGAGCAGCGTCTTTTTCCACATATTTCCGGTATTCATTGATGGTCGTCGCACCCACACAACGCAGTTCTCCGCGGGCCAGGGGCGGTTTAAGCATATTGCCGGCATCGACGGCCCCTTCGGCCTTGCCGGCCCCGACTAAGGTATGCAGTTCATCGATGAATAAAATGATCTCCCCTTGTGCCTCGGTGACCTCCTTCAAGACGGCCTTCAGCCGATCCTCGAATTCCCCCCGGTATTTAGCCCCGGCGATTAAAGACCCCATATCCAAAGCCACGACCCGTTTATTTTTTAGACCTTCGGGCACATCGCCTTGAACAATTCGTTGAGCCAAGCCTTCGACGATGGCCGTCTTGCCTACCCCGGGCTCTCCGATCAGCACCGGATTATTTTTGGTCCTTCGGGAAAGGACCTGGATGATCCGGCGCACCTCATCGTCCCGGCCGATAACCGGATCCAATTTCCCCTGGCGGGCCAGCTCGGTCAAATCCCGGGCAAATTTTTCTAAAGGACGGTACTTGTCTTCCGGGTTGGGATCAGTGACCCGTTGGCTTCCCCGGATATCCACTAAAGTCTTTAATAAATTCTCCCGGGTCAACCCAAGAGAGGAAAGCCCTTGAGCCAAAGAGTCTCCCTTCTGATCGACTATGGCGATCAGGATATGTTCCATGCTGACATATTCATCCCGCATTTGGGCGGCTTCTTTGAAAGAGCCGTCCAAAACGGTTTTGAGTCTGGGGGAGATATGACTCTGTCCCATCCCCGTCCCCGATACCCTGGGGATCTTCTCCAGTTGTCCCTTTAAAATGGTTTTGACCTGGTTGGGGTTTACCCCAATTTTTTGCAACAGGGGCACGATGATATTATCCGGCTGATTCAGGAGAGTAGTCATCAGGTGTTCCGGTTCGATCTGCTGATGTCCCATGCCTTCGGCCATGGACTGGGCCGATTGCAGGGCCTCTTGAACCTTGATGGTAAATTTATCGAAACGCATAGATGCCTCCAAATTATTAAGAAAAAAATGTAGCAGACCCTTTTCAGACCAATCAAGGGGTCCACCTTCATTTTTTTAATCATTTCATTACCAAATTCATCCAAAAATTAACCATTTCAGTCTGACTTGTCAAGGAGGGAGGTTTAATACAACTTGACAGGAAAAAGATAAATAGGATACTGTAAACAATAGGTTAAAGCCAGCAGGAAATTGTCGGGGAAAGATCTTTTCTTGACCGGGCAAACAGCCTCTGATCACTTCCGGAAAGCAGGATCAATCAATGAAAATTTTAGGCCTGGATCTGGGCAGTAAGACTATCGGGGTGGCTATGAGCGACGATCTGGAAATCACGGCTCAGGTCCTGACTTCCATCAAAAGAACGGCCTTATCCAAAGACCTGGGTGCCATCCTGGACCTGGTCCGGGAATATCAGGTCCAGGAACTGGTGGTCGGTCTTCCGATCAACATGGATGGCTCCAAAGGGGAGTCGGCCCTGAAAGCCGAGGAATTTATCGAGCATCTTCGTCAGGTTCTGACCATAAAAATTATCCCCTGGGACGAACGCCTTTCCACGGTTGCCGCTGAAAGAATTCTTTTGGAAGGAGACCTGAGCCGGCAGAAAAGGCGGAAGGTCATCGATAGGGTGGCCGCAGGCTTCATCCTTCAAGGCTATCTAGACAGCCGGTCTCGAGACAAAGGATTCTCCTTTTGAAACGTTTTCGGATTATTCTTCTCCTGGCCTTGTTTATTCCCTTAATAGTCTTAGGGGCCGGTTTTTACCGTTTTTTAACACCACCGCCAATAAAAAACCCGGCCTATAAGGTGGTTCGGATCACCCCGGGGATGGGTCTTTATTCCATCGCCCACCTCCTGTCTCAAGAAGGCATCATCCAGGACCCCCATTTTTTTATGCTCCTGACCTGGCTGAAAAGTCAGAGTAAAAAAATTAAATGGGGTGATTTCGAATTATATGTCGGGATGCCTCCGCGGGTTCTTTTGGATTACCTGACCAGCGGGAAAACCATGTTAAAAAGGATTACCTTCCCCGAGGGGTTCAACCTTCAACAAATGGCCCAGCGCCTGGCCGAAGAAAAACTGGTTGATGAAAAAGCCTTTTTACTTTCGGCCCGGGATCTTCAATTCCTGAACAATCTGGGGATTAAAGAAACCACCCTGGAAGGATTTCTCTTTCCGGATACCTATATTTTCCATCGAGGAATGACTATTCAGGCCATCCAAAAAAAGATGGTTTTACGGTTCAAGGAGGTCTATGAGGGGCTGACCCAAAAACCCCTAACCGATTTTCAGAATATCCGGAAAATTGTTATCTTGGCCTCTATTGTCGAAAAAGAGACCGGCCTGGCCAGCGAACGCCCTTTAATCGCCTCGGTCTTTACTAACCGCCTTAAGATCGGAATGGCTTTACAAAGCGACCCAACGGTTATTTACGGGATCAAAAATTTTAACGGTGACCTGACCAAAAAAGATCTACTCACTCCGACAGCCTATAATACCTATCTAAAACCAGGCTTACCCCCCGGACCGATCGCCAATCCCGGCCGGGAATCCCTGCAGGCCGTTCTTTATCCGGCCAAAAGCGATTATTTGTATTTTGTTTCTAAAAATGACGGGAGCCATTTTTTTTCCAAAGACCTGAAAACCCATAATCGGGCCGTGGCTCGCTACCAGCTTTCAGGAAGAACGAATAAAACGTCTAAACCAAATTGAACATTCTTGACTAATGAGTAGATGGGCCTTTTTGATCGCCCTAGATCACGGCTCACACCCACCCCTTCGGGGCGGTGCCCGGTTTCAGCAACCCGCGGCAAGGAGTTTTTATGAAAGAAGCAAAGCATACCCATCACTTTGTTGAGCAGTATGAAGGCCTGATCGGATTCGGGCTGGACAGGGAAACGGATGAAAAATCCTTAATGGTTTACCTGCAAAAATTTGCCGACGATACCCTGTTGAACCGGATCATCCCCCGGTTAAGCGATCTGGAAATATTGGATCTCTTCAATCTGATCTCCCGATTACTTAAAACCCATCTGAACGAAGAAGAGTATCATGGCTTGTTCATAAAAGATAGAGAGGCCGGCACTTCCACTACATAAACTCAGAACGGGTCAGGATTTTCTCGGCAATGCCGATCTTCCTAAACGGAGCCACCAAAGATTAAAAAATTTTCAACGAACGCCGAACGGCTTTTTCGTTTAAGCCCGTTGTCTTGACATCTTCTTTGAATTCGATTAGAACTAATCGCCTACTTTCAGATTAAAAGGAAGCGCCTATGTTGTTCTCTTCTACCCGATCTTGTCTTTTACTTTACAACGAAGACTACCTAAAATTTGATTATGGTCCTTCCCATCCCCTGCAGGTAAACCGACTTAAACTGACCATGGATCTAATAGAGGCCTATGGCCTGCTTCCGCCCCGAAAGGGCCGTTTGGAAAAAACGAGGCCGGCAACCAAAGAGGAAGTCCTCACCTTTCACACCCATGACTACTTTCGAATCCTGCAGGAGGCCAATTCAGGACATAGTGACTTTGACCTGTCGGCCTACGGCTTGGGTCCCGGGGATAATCCTATTTTCCCAGGTATCCTCGATTGGGCCTGTTATTGCGCCGGCGGGGCCCTTCAGGCCGGGGAGTGGGTCACCTCCGGACGAAAACGAATCGCCTTCCATCTGGCTGGGGGCATGCATCACGCCCATAAAAATATGGCCTCTGGGTTTTGCTACCTTAATGATCCCGTGCTGGTTATTTTGTATTTACTCTCCCAGGGGAAAAAGGTAGCCTATATTGATATCGATGCCCACCACGGAGACGGCGTGCAGGAGGCTTTTTACGGAACCAACAAAGTCCTGACAATCTCTTTTCATCAAAACGGGACGACCCTCTTCCCCAGTACCGGATTTGTCCAGGAAATCGGAACCGGCCAGGGGGTCGGCTATGCCGTCAATGTGCCTCTCTATCCCTGGACGGATGATGAAGTCTTTTCCTGGGCCTTTATGGAAGTCATCCCGCCCATTCTGGAGGCCTACGCCCCTGATGTCATCGTCACCCAATTGGGGGTGGATACCTTTTACAATGATCCCTTGGCCAACCTTTCTCTGACTACCAAAGGATTCTGCCGGGCAGTCAACTTTTTTAAGGGCCTGAACCTGCCCTGGGTGGCCTTGGGGGGCGGCGGCTATCACCAAGTCAACGTAGCGCGTGCCTGGACACTGGCCTGGTCTATTATGGTGGAAGAGGAACTGGATCAGAAAGAGCTTCCCCATTCATTCCAAGAAACCATCCGGCGATTGGATTTTCATGAACAATGGTTGAGATCGGAAGACTTTCAGGAGGATTCGGTTAAAAAAGAACGGGCCTTCGTGGATGCCCGGCGAGCAGTCAGGGCCATCAAAGACACGATTTATCCTTTGTTAAATATGTATGGGGGGGGACAATGGATGTAATCAAAGGGTCTTCCCCGGACCTGGATCTTTTGTTTAAGCAGGCCATGAGCCTGTTTCAATGCACCCAATGCGGAACCTGCTGCCAAGGAGAAGGGGGTATCCACCTGACTCAGGAGGAGATTGAACGGATCGCTCAATTTTTATCTCTCTCTCCATCTGCATTTCAGGAGAAATTCTGCCTGGCCAAAAACGGGAAGGTTTATATCCACATCCGGGAAGACCGGTATTGCCACTTTGCCCAAGACGGAAAATGCACCATCCATTCCGTCAAACCCGCCCCCTGCCGACGCTGGCCCTTTTTAAAACCGATGTTCACCGACCAGGCCAACTGGGAAACGGCCCGCCTCTCCTGCCAAGCCCTGGCCCCTTTTAAGTCTTTGGAAGAGTACCTGAACCAATAAAACGGATTATCCTTCCCTAAGTCTTTTTGCCCAACCTGTTTTTAATTGACTTTAACTATTTGTTATGGTTTTAATTATTTTTAGTCACCCTTTAAAAACTGACATCCAAACAAGTCAAACCAATATAAATCAGAACAATTTCCCTGAATAAATCGTTTCAAATCTGCCTACAAAAGGAAGATGAAATGGGCATCAGGAAAGACAAAAACCCCGACCTCTTAAACAGGATCGGGGTTTTTTCTTGGCTCCGGCCTATTTTTTAAAAATATCCAAAATAGACTGACATAGTGTTGTCAGTTTAGTGGGATAGACTAAATAAAAAAATAGAATCAGACCTGCTGGCGCAAGACAAGAA
>Ga0233425_10001888_pt1 | contig 44211 bp, 40 predicted proteins | sample Watercolumn_Towu_2_FD_181712 | JGI IMG/M metagenome (GOLD analysis project Ga0233425, IMG submission 181712) | Freshwater microbial communities from Lake Towuti, South Sulawesi, Indonesia - Watercolumn_Towuti2014_140_MG | ecosystem: Environmental > Aquatic > Freshwater > Lake | place...
GCGACATCGTATCGCGCGAACAGTTCCAAAAGACCGTGCGCGCCGCCGGCATCAACAACGACACGCAAGTAGTGCTGTACGGCGACAAGAGCAACTGGTTCGCTGCGTGGGGCGTGTGGATCTTCCGCACCTACGGACACCAAAACGTGAGCATCCTCAACGGTGGCCGCGACAAGTGGGTGAAAGAGGGTCGTGCGCTCACGCCCGTGGTGCCGACCCCGTCACCCGGCAATTTTGTCGCGACGGTCGCCAACTCGAATCTGCGAGCCTTCCTGCCCGATGTGGTGAAGATCGCGAAGAAGCAGGACAAGACGACGAGGCTCGTCGACATCCGCTCCGCCGACGAATTCAACGGGAAAATCTTTGCGCCCGCCGGATTCCAGGAGCTGGCGATTCGTGCCGGGCACATTCCGGGTGCCAAGAACGTCCCGTGGTCGACTGCGGTGTCGCCTGACGGCACGTTCCGTCCCGTCGCGGATCTGAAGTCGATCTATGCCGCGCAAGGCATCGACGGCAAGAAGAAAGTCACGGTCTACTGCCGCATCGGCGAGCGAGCCGCACACACGTGGTTCGTTCTCTCCGAGATCCTCGGTTATGACGTGAAGTTGTACGACGGATCGTGGACCGAGTACGGCAATTCGGTCGGCGTGCCCATCGCCAACCCGGTCGGAACCGTCTGGGGTCGGGGATAAATCGCATCGCCTGCACCGCGTCGTCGCGACCGCCGCCCTCCCTTGGCGGTCGCGACGATGGGTGTTGTGGCATGCCGTGAGAATCGAGCCCAATAACATGACAGCTCCTGGCGCCGTTGACCGTTCGTCGCAGTTGCGTCAGGCGTGCGTTATGGCGCTGTTGCTCGCGGCTCTCGTCGGCGCTGCGTTCTGGCTCTCGGCGGGGGAGATGCCCGACCCAGGCCGCCCGGTTTCGCTGCTCCTCGGGGCGGCGCTGGGCTTTGCTTTCGAGCGCGGCCGGTTCTGTTTTTTCTGCCTGTTTCGTGATGCCATCGAACGGCGCGCAACACGACCGCTTCTCGCGATCGTCACGGCCGTCGCCGTCGGGGCGGTCGGCTACGCGCTCACCTTCGGTTTGTATCTGCCCAATCCGAAGGGAGAAGGCTTGCCGCCAGGTGCGCACATCGCGCCCGTCAGCCTGCCGCTCGTGCTCGGCGCAGCGGCGTTCGGGCTCGGCATGGTGTTGTCGGGTGCGTGCATCAGCGGTCACCTCTACCGCATCGGTCAGGGCTACCTGCGCGCGATTCCTGCGCTGCTCGGTGCACTCTGTGGATTCGGTCTCGGGTTTTTCACCTGGAACTCGTTGTACCTCGCACAGGTGAGCGAAAGCCCGGTGTTGTGGCTTCCGCGCTGGCTGGGTTACGCAGGTTCGCTCGTCGTGCTGGTCGTTCTCGCCGCGGCAATCGCCCTCTGGCTCGTGCGCGTCGATCGCGAGCCCGCCCCGCCGTCCGCCACGCACCTTCGTCGTGGTTCAAGCACGGAGTTGCGGGAGTTGCTGCTGGAGCGACGCTGGTCGCCGGTGGTCACCGGGGCGATCGTGGGAGTGATCGGGATTTTCGCCTATCAACGCACGACCCCGCTCGGCGTCACGTCACAACTGAGCACCATTTCGCGCAGCTACCTCGACGCGCGCGGAGCCTTGCCCGAGGTGCTGCACGGAATCGACATGATGCGCGGCTGCGTCGCAATTGTGTCGAGCGCAATCACGAACAACGGCTGGTTGGTCATCGGTTTCGTCGTTGCCTCGTTCGCAGCCGCAGTCGGCGGCGGTCACTTCAAGTTGCAAGTCCCTACGGTCGGCAACGCGGTCACCGCACTGTTGGGTGGCGTGCTCCTCGGTTGGGGCTCGCTCACCGCCCTCGGTTGCACCGTCGGCGTACTGCTCTCAGGTACGCAAGCGTTCGCAGTGTCTGGTTTTGTGTTCCTCATCGTCCTCGTTGCGAGCGTGTGGATTGGCGTCAAGTTGCGAATGCACTCGTGGTTCGGCGCCTGACTAACTAATCCTGAGTCCGCGTGCCGTAGCGTCGCACCCGCGTGCGGCTCTCCGACATCGACTACCAACTTCCTGATCGCCTGATCGCGCAGGTTCCGCTCGAGCCGCGCGACTCGGCGCGACTGCTCGTCGACCAGGGCTCTTCGGTGCCGCGCGACGCGGCCGTGCGCGACCTGCCGCAGTTCTTGTGCGACGGCGACGTGCTCGTCGTGAACGACACCAAGGTGGTGCCGGCGCGGCTGCACCTCGCGCGTGCGAGCGGCGGGGCAGTGGAGGTACTGCTGCTCGAACCGCTCGACGAAACTCATCGAACGTGGGAGGCACTGGTGCGGCCAGGTCGCAAGATGAAGCCAGCCGAGACGCTGCTTGGCGACAACGGCGCCCCGGTCGTGGTGGTGCACGGCCGCGGCGAGAAGGGCGACACGTTCCGCATCGAGTTCGTGCACCCCGACCCCAAGCGACTCATCGACCGGCTCGGCGAGATGCCGCTACCGCCCTACATCACGCAACGACTCGGCGACCAGAGCCGTTATCAAACCGTCTATGCGCGCGATGCAAAGTCTGCGGCGGCGCCAACGGCCGGGCTGCACTTCACGCCGGAGTTGCTGGCGCAGATCTGCTCGATGGGCATCGCGGTGGTGTCGGTGGAACTCGTGGTCGGGCTCGACACGTTCGCGCCCGTGACCGTCGACGATCCGCGCGACCACGTGATCCACACCGAGTCATACTGCGTGCCGGCCGAGACGCTGGCCGCCGTCGAGGCGGCGCGGCGTGTCGTGGCCGTGGGCACCACCGCCACGCGCGCGCTGGAGTCGGTCGCGGCGACGGGCAAGACCTCGGGTCGCACCGATCTCTTCATCACCCCAGGATTCGAGTTTCGCCATGTCGATGTGCTGCTCACGAATTTCCACATGCCGCGCACCACGTTGCTCTTGATGATCAGCGCTTTCGTCGGCGAGCGCTGGCGCGACCTCTATGGCCACGCGGCGCGCAACGAGTATCGCTTCTTGTCGTTCGGCGACGCGATGCTGCTCGACCGCTCGCTGCGCTGACCCTCGGCACTCGTAGCCTGACGAGAGTGTTCAGAGCGACTGCGGCGATCAGCGCGACCGAGGGTGCGGCGCGGGCAGGCATCGTCACGCTGGCGCGCGGCACCTACACGACCCCCACGTTCATGCCGGTCGGCACGCGCGGGGCAGTGAAGTACCTGAGCGCGTCGGACTACGAGCAGCTCGGCGCACAGATCGTGCTCGCGAACACCTACCACATGATGCTGCGCCCGGGTGCCGACACCGTGGCGAAGTTCGGCGGCGTCGCGGCGTTCGCCGGATGGAAGGGTCTCACGCTCACCGATTCGGGCGGCTACCAGGTGTTCTCGCTCGAGCCCGATGTCGACGACGACGGCGTCACGTTCACCAGCACCTACGACGGGTCAAAGCACCTCCTCACGCCCGAGAGTGCGGTCGCCACGCAAGAGAAGCTCGGGGCCGACGTCCAGATGGCGCTCGACGTGTGCCCGCGGCTGCCGTCGGGCGACGACGTGGTGCGCGAGGCGATGCGGCGCACGGCGTTGTGGGCGGCGCGCGCGAGAGACGCGCATCGGCGCACCGACCAGTCGCTCTTTGGCATCGTGCAGGGCGGCATCAGCGAGTCGATGCGCCGCGAAAGCGCCAAGCAAATCACCGCGCTGAACTTCGACGGTTACGGAATCGGCGGATTGTCGGTGGGCGAGACACGCGAACAGATGTTGCCGGCGCTCGCGGCGGCGCTCGCCGAACTGCCGAGCGACCAGCCGCGATACTTGATGGGAGTCGGCGATCCTGCGTCGATGATCGAGGCAATCGCGCTCGGCGTCGACCAGTTCGACTGCGTGCTGCAGACGCGGCTCGGTCGGCACGGCACGGCACTCACCTCTCGCGGACGGCTGAACGTGACGCGCGCCGAGTTCGCCGATAGCAACGACCCGATTGACCCTGAGTGCGGTTGCGACGTGTGCCAACGTCACACGCTCGGGTATTTGCGGCACTTGTTTCAAGTCGGCGAGCCGACCGCGTCGAGGCTCGTGTCGTTGCACAACATCGCGTGGACGCTCTCGCTCATGGCCGCGGCGCGCAGCGCGATCATCGGGGGCACGTTCGCGCGGCTGCGTGCGAGCGTGCTTGAAGTGTGGGCCTGACGCGCGCGTCGCGGCCGGTTCGTGTGGTGCGGTAGCGTAAATCGCCATGTTCAGCCTCGTTCTTGCCGCCGAAGAAGCCACGCAATCGTCGGGCGGCGGCCTTTTTTCGCTGCTCCCGCTCATCCTCATCTTCGTGGTGATGTATTTCTTGCTTCTGCGCCCGCAGCGCAAGCGCCAGAAAGAAGCCGCCGCGCTGCAGTCGGCCGTCAAGGTCAACGACTCGGTGCTGCTCAACAACGGCATCATCGGGGTGGTCACCGGCATCGAAGACCGCTATCTGTGGGTGGAGATCGCCGACGGTGTGCAGGTGCAGGTGATGAAGGGCCAGGTCGGAAGCCGCGTCAACATGGACGGCTCGCCGATCGCGGTGCCCAAGCCCGAGAAGAAGGCGAAGCGGTTCGGCAAGTCTGGCGATGCGAGCGACGCGAAAGACAAGCAATAGCCGCGCGTCGCACGCCGCGTCACACGCCCGGATGAGAGAAAGCGGATGAGAGAGAGCGCATGAACCGTCGCCTGCTCGCGCCGCTCGTTTTCATCGTCGTCGCTGCCGCGTCGGCAATCGGCGTCACCGTCGGCACCGGCAACTCGCCGTCGCTCGGCCTCGACCTGCAAGGCGGCGCATCGGTCACGCTGCAACCGTCGGGTGAATACGATGCCGCCGCGCTGGATGTGGCAGTGGAGATCATTCGCGCACGCGTCGACTCGATCGGTGTCGCTGAACCCGAGATCATCCGCCAGGGCGACACCGTGGTCGTCAACCTGCCGGGCGTGAAAGACCAGCAGCGCGCGCTCGACATCGTCGGGCGAACGGGTGACTTGCAACTGCGGCCGGTGTTGCAGTCGGGGTCGCTCGACACTGGGGCGACGGGGGACACCAGCGAGTCGAGCGAGACGACGATTCCGAGTGAGACGACCGTGCCCAGTGAAACGACCGTGCCGAGCGAAACTTCGGTGCCCAGTGAAACGACCGTGCCGAGCGAAACTTCGGTGCCCAGCGAGGGCGGCCCGGGCGAGTCGCGCGGTGCGCGTCCGATGACCGACACGACGGTGCCAGCAGAGACCACCGTGCCGAGCGAAACGACGTTGCCCTCTGAGACGACCGTGCCGTCGGAAACCACCGTGCCCGGCGAAGAAGTCGCGCCGATCGCCACGACCACCGCCACACCCGAGGGCACGACCGCCACGCCTCCCGCCGGCTCGGAAGTGTTGCTCGGCAAAGATGGCTTTGCCTACCTCGTCGGCCCCGTCGCCGCGACCGGATTGGTGTTTGAAAACAACGCGTCGGCGAACATCCAAGGCTCGAACTGGTCGGTCGTCGTGCAGCTGCGCGGCGGTGCGGCCGGCGAAGACATCTGGAACTCGCTCACCTCGCGATGCTTCTCGCGCGACGCGACCTGCCCGACCGCTCAAGTGGCGATCGTGCTCGACGGCGAAGTGATCTCGGCGCCCGTGGTGCAAGAAGCCGTGTTCACCGGCGGCGAAGTGCAGATCACCGGCGACTTCACCGAGCAAGAAGCCCGCGACCTGGCCAAGATCCTTGAATTCGGCGCGGTGCCCGTGAAGTTCGAGGTGTCGCAGGTGCAGACCGTGTCGCCGACACTCGGCAGCGACTCGCTGCGGGCGGCGATCATCTCGGGTCTCGTCGGCCTCGGGCTCGTCTTCCTCTTGATGCTCGCGTACTACCGGCTCGTGGCAGTCGTCGTCTTCCTCGGTCTCAGCGTGTCAATCGCGCTGCAGTTCTCGATCATCACGTATCTCTCCAAGACGAACGGCCTCGCGTTGTCGCTGGCCGGCATCGCCGGAATCATCGTGTCGATCGGCATCGCGGTCGACTCGTACATCGTGTTCTTCGAGCGACTGAAGGACGAGTTGCACTCGGGCCGCACGCTGCGCAACTCGGCGCAGCGCAGTTTCGAAGGCGCGTGGCGCACGGTGCTCGCCGCCGACACCGTGTCGTTCTTGGCGGCAGCAGTGTTGTGGTGGCTCACGGTGGGCTCGGTGCGCGGCTTTGCGTTCTTCCTCGGTCTTGCCACGCTCGCCGACGTCGCGATCGTGTGGTTCTTCACGCGGCCCGCGATGCTGCTGCTCGCGCGCAGCAAGTTCATGGCGAACCGCTCGATGCTCGGAATCAAACCGAAGTCCGCGGTGGCTGCGGCATGAGCAAGTTCGCGGAGGTCTCGGTATGAACATTGCAGCAGGACTCGTGCGGCTCTACCGCGGAGAAACCACCGTCGACTACTACGGCAAGCGCAAGCCGGCACTCGCCGTGTCGGGTGTGTTTCTCGTCGCGACCGTCGTGTTGCTGCTCTTGGGCGGGCTGAACCTCGGCATCGACTTCCGTGGCGGCGTCGCGTGGGAGTCGCCCGTGACCGCGACGCTCGACCAAGACGCCGTGCGCGAGGTGCTCGAAGCCAACGGCGTCGAGACAGCGAATGCCAAGCTGCAGACGCTGCAGAGTGCCGACGGCGAACGCATCCGCGTGCAAGTCGGCGACCAGTCCGACGAGGTGCGCGCCACGGTGCAAGAGGCGCTCGCCGAGAAAGCCGGTCTCGAGTCGCAAGATGTCAGCGTGGCCGCCGTGAGCTCGTCGTGGGGTCGCAGCATCACCGTGAAGGCGATTCGTGCGCTGCTCGTCTTCTTCGTGCTCGTGTCGCTGTACATCGCCTGGCGCTTCGAATGGAAGATGGCTCTTGCGGCCATCATCGCGATGGCGCACGACGTGCTCATCTCGGTGGGCATCTATGCCATGTTCCGGTTTGAAGTCACCCCGGCGACCGTGGTCGCCTTCCTTACGATCCTTGGCTACTCGCTATACGACACCGTGGTCGTGTTCGACAAGGTTCGCGAGAACATCGACCGCTTCAACACCTCGCGCATGTCGATGGGCAACATCGTGAACGTCTCGAGCAACCAAGTGCTCGCGCGCTCGCTGAACACCACGTTGTCGTCGGCATTGCCGGTTGTTTCGTTGCTCGTCGTCGGGTCGTTCGTGCTCGGCGCGACGAACCTGCAAGAGTTCGCCATCGCCCTCCTCGTCGGCATGTTGACCGGCACCTATTCGTCGATCTTCATCGCCACGCCGCTTTATGCGATTTTCAAGAATCGCGAGCCGAAATATGCCGCGGTCGCCGGGCAAGTGGCACAGGGAGCGGAGATGGCGGCATTGTTCGAGCACTCGACGGTGCGCGCAGCGAGCAAGGCCGCCGCCGTCGACGCGACCGACCGTGAGGCGTCGGTGCGCAGGAACACCTCGAGCACGGTGCTCACGCACCCGCCGAGGCCGCGCAAGCGCCGCCGCCGCTAAAGCAATCGTCGTCGACTCGCTCCGCGAGCGTTCATAGACTTCCTTTATGGCAACCGCATCCCGAGTGCTTCCGTGGCGTCGCCAGCAGGCGCCGTCGGCACACGAATTGTCGCCTCTCCTCGCCGCCTACAAGCGCCGCCACCCGAAAGGGTCGGTCGTCAACATCAACCGCGCCTACGACACGGCGCGCGAGGCCCACCGCCACCAGACACGCACCACCGGCGAGGCCTACATCACGCATCCCGTGGCGGTGGCCGGCGTGATCGCCGACATCGGTCTTGATGAGGCGTCGATCATCGCGGCGCTGTTGCACGACGCGGTGGAAGACACCGACCTCACGCTCGCCGACATCACGCAGGCTTTCGGCGACGAAGTCGCGAGCATCGTGGACGGTGTCACCAAGCTCGACCGCCTGCAATTCGACTCGCAAGAGGCCCAGCAAGCAGCGACGATGCGCAAGATGCTCGTGGCCATGGCCCGCGATCTGCGAGTGCTCATCATCAAGTTGGCTGACCGGCTGCACAACATGCGCACCCTCGCGTCGAGCACGACGGAAAAGCAGCAGCGTGTCGCGCAAGAGACGATGGACATTTATGCACCGCTTGCGCACCGCCTCGGCATGCAAGAGATCAAGCAGCAGCTCGAAGACCTGTCGTTTGCGGCGCTGTATCCGAAGCGCTACTCCGAGGTCGAGCACCTCGTCTCCACCCGTGCGCCTGAGCGCAACGTGTACCTCGCGCGCGTGCTCGGCCAGGTGGAGAAGCTGCTCGACGGCGTGAAGATCAAGGCCGAGCTCACCTCGCGCGGCAAGCACCTGTGGAGCATCTACGAAAAGATGGTGCAGAAGGGTCGCGAGTTCGACGACATCTACGACCTCATGGCGATCCGCATCGTAGTCGACAATGTGCGCGACTGTTACGGCGCGCTCGGCGTCATCCACGGCCACTGGAAGCCGGTCGTCGGACGCTTCAAGGACTACATCGCGATGCCGAAGTTCAACCTGTATCAGTCGTTGCACACCACGGTCGTCGGCCCCGACGGCAAGACCATCGAGGTGCAGATTCGTACGCGCGACATGCACCAGCGCGCCGAGTGGGGAGTCGCCTCGCACTGGGCATACAAAGACGCAGCGACCCCGCAGGAAGTCGAGTGGCTGAATCGCATCGTCGACTGGCAAGGCGAGGTGTCTGACCCGCGGCAGTTCTTGGAGGGGTTGAAGACCGACCTGGAGCAAGACGAAGTGTTCGTCTTCACGCCCAAGGGCCGCGTGGTGTCGCTGCCGCTCAAGTCGACGCCCGTCGACTTCGCGTACGCCGTGCACACCGAGATCGGACACTCGTGCGTCGGGGCGCGCGTGAACGGCAGGCTCGTCGCGCTCGACCATCAACTCGCCTCGGGCGACACCTGCGAGGTGCTCACCTCGAAGGCCGAGGGCAGCGGGCCGTCGCAGGGCTGGCTCGATTTCGTCGCATCGACGAAAGCCAGGAACAAGATCAAGCAATGGTGGACTCGCGAACGGCTTGAAGACTTCGTCGACGAAGGCCACGACGAGTTCGTCGAAGAACTCCGGCGCGCCGGGCTCCCGATGCGCCGCGTCGAAGGCTCGCCCGAACTCGCGAAGGAAATCGAGGCGAGCGGCTTCGCCGACTTGAACGGCCTGCTCGCAGCAATCGGGCAGAAGAAAGTGGCGTGTCGGCCGATGGTTGCGCGGCTCGTCGAGGCGCTGCGCGCGCCCGACGCCGAGCCCGAAGTGCCCGCGCTCCCCACGCTCAGCCGCCGCTCCGGCGTCGCGAAGTCAAAGAACGCCGTGTACGTCGAGGGTCACGACGACATGCTCGTGCGGCTTTCCAAGTGCTGCACGCCGGTGCCGGGCGACGGGATCATGGGCTTCGTCACGCGAGGTCGCGGAGTCACCGTGCATCGCGTGGATTGTGCGAACGCGTTGTCGCTCACATCCGAACAGTCGGCGCGCGTCATCGACGTGGAGTGGGCCGGTTTTGATGCCGACGACACGTTCGTTGCCGCCGTGGAAGTGGTCGCGCTCGACCGCACGCGGTTGTTGCGCGACGTCGCGAACGCGCTGTCGGATCAAAAAGTGAACATCGTGTCGTGCACCACGCACACCGGCAGCGACCGCGTGGCGCGCATGAGGTTCGAGTTCGAGTTCTCCGACCCGGGGCACCTTGCGTCGATGTTGAAGGTGATCAAGAACATCGACGGCGTCTACGATGCGCACCGTCTCGTGCCGGGCAAAGCCGACGCGAGCGACGACCACATCGCCAACACGCATCCGTCAGCGAATTAGCCTTGCTGCGTGCCGTCGTTCGCCACTAGCCCGGGCACACGCGACATCCTCCCGCCCGACTCGGGGCGGTGGCGAGCCTTCCAACAGGTGTTTGCCGACGTGGTCGAGACGGCGGGTTACGGCCACATCATCCCGCCGATGTTCGAAGATCTCGGCGTTTTCCTGCGGGTCGGCGAGACCACCGAGATCGTCACCAAAGAGATGTACGACTTCGAAGACAAAGGCGGCCGCCGAGTCGCGCTGCGCCCCGAGCAGACCGCCAGCGTGTGCCGCGCGTTCGTCGAGCACCGGCCGGTCACGCCGTGGAAGGTGTGGTACGCCGGCCCGAACTTCCGCTACGAAAAACCCCAGCAAGGCCGCTACCGGCAGTTCGACCAAGTGGGCATCGAGGCCCTCGGCGTGGACGACCCGCAACTCGACGCCGAAGTCATCGCGCTCGCGATGGAATTCTATGCGCGGCTCGGTTTGCGACAGGTGCGTCTGGCAATCAACTCGTTGGGCGACTCGGGTGATCGCGATCGTTACTCCGCTGCGCTGCGCGCGCACTTCGCGGCGAACTTGGGCGCGCTGTCGGCCGAGAGCCAGGCCACGCTCGAGCGCAATCCGCTGCGCGTGCTCGACTCCAAGCGCGAACAAGACGCGCCGCTCATCGCGGCAGCACCGAAAATGGCCGACCACCTGAGCGACTCTGCCGCGCAACACTTCGCGCAAGTGCAGTCGGCGTTGCGGGACGCGGGCATCGACTTCGTCATCGACGACAGGCTCGTGCGCGGGCTCGACTATTACCGACGCACGACTTTTGAGTTCATCTCCACTTCGCTTGCTGCGGCGCACACCGCGATCGGCGGAGGCGGACGCTACGACGGCCTCGTCGCCGCGCTCGGCGGCCCCGAGACCCCCGGCATCGGCTTTGCCCTCGGGCTCGACCGCACGTTGCTCGCCTGCGACGCCGAGGGCGTGTTCGCCGCGCCCGCATCGCGCGTCGAAGTGTTCGTGGTCGACATCACCGGCGGCGGCGCCGCTACGGAGATTTGCGCTGCGTTGCGCGCCGCAGGAGTCGGAGCCGATCGCGCCTACGAAGCCCGGCGCATGAAGGCGCAGATGAAGTCCGCCGATCGTTCGGGCGCGCGGCTCGCGGTGATCATCGGCGACGACGAACTCGCCGCGAACACTGCCGTCATCCGTACGATGGAAGGCGGCTCTCAGCAGACGGTGCCGCGCGACGAACTCGTCGCGAGCGTGCGTCGGGCGCTGCGTCCATCATCCGTATGACCGTCGCCACCTCGCTACGCACGCATTCCTGCGGCGAACTCAATGCCTCGCACATCGGCACCACCGTGCGACTCGCCGGTTGGGTGGCGCGCCGCCGCGAGCACGGCGACAAGCTCGCGTTCCTCGATTTGCGGGATTACTCCGGCGTCATGCAATGCGTGATCGCCGACGGCACGGACGCACGAAGCGAGTGGGTGGTGCAGATCGTCGGCACGGTGACCGCGCGTCCGTCCGGCACCGTGAACACGAATCTCTCGACCGGCGAAGTCGAGCTCACCGATTGCACGCTCACCGTTCTGAACGCCGCCGAGCCGCCGCCGTTCCCGATCGACCAACGCGCCGACGAGGTTGACGAGAACATCCGGCTCAAGTTCCGCTACCTCGACATCCGCCGCGAGCGAATGCAGCGCAACCTGCGTCTGCGCGCCGCGGTCAACTCGGCGATTCGTTCGGCGATGGACGAGCAAGGTTTCGTCGAGGTCGAGACGCCGCTGCTCATGCCTTCCACCCCCGAGGGCGCGCGAGAGTTCCTGGTGCCGTCGCGCAAGGAGCCCGGCTCGTTCTACGCGCTGCCACAGTCGCCGCAGTTGTGGAAGCAGCTGCTGATGGTCGCCGGCCTCGACCGCTACTACCAGATCGCGCGCTGCTTGCGCGACGAAGACCTGCGCGCCGACCGACAGTACGAGTTCACGCAGCTCGACGCCGAGATGAGCTTCGTCGACAAAGACGACGTGATCGACGCGATCTCGCGCGCAGTCATGGCGGCCGCTCGCGCCGCAACCGGCGCGACTCCTCCGGCGATCGAGCGCATGACGTGGCACGACGCGATGAACCGTTTCGGCTCCGACAAGCCCGATCTGCGTCTTGGAATGGAGCTCGTCGAACTCACCGCGGTGTTCGCCGGCACGGGGTTCAAGGCGTTCGCCGCCGCCGGGTGCATCAAGGGTCTGCGCGTCGCTGCCGCCACGCACCCCGAAGCCGCCGCTATGGGCCGCAACAAGCTCGACCAGCTCACCGACCGCGCCAAGCAACTCGGCGCCAAGGGTCTCGTGTGGATGAAGGTCGGCGATGCCGGCGCGCTCGACTCGCCGGTGGCGAAGTTCCTCTCGGACTCCGAAAAGTCTGCGCTCGTGTCGGCGCTGGGTGCGAGCGCCGGCGACTTGCTGCTGCTCGTCGCCGACGAGTGGTCGACTGCCTGCACCGTGCTCGGGCAGTTGCGCAACGACATCGCGCGACCGCCGGTGCACGAGGGTCCGTATCGATACGTGTGGGTCGTCGACTTTCCGATGTTCGTCGGCGTCAATCCGACGACGAAGAAACCACAGCCCGGGCACCACCCGTTCTGTCACCCGCATCCCGACGACTTGGCGAAGTTGGAGACCGACCCGCTCACCGTGCGCGCGCTGGCCTACGACCTCGTCTTGAATGGATGGGAACTCGGCTCTGGCTCGGTGCGAATCCACGAGCCCGACCTGCAGCGGCGCGTCTTCCAGTTGCTCGGCATCGACGACGACACGGCCGACCGCAAGTTCGGGTTCTTCCTGCAGCCCTTCAAATACGGCGCCCCGCCGCACGGCGGATTCGCCTTCGGCGTCGACCGACTCGTCGCGATTCTCGCCGGCGAAGAAAACATCCGCGAGGTGATCGCGTTCCCCAAGACGCAGTCGGGGCTCGACCCGATGACCAACGCACCCGGCCCCGTCGAAGCAGCGCAACTCGGCGAACTCGGCCTGCGCACGCTGCCCAAGCCGGCCGGCTGATTGGCGCTGCGCCGATCATGACCGAACCCGACGACGACCTCTTTGCACGCGCGGCGCTCGATTCGTTGCGCAACCAGGCACCGCTCGCGGCGCGACTCCGACCGCGCAGCATCGACGACATTGTCGGACAGCGGCATCTCTTGGGCGCGAGCGGACCGTTGCGGAAGCTGATCGAAGCCGACCGTCTCGGATCGATCATCTTGTGGGGGCCGCCCGGAACCGGCAAGACGACGATCGCCGAAGTCATCGCGACGGTCACCAAGCGCGAATTCGTGCGGCTGTCGGCGGTGACCGCGGGAGTCAAAGAAGTGCGCGAGGTCATCGACGACGCGCGACGACGCCTCGGCGAGCACCAGCGACGCACGATCGTGTTCGTCGACGAGTTTCACCGGTTCAACGCCGCGCAACAAGATTCGCTGCTGCCCGCGGTCGAGGCCGGGCTCATCACGCTCATCGGCGCGACGACCGAGAACCCGTTCTTCGAGGTGAACGCACCGTTGCGCAGCCGCTCCACATTGCTGCGCCTGGAGCCGCTGTCGCCCGACGACATTGCCCGACTGCTCGAGCGCGGTGCCGCAGTCGAGCAGTCGACGCTCGATGCCGACGCTCGCGACCTCATCGTCGAGCGCTGCGGGGGAGACGGCCGCCAGGCGCTCACGTCGTTGGAGGTCGCCATCGCTCTCGCGCCGCGCAAGCACGTGCTCGTCGAGCACGCCGAGGCGGCGTTGTCGACGAGTGCCTTGCGCTACGGACGCAACGACCATTACGACGTGGTGTCGGCGCTCATCAAGAGCATGCGTGCATCCGACGAGAGGTCGGCGCTTTTCTGGCTGGCGCGAATGATCGAAGCCGGCGACGCCCCGCGCTTCATCGCGCGGCGACTCATCGTGTTCGCCAGCGAAGACGTCGGGCTCGCCGATGCGCAGTCGCTCGTCGTCGCGGTCGCGGCGGCGCAGGCCGTCGAGCACGTCGGTCTTCCCGAGGCGCGCTACAACTTGGCGCACGCGGTCATGCATCTCGCGAGCGCGCCGAAGAGTCGCGCGGTCACCGACGCCATCGAATCGGCCCGCGAGTCGCTCCTTGGCGGCGCGTCGATCGAAGTTCCCGAGCATCTGCGCGACGGCAACTCGCCGCACGGCTCGATCATCCCGCAGCGACGGTACGATTGAGGTCGTCATGTTCCGTCGCCTGTTCTGGTTCGCGCTCGGCGCGCTCGCTGCGCTCTTTGGCTATGGGTGGTTGCGCCGCCAGGCCGACCAAGTCGCCACGAAAGAATCGGTCGACCAGTTCATCGACTCTTTAGTCGACCGCGTGACTGCCGTGAAAGACAAGGTTTCTGACACGGTCGGCGGTGCGACGGGCGGCAAGCGCGACTCGACGAGCGACGACCTCTTCGAATAGCCGCATGGCGCGCGCCGACATCACGACGGCCGACGGCCTGCGACAAGCCTTCGTCGGGTTCTTCGCCGATCGCCAACACTCGGTGGTGCCGTCGGCGAGCCTCATCCCGTTCGACCCGTCGATCATGTTCACGGTGGCGGGCATGGTGCCGTTCAAGCCGTACTTCGTCGGCGAAGAATCTGCTCCGTACGACCGCGCGGTCAGCGTGCAGAAGTGCGTGCGCGCCGGCGGCAAGCACAACGACCTCGACGACGTCGGGCGCACCAAGCGACACCTCGTCTTTTTCGAGATGCTCGGCAACTTCAGTTTCGGCGACTACTTCAAAGAAAAAGCCATCCCGTGGGGCTGGGAACTCGTCACCGAGGTGTTCGGTTTCGACGGCGACCGCCTGTGGATCACGGTGCACGAGAGCGATGACGAAGCCGAGCAGATCTGGCACGAGGTGGTCGGCGTCCCAATGGAGCGCATCCAACGGCTCGGCGACAAGGACAACTTCTGGCAGATGGGCGACGTGGGGCCGTGCGGTCCGTGCTCGGAGGTCCACATCGACCGCGGCAGCGCGTTCGGGCCCGACGGCGGCCCGCTGCATGATCCGGCCGGCGAGCGATTCCTCGAATTTTGGAACCTCGTCTTCATGCAGTACAACCAGGCCAAAGACGGCTCGCGCACGCGGCTGCCGCGCCCGTCGATCGACACCGGCGCGGGCTTCGAGCGCATTCTCACGCTCGTGCAGGGCGTCGACTCGGTGTGGGAGACCGATCTGCTCGCACCGCTCATCGACACCGCGCGACGACTGACGGGTGCCGAGTACCGCGTCGGCGACTACGAGCACCGGCCGAGCTTCAGCCTGCGCGTGCTCGCCGAGCACGCGAGGTCGTCGATGATGATGATCAACGACGGTGTGTTTCCGTCGAACGAAGGCCGCGGCTACGTGCTGCGCCGTATCATCCGTCGCGCCGTACGCCACGCGTACCTGCTCGGCTGCGAGAAGCTCGTGCTGCCCGCGCTCGTCGACACGTCGTTGTCGATCATGAAGAACGCATACCCCGATCTCGCCGCGAACAAAGACTTCATCCTCGGGGTGGTCACGCGCGAAGAAGAGAAGTTCCGCGCCACGCTGCGCAACGGACTCTCGATTCTCGAGACGGAGATTGCGTCGTCGGCGAAGAAGATCAGCGGTGCGTCGGCGTTCGCGTTGCACGACACCTACGGTTTCCCGCTCGAACTCACCCAGGAGATCGCCGTCGAACGGGGTGTCGGCGTCGACACCGAGGGGTTCGAGCGCGAGATGGAGCGCCAGCGCGAGCGCGGCAAGAGCGCGCGCAAGAACGAAGCCGCCAACCCGCAGCGCACCGCCGAATACAAGTCGCTCGTCGACCGGCACGGCGCCACGTCGTTCGTCGGATACGACCGGGTCGAGACCGCCGCCAACGTGCTCGCGGTGCTCGGGCCGTTCGACCACGAAGACGGCTCGAGCGTGCACGAGATCTTCCTCGACACCACGCCGTTCTACGCCGAGAGTGGCGGACAAGTCGGCGACACCGGCACGATCGCCAGCCAGACGGCGACCGCGCATGTGCTCGACACCACGTTCGCGGCACCGGGTTTGCACCGGCATCTCGTGCGCATCACGCGCGGTGCGTTCGGCGCGGGCGACACGGTGACGGCGACCATCGACGCTGCGGCGCGCGCATCCACCAAGCGCAACCACACCGCGACACACGTGCTGCACTGGGCTCTGCGCAGCGTGCTCGGCGAGCACGTGAAGCAGGCCGGCTCGCTCGTGGCGCCCGATCGTCTGCGGTTCGACTTCAGCCACTACGAGGCGGTCACTCCGTCGGAGATCCGTCGCATCGAGCAGCTGGCCAACGCCGAGGTGCTCGCCAACACCCGCGTGTCGGCGACCGAGATGACCAAGCAGGCGGCGAGCGACAAGGGAGCCATCGCCTTCTTCGGCGACAAGTACGGCGACGTGGTGCGCGTGCTCGAAGCGGGCAAGTCGCTCGAGTTGTGCGGCGGCACGCACGTGTCGGCAACCGGCGACATCGGCCCGATCAAGATTGTGAGCGAGGGTTCGATCGGCTCCAACCTGCGCCGCATCGAGGCCCTCACAGGCGAGCACGCGCTTCGCCACATGCTCGACACCGCCAACGTCGTGTCGAGCGCCGCCGAGGTGCTCAGCGCCAAGCCCGACGAACTCGTCGCTGCGGCTCAACGCGCCGTCGACAACGCAAAGGCACTCGCCGAAGAGGTGAAGCGCCTGCGTCGCGGACAACTCGCGGCGCAAGCAGATGAACTCGCAGCGCGCGCAGTCGACGGGGCACTCGTCGCCCGAGTGGACGGGCTGTCACCGTCTGACTTGCGCGACCTCGCGATCGCCGTGCGCGGCAAGAACACCATCGAAGCCGTGGTGCTGGGCGGAGTCTCCGACTCCGGCGGTGTCGCGCTCGTCGCGGCCGTCGTGCCCGCCAGCGGATTGAAAGCGGGGGAGTTGATCAAAGACGCCGCCAAGACCGTCGGCGGTGGTGGCGGCGGCAAGGGCGACATCGCGACCGCTGGCGGCAAGAACGCAGGTGCGCTCGATGCGGCGCTCGCCGCGGCGACGGCGGCGGTGGCAGCCGCGCGCCGCGCGTCGTGATGCGCTGCCTGGGTCTCGATCTCGGCTCCAAGCGCATCGGCGTGGCGCTGTGCGACCCTGACGAGCGCGTCGCGACTCCGCTCACCGTGGTGCAACGTGCCGGCACGCGACGCGAAGATCACGCCAAGATCGCCTCGCTCGTTGCCGAGTACGAAGCCGGCGCCGTGGTGGTCGGGCTGCCGCTCAACATGCAGAGCAAGGCGACGGCCGCTGCACAAGGCGCAATTGAAGAGACCGAGCAACTGCGCGCGGCACTCGGAGTGCCGGTGCACCTGCACGACGAGCGTCTCACCACCGTGACCGCCGACCGCTCGCTCATGGAGATGGAGATGCGCGCCGACGCGCGCCGAAGGGTGGTGGACAAGGTGGCCGCTGCGGTCATGCTGCAGTCGTTCATCGACCACCGACGAATGCAGCGTGAGAAGGAGTCGTCGTGACTCGCACCGGTGGCGAGACGCCAACGCGCGGTGAGGCTCGCATCAGCGGTGACACCGGCGCTGACCAAGCCGACGCGCCATGGAACGAAGACCCGTGGGATGCCGTGCGGCCCGACGACGACGCCGACACCGACGGCATGTTGCCCGACTTGCGGCGTTACTCGCGCCAGATTCTCGTGGCACTCGCCGCCGTCGCGGCAGTGTTCATCGCCTGGGCAGGCTGGCAGGTGCGAAACATCGCCAATCAGGTCGGCAGCACCGACCAGGTGAGCGCGCCGATCGACGACGCCGTCGTTGAGGTCGAGGTCGTCTTCCCCGAGGGTTTCACCCTCGCCCAAGTCGCCGCGCGTCTCGAGCGCGACGCGCCCGGTTTCACCGTCGCCGACGTCGATGCTGCTCTCGCGAGCGGCGAGTTGCCGGCGCCGTTTCGCCCCGAGGGAATCGACTCCTACGAGGGGCTTGTCTTTCCGGCGTTGTACAGGGTGGCTGCGTACGAGACAGAGCTCGACGTGCTCGGGCGAATGATCGAAGAGATGCGCAGCCGCGCGCTCGCCAACGACATCGAGGCGGCGGCGCAACGACTCGGGCGCACTCCGTACGAGATTCTCATCATCGCGTCGCTCATCGAGAAAGAAGTGAAGATACCTGACGAGCGCGCGCTCGTGTCGCGGGTCATCCACAACCGCCTCGCGCTCGACTTGGAACTGCAGATCGACGCTTCGCTGTACTACGGCGCGTCAGAAGGTGCGGTGTTCGCCGACTTGAAGGCCCTCGACTCGCCGTACAACGTGTACCTGCGCAAAGGTCTGCCGCCGACTCCGATCGCGAGCCCCGGCGAGGCTTCGCTCGTCGCGGCGATGAACCCCGCGGATGACCCGGCCGACGACGACGCGTTGTGCACGGCGCGCAACAAGCGCGAGAAACGCGAGGAGTGCCGCCTGCTCTTCTACGTGCTCGCCGACGCCGAGGGTCGCCATGCGTTCTCGACCACCTACCGCCTGCACGAGCAGAGCGTCGCGGCTGCGCAGGCAGCAGGAATCCTCCCGTGAGCGCGACGGCACGCACCAAAATCGCGGCGGTGATTGGCAGCCCAGTGCGCCACAGTCTCTCGCCGGTCATCCACAACGCCGCGTTTGTCGCCCATGGCGACGACTGGATCTACTGCGCGTTCGAAGTCGACCCGTTGCACGCCGTCGCGGCCGTTGATGCGATGCGCGTGCTGGGTATCGCCGGACTTTCGGTCACGATGCCGCACAAAGAGATGGTGATTCCGGCGCTCGATGTGGTCGATGCCTCTGCGACTCTCGTGCGTGCGGCGAACACGGTGGTGCGCGCCGACGACGGTCGCCTCGTCGGGCACAACACCGACGGTGTCGGATGCGTCGACGCACTGGCTGCGGCTGGCGCCAACCTCTCGACCGTGGCGGTGGTCGGTGCGGGTGCAACTGCGCGCGCGGTCATCGCGGCGCTCGCGGCGGCGGGTTCGCAGGTGCGCGTGGCGAACCGCACGGCGGCGCGACTCGCTGACGCAGTCGCGGTCGGCAACACGGTGCGCGCAGGCTCGACGAAAGCAGTCGAGGTATCGCAAGTGGGCGAGTGCCCGACGGTGGTGAACACGACGCCGCAGGGCATGAGCGGTATCGCGGTGGACGCGGTGCCCTTCGACACGAGCAGGCTCACGCCGAGTCACTGCGTGCTCGATGCGGTGTATCACCCGCTCGAGACGCGGCTCATCCGCGCGGCCCGCGACCGAGGTGCGCGGGTGGTCGACGGTCTCGACATGCTGTGCGCGCAAGCGGCGCGACAACAACAGCTCTGGCTCGGACGTCTTCCCGACGTCGCGTTGATGCGCCGCGCCGCGCTCGCCGAACTGGCGAAATCACAGCAGTAGAATTCAGGCGCATGTTGCGCTACTTGACCGCCGGCGAGAGCCACGGTCAAGCCCTCGTCGTGATCGTCGAGGGGCTGCCCTCGAATCTGCCCGTCACCGCATCCGATTTTTCTGCCGAGTTGGCGCGCCGACGGCTCGGATTCGGTCGCGGCCCGCGACAGAAGTTCGAGCAAGACGAGATCGAGTTGATCGGCGGCATCCGCCACGGTCGCACGCTCGGCTCGCCGGTCGCGGTGCTCGTGAAGAACACCGAGTGGTTCCGCAGCGACGTGTGGCACGAAGAGATGTCGCCGCACCCGGGCGCCACGAAGAAGCCGCTCACGCAACCGCGCCCGGGCCACGCCGACTTGGCGGGCATGCAGAAATACGACTTCGTCGACGCCCGCGACGTGCTCGAGCGGGCGAGTGCGCGCGAAACGAGCGCCCGCGTCGTTGCCGGCGCGCTGGCCAAGTTGTTGCTGCGCCAGATCGGCGTCGAGATCGTGTCGCACGTGACCGCCCTCGGCTCGGTGTCGAGTGACGCCGTCGCGCGACCGACGCCCCGAGACCGCGCGCGCATCGACGAGTCGTCGGTGCGCTGCTTCGACAAAACGGCGGAAGAAAAGATGATCGCCGAGATCGAGGCGGCAGCCAAGGACGGCGACAGCCTCGGCGGTGTCGTCGAAGTGCTCGCGTACGGCCTGCCTGTCGGGCTCGGCAGCCACGTGCACTGGGACCGCAAGATCGACGGCATGCTCGCCCAAGCCATCATGAGCATCCAGGCGGTGAAGGGCGTGGAGATCGGCGACGGTTTCGCCAACGCCGCGCGGCGCGGTAGCGAAGCCCACGACGCGATCTCGTGGGACGACTCCAGCGGTTCGTACCGCCGCGAGACGACCAAAGCCGGCGGCACCGAGGGCGGCATGACGACGGGGGAGTTGCTCGTGGTGCGCGCCGCGATGAAGCCGCTCTCCACGCTCAATCGTCCGACGCTGAAGACCGTCGACGTCGTGTCGAAGCAGGAGACCGTCAGCTTCAAGGAGCGCACCGACGTGACCGCCGTGCCGGCGATGGGCGTGGTCGCCGAGACGATGATCGCCCTGGTGCTCGCCGCGGAGGCGCAGCGCAAGTTCGGCGGCGATTCCGTCGCGGAGTTCGTGCGCAACGCGACCGCCTACAACGAGTCGCTGCGCTGACCGCATGGCTCGCGTCGTCGTGCTCATCGGCATGATGGGCTCGGGCAAGACCACGGTCGGACGAAAACTGGCCGATCACATCGGCGCGAAATTCGTCGACACCGACGACCTCGTCGTGGCCGCCGCCGGCAAGCCGGTGCGCGACATCTTCGCCAGCGACTGCGAGGCTGAGTTCCGGCGGCTCGAGACCGTAGCGCTCAACGACGCGCTCGCCTCGACGAGCGACACGGTGGTGGCGGCGGCCGGCGGATGCGTGCTGTCGGCCGACAACCGCGAGGCGATCACCAAGCATGCGTGCATCACGGTCTGGCTCGACGCCGACCCGGCGACGCTCGGGCGGCGCACGTCGCGCGGCGCGCACCGACCGCTCATCGACGGCGACCCGGTCGGGCGACTCACGGCGCTCGATCGCGAGCGTCGCTCGTTGTACGAGGCGCTCGCCGACGTGCGCATCGACACCGCCGCAAAGAGCATCGACGAAGTGGTCACGGCGGCGGCACTCGCCATCGAAAACGTGGTCGCCACATGACGCGGCGAGTGAGGGTCGAGCTCGGTGAGCGCTCGTACGACGTGGTGGTGGGCCGCGGGGCCTCGCGCGAACTCGCATCGGTGATTCCGTCGGGTGCGCGACGAATCGCGATCGTGACGCAGCCCGGGCTTCCCGTCGACATTGCCGAGCATCTGCCGGGCGGAGTCGCCGTGTCGCGCCACGCGGTCGGCAACGGCGAGGCGCACAAGACGCTCTCAACCATCGAGCGGCTCTGCGGTGAGTTCGCGGCGGCGGGCATCACCCGCAACGACGTGATCGTCGGAGTCGGCGGCGGCATGGTCACCGACGTCGCGGGTTTTGCGGCGAGTGCATGGCACCGCGGGGTGCGAGTAGTGCACGTGTCGACGACGCTCGTCGGCATGATCGACGCCGCGATCGGCGGCAAGACCGGCGTCAACATCGCGGCCGGCAAGAACCTGGTCGGCGCGTTCTGGCAGCCGAGCGGCGTCGTGTGCGACACCGCGCACCTCGACTCGCTGCCCGAGCGCGAGCAACGCTGCGGGCGGGGCGAGATGGCCAAGTACCACTTTCTTGTCGGTGACGACCTGCTCGCGCTCGACCTCGATGCCCGCGTCGCGCGCTGCGTGCAGATCAAGGCCGACATCGTCGGCCAAGACGAGCGCGAGTCGGGTCGGCGCGCGTTGCTCAACTACGGCCACACGCTCGGGCACGCGCTCGAGTCGGCGAGCAAGTTCTCCCTCGCGCACGGCGAGGCGGTGGCGATCGGCATGATGTTCGCCGCCCATCTCGCGCACGCGCTCGGGCGCATCGACGCAGCGCGCGTCGCGCAGCACCGCAACGTCATCGTCGGTCACTACGGCCTGTCGATCGAAGTGCCGCGCGGAGTCGCCCGCGCGCAGCTGCTCGATTTGATGCGCCGCGACAAGAAGGCAATCGACGGCCTCACGTTCGTGCTCGACGGGCCGTCGGGCATCGAACCGGTGAGCGGCGTGCGCGAATCTGCCGTCGACTCGGCATTCGACGCCCTCTCAGTACCCTGAACGCCGTGCCGAACAACAACAAACGACTGCTGTTGTTGCACGGCCCCAACCTGAATCTGCTCGGCACCCGCGAGCCCGCCGTCTACGGCACGGCGACCCTCGCCGACCATGTGTCGCGCGCGTCCCAGGCGGCGCAGCGCCTGGGTTATGGCGTCGACAGCGAGCAGAGCAACGACTTGGCGACGCTGATTGCCCACGTGCAGACCGCCCCGACGAAATACGCCGGCATCGTGCTGAACGCCGGCGCCTTCACCCACTTCGCGTGGAGCTTGCACGACGCGCTGAAGGCCGCGCGGGTTCCCGTGGTCGAGGTGCACATCTCGAACCCTGCGGCGCGCGAGCCCTGGCGCCACGAGAGCGTGGTCGCCCCGGTGGCGATCGGCACGATCGCGGGTTTCGGCGGCGGGTCGTACGTGCTCGGAGTCGAGGCGCTCGTGCGTCACCTGGAGTCACGATGACAGCGCTGCCGACTCTCTCGGTGGCGGGTCGCGACGTGCTGGTGCGCGAAGCACTCGCGCGACATGGCTCGGCGACTCCGGACACGACAGCACCCGGCTCGCCGACCCCCGACACGCTCGTCGTGTACGACTTGCACAACGTGCGCTGGCTCACCGGCTTCACCGGTTCGGCGGGCACGCTCGTCGTGACGCCGCACGAGATGGTGCTCATCACCGACGGCCGCTACGGCGAGCAGGCTCGCCATCAGATTGCCGCGTCGGGTGCCGCCGCGCGCGTGGTGGTGGGCGCCACTGCGGCCGCGCTGCGCGATGGTCTCGAGCAGTCGATCGAAGCAGGGCGCGCGGTCGGCGTTGATCCGGGCGAAGTCACGCACGCGCAATTCGAGGCCCTGCGCAGCCAGGCGAAGACGAACTTGGTGGCCTGCGGGGGAGTCGTGCAGCAACTTCGTCGTCGCAAGTCGCCCGCCGAGATCGCGCGCATGAAACGCGCCGCTGCGTGCACCGATGCCGCCCTCGCCGAATGCGTGCCGATGATGTCGTCGCGCCCGACGGAGCGCGACGTGCGTGACGAGCTCGAATACCGAATGCGCCGTCACGGGGCCGACGGCCCGAGCTACGACACGATCGTGGCGACCGGCCCCAACGGTGCGCGCCCGCACCATCGACCCACTTCGGCCGTGATCGAAGAGGGGCATCTCGTCGTGATCGACGTCGGCGCGCTCGTCGACGGCTACCACTCCGACATGACGCGCACGTATCTGATCGGCGAGGTCGACCCGCTGTTGCGTCGCATGCACGACGTGGTGCGCGAATCGCAGCTGGCAGGGCTTGCGGCGGTGCGCGCGGGCGTCTCGGCCGGCGACGTCGACAAGACATGCCGCGATGTCATCGTCGACGCCGGCATGGGCAGCGAATTCATCCACTCGACGGGCCACGGTGTCGGACTGCAGATTCACGAGCAGCCGTGGGTGCGAACCGCGATGCCCGAACCGCTGCAAACCGGCGAGCTGGTCACCGTGGAGCCGGGGGTCTATCGTGAAGGGCTCGGCGGCGTGCGCATCGAAGACCTCGTGGTCGTCACTGCGACCGGCTGCGACATACTCACCGAATCACCAAAGGACATCTCGTGCCTGCAATTAGCACCAACGAACTAAAGAACGGCCTCACGCTCGAACTGGAGAAGGGACTCTTCAACATCGTCGAGTTCCAGCACGTGAAGCCCGGCAAGGGCGGGGCGTTCGTGCGCACCAAGCTGCGCAACATGCGCACCGGCGCGGTGATCGAGCGCACGTTCAATGCCGGCGTGCGGGTGGAGCAGGCGATCATCGACCGGCGCGACATGCAGTTCCTCTACAAAGAGGGCGAAGACTTCGTGTTCATGGACACCGACTCCTACGAGCAGATCAACGTGAAGCCCGCCGCGCTCGGCGACGCCGCCGACTATCTCGTCGAATCGGCCACCGCACAGATCGCGATGTACGGCAGCGAGATCGTCGCAGTCGAGATTCCCGCATCGGTGGAACTGGAGATCGCCCAGACCGAGCCCGGCATCCAGGGCGACCGCGTGTCGGGAGCCCGCAAGCCGGCCACGTTGCAGACCGGCAAAGTCATCCAAGTGCCGCTCTTCGTGAACATCGGTGACAAGGTGAAGGTCGACACCCGCACCGGCGACTACGTCACGCGAGTCTGACGGCCAGCCGTCTTCGCCCATCGCCATGTCTGACGACGACGATTGGAACCGCGACTTCGACCCGCGCTCTGACGCGCGCGAGCGGGCGCTCAACGTGTTGTTCGAAGCCGACGTGCGCGGTGACGACGTGGCGGCGGTGGTCGCGCGAATCAAGGTGCCCTTCGACGACTTGACGACGGGGCTAGTAGACGGCGTGGCGACGAACCGCGCGCGCATCGACGAGTTGATCCAAGCCCACAGCCACGCGTGGACCCTCGAGCGCATGGCCGCCACCGACCGCAACGTATTGCGCATCGCGACCTTCGAGTTGATCGGTCGCCCCGAGGTGCCGACCGCAGTGGTGCTGTCGGAGGCGGTGGGGCTCGCCAAGCGCTACGGCGGCGACGACTCGGGGCGATTCGTCAACGGCGTGATGGGTGCGATTGCGCGCGCGACGCGCGGCGGCGCCGCGGACTAGAACCAGACCATGGCCGTCAACCCGCGCCGCGTGCTCGGTGCGGTGCGAGAGCGAGCCCGCGACGTTTCCGTCTGGCACGTGGTCGCCGTCTCGCTCACGGTGATCTACACCGTGTGGCTGGCTGCGCGCTCCACGCGCGACCACTTCGGCCTCGGCACGTCGGCGTACGACTTCGGTCTCTACGACCAGGGTCTGTGGCTGCTGTCGCGCGGCAAGGCACCGTTCGCCACGCTGATGGGCCGCAATCTCTTCGGCGACCACACGTCGTTCATCTTGCTGCCGCTGGTTCCGCTCTATTGGTTCGTCGGTTCGACCGGCCTGCTCTTCGTGGTGCAGGCAATCGTGCTGGGTGTCGGCGCGTTGCCAGTGTGGAAGTCGGCGCGGCTGCTGGTCGGTTCGTTGCCGATGAGTTGCGTCGCGGTCGCGGCGTATCTCTTTCATCCGGCGCTCACCTACACGGGCATGGAGAACTTCCACCCCGATGCCGCGCTCGCACCGCTCATCGCGTGGGCGATCTGGGCCGCGCTCGCGTATCGCTGGCGCCACTACGCGGTCGCAGTCGTGCTGATCCTCATGGTCAAAGAAGACACCGCACTTTTCGTGGTGGCGCTCGGCGCTTGGGTGGCGCTGCGGCGCGACAGGCGTATCGGGCTCGTCACGATGTTGGGTGCGCTGTGGTTCGGCGTGCTCATGTTGTTCGCCGTCTTGCGTGGCGTCATCGGCGTGCCGTATCGCAACGAGTGGCGGCTGCCCTTCGGCGGATTCGGCGGGCTCGTGCGCACGAGCCTCACGCGGCCCGACAAACTGGTGCGCCACCTCGTGTCGGGGGAGCGTCCGTTGTATTTGTTGCAGTTGTTCGCACCCGTCGCGTTCGTCGCGTTGTGGCGTCCCGAGATCGCGCTCCTCGGCACTCTGCCGTTGCTCTCGAATCTCGTGAGTACGTTCTGGTACCAAAGCCAGATCGAATACCACTACGCGGTGCAGTCCGTGCCGATTATCGTCATCGGGGCGTTCTACGGCGTCTCGCGCGCCGCCGAGCACCTGCGCACCTGGTTGGTGTCGTGTGTCTTGGCGGCCACGATCGCCTGCGCCTACCTGTGGACTCCGCTGCCCCTGGCGCGCACGCAACTGCCGAAGTGGACACCGGCGCATCCCACCGTCGCCGCGGCGCACGACGCGATGAACGAGGTTCCGCCCGACGCGGTGGTGTCGGCGTACCACACGCTGACGGCGCACATGGCCCGCCGCGAGCGCATCTATGTGTTCCCGACGCCGTACCGCCGGGTGCTCTACGGCGCCGACGTGTTCGCCAAGGGTGATCGGCTCAACTTCGCGCAAGAAGTGCAATTCGTGGTGCTGCCGCGCGAGCTCGACGATGAAATCAGGGCCGACTGGTTGAGCGAGCAGGTGTTCTTCCACCTGGTGTACGGAAATGACTGGTGGATGGTGTACGAACGGCTACGCTGAAGCGACCGTCAAACGAGTCCCGTGAGGCTCGAACGGCCAGGAGATCGACGTGAGCAACATCGTGATGTCGGCCGACGACGTCAGGCGCGCAGTCACCCGCATCGCTCACGAGATTCTCGAACGCCAGCGTGGCGGCTCCCGACTCGTGCTCGTCGGATTGCAGCGCGGCGGCGCGTGGCTCGCAGACGCCATCGGTGCGGCGATCGACGCGATCGAGCCTGCCGCACGAGTGCCCGTTGGATACATCGACGTCAGCATGCACCGAGACGACATCGGCTTGCGCCCCGTCGTGCCGGGCGCGATCAGTCGCATCGACTTCGCCATAGACGGCGTCACGGTGGTGCTCGTCGACGATGTGCTCTACACCGGGCGCACGGTGCGCGCCGCACTCGAGGGCGTCAACACCTACGGCCGACCTCGCGCGGTGCAACTTGCGGTGCTCGTCGACCGCGGCCATCGCGAACTGCCGATCCGCCCCGACTATGTCGGGAAGAACTTGCCGACGCATATCGACGACGACGTGCGCGCAACTGCCGACGGCGTGACGGTGGAGGGCAAGCCGCGATGATGAAACACCTGCGCAGCATCGACGAACTCGGCCACGACGGTCTCGTGCGCCTGCTCGACCTGACCCACCACATGGTCGAGGTCAACCGACGCCCGGTGCCCAAGGTGCCGGCGTTGCGCGGGCGCACCGTGGTGAGCCTGTTCTTCGAAGACTCGACCCGCACGCGCCTGTCGTTCGAGACCGCAGCCAAGCGCCTGTCGGCCGACACGATGACTTTCAGCGTGTCGACTTCCAGCGTCAACAAAGGCGAGAGCCTGCGCGACACCGTGGAGACGATCAGCGACATGGGTATCGACGCGTTCGTCGTGCGGCACAAGTCGACGGGCGTTCCGTGGCAGATCAGCGAGTGGACCAACGCGAGCGTGGTGAACGCCGGCGATGGCTGGCATCAGCATCCGACGCAAGCGCTCGTCGACTGTTTCACGGTGCGCGAGGCGCTGGGCAAAGAACGATTCGACGGCCTCACGCTCACCATCGTCGGCGACATCATGCACAGCCGAGTAGCGCGCAGCAACATCGCGGCGTTCAGCATGCTCGGTGCGCGCGTGGTGCTCGTGGCACCGCCCACGCTGCTGCCGCCCGACATGTCGCACTGGCCGGTCGAGGTGTCGTACCGGCTCGACGACGTGCTCGAACGCACCGACATCCTCTACATGCTGCGCCTGCAGAGCGAGCGCATGTCGCAGGGCCACGTACCGAACCTGCGTGAGTACGCCGAGACCTACGGCCTTGACTCTGCGCGCGCTGCGAAACTGCCGCTGCACGCGGTGCTCATGCACCCCGGCCCGATGAACCGGGGCGTGGAGATGCTCATCGATCCGTCGCTCTTGTCGAATTCGCTCATCCACAAACAGGTCGCCAACGGGGTCGCCGTGCGCATGGCGGTGTTGTTCGACCTGCTCGCCGGCGAATCGTCGGTGGCCAACCTTGCGCAGGCCTCAACATGACACAGCGCAAGACACAGCGCACCACACAGCGAGTCGTGCTGCGCGGCGGACGCATCGTGGATTCCCGCGGCGAGAGCGCGGGCGACGTGGCGATCGAGAACGGGGTCGTCACCGAGGTGGGCGAGCGACTCTCGGGCGGCGACGTCGTGGACGCATCGGGCTGCGTGGTGGCGCCCGGATTCGTCGACCTGCATGCGCACCTGCGCGAGCCGGGCAAAGAAGAAGCAGAGACGATCGAGACCGGCAGTCGCGCTGGCGCCAAGGGCGGATTCACCGCGCTCGTCGCGATGCCCAACACCGACCCGCCGCAAGACAGCGTGGCGGTTGTCGACTTCGTGCGCGAGCAGGGAAAGCGCGCGGGTCTGGTCGAGGTGGTACCGAGTGGCTGCATCACCCTCGGACGCAAGGGTGAAGCGCTCGCGCCGATGGCCGAGCTCGCGGCCGCGGGCGTGCGCATCTTCACCGACGACGGCAACGGCGTGCAGGACGAACTGCTGATGCGCCGCGCGATGGAATACGGCAAGGGTCTCGGCGTGACGCTCGCCCAGCACTGCGAAGTCGCGACGCTGACCAAGGGTGCGGTGATGAACGAGTGCAGCTGCTGCACCACGCTCGGTCTGCCCGGGTGGCCGTCGATCGCCGAAGAGTTGATGGTGTTCCGCGACATCGAGCTCGCGCGGCTCACCGGCGTGCGCGTGCACTTCTTGCATCTCTCCACCGCGCGCAGCGTCGAGCTCGTGCGCGCCGCCAAGCGCGACGGGTTGCCCGTGACCGCCGAGGTGACACCGCACCATCTCTCGCTCGACGAGACGCGGCTCGCCAGTTTCGACACTGTGTACAAGGTCAACCCACCGTTGCGCTCGCCGCGCGACATCGCCGCCCTGCGCGCAGGAGTGCTCGACGGCACGATCGACGCGCTCGCCACCGACCACGCTCCGCACCCGCGCCGCGAGAAGGAACTGTCGCTCGACCAGGCTCCGCCCGGCATGCTCGGTCTCGAGACCGCACTCGGCGTCGCGCTCGGCGTGCTCGAGGTCGACCTCGCACATCTGGTGCGCATCATGTCGATAAACCCGGCGCGCATCGCCGGAATCTCCGACCGTCACGGCCGCGACATCGAACCCGGCGCGCCGGCCAACATCGTGGTGTTCGATCCGCTAGCCGAGTGGCAGGTGGAGCCGGCGACGCTCGCGAGCAAGAGCCGCAACACGCCCTTTATCGGCATGACGTTGCGCGGTCAAGTGCGCCACACGCTGTTTGCGGGTGGTCGCAGCCCGTTCAGCGTGCGCGACGGCGAGGCACAAGCGTGATGCGCGCACACCGCAAGGCACACGCATGACACCTCGTATCGCGCATCTGTTGCTCGCCGACGGCAGCGTCTTTGAGGGCGAGGCTGTCGGTGCCGACATGGCGGTGTCGTCGGGCGAAGTCGTCTTCCACACGGGGATGAGCGGATACCAAGAAGTGCTCACCGACCCGAGCTACGCCGGGCAGATCGTCACGTTCACCACGCCGCACATCGGTAACTACGGCGTGTCGCGCCACGACAACCAAGCGAAGAAGTCGCACGCCCGCGGGGTCATCATCCGCGACCTCGCGCGGCGCCGCAGCAACTGGCGCAGCGAAGAGCCGCTCGAAGTGTTCCTGCGCGAGCGCAACATGGCGGGCATCGCCGGTGTCGACACGCGTCGTCTCACGCGCATCATCCGCGACTCGGGTGCGATGCCCGGTGTGTTCGGCACCGCCGACGAGGCTGTGCTTCGGGCCGCACTCGCCAAAGAACAGGGCACGGCCGGCAAGAACCTCGTCACCCAGGTCACCACCGTGTCGCCCTACGAGGTGAAGTCGACCGCAGCGAAAAGAAGTAAGCCCTTCTTCGTCATCGCCTACGACTTCGGCATCAAGTCGACCCTCGTGCGCTGCCTCGCCGAGATCGCCGAAGTGCGCGTGGTTCCGGCGAGTACGCCCGCGTCAGAAGTGCTCGCCGCCAAACCCGACGGCATCTTTCTCTCCAACGGCCCCGGCGACCCAGAAATGGTGCGTGGCGCGCCCGACGCCATCCGCGAGATGCTTGAGTCGCACGTGCCGCTCTTTGGCATCTGTCTCGGCCACCAGCTGCTCGGTCTCGCGCTCGGCGGTCGCACGTTCAAACTTCCGTTCGGCCACCACGGCGCCAACCATCCGGTGCGCGACGTGGCGACCGGCAAGGTGGAGATCACGAGCCAGAACCACAACTTCTGCGTCGACCCGGAATCGCTCGCCGGCACGGTCGAGGTGTCGCACGTGAACCTGAACGACCAGACCAACGAAGGCATGACGGTGCGTGGCAAGCGAGCGTTCAGCGTGCAGTACCACCCCGAGGCGGGGCCCGGGCCGCACGACTCGCGCTATCTCTTTGCTCGTTTCGCGACGATGATGCAGGAAGGTCGCTGACCATGCCGCGTCGCAGCGACTTGCGCAGCATCCTCGTCATCGGTTCGGGTCCGATCGTGATCGGCCAAGCGTGCGAATTCGACTATTCGGGCACGCAGGCGTGCCGCGTGCTGCGTGCCGAGGGCTTCCGCGTCATTCTCGCCAACTCGAATCCGGCCACCATCATGACCGACCCCGACTTCGCCGATCGCACCTATGTGGAGCCGCTGACGCCCGACGTACTCGCGGCGATCATCGAACGCGAGCGGCCCGACGCCGTGTTGCCGACGCTGGGCGGCCAGACGGCGCTCAACCTGGCGATGGCGTTGCACGAGCGCGGGCTCGTCGGGGTACCCGGCACACCCGAGTTGATCGGCGCGAACGCAGAAGCAATCGCCACGGCGGAAGACCGCGAGAAGTTCAAAGACGCAATGATCGAGATCGGGCTGAAGGTGCCAGAGAGCGGCGTCGCGCACTCGATAAAGGAAGCCGACAAGGTGCTCGCCCGCGTGAAGCTGCCCGTCATCATCCGACCCGCGTACATCCTCGGCGGGCGCGGCACCGGCATCGCGACCACGAAGAAAGAGTTCGCGCAGGTGGTTTCGGCGGGCCTGGCGGCGAGCCCGATTCACGAGGTGTTGATCGAGACTTCGATCAAGGGATGGAAGGAATACGAACTCGAGGTGATGCGCGACCGCGCCGACAACTGCGTGATCATCTGCTCGATCGAAAACGTCGACGCGATGGGCGTGCACACCGGCGACTCGATCACCGTCGCACCCGCGATGACGCTCTCTGACGTCGAGTACCAACAGATGCGCAACGCCGCGTTCGCCTGCATCCGCCGCGTCGGCGTCGAGACGGGCGGCTCCAACGTGCAGTTCGCAGTCAACCCCGCGACCGGCGAGCAAGTGGTGATCGAGATGAACCCGCGCGTGTCGCGGTCGTCGGCGCTCGCGTCAAAGGCGACGGGTTTTCCGATCGCCAAGATCGCGGCCAAGCTCGCCGTCGGCTACACGCTCGACGAAATCGCCAACGACATCACGAAGAAGACGCCCGCCAGTTTCGAGCCCACGATCGACTACGTGGTCACAAAGGTGCCGCGGTGGGCGTTCGAAAAGTTCGAAGGCGCAAGCAACGTGCTCGGCACCCAGATGCGCAGCGTCGGCGAGGCGATGGCCATCGGGCGCACGTTCCCTGAGAGCCTGCAGAAAGCCCTGCGCTCGCTCGAGATCGGGCGAGCGGGCCTCAACTGCGATTCGGCGGAGAAGAACTTCGAATCGACGAGCGATGACGCACTCGTCGCCGCCGTCGCGATACCGACGCCCGAGCGAATCTTCCAGGTGGGCGAGTGCATTCGTCGCGGCGTCTCCACCGAGCGGTTGCACGAGGCCACCGGCATCGATCCGTGGTTCATCGACCAGATGCGCGCGATCTACGACGAGCGCGACGCGCTCGCCAGCAAGTCGCCGACCACGCTCGACCGCCGCGCGTGGCGGCGCGCCAAGCGACTCGGCTTCAGCGACGCGCAACTCGCGTGGCTGTGGTCGACGAGCGAGTCGAGCGTGCGAGCGGCGCGGGAGTCGGCGGGCGTCGTGCCGACGTACAAATCCGTCGACACCTGCAGCGCCGAGTTCGCCGCGCAGACGCCGTATTTCTATTCCACCTACGAAGACGAGAACGAGGTGCGCCCGTCGAGCAAGGATCGCGTGATCATCCTCGGCAGCGGTCCGAACCGCATCGGCCAGGGAATCGAGTTCGACTACTGCTGCGTGCACGCCAGTTTCGCGTTGCGCGCCGCGGGCTACGAAACCGTGATGCTCAACTGCAACCCCGAGACGGTGTCGACCGACTACGACACGTCGGACCGCCTGTACTTCGAGCCGCTCACCGTCGAGGACGTGATGAACGTGATCGATGCCGAGACGAGAGCGGCAGGCAAAGCGCCAAAGTTGATCGTGTCGCTCGGCGGCCAGACGCCGCTCAAGCTCGCTGGCTCGCTTCCTGCGGAGATGATCGCCGGCACCTCACCCGCCTCGATCGACATCGCCGAAGACCGCGCGCAGTGGAGCGCATTGTGCGACCGGCTGGGCATCGCACAACCGCCTGGCGCGACCGCGACCGACCTCGCGGGCGCGCGCGCAGTGGTCGAGCGCACCGGGTTTCCGGTGCTGGTGCGGCCGAGCTACGTGCTCGGCGGCCGGGCGATGCGCATCGTGCACGACGACGCTCAACTCGCGCAAGCAATGTCGGAAATTATGCGCTTCGGGTCGCTCGGACGCGAAGGTGGACTGTCGGCCGAACGGCCGGTACTGATCGACCGCTTCTTGCAAGATGCCACCGAGGTCGATGTCGACGCGGTCCGCGACGCGAGCGGCGAGGTGCTGATCGGCGGAGTGATGGAGCACGTCGAAGAAGCCGGAATCCACTCTGGCGACTCGGCGTGCGCGTTGCCTCCGCAGAACCTCAGCGCCGCCGCGCAGTCCACGATTGCAGACCATGTGCACAAGATCGCTGACGCGCTCGACGTGCGCGGGCTCATCAACGTGCAGTTCGCGGTCGCCGACGACAAGGTCTATGTGATCGAGGCCAACCCGCGCGCCAGCCGCACGGTACCGTTCGTGGCGAAGGCGACGGGCGTGCCGCTCGCGATGATCGCCAGCCGCGTGATGCTCGGCGCCACGCTCGCCCAACTGCGCGACGAGGGTCTGCTGCTCGCGCCGGCGGGCGGGCACGTGAGCGTGAAAGAAGCGGTGCTGCCGTTCAGTCGCTTCCCCGAGGTCGACACCACGCTCGGCCCCGAGATGCGCTCGACCGGCGAAGTGATGGGCATCGACGCCACCTTCGGTCGCGCATTCGTCAAGTCGCAACTCGCGGCCGGCACGCACTTACCCGACTCAGGCCGGGTGTTCGTGTCGCTGAACGATCGCGACAAGTCGGCGGCAGTCGAGATCGGCCGCGCGTTGGCCGACGTGGGCTGTGCCATCGTGGCGACCGCGGGCACGGCAGCGGCACTCAAAGCCGGCGGCGTTCCCGTCGAACGCGTGGTGGGCAAAGTCTCACAGCATGACGTGAGCGCGGCCTCGCAGCGCGACAAGTCGGCCCCCGACGACGCAGTGCACCTCATCGACGCCGGCGAAATCGTGCTCGTCATCAACACTCCACAAGACCGCGGCACGCACCGCGACGGCGAAGCCATCCGCAAGGCGGCCAACGTGAAGGGCGTCGCTCTCGTCACCACGGTGCGCGCGGCACGAGCCGCCGTGCAAGGCATGCGCGAGCGCCGCGAGTTGCCGCTTGGTATTCGGTCGTTGCAGGAATATCACGCCGTGTCCATGAACGATGCCGTGCTCGCGAACGACTCCACACGCGACAACCACAAGGCTGCGCAGTGAGCACTCCGCTGCCCGGCGTGCGCGTCGGTGCGGTGGTGTTGCCGGGTCCTGTCATCGCCGCCTCCGGCACGGCCGGGCACTCCGACGAACTCGCGGCATATGTCGATCTGGCGACGATTGGTGCCGTCGTCGTGAAATCGATGGCGTCGTTCGAATGGCAAGGCAACCCAGCGCCGCGACTGCACGCAATCGATGGGGGAATGATCAACTCGGTCGGGCTGCAAGGTCGCGGCACTCGGCACTGGCTCGAGCACGATCTTGTGCGCTTGACCGCTCGCGGTGCGCGCGTGGTCGCCAGCATCTGGGGATTCCGCGCGAGCGAGTATGAGTCTGCCGCTCGCGAACTCGCCGCGGCAGCCGACCGCATCACCGCGATCGAAGTGAATCTTTCGTGCCCGAATCTCGACCACGGGCGCGAGATGTTCGCCCACGATGAGCAACAGATCGCGCAGGTGATCGGTGCAGTGCGAAGTGCGGTGCCCGCGTCGCTGCCGGTGTGGGCCAAGATGAGCCCCAACACCGATCGTCTGGTCGACCTGTGCGGGGTGGCCGTGGCGTCGGGTGCCGACGCGCTGGTTCTCACCAACACCGTGCTCGGCTTGCGCATCGACACCGCGTCGCGCCGCGCGGTGCTTGGCAACGGAGGCGGGGGAGTCAGCGGTGCCGCAATTCACGCTGTTGCCGTGCGGTGCGTGTTCGACGTGCATCGGGCTCATCCACAGGTGCCCATTGTCGGCGTGGGCGGCGTGTCGTGCGCGAACGATGCGATCGAATTGATGATGGCGGGCGCGAACGCCGTGCAGGTGGGCACGGCGACCTTCGCCGACCCGCGCGCGGTGGCAAAAATCCAGCGAGCGATGCTGCGTTGGGCGAGGCGTCACGGCGTCGGTTCGTGGGGCGAGGTCACGGGCAGCGCGCACTAAACTTTCTCTATGGCAGCGACGCCAAGCGTGCTCGAGCAGCTCGCGGCGCGCCGCCGCGACATGGAATCGCTCGTGGTCGAGGTCGCCGCAGGACGGATCTCGATGACCGAAGTCCTGTCGCGCAGCGACCGCGATGCCACGGCGGGTTTCGTCTACCTCGTGAAAGTCGCCGAGGCGCTTCCTGGCGTCGGCAAGGTGCGGGCGCGCCGAGTGCTCGCCGACTTCTCGCTCGGCGAACGCACGCGCGTGAGCGAAGTACCACGAGCGACCCGCGCGCCACTGGTGGCAGCGCTGTCTGAAGCACGGTCGGTAGCGCCGGCATGAGCGGGCTCGTCTTCGTCGTCTCGGGTCCGGGCGGCGTTGGCAAGAGCACCGTGGTCGAGGAGTTGATGAAGCGCGATGCCGAGCTGTGGCTCAGCCGATCGTGGACCACTCGCGAGCGACGTCCCGGCGAATCCGCCGACGCCTACCATTTCGTGACGCGCGCCCAGTTCGAAGCGCACATCGACGCTGGCGGATTCCTCGAGTGGACGAACTTCCTCGGCAACTACTACGGCACGCCGCAGCCCGCGCCGCCGGCCGGCCGCGACATCGTGCTGGAAATCGAAGTGGATGGCGCGAGCCAGGTGAAAAAGCAGCAACCCGGCGCCGTGCTGATCTTCGTCTTGCCGCCGTCGCGCGACGAGCAGCGGGCCCGGCTCACCGCTCGCGGCGACGACGAGCGCAAGGTCGACCAGCGGCTGCGCAAGGCGGAGGAAGAAGAGCCCGTCGGGATGGCGCTCGCCGATCACGTGATCGTCAACCAGCATCTCGACCGCACCATCGACGAGATGCTCGACGTCATCCGAAACGCCCGTCGTTCCGCTACGCTTGAGGGGCGCTGAACCGCCCGTTCGGCCCCGCCCAGCGTTTCGTTAGGCGTCAACCCCCGAGAGGAAATTTGTGACCGACCAGTCCCAGCAGTCGATGATGGCACCCGCGATCGAGCACCTGATGGATCGCACCCGCTCGAAATTCAGTCTCGTCACGTTGGCCGCCAAGCGCGCCCGCGAGATCACCGAGTACTTCGGCAACCTGAAGACGAGCGAAGTCGTCGGCCCGACCGTGGAGACCGTGAGCACCAAGCACCTCTCGGTGGCGTTCGAAGAAATAGCCGCCGACAAGGTGCGCTTCGTGCCCAAGACCATCGAGGAAATTCGCGCCGAGATCGCCGAAGCACAGCGCCTGGCTGACGAAGCGAATGCGCTCGCCGCCGGCGAAGCCTCCGAGATGCCCGCCGAGTAGGCAGCGCCGATGACGCGCAAATACACCTTCACGTCCGAGAGCGTGACGGAGGGTCACCCCGACAAGATGGCTGACCAGATCAGCGATTCGGTGCTCGACGCGATTCTCGCCGAAGACCCGAACGGACGTGTGGCCTGCGAGACGCTGCTCACCACCGGCTTGTGCGTCGTGGCCGGCGAAATCACCACGTCGGCGTACGTCGACATCCCCAAGTTGGCGCGCAACACCATCAGAGAGATCGGTTACGACAACGCGGCCTACGGCTTCGACGGCAACACGTGCGGCGTCATCATCAGCATCGACGAGCAGTCGAGCGACATTGCGATGGGCGTCGACAGGAGCGAGGAGTTGCGCGGCGGCAAGAGCGGCGAAGATCGCCTCAACGCTCAGGGTGCCGGCGACCAAGGAATGATGTTCGGCTACGCGTGCGACGAGACGCCCGAGCTCATGCCGCTGCCGATCTTCCTCGCGCACCGTCTTGCTGAGCAGCTCACCGAGGTGCGCAAGTCGGGTGCGATTCCGTACCTGCGTCCCGACGGCAAGACCCAGGTCACCTTTGACTACGAAGACGGTGTGCCCGTGCGCCTGCGCACGGTGCTCATCAGCACGCAGCACGCCGACGGCATCTCACGCGACACGGTCATCCGTCCCGATCTCATCGAGCAAGTCATCCGCCCGGTCGTGCCGGCGAAGTTCGCCAAAGACGATTACGCCGTCTACATCAACCCGACGGGGGAGTTCGTGAAGGGCGGACCGCACGCCGACACCGGCCTCACCGGTCGCAAGATCATCGTCGACACCTACGGCGGCATGGGTCGCCACGGTGGCGGTGCATTCAGTGGAAAGGATCCGTCGAAGGTCGACCGATCTGCCGCCTACGCTGCGCGCTGGGTCGCCAAGCACGTCGTCGCGTCGGGCGCGGCGCATCGTTGCGAGGTGCAGGTGGCGTACGCCATCGGCATGGCGCAGCCCATCAGCATCCTCGTCGAGACGTTCGGCACCGGCAACATCGAAGAGTCGAAGATTGAGAAGGCAGTGCGCGACACGTTCGACCTGCGTCCGGCTGCGATCATTCGCGATCTCGACTTGAAGCGGCCGATCTATCGCAAGACTGCCGCCTACGGCCACTTCGGTCGCACTGCATCTGAGTTCACCTGGGAAGAGGTGTCGCGATTCGACGCATTCAAGAAGGCCGCGAAGCTCTAGTCGACACCGCGCGCCTACTCTCGTAGGTGTCGTGTCGCGTATTGCCCGTGTTGTCGTCGACGTCACGGGTGTCGACAAACCGTTCGACTATCTGATTCCCGATTCGCTCGCTCAGTCGGTGCAAGTCGGTTCGCGGGTGAGAGTGCCGCTGCACCGCCGCGAGGTGACCGGCTGGGTGTTGCGGGTGCTCGAACCAGAAGAGAGCGACGTCGGCACTGACAAGTTGTTGCCCCTGGCCAAGGTGACATCGCTCGGGCCGTCCAGCGAAGTCGTGTCACTCATCGAGTGGGCGGCAGTGCGCTGGGCGTCGCGTCTGCGCCCGTTTTTTGTGTCGGCGTCGCCAGCAATACGCGTGCCGCGCCTCGTCGCCTCGCGCCGCACTCAAGCGCGCGATGGGCAAGGAGTCGACAAACACGACCGCGCCGAGTCGGCGCAAGAGTTCGCCGCACTCTTTCAGGCATCCGGCGGTCTCGTTGATTGCGCCCCGGGCTGGTCGCCGACACCGCTCGTCGAGTCGGCTGCGTCGCACGGCCCGGTGCTCGTCGTGGTGCCGACGGTCGCGCGCGCCGGGCGACTCGCGGCAGCGCTGCGCCGCAGCGGCCTCTCGACCGCCGTGTATCCCGACGATTGGGTGGCAAGCGCGTCGGGAGTCGACGTGGTCATCGGGGCGCGCTCCGCGGTGTGGGCGACGGTGCCCGATCTCGGGTTGATCGTCGTTGTCGACGAACACGACGACACGTTGCAAGAAGAACGCGCACCCACTTGGCACGCGCGCGATGTCGCTATCGAGCGCGCGCGGCGGCTCGGAATTCCGTGCGTGCTCACCTCGCCAGTCGCCACGATCACCGCGCGCGAGTGGGCGGGTGACAGGGTCGTCGCGGTCGGTACGCCACCGCGTTGGCCGCGAGTGCAGGTGGTCGATCGCAACGCCGACGAGAGGTGGGCGTCGTCGCTCGTCACATCGGCGCTCATCGAGTTGCTTCGCGACCACTCGAAGCGCGTGGTATGCGTGCTCAACGTGAAGGGTCGGGCGCGCGCTGTGGTGTGCGCCGCGTGCCGCGCCGTCGCGCGTTGCGAGGTGTGCGATGCCGCGGTCACGCAACCCGACGAACACCAGTTGTCGTGCCCGCGATGCGGGGCACACCGCCCCGTGGTGTGCCTGGCGTGCGGATCGCAGAAGATGCGCGCGGTGCGTATTGGCATCTCGAGGTTGCGCGAGGAATTGGAGGCCGCGGCGGGTCGCATCGTGCAGGAAGTGAAGCCAGCCACGCCGTCGCTCGACCCTCGCGCCAACGTCTTCGTCGGCACCGAAGCCGTGCTCCACCGAATCGATCGCGCCGATGCAGTGGTGTTTCTTGACATCGACTCGGAGTTGTTGGCGCCGCGCTTCCGATCGAGCGAACAGGCACTTGATCTCATTGCCCATGGCGCGCGCATCGTTGCACCGACGCGCGACTCGGCGGGCGGCGTGCTCGTGCTGCAGACCGCGGTGCCGAACCACGATGTGATTGCCGGTGTCGCGACGGGTGATCTCACTGCCCATGTCGCGGCCGAGACGCAGCGTCGAAAACGTCTCCGCCTGCCGCCCTTCGGGGCGCTCGCCGAGGTGTCTGGTGCCGGCACCGCCGCGATGGTCGCCCACCTCTCTGAGTCGCTCTTGGTCGAAGCGGCGGCCACCGACGGGCGAGCGTTGGTGCGAGCCGCCACGTGGGACGCGCTCAGCGAAGCGCTCGTCGCCGCGCCGCGCGGAAAAGAGCGAGTGCGAATCGCCGTCGACCCCGCCCGGGCCTAGACGCCTGATGTCTCGCGCTCAGGCTGGCGGTCTCGGCTCGTGTCCCGATTTCCTCACAGATTCACACACTGGGTCGGAGCCAACCTTGCTTGACAACCCAATCAATCTGGAGGACTATGCGATGACGATGACTAGCGAAGCACCCACACCGAGCGAGACTGCTGCCGTTCCGACGGCGCCGGAGTACGGCGTGCTCGATTTCAACGCGCCAGCCACCATCGGCATCGTTCTCTACGAGAGCCAACGAACGCGCGGATTGTTGCGCGATGAACTTGTGACGGCAATCGGGTCGTTGCGAGCTGAGATGCTGGCCTCTGATACGTCAATTCGCGCGGATTTGACGGCGATGGACAAGTCGATTCGCGCGGACTTGGCGGCGATGGAGAAGTCGATTAGGTCCGATATGTCGGCGATGGAGAAAGGGATTCGCGCGGATATGTCGGCGATGGAGAAGTCGATTAGGTCCGATATGTCGGCGATGGAGAAAGGGATTCGTGCCGACATCCGCACTCTCCTGGTCGCCACGATCTCCATGCATGGCATCACGCTCGCCGCGGTGGCGGCGATGATCAAGTTTTTATAGTGCGCCTCACGTGCAAGATGCGATAGCCCTGTTTGCTCGCCCGACGCTCCACTTGATGTCCCTGTGCGACGAGCCACTTGGCAAGTGAGTCAGACCCGAGGTTTTTGTGCACCACGAGGTCGGCGCTGCCTGCGTCAGAGAGTCGGCCGAGCCACTCGAGCAGCATCGCGTGCAATTCGGCCTTTCCGATGCGAATCGGCGGGTTGGACCAGATGCCGTCGAACCGCACATCGGCGGGCACGTCGGCTGGTGATGCAACGCGCACGTTGGTGAGCGAATTCAACTCGACGCTGCGGCGAGTCGTGTCGAGCGCGCGTTCATTCACGTCGACCGCCCACACCACGGCGTCGGGTCGCAGAGTTGCCAGCGCCACGGCGATCGCGCCGCCACCGCAACCGAGATCGAGCAGCGTCGAGCCACTCGGCACGTCTGCATTTTCGACGAGCACGCGGGTGCCCCAATCGAGATCTCCGCGATTGAACACCCCGCGATCTCCGGCGAGCACGAATCGAAGCCTGCGAACCGAAACTTCGTGCGTCGTCGGCGCGCTCGGCGACGTCGGTTGCGGCGCGAAGTACTGATCCGACGACATGCCCATCGGTAGCCTTGCACAGCGTGACGTACGAAATCCGCACCTTCGGCGACCCCGTGCTGAAGGCCGTCGCCGAGCCGGTCGTCGACATCGATGAAAAACTCGTGCGACTCACCGACGAGATGTTCGACGTCATGTACAAAGCACCTGGCATCGGTCTTGCTGCGACGCAGATCGGCGTTCAGCGCCAGGTATTCGTGTGGGACATCGAAGAAGAGCGACGGGTGATCCTCAACCCGCAGATCGTGGAGGCAAGCGGGGAGTGGGTGTATGACGAAGGATGCCTCTCGATTCCGGGTTTGTACGTGGAGATGCTGCGCCCCAAGCGGGTGCTCGTGCGCGGCATCAACCTCGACGGCAACCCGGTCGAATTCGAGGCCGACGAACTGCTCGCGCGGCTCTTTCAGCACGAGGTGGATCACCTGAACGGTGTGCTGATGTTCGACCGCATGACCTCCGACCAGCGCAAGGAAGCGACCAAGCTCTACCGCGCGCGCGAAGGCCAGCCAAAAGACGCCGAGCCGTACCACTTGAAGTTGGTGTGACGCAGAGACTCGCGCCGTGACCACGCTCGCACCGCTGCCAGCAGGTGCCGCGCGCCGCGTGGTGTATCTCGGCACGCCCGACGCCGCGGTGCCGCCGCTTCGCGCGCTCGTCGCGGCTGGGGTCGATGTCGTTCTGGTGATCACCCGCGTCGACAAGCGTCGAGGGCGGGGCAGCGCCACGTCGCCGAGCCCGGTGAAAGAGGCAGCGCTCGAACTCGGGCTGCGCGTCAGCCACGACCTCGCCGATGCGACGACGGCGGGCGCCGATCTCGGGGTGGTGGTCGCGTACGGTCGCATCATCCCGGTAGCCGTGCTCGCCGAGTTGCCGATGATCAACGTGCACTTCTCGCTCTTGCCGCGCTGGCGCGGGGCGGCACCCGTCGAACGGGCACTGCTCGCAGGAGACGCAACGACCGGCGTGTGCATCATGCGAGTGGAGGAGGGCCTCGACACGGGGGCCGTGTTCGAGCGCGTCGAGGTGCCAATCCGCGACTCGCACACGCTCAGCACGCTGCGGGCCGAACTCGTCGAGGCATCGCTTGCACCGCTGGTGCGTGCCGTCACGCGAGGTTGCGGCAGCGGTGAGGCACAGCACGGCGAAGTCGTCCACGCCGCGAAGATCGACGCATCCGAACTGCGCGTGCGCTGGGCCGCTTCGGCGCGCGACATTACGGCACTCGCGCGGTTGGAGACCGCGTGGTTCGCGCTCTCGGGCAAGCGAATACGCGTGCTGAGGGCTCGGGTCGCGACATCCACCATTGCGAACGCAGAACCCGGCCGCGTGCTGCGGGTCGATCACGACGGCGTGCTCGTCGCGTGCGGAGATGGCGCCGTATTGCTCAGCGAAGTGCAACCCGAGGGCAAGTCGGCGATGTCGGCATCGGCGTGGGCCAACGGTGCCCGTCTCGCGCAGTCGTCGGAACCCGTGTCGTTAGCCTGAAACTTCCAATGTTGCGGCTCGTTCTTCCCAAAGGTTCGCTTGAGGCCGCGACGTTCGAGCTGTTCGACGCTGCCGACTTGACGGTGAGGCGATCGTCCCAGGTCGACTACCGCGCATCGATCGACGACCCGCGCATCGACGAGGTGCGCATCCTGCGACCGCAGGAGATTCCCACTTATGTCGCTGAAGGCCTCTTCGACATCGGCATCACGGGCCGCGACTGGATCGAGGAGACCGAGAGCAACGTGGAGTCGCTCGGCAGGCTCAACTATTCGAAAGCGACCAACGACCCGGTGCGCATCGTGGTGGCGGTCGCCAACGACGCGCCGTACCAGAAAGTCGAAGACCTTCCGAAGGGCGTTCGCGTGACGAGCGAGTATCCGCGCCTCACCAAGAAGTACTTCTCAAATCGTGGCATCGACGCCGACGTGCGGCTGTCGTACGGCGCGAGCGAAGCCAAGATTCCTGACATTGCCGACTGCGTGGTCGATCTCACCGAGACCGGTCGGGCGCTGCGCGCTGCGGGGCTGCGAGTCATCGACACGATCCTCACGAGCCACACCGAACTCGTCGCGAACACGGCGTCGTTCCAAGACCCGAAGAAGCGCCACGCGATGGAGCAGCTGCTCACGTTGCTCGCCGGTGCGTTGGAAGCGCGCGGCAAGGTGCTCGTGAAGCTGAACGTGAGTGATGCGAGTTATGCCGCGGTGCTGAAAGTGCTGCCGGCCGCCAAATCGCCGACGGTGTCGAAACTCGCGTCTGGCGACTGGGCGGTGGAGTCGGTCGTGGAGAAGCGGCTCGTGAACACGGTGATTCCCGCGCTCAAAGACGCCGGCGCCACCGACATTCTCGAGTTACCGATCTCCAAGATCATCCACTGACGACAGTGCCCCGCGGCATCGAACTTGGCTCAATAGTCGAGGCACCGAAGTCTCTCCTGCACGATCACCTCGACGGTGGGCTCCGAGTATCGACCATTCTGGAGATCAGTGACGAGATCGGGCACGCTCCTCGGCTCCCCGCCACGGATCCCGACGCGCTTCACAGATGGTTCGTCGCCGGTGCAGAGGCACGCGACTTGCTCAAGTATCTCGCGACATTCGAGCACACGCTGGCGTGCATGCAGACCGAGTCGCACATCGAGCGTGTCGCGTACGAGGCGGTCACCGACCTTGCCGACGACGGCGTCGTCTACGCGGAGATTCGGTTCGCCCCCGAACTGCACGCACTGCCATTCGCAGTGAGTTCGGCCGCCGTCGCCGCTGGGTTTCGTCGTGCCGAAGCCGATGCGCTCATGCGCGGGAAATCCATCTCGGCTCACATCATCGTCTGTGCGATGCGAACGGAGAAGCGGTCGCTCGAGGTGGCGCAGTTCGTCGACGATCAGCGCGGCATCGAACCGAAGATCGTGGCCTTCGACCTGGCGGGTGCAGAGACGGGCTGGCCGCCGAGCCTGCACGCTGACGCACTCGCTTTTGCCCGTGCGGCGCACCTCAACATCACGATTCACGCGAGCGAGCCGCCAGACCTTGAGTTGATCAGCGATGCTCTCGTCCACGGTGCGCATCGCATCGGGCACGGCGTGCGTCTTAATCGTGACACGACGGCTACACCCGCCGGAGAACTACGGCTTGGTTCGCTCGCGCAGTTCGTGTTGGATCACCAGGTGCACCTTGAGATGGCACCCACCTGCAACACCCAAATCGGGGCAGTCGACTCCGTCTCGCGTCATCCCATTGGGCCGTTTCTTCGACACGGATTCAATGTGAGCGTGAACACCGACAATCGCCTGATGAGCAAGGTGTCGCCGTCAAGTGAGATGCTCGCAGTCGCATCTGCATTCGGGTTGTCGTGGTCCGAGGTTGGTCGCCTCGTGGAAAATGGTGTCGCGTCGGGCTTCGCTACGTACGCCGAGCGGGCTCGTATTCTGAGTGAAGTCGTGCGACCTTGGTATAACGACGCGGCGCGACTCAGCGCGGCAGGCGCACCTCGACCCTGATGCCGGGGAACTGCAGGGCCACGTCGCCGAACAGCAGCTCGTTCTCGTGGGTGACCGGGGCGCGCGATGCCACGACGGTGAGGGCAGCCACGTCGTGGGCGATGTCGGGGCCGGTGCGCCGCGCGCATCGCAACTCGTAGACCCGCGGCGCGGTCTCGACGACGTCGACCCAGTCGGTGTCGGGTCGTGCGCGCACGCCCATGAATCCTTCGCGCGAATACATCACGAATGGCGCGTATTGGTCAAGGGCAAACCGTGTTCGCCGGCCGTGTTCCCAGCCAATCACTCGGTCGGCTTCGACCACCGAAGTCGCCACCACATCGCCGAATCGTTGCTCATGACGGCGCGCGACGCCGGCGTCGAGCGGAGAGAAGTGCTCGCGCATTCCGCCGCATAGCCGGCGAAACATCGGCAAGAAGTAGAGGTCGTGCACGTGCGTGGTGTTCACGTTGAGCCGAGACGGGCCGGCTGCGGGTACGCCGAGTGCGGTCATCAACACCGACACGAGCGACACGTACAAGCGCGGGTCGAACCCGTACGCACGCGAATACGGGCCGGCCTGCACGCCGAGCGAGTCGTGCCACACGGCGGCGAGTCGAGCGCCGACTCGTCGGCGCACGAGTCGGCCGAGCTCCTGCAGCGCGGAATCGCTCGAGTAGTCGACGAGCAGCGATGCAGCGAGCAACGAAATCGCGTCGTAGGTGGGGGAGTTGTACTCGGCGATATCGCCGTCGTCTCGCACTTGCGCAGCCACCGCCGCCGCGAGCCCGTCGGGTGCGACTCCGCAGGCATGCTGCAGCCATGCGTGCATCAGCGCGACGTTGGTGTAACGTTCGTTGATACGCCCCGGCGGTTCGCTGCGTGCGGCGTCGTGAGCCGCGCGGAGCATCGCTTCGTTGAGATCGTCGGGCAGCACGTGGCCGTGCAGTCGCTGGGTGACCCAGAGCACCAGTCCGAGGAACTGCCGCCAGTTCGGGTCGTAGTCGCGCCACTCGCGGTCGCGCGCGCGGCCCTCATCGTCGTTCGTGCCGGCTTCGGG
>Ga0233425_10001889_pt1 | contig 44195 bp, 38 predicted proteins | sample Watercolumn_Towu_2_FD_181712 | JGI IMG/M metagenome (GOLD analysis project Ga0233425, IMG submission 181712) | Freshwater microbial communities from Lake Towuti, South Sulawesi, Indonesia - Watercolumn_Towuti2014_140_MG | ecosystem: Environmental > Aquatic > Freshwater > Lake | place...
CCGCTACGACGCGGTGAATTACATCAGCCACGGCATCGCCAAGCGGCCGGGCGCCTCCGAGGCCAAGCCCGTGCGCGGTGCCGAGGAGGAGAGTGCCTCCGAGCGCCCCGGCAGCGAGGACGGCGAGGCGCGGCCGAAGAAGAAGGGCGACGCGCTGGAGGCGTACTGCGTCAACCTCAACAAGAAGGCGCGCGACGGCAAGATCGATCCGCTGATCGGCCGCCATTCCGAGGTCGAGCGCACGATCCAGGTGCTCTGCCGCCGCCAGAAGAACAACCCGCTCCTGGTGGGCGATCCCGGTGTCGGCAAGACCGCCATCGCCGAAGGCCTTGCGCGGAAGATCATCCAGCACGAGGTGCCGGAAGTTCTGGCCGACGCGACGGTCTTCTCCCTCGACATGGGCACGCTGCTCGCGGGCACCCGCTATCGCGGCGACTTCGAGGAGCGCCTCAAGCAGGTGATGAAGGAGATCGAGGCGCATCCCAACGCCATCATGTTCATCGACGAGATCCACACCGTGATCGGTGCGGGTGCAACCTCGGGCGGCGCGATGGATGCCTCGAACCTGCTCAAGCCGGCGCTCGCCTCCGGCGCGCTGCGCTGCATCGGCTCGACCACCTACAAGGAGTACCGCCAGTACTTCGAGAAGGATCGTGCCCTGGTGCGCCGGTTCCAGAAGATCGACGTCAACGAGCCGTCGATCCCGGATACGATCGAGATCCTCAAGGGCCTGAAGCCGTATTTCGAGGAGTTCCACAAGCTCAAGTACACCACCGATGCCGTGAAGGCGGCGGTGGAGCTGTCGGCGCGCTACATCAACGACCGCAAGCTGCCGGACAAGGCGATCGACGTGATCGACGAGACCGGCGCCTCGCAGATGCTGGTGCCGGAGGCGCGCCGCAAGCGCACCATCGGCGTGAAGGAGATCGAGACCACGATCGCCACGATGGCGCGCATCCCGCCGAAAACCGTGTCGAAGGACGACGCGGTGGTGCTCAAGAACCTGACCGAGAACCTGAAGCGCGTCGTCTACGGCCAGACCAACGCCATCGAGGCGCTGACCTCGGCGATCAAGCTGGCGCGTGCGGGTCTGCGCGATCCCGACAAGCCGATCGGTTCCTACCTGTTCGCGGGCCCGACCGGCGTCGGCAAGACCGAGGCCGCCAAGCAGCTCGCCGCCTCGCTCGGCGTCGAGATGCTGCGGTTCGACATGTCGGAATACATGGAGCGCCACACCGTCTCGCGGCTGATCGGCGCCCCACCCGGCTATGTCGGCTTCGACCAGGGCGGTCTGCTCACCGACGGGATCGACCAGCACCCGCACTGCGTGCTCCTGCTCGACGAGATCGAGAAGGCGCATCCGGACCTGTTCAACATCCTCCTGCAGGTGATGGACCACGGCAAGCTGACCGACCACAACGGCAAGCAGGTCGATTTTCGCAACGTCATCATCATCATGACCTCGAACGCGGGTGCCTCCGATCTGGCGAAGTCCGCCTACGGCTTCACCCAGAACAAGCGCTCGGGCGATGACGTCGAGGCGATCAACCGTCTGTTCGCGCCGGAATTCCGCAACCGCCTCGACGCGATCATCTCGTTCGGCCACTTGCCGAAGGAGGTCGTGGCCAAGGTCGTCGACAAGTTCGTGCTCCAGCTCGAGGCCCAGCTCGCCGACCGCAACGTCACGATCGAGCTCTCGGACGAGGCCCGCGACTGGCTCGTGGAGAACGGCTACGACGACGCGATGGGCGCTCGGCCCATGGCTCGCCTGATCCAGTCCACGATCAAGACGCCGCTCGCCGACGAGGTGCTGTTCGGCCGCCTCAAGGACGGCGGTGCGGTCAAGGTGGTGCTGAAGAAGCCGGAGGGCGAGGACGGCAAGGGCGAGAGCGGAAAGGGCAAGGGCGAGCTCGGCTTCGAGTTCCCCGCCGGCCCGGTCACGCCGAAGCCGGAGACGGACGTCGCCAATGCCACCAAGCGCAAGCGTTCGAAGCCGCGCTCGGCGCCGCGCAAGAAGGCGACCAAGCGTGACGGCGGGCCGTCCGGCGGCGGTTCCTCCGGCGGCAGTTCGGTTCGCACCGTTCCGAAGGTCCCACTCAAGGTCTGAAGCAGCGAGGTCGCTCACGCGCAAGAGTGAGCGAGCTTCGAGGCCGGCGCGGGTTGCGTTCCCGTGCCGGCTCCCGGATATGGACGGCGCCGCGCTCTGTCAGAGGGCGCGGCATCGGCCAGCAATGGGGGTAGCATGACGAGCGACGCGCAGGAGGAGCCCCTCACGCCTGTCGCGCCACAGCCGGCGCCAGCCCGGCCGAAGCCGCTGACGTCCCGCGAGAAACGCCGCCGCCGCCGCAAGGCCCGCCACCGCGGCGAGGAGATCCTGGGCTGGATCCTGGTGCCGGTGATCCTGTTCGGATTGTTCTGGGGCGTGAACGCGGTGCTCGAGGCGATGGGCACCAGCCCCGGCGTGGTGTGGGATCAGCTCATGCAGGTGAAGGCCGCGCTCGAGAAGAAGATGTAACGCGAGCGCCGCTCCAGCCTTACTCCGCCGCCGCCTTGCTCAAGCCGATCCGCCGCCAGATCGTGCTCAACGCGTCCACGAGGTGGTCGATATCGGCATTGGAATGCAGCGGCGAGGGCGTGATGCGCAGGCGCTCGGTGCCGCGCGGGACGGTCGGGTAGTTGATCGGCTGGACGTAGATGCCGAACTCGTCGAGCAGGGAATCGCTGATCGCCTTGCACAGGACGGGATCGCACACCATCACCGGGACGATGTGGCTGTGGTTGGCGAGCGTCGGGATGCCGGCGGCGTCCAGGGCCTGCCGCACCCGCGCGACGCGCTCCTGATGGCGGGCGCGCTCCAGACTGCTCGCCTTGAGATGGCGGATGCTCGCGGCGGCGCCGGCCGCGACTGCGGGCGGCAGCGAGGTGGTGAAGATGAAGCCCGAGGCGAAGCTGCGCACGAAATCGCAGAGTTGAGCCGAGCCGGTGATGTAGCCGCCGTGGACGGCGAAGGCCTTGCCGAGCGTCCCCTCGATCACGTCGAGCCGGTGGGCGAGCCCCATCCGCTCCGAGATGCCGCCGCCGCGCGCGCCGTAGAGCCCGACCGCGTGCACCTCGTCGAGATAGGTCAGCGCCCCGTGGGCCTCGGCGACATCGCAGATCTCGTCGATGGGGGCGATGTCGCCGTCCATGGAATAGACCGACTCGAACGCGACGAGCTTGGCCCGGCCGGGCTCGATCAGGCTGAGCTTGCGGTCCAGATCCTCCGGATCGTTGTGGCGGAAGATCTGGCGCTCGGCCCGGCTCGAGCGGATGCCCTCGATCATCGAGGCGTGGTTGCCCTCGTCGGAGAACACGACGCAGCCCGGAAGCTTGGAGGCAAGGGTGCCGAGCGCCGCCCAGTTCGAGACGTAGCCGGAGGAGAAGATCAGCGCCGCCTCCTTGCCGTGGAGGTCGGCCAGCTCCTGTTCCAGCAGCACGTGGTAGTGGTTGGTGCCGGAGATGTTGCGGGTGCCGCCCGCCCCGGCCCCGCAGCGATCGATCGCCGCGTGCATCGCCCGCAGCACCGACGGGTGCTGGCCCATGCCGAGATAGTCGTTGGAACACCAGACGGTGACCTCGCGCTCGCCGCCGGGGCTATGATGCGTCGCGTAGGGAAAGCGCCCGGCCTGACGCTCCAGATCGGTGAAGACGCGGTAGCGCCCCTCCCGGTGGAGTCCGGTGATCGCGCTGCCGAAGAAGGCCTCGTAGTCCATAACCGTCCTCCCCGATGAAACTTCCGGCGGCGGGTGGATCTCGCGTCCGCCTCACCTCATTCCCGTGGCACCGTGGCCGTGTCCTGCACCTCGGCGGCGACCGGGGCTGCGCGATCCGGCAGGCTCCAGTTCCACAGGGCCGCCGAGGGCAGCGGCAGCATCAGGAACCAGTGTTCGAGGGTAGCGAGGGCCGCGAGCGCCGCGAGAAGGCTCAGGCCCGTGATCGTCTGCGGAGCGGCGCCGACCCCGAGCGCGCCGCGGGCGAGCAGCACCGTCGCCCCTGTCCCCAGCGTCACCGAGATCGGAAAAAGTGGGTTCATCGGCCGCCGGCTCAGGTAGCAGGCGAGGTAGCCGAGATGCGAGGGCAGGAACTCGGCGTGGAGGTTGCGCACCCCGAGGAACAGGTTCAGCCGCGCGGAGGCGTTCATCAGCGCCAGCAGGGCGTAGGTCCACAAAGCCACCCGATTCCCCTCCCCCCAGGTCAGGCAGAGGATGGCGAGTCCACCGAGCAGAATCGCGAATTCGTGCCAGAGGCTGGTGGCGAGCGCCGCGAAGAAGCGGTCGAGCCCGCGCAGGTTCGGAGCGCAGGCCGAAGGCTTCGGCCCGGAGACGAAGCCCATGTAGTAGCTCATCTCCTGCCAGCCCCAGACGATCACCGCGGCGGTAAAGCCGACATAGGCGCCCGTCTCGGTCTCGTCGTCCGCGACGGCGCCGATCGCCCACAACGCCCCGGCCAGCATGGCGCTCGCTACGGCCAGGCTGCGGGGATGCGTCCGCCGCGGCAGGTGTTGGAGCACCAGCACCAGACCGGTGGCCGACCACCACAGCAGCACGGCGTAGAGCGCCGGGGCGGCGTAGGCGCCCATGCTACCAGACCGGCCGGAGGCGGATATCGGCCGGCATCGCATTCTCCTTGACCGGAAGCCAGTACAGCCGCGCGAAGGTCGCCGCCGCGACCAGGGCCTGGGTGCCGTGCTTGAGTTTGCCCGACACGCCGCCCTCCGCCCTCGCGGCGGCGATCTTCTCGGCGCAGACCAGCAGCCGGTCGAGGCCTGCCTTGAAGCGCGGATCGTCGATATCGAGGGTGATCGGGAAGGTCTGCTTCGAGATCTCGGAGGTGATCCGGAAGACCTTGAAGTCGTAGTCTGTCGGATCGACCCCGAGCGCCCGGTGGAAGGCGGGGCGGCAATGGTCGCGGACATACATCGTCGCGAACACTGCGAGCAGGAAGAAGCGAATCCAGTAGCGGTTCACCCCTTCCGTCAGCCGCGGGTTGGCGCGCATCAGCAGCGCGAATGCCTCCCCATGGCGGAACTCGTCGTTGCACCACTTTTCGAACCATTTGAAGATCGGGTGGATCCGCCGTTCCGGATGCCGCTCCAATTCACGGTAGATGGTGATGTAGCGGGCGTAGCCGATCTTCTCCGAGAGGTAGGTCGCGTAGAAGATGAACTTCGGCTTGAAGAAGGTGTACTTCTTCGTCTTCGTCAGGAAGCCGAGATCGACGCCGACGCCGAAATCCTTCAGCGTGTCGTTGATGAAGCCGGCATGCCGGGCCTCGTCGCGGCTCATGAAGCCGAACAATTCCTTGATGTCCTTGTTCTTGGCGCGCTTCCGCATCTCCGCGTAGAGCACGCAGCCCGAGAACTCTGCGGTGATCGAGGAGACGAGGAAGTCGAGGAACTCCTTGCGCAGCTCCGGATCCATGTCCGCGAGGTCGCAGTCGAACTCCTCGTTGCGCACGAAGTGGCGCTTGTTGGGGTCCGAACGCAGTTCGTCGATCAGGATGTCCCACTCGCGGCGCACGGGCTCGACGTCGGTGCGGTCGAGTTCGTCGAAGTCGGTGGTGTAGAAGCGCGGACTCAGGAAGGTCGTCTGCTGGGCGCTCTTGGTCGAGTCGTTGACGGGCTGGCGCGGGAGCGGCGCTCCGGCCGCGGGCGGATGCTGGGGCTGGGGCTGGACGGTGGCGTTCACAGCTTCCTCCGTTCGGAAAAGCTCACCTCGTAGAGTTCGGTCAGCTCGAGATGGGCGATCAGCTTGGTCCAGGCCCGCTCCAGCCGGCCGGCGCGGGTCACGGTGGCGGTGCGGCGCACGGTGAGGCGCTCGCCGTAGGGAACTTCGGTCGGGGCGTCGTGGACCCGGACCTCGTCCCCGGGTTCGATCTCGAACCCGGCATCGAGCGTCACGTGCGCGTGCAGGCTTTCGGGTGTCTGCTCGATCTCGACGGTGCAGGGCACCTCGACGACCGTCTTGCCGATCCAGGCCATGTCAGCGCCTCCTCCCATCAGCGCAGCTCCGTGCCGGGCAGCAGGCGAGCGAAGGCCTTCGCATTCGAGGGGCCGAAGGCCAGAAGCGCCACGTGGCGCCCGGTGGCTCCATCCTCCAACGACAACGTGCCGTTGTCGAATCGCGTCAGGGTGAAGGGCGGCTCGCGGCCCAGGCCCTCGCGCTGCCGCGCCTGGGCAAGGCCGCGCAGCGTGCCGCGGATGAAACCGTCCTGCCCCGGCTCGATCCGTGCGACCAAACGGCCGTCTCCGGCCGCGCGCAGATCGATCGCGCCGTCCGGTTGATCCTCGGCGCGGAAGGCCAGGGTCTGGATCGGCCGGGCCGGCTGCTCCGCCGGCTCTTTTTGCTGGTTGCGGCCGAGGGCGACCGCGAGCAGCGACACCGCCAGAAGGGCGGCAACGGCGAGCAGCGCCGGCCGCTGGGACGGCGGCTTCTGCGGAGGGCGGCGGAAGTTCAGCTCGACGGGCATCGATTCAAATCCCGGCTATCGGGCTGCAGCCGTCGTGAGACGGCCGGGGACGGCACTCGTGCGCGCGCCGGTTGCGGGCGCCTCCTCGATGCGGGTGGGAGCGTCGGCGTACGCCGCGAGCGCCGGCGCGAGCAGGGCTGCCACGCACCGAGCCTCGGGCACCGAGCGCAGCATCGGCTCCGGCCGGCTCACGCGCCAGGGGCGGGCATGCGGCCACAGATGCAGGTAGGCGACCCGCTCACCCGGCGGCAGCCGCAGTGGAACGTCGCCGCTTCCATCGGCAAACAGGCGCAGGTCCGCCGACTCGATCCGGGTGAGCGGCAGGTTGAGCGTGATCGGCAGCGCGATGCCGACATGCATCACCACCCGCCGGTCGGTCAGAGTGTAGACCGTCGTTCTCTGGATGAGCCAAGCCAGGAAAGTCAGCAGACCCAGAGCGCCAAGACCGATCAGCAGGATCGGCCCCGCGACGGCGAGCGCCCGCGCCGGCCCACCGCTGGCGGCAGCGCCGATGGCGAGCACCGTGGCGGCGCCGGCGAACCACAGCATGACGAGCCGGGCGTGGAAGGCGCGCATCAGCACGCCGGACAGGGTCGGGGCACCGCGCCACAGGATGCGCTCGCCCGGCGGCAGCGGGCCGGGCAGCCCCCGCAGCGTCCCTTCGGGCAGGAAATCCGACTCGCTCATAGGATCGGCCTCAGAGAATCGGTTCTTGGCGGGCGGGCGAGGCGTAGAGCGTGCCGGCGCCGAAATAGGCCATGATCCGCTCCTCCTCCCGAAGGGTGACGGAGTCGGGATCCTTGGTTCCGGGGATGTCGGCGAACTGCGCCGCCAGCAGCGCCTCGGTCTTCACGGTGCGCGAGAAGCGGCCGGTGGTGCAGAAGGTCGCCGGCATCAGCACCCGGCGGCCGCCCGCACCGAGTTCGACCTCGTAGTAGCGCACGAAGGATTCGCCGCGATCGACCCAGAGATCGACGACGGTGCCGGCGACCTGCCGGTCGGCGCCGAAGACCGGCATCCCGATCGGGTTCGGCCCGTCCTCGTGGACGACGAAGGCATCGGCGACCCGCAACGGAACGATGCGGTACTGCGCATCCCAGGTCCGGTCGTGCTCGTCGTGGCGCGGCACCCACGAGCCCGGACCGACGCCGGCCTGAAGCGAGGTGTCGGTCCGGAAATAGGGGGCGCCGGGAAAGACCTCGCGGCGGGTGCTCGGCACGTCGGTGTCGTAGGCGATGTTGGTCTGCGGCGCGTACATCGTGTGGCCGCTCGACAGATGGAACGCCTTCGGCGTCGGGATCAGGATCGGATCCGGACTCTTGAGACGGCCGGCGGCCTCGTTCTCCAGCGGATAGCCCTCCCGCCGGTCCTCGCGGCGAAGATAGAAGACGAGGCCCGCGAAGAAGATCCAGAACGCGTAGAGCGTGATCTGTGCGACGTCGATGTAACCGGTGATCTCGCCTCTGGGCATGGCAGGCCTCCCGATCAGGTAAGTCGGTTGACGAGGGGATCGAACCGGCCGACCTGCCCCTCGTCCGGGCAGTCGGCTGCGGGTTCGGCCGCGCGCACGAGCGGGCCGATCGCGACCAGGGTGGCGAACAGCAGCGCGATCTCGACGTGGTAGACGATGAGGTAGCCGATCGCCGGCTCGTTCATGCCTTCGCCGAGCGCGCCCGATTGGGCGATCGCCCCGCCGAGATCGCGCAGGATGCCACTGGCAGCGATCGCCGAACCGGCGGCGGTGGCCTGGGCCGCGCCCCAGGCGCCGAGGGCGAGGCCCGTATCCTCCGGCCCGGCCTTGGACATGGAGGCGGTGAGCGTTCCGTGGGCGAACAGGCCTCCGCCGATGCCGATCAGCGTGACGCCCGCCGCGAACAGTCGGGCGGAGGCGAGCGGCGCGGCGAAGATCACCGCCGAGAAGGCAGCGATGCCGATCACCGTTCCGGTGGCCGCGACCCGGTAGGGATCGCCGCCGCGGTTGAGCCAGCGCGCCGCCGCGATCAGACCCAGCCCGCCGCCCGCCGCGAGCATCGCCGTCAGCGCCGTCGTCTGCGCCACGGTGAGGCCGAGGATCTGGCCGCCGTAGGGTTCGAGCAGGATGTCCTGCATCGAGAAGGCCGCGGTGCCGAGAGCGATGGCGGCCAGCCGCCGCCGCGCAGTGCCCTCGCCGGCATAGGCGCGCCAGGATTGCGAGAAACGCGGCCGCGGCTTGGTCCGGTCCGTGCGGCCGGGATTGCGCGGCTCCTGCTTCCACAACGCGACGCCGTTGAGCACGACGGTGATCAGCGCCGCACCCTGAATCACCTGGATCAGGCGGATCGCCGAGAAATTGGCGAGTACCAGCCCGAACAGAACGGCGCTGCCCATCATGCCGGCGAGCAGCATGGCGCAGAGGAGCGCCACCACCTTCGGGCGGGCGTGGGCCGGGGCAAGATCGGTAGCGAGCGCCAGGCCGACGGTCTGCGTCGTGTGAAGTCCCGCGCCGACGAGCAGGAAGGCGAGCGCGGCGGCCACGTGACCGATCCAGAGCGGACCGGTGGTGTCGCCCGAGAGGATCAGAAGGGCGAACGGCATGATCGCCAGTCCGCCGAATTGCAGCAGCGTCCCGAACCAGATGTAGGGGACGCGCCGCCAGCCGAGCACCGACCGGTGCGTGTCCGAGCGGAAGCCTACCAGCGCCCGCAGGGGCGCGAACAGGAGCGGCAGCGACAGCATCACCGCGACGATCCAGGCCGGCACCGCCAGTTCGACGATCATGACGCGGTTGAGCGTGCCGATCAGCAGCACCGCGGCCATGCCGACGGTGACCTGAAACAGCGACAGCCGCATCAGCCGCCCGAGCGGCAGCTCCTTCGTCGCCGCGTCGGCGAAGGGGAGAACCGCCGGGCCGAGGCGAAGCAGCGCCTGGGTGATGGCGAGGCCGGACTTCATCGAGATTGCCCTCCCCCCTCTGCGGGGGAGGGTGGCCCCTGCGTCAGCTGGGGTCGGGAGAGGGGAGCGCCGCTTCCGGACGAACCTGAGCCGGCCCCTCTCCCGCCCGCTCCGCGGGCACCCTCCCCCGCAGAGGGGGGAGGGTTTTTTTGTCTGCGCAGCTCGATGGCGTTCGAGAGATAGAACCCGCTATTGACCCGGTGCGTCCGCTCGACGGCGAAGCGCGCCAGGGCCTGCTCCCGCGCGAGGCGGCGCCGAAGCCCGCCCTCCGTCACCGGCACGATGGCGGGCGCCCGGTCGGCCTTCGGGAACAGCTTGCCGGCGGCATGCATCAGCGTCAGCAGCGCTGTCCGCGGGGCGACCGTGAACAGCAGGCTGCCATCGGTGCGCAGGGAGAGTTCGGCGAGCGCCCGCACGATATCGGGCGCCTGGTAGTGGATCAGCGAATCCATCGCGACGATATGGTCGAAGCGGCCGAGCCAGGGGTCGAGCATGTCGCCGACCCGGAACTCCACCGAGCCCGGCCCTACCATCGCCGGCAGACGTTCGCGGGCGAGCCCGATCAGCGTCGGCGAAACGTCGATGGCGACAACCTCCGCCCCCCGGCGGGCCGCCTCGACCGCGAGCGCGCCGGTGCCGCAGCCGGCATCCAGCAGGCGTCGGCCGGTCAGATCCTGCGGCAGCCAGCCGAGCAGGGTCGCCCGCATGGTGTCGCGCCCGGCCCGCACCGTAGCGCGGATCTTCGAGACCGGCGCGTCGGAGGTCAGGCGCGACCACGCCTCCACGGCGGTGCGGTCGAAATAGGTCTCGAGCTGCGAGCGGCGGGTGAGGTAGGGCGTGCTCATCAATCGAAGCCCGATCAGTCGAAACCAAGAAATTCGAACAGGTCGCGGTCCTTCATCGGCGCCGCCTCGCACGGGTCGGCGCCGGCCCAGAGCGTTTCGGCCAGCCGCATGTACTCGTCGGTGACGGCCTTCAGCTCCGGCGACGGCTCCATCTCGAACAGCGTCGACTTCTTCAGGCGTGAGCGGCGCACCACGTCGAGATCGGGAAAATGCGCCAGTCGCCGCAGGCCCACCGCGGCGTTGAAGCGATCGATCTCGTCCGTCTTGGCCGAGCGGTTGGCGATGACGCCGCCGAGGCGCACCCCGTAATTCTTGGCCTTGGAGTGGATCGCTGCGACGATCCGATTCATGGCGAAGATCGAGTCGAAGTCGTTGGCGGTGACGATCAGCGCCCGGTCGGCGTGCTGCAGCGGCGAGGCGAAGCCGCCGCAGACCACGTCGCCGAGCACGTCGAACACCACCACGTCGGTGTCTTCGAGCAGGTGGTGCTCCTTGAGGAGCTTCACCGTCTGCCCGACGACGTAGCCGCCGCAGCCGGTGCCGGCCGGCGGCCCGCCGGCCTCGACGCATTTCACGCCGTTGAAGCCCTCGACGACGAAATCCTCCGGCCGCAGCTCCTCCGAGTGGAAGTTCACCGATTCGAGCGCGTCGATGACGGTGGGCGCGAGGCGCTTGGTCAGGGTGAAGGTCGAGTCGTGCTTCGGGTCGCAGCCGATCTGCAGGACGCGCTTCCCGAGCTTCGAGAAGGCCACCGAAAGGTTCGAGGAGGTGGTGGACTTGCCGATGCCGCCCTTGCCGTAGACCGCGAAGACCTTGGCGGTCTCGATGCGGTCGGCGGGGTCGAGCGCGACCTGAAGGCTGCCCTCCTCGCGGCGAACGGCGACCGGATTGCGGATGGCGATATTCATGCCGCGACTCCTGCGGTGATGCCGAGGGTGACGCCCTCGAGCCGGTCCTCCAGCTCCTCCTCGGCGCGGTCGAGCGCGTCGCGCATCGCCGGGTCGGGAGTCCAGAAACCGCGGCGGTGGGCCTCGATCAGGCGGCTCGCGACCTTGGCGCAGGCCGTCGGATTGAGCGACGCCATGCGGTCGCGCATTGCATCGTCGAGCACGAAGGTCTCGGTGATGCGCTCGTAGATCCAGGGCTGCACCGCGCCGGCCGTAGCCGACCAGCCGACGGTGTTGGTCAGCGTCGCCTCGATCTGGCGCACGCCCTCGTAGCCGTGGCCGAGCAGGCCCTCGTACCATTTCGGGTTGAGCATGCGGGTGCGGGTCTCGAGCGCCACCTGCTCGTCGAGGGAGCGCACGCGCCCCTCCCCGCGAGTCTGGTCGCTGATGTAGATCGGCACGCTCGCACCCTTGGCGCGGGCGACCGCCCGGCCCATGCCGCCGAGCCCGTCGAAGTAGTGATCGACCGAGGTGACGCCGAGTTCGACCGAATCGAGGTTCTGATAGGCGAGATCGACCCGGGCCAGCACCGCCTTCATCAGGTCCCGCCGCGGTTCGGGGCGCCCGGTGCGGCCGTAGGCGAAGCTCTTGCGGCGGGAGAACGTCTCGCAGAGCTCGTCCTCGTCGTCCCAGCGACCGGATTCGACGAGGTGATTGACGTTGGCGCCGTAGGCACCCTCCGCATTGGAGAAGACGCGCAGGGCCGCCGTCTCGAAGTCGCAAGCCTCCTCGGCCTGGATGGCCAGCGCGTGCTTGCGGACGAAGTTTTCCTCGACCGGCTCCTCGGCGCTCGCCGCAAGGAAACTCGCTTCCGCCAGCAGCCTGGTCTGAAGCGGCAGCAGATCGCGGAAGATCCCCGAGAGCGTGACCACCGCGTCGATGCGCGGGCGGCCGAGCCGGTCGAGCGGGATCAGTTCGGCCCCGGCGAGGCGACCGTAGCCATCGAAGCGGGGTGTCGCGCCGATCAGCGCCAGCGCCTGGGCGATCGGTCCGCCCTCGCTCTTCAGGTTGTCCGTGCCCCACAGGACGAGGGCGACGCTTTCCGGCAGTGCCCGGCCTTCGGCGATGTGCCGCTCCAGCACCCGCGCCACCTGCTTCGCGCCGTCGGCCAACGCGAAGGCCGAGGGAAGGCGATAGGGGTCGAAGCCGTGCAGATTGCGCCCCGTCGGCAGGATGCCGGGATTGCGCAGCAGGTCGCCGCCCGCCACCGGGGCGATGAAGCGCCCGTCGAGCGCTCGCAGCAGGGCGGGCAACTCGCTATCCTGGATGAGGTCGCGGTCGATCCGGGCGAGGTCGGCGAAGGCGGCCCGGTTCGCTTCGCTGAGGGGCAAGCCTGCCTCGACCAACGCTTCGTTGAGTGCCACGCCCTCGGTCAGCCGCTCGATCCCGGCGCGAGCCGGTTTCAATCCGTGCGAGGCGTCCGCCAGCGCGAGCAGCAGATCGACACGCTCCTCGCCGCCCATGCCCTCGCCGATCACGTGAAGGCCGTGCGGGATCAGTGTCTGTTCGAGCTCGCTCAGCGCGGCGGCGAGCGCGGCGACGCGCGGGCCCGTGTCGCCCTCCCAGGCCGGTTCGGCCGGCACGAGATCGACGGCCGCGCCCTGTGTCTGGATGATCGCGGCGAGCGCCGTCCGCTCCGACGTCGCCTCGGGTTCCAGACCGCGCCAGCGCTCGATCGAGACCTTGAGGTCGCTCAGGCCGCGATAGAGGCCGGCCGCGGCGAGGCTCGGCGTGAGGTAGCTCACCAGCGTCGCGGCGGACCGCCGCTTGGCGAGCGTGCCCTCGGACGGGTTGTTGGCGGCGTAGAGATAGACGTTCGGAAGGTCGCCGATCAGACGCTCGGGCCAGCAGGCTCCCGACAATCCGGACTGCTTGCCAGGCATGAATTCGAGCGCGCCGTGGGTGCCGAAATGCAGGACGGCGTCGGCGGAAAAGTCCTCGCGCAGCCAGCGATAGAAGGCGCTGAAGGCGTGGGTCGGTGCGAAGCCCTGCTCGAACAGCAGTCGCATCGGGTCGCCCTCGTAGCCGAAGGCGGGCTGCACCCCGATGAAGACCTTTCCGAACCGCGCGCCGAGAACGAGGATATCGGCGCCGTTGCTCTGGTGGCGGCCGGGCGCAGGCCCCCATTGCGCCTCGATCTCCGGCAGATAGGTCTCGCGGCGGACATGTTCCTCGGCAGGGACACGGGCATGGACGTTGGCCAGCGCTCCGTAGCGCGCGGCGTTGCCGCCGAGAATCGTTTCCCGGAGCGCGTCGACGTCGGCGGGGACCTCGACATCGTAGCCGTCGGCCTTCAGGCCGCGCAGGGTGTTCAGCAGCGAGGCATAGACCGAGAGGAAGGCGGCCGAACCGGTGGCGCCGGCATTCGGGGGAAAGTTGAACAGCACGACGGCGAGCCGCCGCTCGTGCTTCGGACGGTGTCGAAGGCGCACGAGCCGCTCGACGCGGGCGGCGAGGCGCTCGGCGCGCTCGGGATGCACGCGCATGTCACGGGCATTGCCGGGGCCGGAAGCCGACGAGCGGCCGCCGAACACCATCGGTGCGGTCGCGCCGTCGAGCTCCGGGATCGCGACCATCATGGTCGCCTCGACCGGCGAGAGGCCGCGCGCGCCCGCCTCCCACTGCTCGACCGTCTGGAACTCCAGCGCGTGGGCGGCGAGATACGGCACGTCGAGCCGTGCCAGGGTCGCCTCGGCCGCCGCCGAGTCGTTGTAGGCCGGGCCGCCGACCAGCGAGAAGCCGGTGAGCGAGACCAGTGCGTCGATCGTCGGCCTGCCGTCGGCCGTGAAGAAGGCGTCGACCGCCGGGCGGTTGTCGAGCCCGGCGGCGAAGGCCGGCACCACCGAAAGGCCTCGCGCCTCGAAGGCGGCGATGACGCCGTCGTAATGCGCCGTGTTGCCGGCCAGGACGTAGGAGCGCATCAGGAGCAGGCCGACGCGGCCGCGGGAAGCCGGCACGCTCGGCATCGCCGAGAGGCTCTCGCCGACCCGGCCCGGTATGCGCGGATGGTAGAGGCCGGTCTCGGGATAATGCTGCGGGGCCGGCGCGGCGGCGATCTCCCGCCACCCGGCCCGGGGACCGGCGGCGTAGCGCTGGACGAGGAAGCGCACGAGGCTCGCCACGTTCTCATCCGAGCCCGCGAGCCAGTATTGCAGAGTCAGGAAATAGGCCCGCACGTCCTGCGCCGAGCCGGGGATGAAGCGCAGGATCTTCGGGAGCTTGCGCACCAGCGCCATCTGCCGGGCGGCGTTGCCCTCCGCGCCCGGCTTGCCCCGCAGACGCTTGAGGAAGTCGAGGGCTGAGCGTTTGCCACCGCTCATGTCGAAGCGGTTGAGCCGCGTCGTCCGCACAATCTCGGCGGCCGAGAGGCAGCCGATCATCGCGTCGCAGGCCTCCCGGCGGACCAGCAGTGCCGGGAGGATCGCCCGCACGTGCTCGTCGAGGAACAGCATCGCCGAGACCACGATGTCGGCGCGCGCGATGTCCGCTTCGCAGGCTCGAAGCGCGGCCTTGTCCGTCTCCCACTCGGCGGCGGCGTGGAAGCTCAGCACGAGGCCCGGCATCTGCGCGGCGAGCCGCAGGCGCGCCCGCTCCACCGCGCTCGCCAGATGATTGTCGAGCGTGACGATGGCGACGCGGATGGTGGGCCTATCGGCCGAAATGCGCCTTGGCATCGTAGAGGGTCTCGAGGGTGATGAGCGGCAAGTGCCGCTCGCGGGCGAAGCGCTCGGTGTTGGCGCGGGCCTTTCCGCGCACGAAGAACGGGATCTTCTTCAGCTCCTTCTCGGCATCGGGTGCCCACGGTGCGGTGCGGATCGCATCGGCGTCGGGCAGGGATGGAACGGGCGCCGACGCGAGGGGAGGAATCTTCGGCGCCTGTTCCACGGCGTCCGCGATCCGGCTCGGCGCGCGGCCGAGATGCGACGGGGCGGCGCCATCGTGAAATTCGGGATCTTCACGGAACATCCCGAGCAGATGCTCCTCCAGCCCCATCATCAGGGGATGCACGAGGGTGTCGAACAGGACGTTCGCGCCCTCGAAGCCCATCTGCGGCGAGTGGCGCGCGGGGAAGTCCTGCACGTGGATCGGCGCCGAGATCACGGCGCAGGGGATGCCGAGCCGCTTGGCGACGTGGCGCTCCATCTGCGTGCCGAGCACCAGTTCGGGCGCCGCCGCCTGGATCGCTGCCTCGACGTCGAGGTAGTCGTCGGTGATCGTCGCCTCGATGCTGTGCAGGGCAGCCTCCGCCCTGATCTCGCGGGCGAACTCACGGGTGTAGCTGCCGAGTCCGACGAGCCTGAAGCCGAGTTCCTGCGCGGCCACGCGGGCGATGGCGAGGGCGTGGGTGGCATCTCCGAACACGAAGACGCGCTTTCCGGTGAGATAGGTCGAGTCGACGGAGCGGCTGTACCAGGGCAGGCGAGACGACGCGTCGGCGAGGACGGGGGTGGGATCGACGCCGGCGAGCGCCGCAACGGCCTCCACGAAGAGCCGCGTCGCGCCGACGCCGATCGGCACCGTGTCGACGAAGGGCTGGCCAAACGTCTTCTCGAGGTACAGCGCGGCGGCGCGCGCCACCTCGGGGTAGAGCACGACGTTGAAGTCGGCCTCTCCCAGCCGCGCGAGATCGGCGGGACTGGCACCGAGCGGGGCGACGACGTTCACCGCGATCCTGAGACCATCGAGAATGCGCCTGACCTCGATCAGGTCATCGCGGTTGCGGAAGCCGAGCGCCGTGGGCCCGAGGATATTGCAGCAGGGCGCGCGTCCCGCGCGCGGGGCGCGGTCGTCCGGGCTGCCGGCCAGCGCGCGCACCAAGCGGTAGAAGGTCTCGGACGCGCCCCAGTTCTCCTTCTTCTGATAGGCGGGGAGTTCCAGCGGAATCACCGGGATCGGCAGGCCGAGCGCCTTGGCCAGGCCGCCCGGATCGTCCTGGATCAGCTCCGCCGTGCAGGAGGCCCCGACGATCATCGCCTGCGGCCGGAAGCGCGCGTAGGCGGCAGCGACCGCCTCCTTGAAGATCGCGGCGGTGTCGCGCCCGAGATCCTGAGCCTGGAACGTGGTGTAGGTGACCGGCGGGCGCTCGGCGCGCCGCTCGATCATCGTGAACAGCAGGTCTGCGTAGGTGTCGCCCTGAGGCGCGTGCAGCACGTAGTGCAGGCCCTGCATCGCGGTGGCGACACGCATGGCGCCGATATGCGGCGGTCCCTCGTAGGTCCAGACGGTGAGCTGCATCGCGGCTACACCTCCAGCCGGGCGCGCCGTACGAGCGGTCGCGCGAACAGTTCGGCGAGGTCGCCCGCCTGCTCGTAGCCCTGGATCGGCGTGAACAGCAGCTCGATGGACCACTTCGTTGTCAGCCCCTCCGCCTCCAGCGGGTTGGCGAGGCCGAGGCCGCACACCGTCAGGTCCGGCCGCGCCGCCCGGCAGCGGTCGAGACCGTCATCGAGGCTCTGGCCCTCCACCACCGGCGTCCCGCCGGGAAGCCAGTCGATCTCTGCGGCGAGGTGGGCGCGATGGAGGTAGGGCGTGCCGATCTCGATCAGCTCCACGCCCATCTCCCGCGCCAGGAAGCGGGCGAGCGGCACTTCGAGCTGCGAATCGGGGAAGAAGAACACCCGCTTGCCGGCGAGCTTTTCGGCGTGGGCCGCCAGTGCCTGACGCGCCCGGCGAAGGCCCGGCGCCGTCACCGTCTCAAAGCGCCGCCCATCGACGCCGAACGCCTCGGCCGCCGCGTGAAGCCATGCGGTCGTCCCCTCCGCGCCGAGGGGAAACGGAGCGACGATGCGCCGGGCCCCGCGCTCCTCCAGGGCCCGGGCGGTATCGGCGAGGAAGGGCTGGGCGAGGAGGAAGCGCGTGCCGGGCCCGACCGCGGGCATATGACCGGCCCGCCGCGCCGGCAGGAAACGTGCGGCGATGCCGAGATCGGAGAACAGCCGGCTGAACTGGTCCTCGACCACGTCGGCGAGCGCGCCGACGACGAGCAGGTCCCGCGTCGCGGCCCTGTCGGGAAGAGCGGGCACCAGCGCCGCGAGGCAGGCATCCTCGCCCTGTGTGAAGGTCGTCTCGATGCCCGAGCCCGAATAGTTGAGCACGCGCACGTCGGGAGCCAGTCGCTGCGACAGCCGCAGGGCCGCCCGCGACAGGTCGAGCTTGATCACCTCGGAAGGACAGGATCCGACGAGGAACAGCAGCCGGATGTCCGGTCGCCGCTCGATCAACCGCGTCACGACCCGGTCGAGCTCCTCGTTCATGTCGGCGAGACCGGCCAGATCGCGCTCGTCGATGATGGCGGTGGCGAAGCGCGGTTCGGCGAAGATCATCACGCCCGCCGCCGATTGGATCAGGTGGGCGCAGGTGCGCGAGCCGACGACGAGGAAGAACGCGTCCTGGATCTTCCGGTGTAACCAGACGATGCCGGTCAGGCCGCAGAACACCGCTCTCTGCCCACGCTCGGCGCGGACGGCGACGCCGCATTCCGTTGCGGCGATGGGCGCGTGGGCGTTCACCGTGTGGCCCCCGCTGCGAGGGCGAGGGGGGCTGGCGCCTCGAGCCGAGCCGCCCGGAGCTTCAGGAGGAACTGGCCGGCATTGATGAGGTAGGCGGCATAGGCGGCCAGAGCGAGGACCATTAATCCGGGCGTGCCGAGCCAACCGAGGCCCAGTGCGGCGAGATAGGCCGTGTGCAGCGCCAGCACGAGCATGCTGAGCACGTCCTCCCAGAAGAAGGCCGGCGCGAACAGGTAGCGGCCGAACACGACCTTCTCCCAGATCGAGCCCGTCACCATGATCGCGTAAAGAAGCAGGGTCTTGGCGACGACGGAGGCGTTGGCGATCTCCGCCCCCTCCCCCGTCGCGAGCGTGCGCAGGACGAGGCCGAGGCTCACGAGGAAGACGACGAACTGCAGTGGGGCCAGCACCCCCTGCACGAGTGTCCAGGGCGAGGCATCGCGCCGTTGGCGTTCGGCGCTCGTGTAGAGCGGTCTGTGCCGGCCCTGGCGCTGACGCATGGCGTCGGCCCTCGCTCGCTTCCCGGTCCCGTTTCGCGGAACCCCGATTGCGGTGGAGCCTAGGCCTGGCCGGCAGAAACTGTCAATCCAAGTTGACGTTCTCTCAAGATGACATTTCTGGGCGTCCGGAGCGAGGCCGGGGATTGCCAATCGTCGGCGGAAGCGTATCGTTGCGCTACACGCGTCCGTTGCTTTCGGCGGGGCATAGCGCATTAAAATGCGCCTTTCCCCATTGATCCGCATCCTCGGGGAGGCGCCCATGGGTGAGTGGAGGCATTTCGGCGAGCGGTTCGAATTCCCTACGGTCGCACCGGATTGCGGTGCCCTAGGGGAGCCGCTGGAGAACTCGGCCCTCGACGACCAGCCCGGCGGGGCGCTGATGCGCGGTCAGCTCGCAAGCGTTGTCGAGGCGGAGATTCTGCCCCGACTCATGCTCGCCCACCGCCTCCGGACCCATCCGCGCGGTCCGGTTTCGAGCGCCCAGCCGACACAGGAGGAGATCCAGCGCCTCTGCGCGCTGTTGCTCGCCCGCACCGATACCGACCTCGCTGCGCATCTTCTGGCCCTGCTCGATGCCGGGCTGACGCTCGAAGGCGTGCTGGTCGAGTTGCTCGCCCCCGTGGCCCGTCACCTCGGGCAGCTCTGGGAAGACGATGCGTGTGACTTCGTGGACGTGACCCTCGCCCTGGGGCGGCTTCAGGCGGCGACGCGGGATCTGTGCGCGAGATTGGAGGACGACGGCGCCGATCCGGCGGGTCGTAGTATTCTCCTGCTGCCGTGCCCCGGCGAGACCCACGTGTTCTGCCTGTCGCTGGTGGCGACCATCTTCCGCGAGGCGGGATGGGACGTGACCACCGCGGGCGTGCGATCGGATTACGATCCCGAGGAGCTGGTCCGGTCGGAATGGTTCGACGTCGCCGGTCTGACGCTCTCCTGCGACGTGTTCCTCCCGGCCCTCGCGGATCTGATCCGACGCCTGCGCGTCGCCTCGCGCAATCCGCGGCTGAAGGTTCTGGTCGGAGGGCCCTATTTCGTCAGGAACCCGGCCCATGTGCGCCTCGTGGGCGCGGACGGCACTGCGGAAGATGGGCGCCTTGCACCGCTCATCGCGGAAAGCTTGCTTGAAATGCGATCGCGAGCCTGTTGATAAGGGCGCTTTCCGCGCCATCACGAAGTGTTGACCTTGAGCAGCTTGGCGAGCCCCACTCCCCGGCGCCCTTCCCCGGCGCTGCAACAGGCGGCCGGCCTCCTCGACGGAGAGGCGGCCGGACTGCTGATTGCGGCGACGTCCGATCTCTCTCTCGTGGTCGATGAGCGCGGCATCATCCGCGACACGAGTGCGGGCCGCGCCGATCTCGAGGGGCAGGGAATCGAATCCTGGCTCGGACGGCCCTGGATCGACACGGTGACCGTCGAGAGCCGGCCGAAGATCGACGCGCTGCTGCGCGACGCGGCACCCGGCACCATCACTCGCTGGCGGCAGGTCAACCATCCCTCCCCCACCGGCACCGATCTGCCGATCCGCTACGCCACCCTCAGGCCGCAGAAGGACGGACCGATCATCGTGGTCGGACAGGACCTTCGGGCGACCGCCGCGCTGCAGCGGCGGCTGGCCGAGGCCCAGCAGGCGCTGGAGCGCGACTACGACCGCCTGCGTACGGCTGAGACCCGCTACAAGCTTCTTTTTCAACTCTCCGGCGAGCCCGTGCTGGTGGTCGATGCGGGCACGCGGCGCGTGACGGAGATCAATCCGGCAGCGATGCGGCTGCTCGGCCGCTCGCAGAAGCGCGTCGTCGGGCAGGACGCCGCCGACCTGTTCGATTCGGGAAGCCTGCGGGAGCTCGAGACCCTGTTCGCGGGCCTCCGCGTGACGGGGCAGGCAGCCGACCTCGTCGTGCCGCTGACCGGCGGCCGGGGCGATGTCCGCGTTTCCGCCTCCCTGTTCCGCGGCGAGGGTACGACCTCGGTGCTGGTGCGCCTCGCCCCGCTGGCCCCCGTCACGCCCGAACGTGTCGAGTTCGGTGGCGGCGCGCTCGATATCATCCAGCGGATGCCGGAAGGCTTCGTCGTCACGGACGCCGCGCGCCGGATTCTTACCGCCAATACCGCCTTCCTCGACCTCACCCAGCATGCCACCGAGGAGCAGGTGCGGGGCCGGACGTTGGATAACTGGCTCGGTCGCGAGGAGACCGAGGCGCTCGCGCTGTTCGCACTGCTGCGCGATCACGGCTCGGTGCGCCACTTCCCGACCGCGATGCGCGGCCAGTACGGCTCGGTCGAGGAGGTGGAGATTGCCGCCGTCGCCACCGCTCACGCCGAGCAGCCCTGTTTCGGCTTCACGGTCCGTGCCACGCCGCGGCGAGCGGCCCCGGTCCATACGGGCGGCGGCATGCACGACCTCCCCCGCTCGGTCGAGCAGATGACGGAACTGGTGGGACGCGTCTCGATGAAGGCCCTCGTGCGCGAGACGACCGATCTGATCGAGAAGCTGTGCATCGAGGCGGCTCTGCGAATCACCCGCGACAACCGCGCTTCCGCCGCGGAGATGCTGGGTCTGAGCCGGCAGGGGCTCTACGCCAAGATGCGCCGTTACGGCGTCGGCGATCTCGATGCGAACGACCCTGAGTTGATGCCATAGCATGTGACCTCATTTTTATGAAATATAATGCAACTTGGTATGTCTGGTCGGCGAAACCGATTTCGTCGCGAGTGAGTGTAAAGTTCGATTGACACCTGTCGTGTGGGACCGCTAGCTTCCAGGCATGGCAACGCCCGCACCGAGCGCCGTCGTCGAGCTCCTCAAGCCGATCACATGGTTCGCGCCGATGTGGGCCTTCGGTTGCGGGGTGATCTCGTCCGGTCAGGCGCCGGCCGGACAATGGTTCGTCATCGCCGCCGGCGTGGTCCTGGCCGGGCCCCTGGTCTGTGCCACGAGCCAGGCCGCGAACGATTGGTTCGACCGCCACGTCGACGCCATCAACGAGCCGAACCGCCCGATTCCGTCGGGGCGCATTCCCGGACGGTGGGGCCTCTATCTCGCTGCCGGCTGGACGATCCTGTCGCTGGTCGTCGCCGCGATGCTCGGACCTTGGATCCTCGGCGCTGCCCTGTTCGGCCTCGTGCTGGCCTGGATCTATTCCGCGCCGCCGCTCCGGCTCAAGCGCAACGGCTGGTGGGGCAACTCGGCGGTTGCTCTCTGTTACGAGGGATTGCCCTGGTTCACGGGTGCGGCAGTGATGGCCGCGTCGATGCCGGACCGGCGCGTGCTCCTCGTCGCCCTGCTCTACTCCGTCGGCGCCCACGGCATCATGACCCTCAACGACTTCAAGTCTGTTGAGGGAGACCGGGCCATGGGCCTGCGCTCGCTGCCGGTGCAGCTCGGCTCCGATCGGGCCGCGCGCTTCGCCTGCCTGGTCATGGCCCTGCCGCAGGTGGTCGTGGTGGCGCTCCTCTTCCATTGGGAGCGCACCTGGCACGCCGGGCTGGTCGCCGCCCTGCTCGCAGGGCAGCTCGCCCTGATGCTGCACTTCCTGAAGGCGCCCCGGGCCCGCGCCGCCTGGTACAACGGTACCGGCACGACGCTCTACGTCCTCGGCATGCTGGCCTCGGCTTTCGCCCTGCGTCCGCTCGTGCAAGGGCTGGCGCCATGACCCGCGCCGTCCCTGCCTTCCCGCCATCCTTCTCGTGGATCCAGATCGTCCGGCTCGGGCTCGTCCAGACCGCCCTCGGAGCGGTCGTGGTTCTCATGACCTCCACCATTAACCGCGTCATGGTGGTGGAACTCGCCCTGCCGGCCATCGTGCCCGGCGGACTCGTCGCCCTGCACTACGCCACGCAAGTGCTGCGGCCCCGCTGGGGCTACGGCTCGGATGTCGGTGGTCGGCGCACGCCCTGGATCGTCGGCGGCATGGCCGCGCTCTGCCTCGGCGGTTTCGGCGCCGCGGCGGCGACCGCTCTCGCCGCGACGCACGTCGCTGCCGGGCTGGCGCTTGCGGTGCTGTCGTTCCTGCTGGTCGGCATGGGCGCGGGCGCGGCGGGTACCTCGCTCCTCGTGCTGCTCGCGACCGGGGTCGAGGCCGGGCGACGGGGCGCGGCGGCGACCATCGTCTGGGTGATGATGATCGCCGGCTTCGCCGTCACTGCGCCGCTCGCGGGGCACTTCCTCGATCCGTTCTCCGGCGCCCGCCTCGTCGCCGTGTCGGGCACTGTTTCGTTGATCGCCTTCGCCGTGGCCGGGCTCGCGGTCGCCGGCATCGAGCCGATACGGACGACCTCCGCCGCCACGAGGCCTGCGGACAGGCCGCCGTTCCGCGCCGTGTTGGCCCAGGTGCTGGCTGAGCCCGCCGCGCGGCGCTTCACGCTGTTTATCTTCGTCTCCATGCTGGCCTACAGTGCACAGGAGCTGATCCTCGAACCCTATGCCGGTCTCGTTTTCGCGATGACGCCGGGGGCGACGACCAAGCTCGCGGGCCTACAGCACGGCGGCGTGCTCGCCGGCATGCTCTTCGTGGCCGGCGTCACCGTGTTCGTCGGCGGGCCGGTTCTGGGCTCCCTCAAGCTCTGGACGGCGGTCGGCTGCGCCCTCTCGGCGCTGGCGCTGGGGGCGATCGCCGGCGGCGGGCCGGTCGGACCGGATTTCCCGCTTTGGGCGGCGGTGGCGGGGCTCGGCTTCGGCAACGGGGTCTACGCTGTGGCGGCGATCGGCTCGATGATGGCGCTGGCCGGACGCGGCGGCGAGGCCGAGCGCGGCACCCGCATGGGCGTCTGGGGCGCGGCCCAGGGCGTCGCCTTCGGCGCGGGCGGCTTCCTCGGCACCCTGGCGGTCGATCTCGCCCGCCTCGTCGCGGCGGAACCGGTCTACGCCTACGCCGCGGTCTTCGCGCTCGAAGGTGTCCTGTTCCTCGTGGCCCTGCTCATAAGTCTGAGCGTCCAGCACGTCACCGTCGGCCGTCGGCAGAACCCGCTGACCGAAACGGCCTCCTTCCAGCTCAACCCCGGATACGAGGCGAGGTAGCGCCATGGCCCACCACGACGCTTGCGAGATCTTCGACGTCGTGGTGGTGGGCGGCGGCCCGGCCGGAGCGACCGCGGCCGCGGATCTCGCCGCGTCCGGACACCGGGTGCTGCTCCTCGACAAGGCCGGACGGATCAAGCCGTGCGGCGGCGCGATCCCGCCGCGGCTGATCCGCGACTTCGCGATTCCCGATGCGCTTCTGGTCGCTCGTATTCGCAGCGCCCGGATGGTGGCGCCGAGCGCGCGCCACGTCGACATGCCGGTCGGTGACGGCTTCGTCGGCATGGTCGATCGCGAGCATTTCGACCCCTATCTGCGGGAGCGGGCGGCGCTGGCCGGGGCGGAACTGCGCGACGGCCTGTTCGAACGCATCTCCCGCGACGCTCCCGGTCTCGCGACGGTGCATTACCGCTCCGACAAGGGGGCCGCCGATCATCGCGCCCGTGCGCGCCTCGTCATCGGTGCCGACGGGGCGACCTCCGCCGTGGGACGCGCCGAGATACCCGGGCATGCCCGGATGCGGCAGGTCTTCGCCTATCACGAGATCATCCGGCGCCCGGCCGATGCCGCGCATGACGGGGCGCGCTGCGACGTCTACTATCAGGGCCGCCTGTCGCCGGATTTCTACGCCTGGATCTTTCCCCACGGCGAGACCGTGAGCGTCGGCACCGGCAGCGCCCGCAAAGGCTTCTCCTTACGCGGCGCGATCCGCGATCTGCGTGCGGGCACCGGCCTCGACGCCTGCGAGACGATCCGCCGTGAGGGCGCGCCGATCCCGCTCAAGCCGCTGCGGCGCTGGGACAACGGACGCGACGTGCTGCTCGCAGGCGACGCGGCGGGCGTCGTCGCACCGGCATCCGGCGAGGGCATCTACTACGCCATGCTCGGCGGCCGCCTCGCGGCCGAGGCGGCGAAGGCGTTCCTCGCCACTGACGATGCCCGGGCGTTGGCCGGCGCGCGCAAGCGCTTCATGCGGCTGCACGGGCGTGTCTTCTGGATCCTCGGGATGATGCAGTGGGTCTGGTACCGCAGTGACGCCCTGCGCGAGCGCTTCGTCGCGATCTGCAAGGACCGGGACGTCCAGCAGCTCACCTGGGACGCCTACATGAACAAGGAACTGGTCCGCGCGAAGCCAGCGGCTCATGCGCGAATCTTCTTCAAGGATCTCGCGCACCTGTTCCGCTGGGTCTCGCCGTGACCGGTATGGTCGCCGGCGGGTGGGGGCCGCCCATCATCGCCGGCCTCGCTGCCCTTGCCGTCGCCCTGGCGGGCGGTGTCGCGACCCGGACGGACGCTTGGTATCGCCGGCTGCGCGTTCCCGCCTGGAAACCGCCGGACTGGGCCTTCGGTCCGGTCTGGGCCATCATCTTCGCCCTCACCACCGCCTCGGCCGTCATCGCCTGGAACGCCGATCCTGATCCGATGGCGCGCGCGAGGCTCGTTTCCGTCTTCGCCGTCAACGGTGCGCTCAACATCGCCTGGAGCGTGATCTTCTTCCGCCTGCGTCGGCCCGACTGGGCCTTCGCCGAGGTGTTGGTGCTCTGGCTCTCGATCCTGGCCGTGATGGCCATCGTCGGCGCGGTCTCGCTGCCGGCGGCGCTGCTCAACTTTCCCTATCTCGCCTGGGTCAGCGTCGCGGCCTGTCTGAACCGTACCATCGTCCGCCTCAACCCGCCCTTCGGTCCCCGCTTGAGGAGCACATGAGCGATGGCCGAGATCCTCGCCCCGCTCTTCGTCTCAGGGCGCATCGTCGACGGCATCCTCGTGCTGATCGGCATCGAGGCCCTGGTGCTGCTCGGCGCCCGCGCACGCTGGGGACGCGGCCCGACGCCGGCGGCACTCCTGAGCAATCTCGCCTCCGGTGCCGCGTTGATGCTGGCCCTCCGTGCGGCGCTCACCGGTGCCGCCTGGCCCTCCCTTGCGGCTTGGCTGACCGTGGCCCTCGTCGCGCATCTCGCCGAGTTGGCGATCCGTTTTCGCCGGAGCGATCCGGCTCCGCGCGGAACTGTGACAATGCGGCCCGGAACAACCGAAAGTGGCGGACGTTCGGTGCGCGTCCGCCAATAACCTAGAACGATTCTCGCCGGGGGCTCTTCAACGTCGGAGATCGGGTTCATGACACGTCTGACCGTCCTGGGCTCCGGTGGGCTCGCTCTGGCCACACTCCTCTCGGTCGGCACGGCCCGCGCGCAGGAGGCCGATACCGATCTCATCAAGCGCGGCGAGTATCTGGCCACGGCCGGCGACTGCACGGCCTGCCATACCAAGACCGGCGGCAAGTTCATGGCCGGCAATTATCGGCTCGACACGCCGATCGGCGCGATCATGACACCCAATCTCACGCCGGACGACGAGACCGGCATCGGCAAGTGGAATTACGAGACCTTCGAGAAGGCGTTCCGTCACGGCATCGGCGACGAGGGTGAGTACCTCTATCCGGCCTTTCCGTTCGGCTGGTTCACCAAGGTGTCCGACGAGGATACGAGGGCGATCTTCGCCTATCTCAAATCGCTGCCGGCGGTGAGGGAGAAGCGGGAGGAGAACGAGATCCCCTTCCCCTTCAACGTGCGCACCGCCCTGATCACTTGGCGCACCGCCTTCTTCACCGCGGAACGGTTCAAGCCGGATCCGAATGCGAGCGCCGAGGTGAATCGCGGCGGATATCTCGTCGAAGGTCTCGGCCATTGCGGCATGTGCCACAACGAGCGAAAGCTCGTCGGCAATTCCAGCCTTTCCGGCCGCTTCGGCGGCGGTGTCATCGACGGCTGGTACGCGCCCAACATCACGCCGGACGGGCACCAGGGCATCGGCGCCTGGAGCGATGCGGAAGTCGTCACCTACCTCAAGACCGGAACGGCCCCGGGCAACCGGCCGGGCGTGGCCGCGGGCCCGATGCGCCAGACCATCGAGGAATCGCTCTCCAAGATGACCGACGCCGACCTGAAGGCGATGGTCGCCTATCTGCGGACGGTTCCGGCCAAGCAGACCTACAAGGAGCGGGACCTCCAAGCCTTCAACCAGCCGGGCGCACCGGGGGCGGACACCTACCTGACCTATTGCTCCTCTTGCCACAGGCCTGACGGCAAGGGCGTCGAGGGCGCGATCCCTGCTCTGGCGGGCAACACCTCGGTTCAGTCCGCAGGCCCGGAGACGGTCATCAACGTGATCGTCGGCGGACTCGCCGCCCAGAGCGGCTACGCGCCGATGCCGGCCATCGGGCAGGAGATGACCGACGACCAGATCAAGGACGTCACCGACTACATCCGCAATTCCTGGGGCAACAAGGCGCCGGTGGTCACGGAGACCGGCGTCGTCGCGAACGCGCGGCGGAAGATCAGGACCATGATGGCCGGCAACGCCCCGTGCTCGACCATCGAGAACGACAAGCTGAAGGCCGGCATCGAGCAGGCCGTGGGCGGTGATGTGCTGAAGGGGCTGAAGCCGAACGACTTCGTTCCCGTCCTCTCCCGGGTCGCGCCGCAGGTGAAGGCGGCCGCCCCCGAGGCCGGCGACGATGCGGTGGTCAACGGGCTGCTCGCCGCCTTCTGCAAGGCCAACCGTACCGACCGGGAGGCCGAGCCGCTGCCCTGGTCCGCGACCATCGGTTCATTCGGCAACGTCGCCTACAGCCAGGTCAAGAACCCGGAGAAGCGGGTGGACGCCGCGCCCGGCCAGCCCCCGGCCTCGGGGGCGACGCCGCCCAAGCCTTGATTCCGGGTTTTACGCCCTACCATTGCCGGGTGTCGCCGCCGCTCGAACGATCCGGTCCGTGAACCGGACGGATCGCGCGGCGGGTCCTGACGGCCCCGATGGGAGTGCGACCGGATGCAACTCGGCATGATCGGCCTCGGCCGGATGGGCGGCAACATCGTTCGCCGTCTTCTGCGCGACGGCCACACGGCCGTGGTCTACGACCGCGATCCGAAGGTGGTGGAGGCGCTGGCCGCCGAAGGTGCGACCGCCGCCACGAGCCTCGAAGATCTCGTCGCCAAGCTTGAAGCGCCCCGAACCGCCTGGGTGATGCTTCCGGCCGGGCAGATCACCGAGGAAACGGTGAGGACTCTCGGCGGCCTCCTGAGCGCCGACGACTGCATCATCGACGGTGGCAACTCGTTTTATCAGGACGACGTGCGACGTGCCCGCGACCTCGACGCGAAGGGGATCCACTACGTCGATGTCGGCACATCCGGCGGCGTATGGGGGCTGGAGCGCGGCTACTGCATGATGATCGGCGGCCACAAGGAGGCCGTCGATCGGCTCGACCCGATCTTCCGCACGCTCGCGCCGGGCATCGGCGAAATCCCGCGCACGCCGGGACGCGAGGACCGCGACCCACGGGCGGAGCAGGGCTACATCCATGCCGGCCCGAGCGGCGCCGGCCATTTCGTGAAGATGATCCACAACGGCATCGAGTACGGCCTCATGCAGGCCTATGCCGAGGGCTTCGACATCCTGCGCCACGCCAACGCCCCCGACATCCCGGAGGAGCGCCGCTTCGATCTCAATCTCGGGGACATCGCCGAAGTCTGGCGGCGCGGTAGCGTCGTCTCCTCTTGGCTCCTCGATCTCACCGCCGCCGCGCTGGCCGGCGACGAGCGCCTCGAAGGGTTTTCGGGCTATGTCGAGGATTCCGGCGAGGGCCGCTGGACCATCAACGCGGCGATCGAGGAGGCGGTACCGGCCACCGTCCTCTCCAGCGCACTGTATCGCCGCTTCCGCTCCCGCGAGGACGAGAGCTACGCCGACAAGCTGCTCTCGGCGATGCGCCAGGGCTTTGGCGGCCACAAGGAGCCGCCGCGCCGGGGGCCGGCGCCGTGATTCCGCTTCCCCCGAACACCGAGTTGATGGCCGATGCCGAGGCAACGGCCCGGGCGGCGGCCGAGCATCTTCTCGCGATAGCTGAAAGCGCGCCGGGCGAGCGCGTCGCGATCTGCCTGTCAGGCGGCTCGACGCCGAAGCGGCTCTACGCGCTGCTGGCCTCGCCGGGCTTCGTCGAGCGGGTGCCGTGGACGCGCATCCATTGGTTCTTCGGTGACGACCGCGTCGTGCCATGGGATGATCCCCTGAGCAACGTGCGGATGGTGCGCGAGGCCTTCGGCCACGCCGCACCGGTGCCGGCAACGCACCTGCACTTCATCCCCTCGGACGAAGGCGTTGAGGCGGGCGCCCGCGCCTACGAGCGGACTTTGCAGGCATTCTACGGCGGCGAGCGGCTCGACCCGGACCGTCCGCTCTTCGATCTCGTGCTCCTTGGTCTCGGCAGCGACGGTCACACCGCATCGCTGTTTCCGGGCAAGCCGGCTCTGGCCGAGCGCTCGGCCTGGGTGGCGCCGGTGCCGGAAGCCGGGATGGAGCCTTTCGTGCCGCGCATCACCCTGACCTTTCCCGCCCTGGCCTCGTCGCGATCCGTGCTGTTTCTCGTCAACGGCGCGGGCAAGCGCGACGCGCTTCGGCGGCTCGCGGCGGGCGAGGATTTGCCGGCGCGTCACGTCGAGAGCGCGGGGCGATTGACGTGGTACATCGATCGCGAGGCGGCTGAGGCCTGACCCCGAGCGCGCCTCCTCGCCGCAGGCTGCGGCGTCCGCCTCATTTTCGACGTGGATCCTACCCGTGTATGAACGGCCGATCCTCGACGAAACCGGAGTACCCCGATGGGAACAGCCGACGGTGCGGCCGCGCTGGACGCTTGGCCGCGGGTCCGCCAGCCGCGCTTCGCTCTGCGGCGTGGCCGCCTTCAACCGGGCCCGCTGAAGTTCCTCGATCGGCGCGGCCGACGGCCCGCCTGGAGCATCGCCGCCGGCCTGTTGGGTCTCTCCCTCATCACGACCTGGGCGATCGCCTCGCAGATCCGCAGCAGTGACACCGTTTCGGAGCAGACCGCCCTCTTGGCAGGGGCAGAACCTGCTCAAGACGAGGTTCGGCCGGTCCGTTCCGTTGTTATCAACCCAGCGGCCCCGGACAGCGAAGCGCCGGCTGCGATCGAGGCCGCCCGGCAACTTTCGACGGCTATCACGGCGCCCGAGCCGCAGCCGGTCGTCTCAGTCGCGCCCGCTGCCCCGGTTTCCAAACCGGTCTCCACTCAGACGATCGACCTCGGAGCCTTGCCGATTCTGACGCTCGATGAGACGGCCTTCGACGCCGCGCCGGCGCCGCTATCCGAAAACCCGGCTCCTACCGCGCCACGGGTCCGGGCCAGACCGTAATCCGCAGCGCATTCGGAAGCGACGCCCGGTTCGACTGAGCGTTGGTCAAGGGGGTTCCACCGGCGGCGCTTTGTGCCCAGTGCCCGGCCCCCGTGGGGACCGGGCCCGATCCTGTCTCGCCGGAGGCCCAATCCGAGCGCTCCCTTTTGGATCACCGTTCAGGTGCCGTGCGAGTTAGCCAAGGCTATCTCGGCTTCGATTGAGCGACCGCCGTGTCAGGCGGCGAGCGGCAGATCGTCTTCCGTCTCGGCCGCCATGAACTGGGCCCGGGCGAGGGCCGCGAAGCGCTGGTTGAGAGCGACCAGCTCATCGAAATTGCCAGCCTCGACGATCTTGCCGTTCTCGAACACGAGGATGCGGTCGGCGTTGCGGATCGTCGCGAGGCGGTGGGCGATCACGAAGGTGGTGCGCCCCTCCATCACCGTCTCCAGCGCCTGCTGCAGCTTGCGCTCGGTGGCGGCGTCGAGGGCGCTGGTGGCCTCGTCGAGGATCAGCATCGGCGGGTTCTTCAGGAGTGCCCGGGCAATCGAGAGCCGCTGGCGCTCGCCGCCGGAGAGCGAGCGGCCGCGCTCGCCGATGATCGTGTCGAGTCCGTCCGGCTGGCGCGCCATGAACTCGCTGGCCTGGGCACGGTCCAGAGCGTCGAGCATCTCGTCATCGGTCGCGTCGGGGCGGCCGACCTGAAGGTTTTCGCGGATCGAGCGGTTGAACAGCATCGGCTCCTGGAACACGACGCCGATGTTGTGGCGCAGGCTCGAGAGGCCGATGTCGCGGATGTCGAGACCGTCGATGCGGATGGCGCCGGCGTCCGGGTCGAAGGTCCGGTGCAGAAGGCCGAGCGTCGTAGACTTGCCCGAGCCCGTGGTGCCGACCAGCGCCACGGTCTCGCCGGGACGAGCCGTGAAGGACACGCCGTCGAGCGCGTTGCGGCGGCCGTCGTAGGAGAAGGCGACGTCCTCGAAGCTCACCTCCCCCTCGAACCGGGCGACCTGCTTGGCCTGCGGCCGGTCCCGCACGGTCGGCACAGTGTCGACCACCTCGAAGAACTCGCGCATCTTCGGCGCCTGCATGAACACGCCGTTCACGAAGGTCACAACGTGATCGAGCTTGGTCACGAGCATGGTGGCGAGGCTCATGAAGGCGACGATCTCGCCGACGGTGGCCTCACCCCGCTGGTGCAGGGCGATACCGGTGATGAAGATCGCCGTCATGGTCAGCGTCCCGGAGGCGCGCGTGGCAACGTTGGCCATCGCCCACCACGACAGGACCGGAATCTGCACCCGCAGCAGGTCGTGGATGATGTCGCGCATCGCCTCCTTCTCGGCACGCGCGCGGGTGAAGGACTGGATCACCGCGACATTGCCGAGCGCGTCGGAGGCGTGGGCGGCGAGACCCGACTGGAATTGCTCGACCTCGCCCTGGAGCGTCTCGGTGCGGCGCATGACGTAGGTCGCGAGTGCCGTGAAGACGAGGACGAGCACGACGAGGATCGCCCCGAGCCGCCAGTTCACGAACAGCGTCAGCGGCAGCAGCACGCCGACGGAGAGCAGCGCGGCGAAGTGCTCGCGGAAGAAGTTGAGCCAGACCCAGGCCATGGCGTTCGTGCCTTCGAGCATCGCCTTCAGCACGCGGCCCGAATGGTTGGACGAATGGAAGGCGATCGGCAGTTCGAGCACGTGCTCGAAGAAATTCGCCATGGTGGAGAGCCGGTTGCGGTGGGCCAGCCGGTCGGAATGCAGGGCGATCGCCACGCCCGCGCCGATGGTGAACAGGCCGAACACCACCCAGGCAACGATCCAGGGCACCAGCGCGGTCGCCGGCGTGTCCTTGGACAGATGGGTAAGGCCGTCGATGATACGGCCCATGATCAGCGGCTCGGCGAAGGCCGCCACCGCGAGCGCGACATTGGCCACGATCAGACCGGTGGCCAGCCGCTTCTCCGCTCCGAGCAGGCTCAAAACCCGCGCATAGAGTCGAATCATCGACATCGTGCTTTCGCTCCCCGCCCCATTCGGCTGCGGCCGTGGGGTCCCGTCGTTGGAACCGGATTGATCCGGCGCCGGCCGACCGTGAGGCTGCGGTTGTCCGCAAAACGCCACTCGGGCAATCGGCACGGGCACTTATGGCGTCCCGCCCCTGAACGGCACATGACGGCGAATGGTCGGTTCGTCCAAGCCCCTTTACGGTTCCTTCAGCCTGTTTTTTTACACCTCGGGGACGGCCGGCAGGATCGGCCGGGCTTCGGGCGTCGGCGTCATGGATCTCGCAACCGGTATCGGGCTGCTCGGCGGCGTCGGCGTGGTGTTCACGCTGATCATGATCGATGGCGGCAACTTCGCCGCCTATTTCGACAAGCACGCGGTGATCGTGATCTTCGGCGGCGCCATCGCCGCGACGATGATCCGCTTCCCCTTCTCGACCATGCTGCACGGCCTGCCGATGGGCCTGCGCTACGCCTTCACCATGCGCTCGGTGAAGCCGCATGAACTGATCGAAGAAATCACCAAGATCGCCGATGTGGTGCGCAAGTCCGGCCCGATCGCCCTGGAGAACATGGAGATCTCCGATCCGTTCCTGGCCCAGGGCGCGCGCTACATCGCCGACGGCTACGACCGCGACTTCATCCGCGACACGATGGAGCGCGACCGCGACAACTTCCTGATGCATCTCGACGAGGGCTCGAAGATCTACCGCGCGTTCGGCGACTGCGCCCCGGCCTGGGGCATGATCGGCACCATCCTCGGCATGGTGACGATGTTCGCCAACATGTCCGACCCCTCGAAGCTCGGGCCCGCCATGGCGACCGCGCTGCTCGCCACGCTCTACGGCGCGCTGATCGCCAACATGGTCACCCTTCCGATCGCCGACAAGCTGCACGTGAAGCTCGAGGAGGAGGACGTCTCGCGCTCCCTCATCATCGATGGCATCCTGCTGATCCGCGATCAGAAGAGCCCCTCGCTGGTGCGTGAGATGCTGATCGCCTACCTGCCGGCCAACCACCGCGAGGATCTCGCCGCGGAAGCGGCGTGACGGGAGCGTAGGCGGTGGCCAAGAAGAAGCGCGGCGGCGCCCATGGCGGTCACGGCTGGTTCGTGACCTTCGCCGACCTGATGGCGCTCCTGATGAGCTTCTTCGTCATGATCGCCGCCTACTCGACCCAGGACCAGAAGAAGCTGCAGGTCGTCGCCGGCTCGATGCGCGATGCCTTCGGCGTCAACAAGGAATCGAAATTCGCCGGCATTCTCGAAAGCGAAGGGATACCGACCGCCGACAAGTTCAAGCATCTGCGCGACGTGCCGCCCGAGCGCGCCACCGACCGCACGACGCCGCCGCAGATCGATAGCGGGCTGGACGACGGCATCCCCGACCGCGGCTTCCCGGATGCCTTCGGACAGGCCGCCGCCTCCCTGCGGCAGGCGATGCAGGACATGCCGGAGGTGGCGGAACTGTCGAAGAACGTGATCATCGCGCCGAGCCGCAAGGGCCTCGACGTCTCGATCGTCGATCAGGACGGCCGCTCGATGTTCCCGGAGGGGTCGAGCCGTCCCAACGACCGCACCCGGCGGCTGCTGGAGCGCCTCGCGCCGACGCTGATGAAGCTGCCGAACCGCATCGCCGTGACCGGCTTCACCGCGACCACGCGCCCCGGCACCCGCGACACCGCCCCGCCCTGGGAACTCTCGGCCAATCGCGCTCTGAGCGTGCGCGACGTCCTGGCCAATGCCGGGCTGCCCGACGACCGCTTCGCCTCGGTCACAGGCAAGGCGGATACCGAGCCGATGTTCCCGGACAATCCCTATCTCGCGGCCAACCGCCGGGTGACGGTGACGCTTCTCTCGGAGCCGCCGCCGACGCCGAACGGCAGGGTTCTGCCCTGACGGCTATTTGGACACCAGCAGCGCCCAATAGACCTTGTACTTGGAGCCCGGCGCGTAGGCGGTTGCGATGCCCATGCGCTTCGCCTCCGGCGCGAGCATGACCGCCCGGTGCGGAGGACTGTCGCGCCATCCGGAAAAGGCTTCCGCGAGCGTGTGGTAGCCGGCCGAAAGGTTTGCGTCGGCCCCATCGTAGCCGAGGCGGGTCACCGCGGCGCGCACTGTCTGACTCTTGCTCGGCCGATCGGAAGCAGCCATGGCGGCGGCCTCAGTCTCGGCCAAGCGCTGCAATTCCGGGTCTACGACGAGCGGTGCGAACCCGTTGTTGCGCCGATAGGCCGAGATCATCTCCCGCGCCGCGCCGGTATCAACGGCGGTGCTGCCGGTGGTGAGCGGGAGATACATGCTCGGCATGCCGGTCGCTTCCGGTGCGATCTGTCCCGCGCAGCCCTGGAGCAGGATCACGAGGGCGAGCACCGCGGGCGCGGCAAGATTGGTGTGACGTCCGAGCACGACAGCGTGTTTCCCGTGAACGAAGGATTCAGGTGGCCCCTGTCCGCGGGAAACTCAAGTGTATCGGTGCGGCCGGCCCCGCTATCCTCAGGACCGGCCTCGCCGTCTGTCGATTCGGCTTGGTCTAGCCATGGCGTCGCAGGGACACGTCCTGCGACGCGCCGGCCGGCCGGCGGGCCGCCTCCTTCGAGTCGGATGACGGCGTGTCGTCCGCCGCTCTCTCCTCGCTCTGGGAGCGGGGGGGAGCCGGCGCTGCGATGACCTGCGCCGCCGGACTGCCGACCGCGTGGGCGATCTGTCCGAGCGCGTCGCGCACCGGTTCGAGACCCTGCACGGTGATGAAGCTCGAAGCCGGGCCCATCGGCGGGATGAACTCGGCGTCGGCCAAGGCCTTGAACACCGAGAAGTTCAAGTCGCTCTGCACCTTCTGGCCGAGATTGACGTCGACCACCATGGCGATCAGCTCGAACTCAAGGAAGGGATCGCCGATCTTCTTGAACACCACCCGCGGCGCCGGCTCCTTGAGCACGTCCGAATGCGCCTTGGCGCAGGCGACCATCATCTCGGCCGCCGCCACCGGGTCCTTGCTGCGAAGGACATTGACCGAGATGATCACCCGACCGGTCCGGTCGCCGCGCACGCGGTTCTTCACGATGCCGGAGATCAGGTTCGAGTTCGGCACGATGACCGCCGAGCGGTCGAAGGTCTGGATCTCGGTGGAGCGCACCGAGATGCGCCGCACGATGCCCTCGCTGTCGCCGATCAGCACCTGATCGCCGACGCGGATCGGGCGCTCCCAGAGAAGCAGAAGGCCCGAGACGAAGTTGTTGACGATCGACTGCAGGCCGAAACCGATACCGACGGAGAGGGCACCGGCGACGATGGTCAGCTTCTCGAGGCTGAGGCCGAGATAGGAGAAGGCCAGGGCCAGGGCGAGCAGGAAGCCGACATAGCCGGCCACCGTCGAGATCGAGTTGCGCAGACCCGCGTCGAGGTCGGTCGCGGGAAGATAGGTGTTCTCCAGCCAGCGCTGCACGCCGCGGGTGATGAAGACGCCGAGCACCAGGATGCCGACGCCGAAGGCGATCGCGGAGAGCGAGATCGTGACGTCGCCGACCTTGAACCCGAAGAAGGCCGTGCGAATCGACGAGAAGATATCCGTCGAATCGAGCCCCCAGGGTGCGAGCGCGAGGAGCGCGGCGACGGCGATCAGCAGGACGCGGGAAAAGCCCGTGGCCAGCACCGCGATCTGGTTGAGCGAGCGCTTGCGCAGGCCGGTATTGGCCTGGAGCGTCGTGGCGATGCGGGTGTCCTCGCACAGCGAGCCGCCGATCAGGACGTCGGCGCTGACGATCAGGAGCCAGAGCAGCACGAGGATGCTGGCGCTCCAGATCAGCTGATCGACGACGAAGGCCGAGAACGCGACGTAGCCGACGAGCGGTGCGACCGCGATCACGGCGACCGCGACCCAGCCGAGCAGCCGTAGCGGGCCGCCGATATTCGACGAGGTCTCGGTGCCGACATAGGGGCCGAAGCACTCCTCCTCCTTCTCCGCCGTGTCGGCGAAGCGATGGAGGCCGATGGCGAGCAGCAGCGCCGCCGAGATGGCTCCGATGCCGCGGGTGGCGATCGAGATCGGCAGGGCGGCGTAGATCGCCGAATTGAGGGCTTCCGTCGATTTCGACACCGTGATGACTACGGCGATGCTGACGGCGAGCGCGGTGATGCGCCATGCGGCGGCATCCGAGACCGGTGCGGGACGCCAGGCCGGCTTGTTGACCGCGAGCAGGGCGTCGGCCGTCGCCTCGACGAAGGCGATGAAGGCGATGCCGCCGAGAATGGTGCTGGCGACCGGCAGGAAGCGGGCCGGCAGCAGCTCGGTCACATCGAGGGCGTAGTAGACGGCATAGCTTCCCGCCAGGGCCGGCAGGGTTCCGAGAAGGAGCACGCGCCAAGCACCGAGGAGCTTGGCGCGCTTCGAGGGATTGGTGACATTGATGTCCCGGCGCCCCAGGGCCGGAGCGATGTTGCGGCGTCCGAAATACAGAGCGACGGACAGGCCGAGGGCGAGTCCGAGGACCAGCAGGTTCCACAGGTTGCCGTTTCGGCGGAACAGGGAGACGGTGTCGTCGAAGCCGCTTTTCAGCGAGCTGATGTCCCGCGGGATGTCGGCGCCGACCCTCATCCAGAGATCGGGGGTCAGCAGCGATGAGCTGCGCTCGAAAAGGCCGCGTGTGAAGGCGGCGCGGCGGCGGTTCGAGATCTGATCGACGATCTGATCGCTCTGCACCAGCAGCGACTTCGCCAAGCGCTGGGTGCCGTCGATGTCGTTGACGGCCTGCTCGCGCTCCGCGCGCTCGCGGGCGACCTCCTCGCTCTCTTCGCCTTCCTTCGGCTTCGGGCCGATCTGGGCCAGACGCTCGCGGGCGGCCTCCAGCCGCGGTCCGAGCAGGTCGATGATCGACCGCAGCCGGTCAGCGAGCGGATCGAGTCCGTCGCGGGCACGGGTGAGATCCCCCGCGCCGACATTCGGGCCGGTGATCGCCTTCTCCCGCGCTTCGAGATCCGCCTTGATCGTATCGAGCCGGTCCCGAAGGGTCTGTAGAGCCTCCGAGGTGGGGGCCTTCGGCGCGGCCGGCTTGGCGGCCGGTGCCGCTTGCCCGTTGGCAGGAGCCGGCGGATTGTTCGCCGGGGTCGGCGCGGCGGTCGGCTGCTTGGCCGCCGGAGCCTGCGCGGCCGGAGCTTGCGCCGCTGGCGGACTCCCCTGCCCCACCGCCGGGTTCGGAAGGACGGCGGTCGCGGCCAGCGTCGCGATCAGGGCTGTGCCGACGATCCTATGGCGGAAGCGGGTGAGTAGGCAGCGTCGTAGCATAGTCATCCTTCGCGGGAGGAACGGTTCGCGTCGGGTTGGCGGCGCTGAGGCAGCCAACGCCGCCTCGGTTGCGCAAGCCCGCGCGACGGCCGCCTCAGGCGAGCCGATACGGGAGTTCCGCCGTGCTGCCCTCGAGCTAGGGCCCCGGCCCAGGCTTCCCAGGGGAGTGCGGAGAAACTTTTTGCAGCGCACAAAAACTCGCCGCAATGCGCGCCCCATGGCTCTGTCCCGCAATCTCTGCCCGCGCAATTGGGCGAAAGCGTGCGGGAACGGGCGATCAAAGTCCGATTCGTAGGGAAAATCAGCCGCCGCGACGTCACGAACCACCGGCTCGCCTTCACAAGCTTGTCACGCTGATATTACACTAAGCGTCGATGGACTTGGCCATATCCTCACGCAGCGAGGAGGCGGCGCTGATCGTCCGCCCTGCCACGCTTCGGCTCGAACCGGCAAGACTCGCCGGTCGGGGGAGCTTTCGGCGTCAAGATCCCACTGGTTTCATCTACATCCGCCGCCCCGCTGGAGCGCACCGCGCGCCGGCTGCGGTGAGAGCGCGCGCGACGGGTCGGAGACTCGTGGCCGTACCGGAGCGCCATGCCCACCGGTTCGGATCCGAGGCACCTCCTAGGCTCCGACCGGCGCGGGCACGGCATGGCCCTTGTGACCTCCAGCGTCCAAGGCCGAGGCGCCCGAAGGGCGCCGTCACGAGCAGTGAGTGGCGTCGATGATCGATCTGCAAACCCTGGTGCTCAACGCGGATTACCGGCCGCTTTCCTACAATCCGCTCTCGTTGTGGTCCTGGAAGGACGCGTTCACGGCCCTGTTTCTCGACCGCGTCACCCTCGTCGCGAACTACGACATCGAGGCCCACAGCCCGAGCCGGTCCCTGAAGGTGCCGAGCGTGGTCGCCCTCAAGAGTTACGTGGCGCTCGCCCGCAGCCCGGCCTTCACGCGCTACAACATCTATCTGCGCGACACCTTCACCTGCCAGTACTGCGGTCTCCGCCTTCCCTCGGGCGGTCTGACTTTCGATCACGTCGTGCCCCGCTCCCGCGGCGGCCTCTCCACCTGGGAAAACGTCGTGGCGGCCTGCTCGCCCTGCAACCTTCGCAAGGCCAACCGCACGCCGGACGAGGCGGAGATGCCCCTTCTGAACGAGCCGCACCGGCCGACGCGTCATGAACTCCACCGCCGCCAACCGGAGTTCGACCACCGGCAATATCACCACACCTGGCTCGATTATCTCTACTGGGACAGCGAGCTCGACAGCTGAGCCGGCGTCAGCGCAGCGGCTGCGGCGGCTCGTTGAACATCGGCTGGTTGGTCGGTCGCGGGACGTAGGCCCGGACGGCAAACCTCTCGACCGGCGGTGCTCGGAAGCGCGGACGCGGATCGCGGTAGGGCGTTTCCGGCGGGAGTGCCGTCACCGCCGAGTGCGGTGCCGTCCGCCTCCTGGCTTCGCTGGCCTCAGCCTGCGAAATCGCCGCGAAACCGGCCAGTGTCGCGGCTGCGAGCGGAAGCAGGTGGCGCATCGGAGGCCCTCGTCGTCGGTCGTATCAGAACTTGATGGCGGCGCCACCGCGCACGGTGTTCAGCTCAGCCTTGTGGCCCTGGAAGTCGTTGAACAACACGTATTGATATTCGCCACGTAGCAGGAAGTTCGACGTGATGGCATATTCGATGCCGCCACCGACGGCGAGGCCGACGACGGTGACTTTCTTCGTCGCCCCGTAGAGGGTGCCGGGTGCGGGGATGCTGCCGGGCGGATTTGTCTGACTGAAGGATGAGTAGCCGTAGTTTTTGATGTAGGTCGTCGTACCGCCTGTTTGATTGGCGGTGTAGGCGGCGTTATCGTAGGCGTAGTTTTGCACTGAAACCGTGTCGCTGACCGTCGCCCGGCCAACCGCGAGACCGCCTGTGAAGAATGGCAGAAGATTTCCGAAGGCGTAGCCGAGGCGGCCCCGAACTGTCCCAAAATCCTCGATTTCGGTACTTGCCTGGCCGTTCAGTGCGACTGTGGTGAGGAAGCCGTCATTCGTGATTCTGAAGCGAGCGATACGATCGAAGGAAGATCCGGATCTTCCGAAATAGGTGTAATCGGCTTCCAGGCCGGCGACGACGTCTTCGAACTGATAGTTGATGCCGGCAAAAACGCCGTAGCTGGCTCCGCCGGAATGGGTCGCGCGCGTCGCGAGATATTGAGACGCTCCCATCTCGATCTCTGCAACGGTGTTACGGAGCGCATTCGCTACGATCGGTTGGAAAGCGTTGTTGAAGCCCAGGGCGGCCGACGAGTAGCCGCCATGTCCGCCGACGTAGAACCCGCTCCAATCGATCAGCGGAGCCGTCGCGACGTAGTCGTCATCGGCGCCGCGCAGGACGCCGTAGTCGAGGTCGGCCGCGAGAGCAGGCGATACTAGAACGGTAGTCAGAAGGGCCAGGGTCGCGATGCGCATCGTCGTCGTCCTCACGCACCGGGCCGTCGCGGCGCCGGGCTGACCCATTCGTACTATCTCGGTAACCTTAATTTTTTATGCTGAACCAACATTGGTTGGCGTCCCGAGATGACGGGCGCTGCGCTCCGGACACCAGATCGAGCGGGATCGGCGACTATTCTGTTCGAGTATCGTGCTGTGTTGGATGCCGGCCTATGCCTTTCGGCGCGTGGCGAATCGCCGGCGCGCGAAACGGGAACGGCGCCCGGGATCCACCCGGACGCCGTGTGTCGACGAATGACAGCTCTGGTCGGTTCAGTTGCCGAAATTCTGGGCGGCGGTCGGAAGCAGGCCGTCGGCGAAGCGGTAGCGCAGGCCGACCCTGAACTCGTTGGCCGCCAGATCCTTCACCCGGGTGAGGCCGCCATACTCGTCCAGCCCGCTGCGAAGCCGGCCGAGATTGATGTAGCGGTAGGCCGCATCGAGGCTGAAGCCGGCGCCGATATCGTAGGACACACCGGCGGTCAGCGCCCAGGCGAAGGTCGTCACCGAATGGTTGGCGCGGAAGGCGGGATCGCGGGGGCCCGTGCCGGCGGCGCCGTCGCAGCCATCGATGAGGCAGGTCGTCTGCGTGTAGTTGCGGCGCATGCTCATGTCGGCGAAGCCGATGCCGGCGCCGACATAGGGCGTGAACCCGTACCACTTTCCGAGGTCGGCGTAGACGTTGACGAGACCCGTCAGCACGTCGACCTTGCCGGCCTCGAGGTTGTAGCCGGTCTGAAACACCGAGCGCGAGGAGTAGCCGCGGAAGGAAGAGGTACCGCGCTGGTCGATCGTGGCGTCGACGCGCAGCCAGGGATTGATCTGATAGCCGATGCCGCCGCCGTAGCCCGCTTCCGAGCTCAGCCGCAGCCCGACCAGGGGCGGCATGCCGGGATCGCTCGGATCGGGAATGGCGTCGTCGCGGGGGTGATCGTACCAGGTCTGCGTGAAGTCGCCCCGAAGATACCAGCCGCTGCCGATGACCACCGGTTCGGCCCGAACGGGCGGCGGTGGTGGCGGCGGAAGCAGGTCGGCGGCGGTGGCGGCGCCGGGAAGTGCGAAGGACCCGGTCAGGGCCCCTACCAGCGTGCCGGTCGCGAGCGTGGCCGCCAGCGCCAGACGATGCGATACGAACATGGGAAGCCTCGTCGGAGATGGCGGCAGGAGATGGCCGCGCCTCGATCGACCGGTAGTCTTTTCGATAAAGGTTATGATCGGCTTAACCTTAACCGGATCCGGACGCGCGGACGCGAAAACAGCAACGGCGCGGGAAGGCTCCGCGCCGTGCCAAAGTGCATCGAGAAGGTTCGGCAATCAGTACTTGCGGACCAGCGGCGGGGGCGGCGCGTAATCGACGGCGGCGACCGCAACGGGAGCACCGAACATGTAGCGCAAGCCGACCTTGACGTCGTGCGATTCGAGTTCCTTCACCCGGTAGACCGTCTTCGGGCAGTCAGGCGCGCAGGTCACCACGCCGGTCGCGGCCTCGCCCATGTTGAGGTAGCGGTAGGCCGCCTCGAACCGGAGGTTCTGCGTCACGGCGTAACCGAGACCGGCGTGGAGCGCCCAGGCGAAGTTCGTCCGCTCGTTGTGCCGGCCGATGCCGTAGCCACCCTCATACGCGCCGTAGCCCTTGTCCGTCACACCGCCGAAGCTGTGATGAGCGACACCGATGCCGGCGCCGACGAACGGTGTAATGCCGTACCACGTGCCGAGATCGATGTAGCCGTTGGCGAGGCCGACGATGGAGTCGAACTTGCCGCTTGTGACGTTGTAGCCACCGGTATCACCGAATGTCTTGTCTTCGGCGACGAAGTTCCACGTGCTACGAAAACGGTATTCGCCGGTCGCGTCGACGCGCAGCCACGGGTTGATCTGGTAGCCGACGCCGGCACCGACAAAGTACTGGTTCGAAACCTTATCCTGTATGACGGCGTAGTCGTACGGCTTGGGCGGGTGCGAAACGTCCTCGGCGATGCTCTTGCGCAGGTCGAGCGAGCCATAGCCGCCATCCACGCGCAGATACCATCCACCGGCAAACACCTCCGGTTCGGGCAGCGGCGCCGGCATGGGGGGAGGCAGGTCGGCGGCCTGTGCAAGGCAGGGCACCCCGACGCCCGCGAGGAGCGTGAGGGTGCGCGCCAATGCGGGAATTCTGGAGCGGCGGCGCATTAAGATATCCTTCACCCATCGAGCGCGCCGAAAGGTCAGGCCGGCCCGAGATGCGGAGAGAAGGATGGTCTATGAAGGTTAAGTCCGGCTTAACGTAAAAATTTAGTCTTGCTGACTCCTTTCTCCGCTTGCTGAAGTTTCGAGATAGTCAGTGCCAATCGTCGATTGCGCCGTGCGATTGAAAATCGCCTTTGACGGAGGGCTTTGCTGTCCGCGTTCACACGCCCTGCGGGTCACCGCTCAAGTTGAACAGGCCCCCGTATCGAGCGAGGGCCCAGGTTCAAGAGAGTGGCGCTTCAGGCCGCAGCGCGGGTGACGGCATCCACCACCTCGTCCACCACTTCGGCAACGAGGTCGTGGTCGTCGCCCTCGGCCATCACGCGGATGACGGGTTCGGTGCCGGAAGGACGGATGACGAGGCGCCCCGACTGGCCGAGCCGATCCTTGGCATGAGCGATGGCCGTCACCACCGAATCCGCCCGCAGCGGTTCGCCGGAACGGAAACGCACGTTCTTGAGGATCTGCGGCAGCGGCTCGAAGCAGTGGCAGACTTCGCTGACCGGCAGGTTGCGGCGCTTCACGACGCTGAGCAGTTGCAGGGCGGCCACGAGGCCGTCACCGGTGGTGGCGTAATCCGACATGATGATGTGGCCGGACTGCTCTCCACCGAGGTTGTAGCCGTGCTCGCGCATGTGCTCGAGGACGTAGCGGTCGCCCACGGCCGTGCGGGCGAGCGTGAGGCCGAGCCCGTTGATGAAGCGTTCGAGACCGAGATTCGACATGATGGTCGCGACGAGGCCCGGCTGGGTGAGGCGCTCGTCCTCCTTCCACGATTGGGCCACGGCCGCCATGAGCTGGTCACCGTCGACCTTCTGACCCTTCTCGTCCACGATCAGGACGCGGTCGGCATCACCGTCGAGGGCGATGCCGACATCGGCGCGCAGCTCCCGCACTTTCTGCACGAGGGCCTCCGGCGCGGTCGAGCCGACATCGTGGTTGATGTTGAAGCCGTCGGGCTCGACGCCGATGGAGATCACTTCGGCGCCCAGCTCCCAGAGTGTCTCCGGAGCGACGCGGTAGGCGGCGCCGTTGGCGCAGTCCACGACGACGCGCAGGCCGTCGAGAGTCACGTGGCGGGGCAGCGTGCGCTTGGCGAACTCGATGTAGCGCGCATGCACGCTCTCGATCCGCTTGGCACGGCCGAGGTCGCGCGAGCTGGCGAGGCGGCGGCGCATGTCGCCGTCGATCAGACTCTCGATTTCCAATTCCAGCTCATCGTTGAGCTTGAACCCGTCGGGTCCGAACAGCTTGATGCCGTTGTCCTCGAACGGGTTGTGCGAGGCCGAGATCATCACACCGATATCGGCGCGCATCGAGCGGGTCAGCATGGCGACGGCGGGAGTCGGCATCGGACCCAGCAGCAGCACATCCATGCCGACGGAGGTGAAGCCGGCGACGAGCGCGGTCTCGATCATGTAGCCCGACAGCCGCGTATCCTTGCCGATCACGACGCGGTGGCGATGGTCGCCGCGCTGGAAGATCAGGCCCGCGGCCTGCCCGACCTTGAGGGCGAGTTCCGGCGTGATGACCCCGTTGGCCCGGCCGCGAATGCCATCGGTTCCGAAGTGTTTGCGCAACGTCGCTTCTCCGCGCTCGGCGTGGCTCGCAGACGGCCACATTACCAGACAACGACCCGGGCCGGCGGAGCGGATCGCGGGCGTGGTGAATCGGTTGCTCCGCGACAAAGGCGGTCGAAATGGGGCGGCTGCGGCCGTTCGAGGGGCCGCTATCGGAGAAGATGCGGCAGGGCCGACACGAGGAGGGCGACACCCGAGGCGGTGAGGAGGCTCAGGACGATCCTGCGGAAGCCGGCTTCACTCAATCCGACGTAAATGCGGGCACCGATGAGCGCGGGGACGAGCATGGCCGGGAGTACCAGACCGATCATCGGCAGCATGCTGCGGGTGATGAGCCCGGAGGCGACGTAGACGACGAGCGTGACGGTGAGCATCGACAGGTTGAAGTTCTGGATGACCGCGCGCTGCACGTCGCGCTCGTAGCCCCGGAGGGTGCACCAGAGCGTCGGCAGCGTGCCCGTGAACCCTCCGAGCCCCCCGAGGACACCGCCGCCGAGGCCGACGACCGCGTCGGCGATCCGACCGCCGAAGGTGATGCGGGGCAGATCCTTCGACAGGAGCATCGCCGGGCACCAAAGGACGAGGACGGACCCCAAGACGGCCTTGAACCAGTGGATGTCGAGGTGCGGCAGCAGGAATGCGCCGAGGGGGACTCCGGCGAGACCGCCGAGCACGAAGGGCGCCAGCAAGCGGATCGTGAAGCCCCGGCGTACGGTGAAGGCGGCGATGACTTGGCCGGCGAGTGCGCCCGAGACCGCGAGAGCCGCCGCAAGCTGCGGATCGATCACCCAGACCCAGATCGACATGGCCACGAGGCCGAATGCGAACCCGGACAGCCCTTGGACGAAGCCGGCGACCCCCGCGCCGAGGGCGACGATCAGGGTGACCGAACTCGGCATGATCGGCCGTTCCGTCGAGAATTCGAGAGCGATTGATGATGAAGTGGCCGCTCGATGTGCAGCCGGACGGGAGGCAGACACGAAAAGGGGCGCCGCACGGCGCCCCCTTCCCTACCCCTGGTCTGGTTCAGCCCTGTGGTTGCGGGCTCGGCTCGAGACCGCCATCGCTGCCGCGGGGGCGGCCGCGTCCGGTCGAGGGGACCGGGGATCCGCGCGCCGGAGTCGGCGGCACATCGCCCGAGTCGCGCACCGGCGGCTCGCCCTGAAGCAGCTTCCGGATCTCCTCGCCCGAGA
>Ga0233425_10001890_pt1 | contig 44180 bp, 34 predicted proteins | sample Watercolumn_Towu_2_FD_181712 | JGI IMG/M metagenome (GOLD analysis project Ga0233425, IMG submission 181712) | Freshwater microbial communities from Lake Towuti, South Sulawesi, Indonesia - Watercolumn_Towuti2014_140_MG | ecosystem: Environmental > Aquatic > Freshwater > Lake | place...
CTGGCCGAAGTGCTCGCTCGCCTCTCTTGTTGGCGGCCGCCGGTGGGCGACAAGCGCGATCACGGCCATGTCTTTATCATCGGCGGCTCGGGCCAGTACCCCGGGGCCGTGTTGATGGCGGTGCTCGCGGCGCTGCAGAGCGGAGTCGGACTGGTCACCGCATTTGTCCCGGAGACGCTCGCGCCGGCCTATGCCGCGCGCGCACCGGAGGCCATGTGGGTGGGTTGGCCCCAAACGCCGGAAGGCGGTCTGGCCCTCGCGGGAGAACATCTCCTCGGCGCCCGCCTCGGGCGCGCCAGCGCCCTCGTGCTCGGGCCCGGCCTCGGCCGCGAGCCTGAAACGCTGGCCCTCGCCGCCAGCATCGCCCGCCAATCCCCGGTGCCGTTCGTTCTCGACGCGGATGCGCTCCAGCCCGACATCGTCCAGGCGGGCACCGCCCCGCGCATCGCAACTCCCCACGCCGGAGAGCTCGCGCGCATCGGCGGCCGCGCCGCCCTGCGGCCAGGTCTCACGCTCGTCGAGAAAGGCCCCGTCACCAGGGTCGCCGCCGGCTCCCACGTTTACCACGCGCTCTGTGGCGGGCCCGTGCTTTCGCGGGGCGGCAGCGGCGATCTGCTGGCGGGGCTGATCGGCGGATTGCTGGCGCAGACCCCGACGGACCCGGTTTTCGCCGCCGCGCGCGGCGTGATGTGGCACGGCCTCGCGGCCGACCTGCTCGCCCGGGAGCGCGGCCAGGTGGCGGTGCGCGTCACCGACCTGCTCGACTTCCTTCCCGCCGCGCTGCGCCTCGCCGCGGAACCCGCCGCCGCCCCAACCCTCTCTCCGAGCCCGGCCGCATGCGCACGGGCGCAGAGCTGACCGAGCGCCAGGCGTTCATCGTGTTGAACGCGCTGCCGAACATCGGCCCGATCACCCTCAACCGGCTGCTGGCGGAGCTCGGCGACGATCCGCGGGCGGTCCTTGCCGCCGGGCGCGCGCGCCTCGAGTCCGTCAAGGGCGTCGGCGCGGTGATTGCCTCGACCCTCCTGGGGTGGCGCGACCACGTCGACCTCGCACGGGAGGAGGAGCGGATGGCGGCGAGCGGCGCGGATTTCATCACGACCCGCGATCCGGGTTACCCAAGTCTCCTGCAGGAAATCCACGATCCGCCGATCGGCCTGTATCGCAAAGGCAGGTACGACTTCGCGCATCCGGCCATCGCGATCGTGGGTTCGCGGCGGACGACGCTCTACGGCCAGAGCGTGGCGAAACGTTTCGGCGCCGAGCTGGCCCGGCTCGGCTTTTGCATCGTGAGCGGCCTCGCGCGCGGCATCGACACCGCCGCCCACGAAGGCGCCCTCTCGGGGGGCGGCCGCACGGCCGCGGTGCTCGGCTGCGGCCTCGACATCATCTACCCCCCGGAGAACTTCGATCTCTACCGGCGCATCGCCGCCGCGGGCGCCGTTCTTTCGGAATTCCCCTTCGGGCGCCGCGCCGACCGGCAGTCGTTTGCCATGCGCAACCGCATTGTCGCCGGAATCTGCCAGGCGGTCGTCGTCGTCGAGAGCGATGTCGATGGCGGCGCGATGATTACGGCGCGCTTCGCCGGGGAGCAGGGGCGGTTGCTCTTCGCCGTCCCGGGGCGCATCGACCAGAGCACGAGTGCGGGCTGCCACCAGCTCATCCGCGACGGCGCGACGTTGATGACGAGCGTCGACGATCTGCTCGGCGAACTGAACTACCTCGACGGCCTGCGCCCGGCGCCGATTCCCGGCAAGCCGGCGGAGGTGGCGGCGGGGCGGCCGGCAAATCTCACGGGCGACGAGGCGCGGACCTTCGAGTGTTTTCGCGGCGGGGCGATGCTCTCGGTGGACGCCCTGGCCGGGCAGACCGGTCTCGGCGTGGCGCAGTTGTCGGCGATCCTGATGATGCTCGAATTGAAGCGGCTGATTGTGAAACGCGCCGACGGCACCTTTGAGGCGCGGGCGCAGATGTGACTGGCGGTGGCGCCGGGTGGAGGCGGGCGGGGAGCGCCGGGGCGAGCGAAGGAGCGGGTCGGAAAGTTTCGCATCGATTCAGCCGCCGGTGCGCGTGACGCTGAGGCATGCGCGCCTGCCCCATTCTCTGCCTCGCTCTTCTCCTATCCCCGCTGGTGGGGGGCGAACTCTCCCGCCGCCCGATCACTCACGAGGACCTCTGGCTGATGCGCCGGGTCGGTTCGCCCGCGCCGAGTCCCGACGGTCGGTGGGCGGTGGCATCAGTGACCGTGCCGGCGTACGACAGCAAGGAGCAGGGATCGGACCTCTGGCTCATCGCCGTCGACGGGTCCGAATCGCCCCGGCAACTGACGCACAACAAGGCGGCGGAGAGCGGCGCGGCCTGGAACCCGGATTCCTCCCGGCTGGCATTCTCGGCGAAACGCGACGGCGATGAGGTGTCGCAGATTTACGTGCTGGATATCGCGCGCGGAGGCGAGGCTGAGCGAGTGACCTCGCTTTCCACGGGCGCGCGATCGCCAAGGTGGAGTCCGGACGGGCGGCGGCTGCTGTTCGTCAGCGAGGTCTTTCCCGGCGCGAAAAACGATGCGGACAACCGGCGCGAGGCGAAGGCGCGGAAGGACCGCAAGTCCTCCGCGCGCGTCCACGACGGGTTTCCCATCAAGTACTGGGACCGGTGGCTCGACGACCGGCAGGCGCATCTCTTCGTCCAGGAAGCGAAGGCGGGGGCGGACGCGCGCGATCTGCTGGCGGGCACCGAGTTGATCCAGCAACCGGGTTTCGCCGGTCGCGAGGCGGAGGCCGGGGAGGAACTGCCGGCCGAGTGGGTGCCGGACGGAGCGTCGGTGGTGTTCATCGCGACCATCAACCGCCATCGCGCCGCGTTCGAGTTGCCGCGCACGCATTTGTTTCAAGTGCCCGCGGCCGGCGGCGAGCCACGGCAGCTGACGACGGGCGCCGACAACTACCGCGACTTGGAATTCCGGCCGGATGGCCGGGCGATCCTGGTGACCTTCACCAGGGGTGGCGACACCCGCACCTATCACCACGCACGGCTCGCGTCGTTCCCGTGGCCGTTCGACGCAAGCCGGCGGAAGATTCTGCCCGAAGGCTTCGAGCTGTCGGTGGCGCGGTTCGCGGCCTCGCACGATAACGCCACGATCTTTTTCACGGCCGAGGCCGGGCACCGGGTGAAGCTCTTCTCGGTGCCGGCCAGCGGGGGTCGGGTGTCGACTCATGAAGTGGCGTCGGACGGTTGCCTCAACGGGCTCGCGACCGCGGGCAGTCGCCTCGTGGCGCTCGCCGACAGCGCCCGGCGGCCGCCGGAAGTGGTCCGGATCGAGCCGGCCGCGCATCGCCTGACGGCGTTGACGCATTTCAACGACACGCGGGTCGCCGCGCTCGACCTGGCGCCGCTCGAGGAGTTCACCACGAAGAGCGCGAAGGGATGGTCGATTCACAGCTACCTGGTGCGACCGCCGGGTTTTGATCCGGCCAAGAAGTACCCGCTGTTCGTGATGATTCACGGCGGGCCGGCGCCGCAGTTCAAGGACCAGTGGGTCCTGCGCTGGAACTACCACCTCTTCGCCGCGCGCGGGTATGTGGTGCTGCTGACGAACTACTCGGGCTCGACCGGATACAGCGAGGCGTTTGGCCAGGCCGTGCAGCTCGATCCCTTGAAAGGCCCGGCCGACGAAATCAACCACGCGGCGGACGAAGCGATCAAACGGTATCCGTTCATCGACGGGTCGCGCCAGGCCGCGGGTGGGGCAAGCTACGGCGGCCATCTGGCCAACTGGCTGCAGGCGACAACGACGCGCTACCGGTGCCTGATCTCGCATGCCGGCTTGGTGAACCTCGAGTCGCAATGGGCGACGAGCGACACCGCGTATCCGCGCGAGTTGAACAACGGCGGACCCGTCTGGGAACAGGGAGGCGTTTGGCGGGAGCAGAACCCGGTGCGGCTGGCGGGCAACCACGCCAAGCGATCCGGCTGGATCACGCCGGTGCTCGTGACCGTGGGCGAGCTCGATTACCGGGTGCCGGCGAACAACGCCTATGAGTACTGGGCCTACCTGCAGCGCCTGCAGGTGCCCTCCCGCCTGCTTTCGTTTCCTGACGAAAACCACTGGATCATGAAGGGCGAAAACAGCCGGTTCTGGTACGCCGAGGTCCACGCCTGGCTGGCGCGGTGGCTGCAATAGGTTGGCGCCGCGACGCCAACCTAGCCCGGCGGCCAGTGCATCTGCCGCCTGGCCAGCAGGTGGATGTGCAGGTGCGGCACGGACTCGCACGCGTGCGGCCCGTTGTTGACCACGAGCCGGAAGCCGTCGGCCAGGCCCAGCTTCTTCGCCACGGTGCCGGCGACGATCAAGAGGTGGCCGAGCACGGCGTGATCGGCGGCGGTGGCGGCGCTGACCCGTGGGATGAGTTTCTTCGGCACGATCAGCAGGTGCACCGGCGCCTGGGGCTGGATATCGTGGAAAACGATGCAATGCTCGTCTTCGTGTTCCAGGCGGGCCGGGATCTCGCGGTCGATGATGCGTTGAAAGACGGTCTTGGACATGGTGGAAGCCTCACCACCAAATACCCGAAACCCGCGAAAAGGAAGGATGGGTTGCGGCGATCTCGGCGCGTTTCCGCGTTCGCTCGCAGCCAACATTTCTCCAGAGTCCTCGAAAGACCAAACTCTTGGGGTGAAGGTCAAGTTTACGCGAGGTCAGGCAATGGCGGAATGCCGTGGGATTTTGCCTGTGCCGCGGCAACGCGCGACGAGGGCGCCGCGCCCACAGAGGAAGCACGAGGGGAAAAGCAGAGAACAAGAACGCAATGCCAACTCCGTTGGGCCGCGGCTGCAGGCCGGGCGAAGAAACTGCGGGGCTGCCGCTCACAGGAACAACAACTGCAGGTTGGCTCCGCGCACGGTGCGGGCGGCGGCCAGATCGTGGATGAAGACGAGCGCTTCCTCGTACTCACGCCGCCGCCGCGCGGTGGCCCGCCGGCGCGGGGGGAGCAACGCGGGCCGCAGGTTCGTCACGAGCAGGGTCGAGTCGCGGTAGGGCGCGAGGTGCCGCAGGCCGGCCATGATCTCGGCCCGGGTGAACAGCGGCGTCGCCGCGGCCAGGGTGAGCGAGGCATCCCAGTGAAAGAACCCGTGCCGCGGATGGTGGGCGAACAACCGGGCGAGCAGCTCGGCGGCGGCGGCGTTGAAAGCGGCGTCGTAGCGCTGGAGGTACTCCGGATGCGCGGCGATCTGCGCCTCGAATTCCGCCAGGCTCAGGGCAATGGCCGCCTTGATCTGCGCGGCAAGGTACAGGTCCTGCCCGGTCGCGTGGGCGAACAGCGCATTGATGAAATGCAGCCGCCGCAACTCGTGGCGATCGCGCAGCATCTCCGGATCAGGCCTCCGGCTTCCGGCCCAGCGCGCGCACCTCGTCGACAAACTCGGCCACGTCGCGAAACTCCTTGTACACGCTGGCAAACCGCACGTACGCCACCTGGTCGACCGTGCGAAGCCGCTCCATCACCCCTTCGCCGATGGCCCGCGACGGCACCTCGCGGTCGAAGCGCACCTCGACTTCGTCCAGCACATCCTCGATCAGCATCGCGATCCGCTCCGCATCGACCGGACGCTTGTGGCAGGCCGCCCGCACCGCCCGGACGAGCTTCTCGCGGTTGAAATCCTCGCGCCGGCCGTCGCGTTTGATCACGACGATGCCGTCGCGCACCAGCAGCTCGGTGGTCGAGTAGCGGTGGCCACACTCGAGGCACTCGCGGCGGCGGCGGATGGTGGCGCCATCCTTGCTGATGCGCGAGTCGATGACCTTGTCCTCGACCGAAGTGCATTTGGGGCAGCGCATAGCCGGGAAATCTGCTGTTCTTTTCTTTGGTGAGACCGGCGAGCGTGCGAAGGTGTTTCGCCCAGGAATTTCGAAAACGATTTCCCGGCTAGTGGCAAAACCGCGCCGCGGTTTTGCGCTCAGTCGCTCGAACTCGCAGAGAGTGTCCGAGGCTGACGGAACTTGGGGAGTGAAACCGGTGACACGCGAGTGACGGCTGACTAGCGCGCGAATTCCAGTTGGGATCTTCGAGATTGTCCATTCTAGGTTGCCAAGGCTGACAGGATCCGAGCAGGGGCTGAGGGCAAACTCACGAGAGCGTTAGAAAGTTCTCCAGGATCTTCATCCCGCCCTCGGTGGCGATGGACTCCGGGTGAAACTGCACGCCCCAGATGGGGAGCCTGCGGTGGCGCAGACCCATGATCTCGCCCTCCGCGGTCTCGGCGGTGATTTCGAGTTCCGCCGGCAGCGTCGCGCGCTCGACCAGCAGCGAGTGGTAACGCGTGGCGGCGAAATTCTGGGGCAGTCCCGCAAACAGATCGCAACCGCAGTGCCGGATGGGGGACGTCTTGCCGTGCATCAGGCGGTCGGCGCGAACGACGCGCCCGCCGAAATAGTGGCCGATCGACTGGTGGCCGAGGCACACGCCGAAGATCGGTTTGCGGCCGGCAAACGCCCCGATGAGGTCGAGCGTGACGCCCGCCTCGCGCGGCGAGCATGGCCCGGGCGAAAGCAGCACGCGCGCGGGGTCGAGCGCCAGCGCCTCGGCCGGTGTGATCTCGTTGTTGCGAAAAACACGCTGCTCCACCCCCAGTTGCCCGAAGTACTGGACGAGGTTGAAGGTGAACGAGTCGAAGTTGTCGATGACGAGCAGCACGGTGTTTTCCGGCGCCGACGCGCCGCAAAACACTAGCTCGCGGATTGACAGCGGGGTCAAGCGCGGCGGTACGTATCCGGAGCCGCATGGCTGAACCCTTCCAGTTGCTCTCAACCGACCCCGCCACCGCCGCCCGGCGGGGGCGGTTGCGCACGCGCCACGGCGTGGTCGAGACGCCGATTTTCATGCCGGTGGGCACGCAGGGCACGGTCAAATCGGTCACGCCGGCGCAGCTCCGCGAGCTCGGCGCGCAGATCATCCTGGGCAATACCTACCACCTCAGCCTGCGGCCGGGCAGCGAGTTGATCCGCGACCTCGGAGGGCTGCACGCCTTCATGGGCTGGCCCGGACCGATTCTCACGGACAGCGGCGGCTTCCAGGTGTTTTCCCTGGCGAAGTTCCGCGACATTCGCGATGTCGGCGTGTCGTTCGCGTCGCACCTCGATGGGGCGAAGCACTTCCTCGGGCCGGCCGAGGTGATGGCGATTCAACAGAACCTGGGCAGCGACATCGCGATGGTGCTCGACGAGTGCCCGCCCTGGCCCTGCGAACGCGACCCCTGCGCGCGCGCGGTCGCCCGCAGCCTGCGCTGGGCGCAGCAATGCCGGCAAATCGCCGCCGACCACGGCTCCCTGGCCGCCGGCCACCACTTGTTTGCCATCGTCCAGGGCTCGACCTACGACGACCTCCGGCGCGAGGCGGCCGAGGCGCTGGCCGCGCTCGATTTCCCCGGCTATGCGATCGGCGGGGTGAGCGTGGGCGAACCGGAGCCGGAGATGCTGAAACAGGTGGCGGCGACGACTCCGCACCTGCCGGCCGAACGGCCGCGCTACACGATGGGCCTCGGCACGCCGCCGCAACTGTTGAAGATGATCGCGCTCGGCGTCGATCTCTTCGACTGCGTGCTGCCGACGCGGGTGGCACGCAACGGCCTCGTGTACACGCCCGACGGCCCCCTCAACCTGCGCAACGAGCAGTTCCGCGCCGACCCGCGCCCCATCGTCGAAGGCCTCGCCAACTATACCGCCGGTTTCACCCGCGCCTACCTCCGCCATCTCACCCTGGCCGGCGAGATCCTCAGTTGCACCCTCCTGACGATCCACAACCTGCACTTCTACCTCGATCTGATGGCGCAGGCCCGCGCGCACCTCGAAGCCGGCGATTACGCTCCGTGGCACCGCGCCTGGATTACCCGTTACGAGGCGGGCGCGGCGGCGCGTTCGGCGAACTCACCACCGGGCGGTACGACCTGACGCTGGATCTTCAATTCTCGAGTTTGGGCTTTCGACTTGCGATTTCCCGGACCACGCTTCCCTCGAACACGGCGCTCACCGCTCTGCCCATCCACCCTCCGTCCCTGCAACCATGAGAGTCCTCGTCACCGGCGGCGCCGGTTTTCTCGGTTCCCACCTCTGCGATCGGCTGCTGCGCGACGGCCACGAAGTCGTCTGCCTCGACAACCTCTTCACCGGCCAGAAGGGCAACATCGCGCACCTGTTGGGGAACCCGCATTTTGAATTCGTCCGGCACGACATCATCGATCCGTTCAAGTTCGAGGTGGACTGGATTTTCAACCTGGCGTGCCCCGCCTCTCCGCCCCACTACCAGTACAACCCGATCAAGACCACCAAGACCTCGGTGATGGGCGCGATCAACTGCCTTGGCCTGGCCAAGCGGGTGAAGGCGCGCGTGCTCCAGGCGAGCACGAGCGAGGTCTACGGCGACCCGACCGTGCACCCGCAGCCGGAGAGCTACTGGGGCAACGTCAACCCCATCGGCCGGCGCTCCTGCTACGACGAAGGCAAGCGGTGCGCCGAGACGCTCTTCTTCGACTACCACCGCGAGAACAAGGTCGATATCCGCGTGGTGCGCATCTTCAACACCTACGGTCCGCGCATGCACCCGAACGACGGGCGCGTCGTCTCCAACTTCATCGTGCAGGCGCTGCAGGGCCGCGACCTGACGGTCTTCGGCGACGGCACGCAGACGCGTTCGTTCTGCTACGTCGACGACCTAATCGAGGGCATCGTCCGCACCATGGCGCAGACCCGCACGGTCGGGCCGATCAACCTCGGCAACCCCGGCGAGTTCACGATGCTCGAGCTCGCGCAGCTCACCCTCCGGCTGGTCGGCGGCAACTCGAAAATCGTCCACCAGCCGCTGCCGGCCGATGACCCCCGGCAGCGCCAGCCCGACATCTCGCTCGCGCGCGAGATGCTGCAGTGGGAGCCGGCGGTGCCGCTGGCCGAGGGCTTGGAAAAGACGATCGCCTACTTCCGCGGGCGGCTCTGATGCGCGCCGCCAACGGAACCGATTTGCCTTCGCCGCCGACTCAAAGGACGCGGCGGTGCAGGTCAGTCTCGCCGTCGGCCAGGGCCCCTACACGGTTCGCATCACGCCAGCCGGTACGGCGACGTCCGGGATCGCGCTCGCCGAAATTTACGACGCCGATCCCAATTCGGTACCGGCGCAATTGATCCATGTTTCAACGCCCGGTTTCGGCGGGACGGGCGAGCGAGCGTTGTCTCCGGGATTCGCAATTCGCGGCACACGATCGAAGCGCCTCCTCTTGCGGGCGGTCGGGCCGGGCTTGGTGCAGTTTGGCGTCGCGGACGTGATGGCCGATCCGCTGCTCAACGTGATCCCGCAGGGGCAAACCGCCAACGTCGGTGGCAACAATGACTGGGGTGGCACCGCCACGTTGAGGGCGGCGTTCACAACGGCGGGCGCCTTCGCACTCGAAGACGGAAGCAAGGACGCCGCCGTTGTGCTGACGCTCCCACCCGGTGTGTATTCAGCGGCAGTGGTCGCGGTTGGCAATGCCACTGGTACGGTTCTGCTGGAAGTTTACGACATCGACTGATTTACATCGCCTCGGCGTGCCGGCACTCACCGGACAACGCCACTGTCGTACGTCACCGATTTGCCGTTTGCCAAGCCCCGGGTGGCGCTCCACGTTCGCACCTCTTCATGCTCTCGTTCATCCTCAAACGCTTTTCCGGTCGGCACTACAAGAAGTTCCTCGAGAAGTGCCGCCCGGTCGTCGCGCGCATCAACGAGATCGAGCAATCCTACCAGGCTCTGACCGACGAGCAGCTCCGCGCCAAGACCGCCGAGTTTCGCGCCCGGATCGCCGCCGCCACCGACAAGCGCGCCGCGCTCGAGGCCGTTCTGCCCGAGGCCTTTGCCACGGTGAAGAACGCCGCCCGGCGGCTCTTCGGCCGTGCGATTATCGTCTGCGAACACGAGCTTACGTGGGACATGATCCACTTCGACGTGCAGCTCATCGGGGGAATCGCGCTCCACCAGGGGCGCATCTCGGAAATGGCCACCGGCGAAGGCAAGACCCTCGTCGCCACCCTGCCCCTTTACCTCAACTCCCTTACCGGCCGCAACACCCAGCTCGTCACCGTCAACGACTATCTCGCCCGCCGCGACTCGGAGTGGATGGGGCACCTCTACAGCCTGCTGGGCGTGAGCGTCGGCTGCATCCAGCAGCAGATGCCGCCCGACCTCCGGCGCGAGATGTACTCGCGCGACATCACCTACGGCACCGCAAGCGAGTTCGGCTTCGACTACCTGCGCGACAACGGCATGGCCACCCGCAAGGAGGACCAGGTGCAGCGCGACCACTGGTACTGCATCGTGGACGAAGTCGACTCGATCCTCGTCGACGAGGCGCGCACGCCGCTGATCATCTCGGGCCCCGCGCCGATCGAGCGCGAGCAGCCGTTTACCCGGCTGAAGCCCGGGGTCGAGCGGCTCGTCAACGATCAGGTGCGCCTCTGCAACCGCATCATCGCCGAAGCCAAGGAACTGCTGGAAAAGGAGGGAGCCGGCGAGGAGGACCTCAACTTCGCCGCGCACAAGATGCTGCAGGTGAAGATGGGGCACCCAAAGAACAAGCAGTTGCTGCGGCTGATGGAGAACGCCCCCTGGCGCAAGCTGCTCGACAAAACCGAGACCGAACTCAATTCCGACCTCAACAAGGACGAGCTCTACCGCATCAAGGAGGAGCTGCTCTTCGTGATCGACGAGCGCCAGCACCAGGCGGACCTCACCGAAATCGGCCGCACCCGCCTGCGCCCCGACAATCCCGACGCCTTCGTGCTCCCCGATCTCGCCACCGAGTTTTCCGACCTCGAAAAGGACGCCGCGCACACGCCGGAGCAGCGCGAGGAACGGAAGCTCGCGGCGCAACAACGGTACGCCGAGATCTCAGAGGAAATCCACGCGATCTCGCAGCTCCTCCGCGCCTACTCCCTCTACGAACGCGACGTCGAATACGTCGTCACCCCCGATTTCAAGGTCCTGATCGTCGATGAAAACACGGGCCGCGTGATGCCGGGCCGCCGCTGGTCCGACGGCCTGCATCAGGCGGTCGAGGCCAAGGAAAACGTGGTGATCGAGCGCGAGACCCGCACCTACGCGACGATTACGATCCAGAACTACTTCCGGATGTACGAGAAGCTCGCGGGCATGACCGGCACGGCGGAGACGGAGGCGACCGAGTTCAACGACATCTATCGGCTGGCGGTGCAGGTCGTGCCGACCAACAAGCCGTGCATCCGCATCGATCGCAACGACTCGATCTTCAAGACCCGCCGCGACAAGTACGCCGCGGTCGTCAAGGAAATCGAGGCCGCCCACCACCGCGGCCAGCCCGTGCTCGTCGGCACGGTGAGCGTCGAGTCCTCCGAGGTCCTCTCGCGCATGCTCAAGCGCGCCGGCATCATCCATACGGTGCTCAACGCCAAGTTCCACCAGCAGGAGGCCGAAATCGTCGCTCGCGCCGGGCAGCGCGGCGCCGTCACCATCGCCACCAACATGGCGGGCCGCGGAACCGACATCAAACTCGGCGAGGGCGTGCGCTGGCGCGTCGCGCACGGCGAACACACCGATCCCGAGAAGCGCCAGGCCGGGGTCACCCTTTACACGCTGACTGAGCCCCGGACCGGCGAGATCAAGACGCTCGAATCCGACAGCGTCGATGCCTACACCCTGCAACTGACTCCCGCGACGCGCGAGGCGGGCGGCCTCTACGTCATCGGCACCGAACGCCACGAGTCGCGCCGGATCGACCGCCAGCTCCGCGGCCGTTGTTCGCGCCAGGGCGACCCGGGCCTGACGAAGTTTTATCTTTCCCTCGAGGATGACCTCATGCGGCTCTTCCTCCAGGGCAACCTCGCCTCGAAGCTGATGGAAGGCTCGATGCAGGAGGGCGAGGAACTCGAGCACTCCCTGCTCAACCGGTCGATCGAGAGCGCCCAGAAGAAGGTCGAACAGCAGAACTACTCGATCCGCAAGCGCCTGCTCCAATACGACGATGTGCTCAACCAGCAGCGCGAAGTCGTCTACGGCATCCGCAACGCCGCCATTCACTCCGAGCGACCGAAGGACATCATCTTCGAGCAAATCGAGGAGGAGCTGCACACGCGGCTCGCCGTGGCCGGATTCGGGGAGAAGTCCGGCCCGACCCAGACGGCGATTGAAGGCGTCGTCGGCTGGCTCAACTCCCATTTTCCAATCAGCGTGCACGTGGGCGACCTCACCGGCAACGAAGCGGCCCCGCTGGTGGCCAGCCTGCTCGAACGGATCAAGAAGGCGTACGCGATCAAAGAATCGGTCGAGGTGCCGGAGGCGTTGCGTTCACTCGAGCGCTATGTGGTGATCAACGCCATTGACCACCATTGGCAGGAGCACCTCACGGAGATGGAGGAGCTGCGGCGCTCAATCGGGCTGCGCAGCTACGGCCAGAAGGATCCGCTGGTCGAATACAAGGGCGAGGCGTACCGGTTTTTCGAGGAGTTGATGGGCAACGTGCGACTGCAGATCTGCACGGGGCTCTTCCGGAGCGCGTCCAACCTCGAGTCGTTCGAAAACATGCTCGCGCTGCTGAGCCGCACCGCGCGGGCGGTTGGGCCGTCGGATGCGGCGCCGGCTCCGGCCGCGGCCCCGCAGGTGACGACCACCGTGACCAGCAGCGGACCCGCCGCGGCACCGCCGGATCAGGAGATTGTCCTGCCTAAGGTGACCGTCCGGCGCGAGACGCCCAAGGTCGGCCGTAACGAGCCGTGTCCCTGCGGCAGCGGCAAGAAGTTCAAGAACTGCCACGGCCGATAGGTTGCGCGCTGGCCGCGCAACCTGCTACTGGAACAGCGGGCGGAGCTGGTCGACGACCTGGTACAATCCGATGGTGACCATGCAGACGACGGAAACCCAGAGCCACGCCCGCCAGACCACGCCGGTCCGCAGCGCCGGATCGGTGCGACGGTAGTTCAGCCACAGGGCGGCCAGCGCCAGAAACGGCAGCATCAGCCCCTGTGCCACGGCGCCCACGAAGACGAGCGTGACCGGCGCTCCCCAGACCAGATAGAGCACCGTCCACGCGACCGGCACCAAGGCGCAGAACCACCGCACCGCGGCCTGCCGCTCCTCGGCGGTGGCGAAGTGCCGCACTTTGAAAACCTGGAAAGCGTCCGCCAAGAGCCGGGCATTCGAGGCGGTGGCGACAAAGATGGTCGAGTACAGCACCGCCGCAGCCCCCACGAGGAACAGCCAGAGGCTCCAGGCGCCAAACGTCTCGACGTACATGTGCGACAGGGTCGGGATCATGTCGGCGTTGGTCACGTCGAGTCCCTTGGCGTGCAGCACCGCGGCGCCGAGCAGGTAGAACGCGAGGGTCGCCGCCGTGTAGATCGCGCACGAGACCCATGAGTCGATCTGCATCACCCGCATCCAGCCGCGGGCGCGCTCGCCCCAGGCCGGCGTGCCGTCGGCCGGCCCCACCCGGTGTGCGTAGCCCTTCTCGAGGCACCAATACGGATAGTAGATGAGTTCCGAGGCACCGACGCCGATGATCCCGAACGCCGCAAAGGCGACATTGAACGACGGCGGCAGGCTGAAACTGAACCCCTCCGCGAGGTGCCGGCCGGTGATCGCATAGGGCGTGAACTGCAGCGCGGCCACCGCCACCATCGTGCAGACAGTGAACGCGACCACCATCCAGGTCGAGGCGGCCTCAATGAACCGATAACGACCGATGACCAGCAGCACGGCGGTCAGCAAGCCGATGGCGGTGGCGATGACCGGGTTGGAGGCCGGGAGTCCCGCCAGCGTCAGGATGCTCGCCATGCCACCAAGCATGCCCGCCACCTGAAAGATTGTTGCCGCAAACATAATCAGCCAAAGCCAGAGCAGCCAGGAGACGACCGCCCGGGGACCGGGCACCAAGTCCATCGTCTCGAGCGTGGTCGTCCCGCGGGAGAGCGTGAACCGCCCGAGTTCGAGCTGGATGAAGACCTTGAGCACGCAGCCGAGGATGATGAACCACAGCAGCGTGAACCCGATGCTCGCCCCGAGCTTGGGGGTAACGATCAGTTCGCCGGAGCCAACGATCGAGGCGGTGAGGATCAGGCCCGGCCCGAGTTGGCGCAGAACTGCGCTTACCCGGGTGGGGGCCGGAACGGGGGCCGAAGAGGAGTCCATCCGGGTTAGCCTGCATTCATCACCCTCAGAGGTGTGATGAATGCACCTTGCAGGCCGACTGAACTCGCGACAAGGTCGGAGTTGTCGGGGCTCGCCCCGATGCATCGGGGCAGGCTCGCGACGAAGTCGCCTTTTCGCCCTCGGAGAGGGCGAAAAGCGGATGCTGGAGTCCAAGCAAAAGGGTGATGCATCGGGGCTAGGATTCCCCCAGCAGGTGGCGGAAGCGCGTCCTCAGGGCGGCGAGATCGCAGACGCGCAGGGAATTGCCGTCGACCTCGAGCAGGCGCTCGGATCGCAGGCGGGCGAAGGTGCGCGAGAGGGTTTCGCTGCTGGTGCCAAGTTCCGCAGCAAGCACGCGTTTGGTGCCCGGCAGCCGGATGACCCCGGCGGCGGTGCCGTGCTTGAGCAGCCAATTGAGCAGCCGCGCCTCGACGTCCTTCAGGGTGAGATCGTCCAGCATGCCGACGAGCACCCGCAGGTGCTGGCTCATCGAACCGAGCATGCGCAAGGCCAGGTCCGGGCGCCGTCCGATCAGCTCGAGGATGGGCACCTTGGGGATCAGCAGCACCGTGCTGGTTTCGACCGCCCGCGCATTGGCCGGGTAGCCGACCGGCGATGCCAGCGACGCCTCGGCCAGCGACTCGCCCGCCCGAAATACGTGGATGACCTGTTCCTTGCCCGAGGGACTGACCCGATGGACATTGACCGCGCCGCTCTGCACGAGGTAGCAGCCGCGCGACGGCTCGCCTTCGTGAAAGAGATAATCCCCCTTGGCGAGTTTCACCACGCTCGAGAAGCGCGCGATGATGGCCAGATCGTCCGCCGGCAAGCCCGCGAAAAGCTGGCAGCAACGCAGCGTGCCAGTCAGGCCGGTGAGCTTGAGGTCGGTCGGTCGGGGTGTTGCTGACATCGCCAACGGGGGTCAGGCTCGGTGGGGAGAAGGCGCGCAAGTTATTTCGCCGGGGCCCGTTTCGCCGCCGCCGGTGGTTTCGCCTGGGTGAGCAGGAACGTCAGCTCCTCCACTGCGCGCACTGCGTGCGGCAGGTTCGGCGGCAGGTGCAACAGGTCGCCCGCCACCAGGCGCCGCGTCTCCTTGCCGAGCGTGAAGTCCCCCGCCCCCGACAACACGTGCAGCAGCACGCGCGTCGGGCTCGTGTGCTCCGACAGTTCCTGGCCCGCGGCGAACCGAAACAGCGTCACCCGCAACCCAGGTGCGGCGAGCAGCGCCTGGCTGACGATGCCGTCGGCGACATCCGGCGGCGGATGCTTGAGCGATACGACTTCGGCCTGGTCGGGGGAGAGCATGGTGGAATCTGGACTGCGCGGAATCGCCGCCGGCTGCCCCCGACTCGAGTGGGAGGGGAAGCTGGTGGCGCTTCGGCGGGCAGAAGTTGTTCGGAAGATCGACCGATCCGCAATGAAGAATGAAGATTCCGCGCCAACCGTCCCCTCCCCTGCCTTCCCTCGCAGAATATGCCCAGGCAGTCGGGCGATTCGTTTTCCCTTCCAGCTTCGCCGGGTTTCTCACGCGAAGACGCGAGGGCCGCGAAGGGAATCGACAAAACTGATCGGGAGATTAGAGCCCGCCGGCTCAATTCTGGCCGCGCGGCGGCGGCGACGGGGGCGTTTCCCGCCAGAAGTTCACCGCCCAACTGCCGTCGGCACGATGCTCGAAGGTCGAGGAGTAGCCCTCGCTCTTGAGCAGCTCGATCAGCGGCGCCGGCAGGAACGGGGCAATGATGGTCAACCCCTGCTCCGGCGCGAGCGTCCTGATACGGGAGCGGATGGCCGTGTACGGATCCTCGCCGCCCGCAAGGATGGGCCGCACATCGAAGGTCTTGAATTTCCGTGCGCTCATGCCGGCGTCAGTAGACGAATTCGAGTTGCAGCCAAATCTTGCGCACGTCGGGAAAAACCGGGCTGGCGCGCCGGAAATCGGCGTACTTCGCGGTGGCCGTGAAGTGCTTGCCGAATTTGCGCGCGAGCTGCGCATCCCACTCGTCGCCGATCTTCGCCCCGGTGCGGTCGAGTTCGAAGCGATGGAAGAACGCGAGCAGCGAGAATCCCGCCGGCAGGTTGGCGCCGGCCTTGGCGTAGGAGTCGCGCAGGCCGGCGGCGGGCGTGGCCAGAAAGAGATCCGCCCAGCCGTTGAAGGCGTGCAGCGTGGCGAGCGGCGTCTTGAACCCCACGTTGTTGTCCTCCCCGAGCACCTCGTAGCCGAGCGCCACGCTGCCGGACTTGAAACCGAGACCGGCCTCGAGCCCGAGGTACTGCGCCTGGTAGTGCAACGCGCTCGAACCGTACTCGGTCTGCCAGGCCGCCTCCGCGCGATAGAGGAACTTGGTGTCGCCGCCGAACGGGGCCGTGCCCTGCCAGCTCGCCCCGTAGGTGGCGCAGGAATTGGCCGCGGAGTTGTCGAAATCCAGCAGGTAGGCATACCCGGTCAGCGTGCCGCCGGGGATGCCGGCATACGCGGCGTGCACCACGTGCGACGCGGATTCCCAGTCGCCCTGCGCATGGCGGTCGCCGAAGACGCGGTTAATCTGATGCAGGAAACCATAAGTCAGCGTGGTGCCGGCGAGTGACTTGTCCTGGACGACGGCGGCGTCGAAGGTCTGTTGGTTTTGCCGCCAGCCGACGTCGCCGATGAAGCGCGCGTTGTCGAGCACGAGGCGCTGGCGACCTAACGTGAGCTGGGTCTTGCCCGCATCATACGCCAGGAACGCCTGGTTGATTTCCGTGGACTCCGGATCGGCCACCACTGCACGGCCGGCACCCCCGGGGTTGAGTCCGGCCTGGCTGTAGCGGTCGCCATCGATCGCCGTGACATTCTCGGCTTCGAGCAGGGCCTTCCAGCCTTGGAGCGGCGCCGTGGCATAGCCGAGGCGCGTGCGCACGGTGAACGCGGCAGCATCGCGCAAGGCGGTCTGCTCGACGCCCTCGTAGCGCAGCCGCGCGTGGATCGACACCTTGCCCTGCGCGATGGCCTCGGAAAGCGAGGTGGGCGCGGCGGCGACCGCGAACCCGGCAACGGCAAGAAACAAGCAGGAGGTTCTTAGGATCATGTGGAAACGGATCACGGCAGCAGGGAGGCGACGACTTTCGCGGCCGGCGAGATGTCGCCCAGCAGGCCGGCGTGCTGGTGCACCACCTCCCCTTCCGCATTGAGAACGGTAAAGAGGTTGGAATGCGCGAACTGCCCGCGGGCGTCCTGCTTGAATTTTACCCCGAGGAGCATGGCGAGTTCCTGCACCGGCGATTCCGCGCCGCGCAACAGCGTCCACGTGGCACCGAGGCCCAGGCGCACGCGGAAGGCCGCCAATGCCTCGGGGGTGTCGCGCGCCGGATCGAAACTGACCAGCACCACGCGCGCCTGGTCCCGCGAGGGCTCGGGTAACGCCGTCCGCAGCCGCTTGAGATCGTCGATCAGGACGGGGCAGGCGTATTCGCAGGACGCGAAGATCATCGCGAGCACGACCGGCCGGCCGCGCAACGACGCCAGCGACACCGCGCGCCCGGCATCGTCCGTCCACTGCGCTTCGAGCTGGTAGAGCGAACGGGCGCTGAGCGGAGCGCCCGCGCCGGCATCGGCGCAGCAGGGCGCCGCGGTCTTGGCGGCGGGCGCCGCTTCCGCCGGGCAGCACGGGGCCGACCCGCCCGATCCCTTTTCTGCCGGACAGCACGGAGGCGTGGGTGCCACCGGCGGGGCCGGCGACGGGCGGGTGGCGGCAAACGCGCCGGGTACTCCAGCGGCGAGCAGCAAGGCGCAACAGATGGCAGGAGGCGTCGTCATGGCGAGAGGGCGCAGCGGAACCCGAGGTTCGGAACGGTATAGTTCGCGCGGACGGAGCTGCGGAAGCCGGCGCGCATGAAGGCGGGGTAATCGGAGGTGTCGCGGATGCCGGCGGCCCCGGCCCCGCAAAACAGTGTGCGTTCGAGCCCGGTGTCGCCACGCGATTCGCCCGTGACCATGGCGGTGTTGAAGTCGTCGACCCATTCCCAGACGAGGCCGTGGAGATCGCGGACCCCGAAATGATTTGGGCGGCCCGCGCCGGCCGCGGGAAACCGCTCGGGGGTTGGACGGGCCAACCAGGCGAGAATCGTCGCGTTGAAGCCGGGTTCGGCGGCTCCTTCCGGGCCAGAGATACCGGCGGCGGCGGCGCGCTCCCATTCGGCGGTAGTGGGCAAGCGCTTGCCCTGCGCGCGGGCAAACGCGCGGGCGGCAAACCACGACACGCGCACGACGGGCGAGCCGGCCGGAGCCTTGGGGCCGAGCTCGAGATCTCCCGCCCAATCAGCCAGGTACCCGGCATCGGCGAACAGGGGGCTGACCGCCGAGCGGCGCCAGCGCGGATGCGCGCGAACGAACTCGAGAAACTCGGCGTTGGTCACCGGGCGGGCGTCGAGCCAGAACGCCGCCACGGGGACGCGCGCCGGCTCGTCCTTCGTGCGCAGGAGGGGCGCGTAGTCGCCGACGGGAATCGGCACCATGCCGGCGCCGGGAGTCGCCGGGGGAAGCAAGTCCTCCGCCCGAGCAAGGAGCGCGCCGCCGAGCAGGGCGGCGGTCAACATCCCCGTGGGCCGACGGCGGGACAACGCCGCAGTCTGCGCGAACCAGGATGTGGGCTGCGCCGGCATCGATCGCTTATTTGTTCTCGGCGCGCACGCGTTTCACTTCGGCGGTGCTGACCGTCCCGAAGTCGTTGCCCCACGAATTCATCACGTAGGTGAGCACATCGGCGACCTGGTCGTCGGTGAACTCCTGCGGCGGCATCACGTTGTTGAACGGCTTGCCGTTGACGGTAATCGGTCCGCTCAGGCCTTTCAGCACGGTCTTGATGGCGCGATCCTTGTCGGCCTTGAGGTAGTCGCTTTTGGCGAGTGGCGGAAAGACGGCGGGCAGACCCTCGCCGTTCGCCATGTGGCAGGCGAAGCAAGAGGTGAGGAAGACCCGTTTGCCGCGCTCCAGTTGGATTTCCTTGGTGATACTGGCAATCTGGGGATTCGCGGCGATGGCCCGCTCCTTCTCGGCGACGAGCTCGGCCTCGCGGCGGCTGGCGGCGACCCCGGCATCGGAAGCCTGGCCGATGTAGACTTCGTCGACCTCCTTGCCGGAGTAGATGAGCGGATTCTCCGGCCCGGTGACCTTGAGCATGCCGAGGGCACCCTTGTTGAAGGCGCGCGACAACGAGTGATCGACCAGCACATAGGTGCCGGGAACCTCGACCTTGAAGTCGACCATCGTCGACCCGCCGGCCGGCACCATCGTGGTTTGCACCTGGCGCTGCGAGGGCATGATCCCGCCCTCGAGGTAGACCGTATCGAAAATCTCCCCGATGACATGGAACGACGACGTCACGTTGGGCCCGCCAACGCCGAAGTAAATGCGCACCCGGTCGCCGACTTTGGCCTGCAGCGCCTTGTCGCCCACGAGCGAACCAACAGCGCCGTTGAACACGACGTACGGCGGGCGCTCGTCCTCAGCTTTGGTGGGATCGAAATGCTGCAGGCCTCCCTCCCCGTGCCGGCCGGCCGTGTAAATTTCGCCTTGCATGACGTAGAACTCACGATCGACGGGTGGCAGGCCGTCCTTGGGATCGACCAGGATCAGGCCGTACATGCCATTGGCGATGTGCATCGGCACCGGCGCCGTAGCGCAGTGATAGACGTAGAGGCCGGGATTGAGCGCGGTGAACGAGAATTGGGAGGAGTGACCCGGCGCGGTGAACGACGAGGCGGCCCCGCCGCCCGGCCCGGTCACGGCGTGAAGATCGATGTTGTGGGGAACCTTCGAACTCGGGTGGTTGTTGAGGTGGAATTCGACGAAGTCGCCCTCGCGCACCCGGATGAACGAACCCGGGACGTTGCCGCCGTAGGTCCAGAAGGTGTACTCGACGCCGTCGGCCAGCCGTTTGACCAATTCCCGCACCTCGAGGTGCACGACCACTTTGGCCGGATGGCGCCGGGTGATGGCTGGGGGGACGTGTGGAGCTTCGGTGAGCACGGCCATTTCGACCGGCAGGTCGGCCGCCAGGGGCCGGCCACTGGGCCGGGCGGCGACCGTTCCCTCGGCCGCTCCAACGAGCGAAGCATTCAGCGCAAACGCAAATACGGGAACGATGGCGAGGCCATGGCGGGAGGGGCGGATTTTCATGGGTGGGTGAGTTTCGGCGGGGGCAAGAGTGCCAGAACCCAGATGCGAACGCCTTGATCCATATCAAGCGACGGCCCTGGCGCACCGGCAGCGCGGAGTGATGGCCCGGTGGGGCTGCACGGGCGTGCTGACACGAGGGCCGCGAGCCATTCGGAGCTCCCACCCGCACCGGTCGGCGCCGCCCCAGGCGGGCGGGCTGGGTCGGCCCGACTTCGTCGTGGCCAAGCGCGACCCTCAGCATCCGGCACGCGCACCCGGCGAGGGATCGGCACCCGTTTCCCGGCCGGTTACGCTCTCGGCCGGGCGAACGCGTTCGTCAAAGAAGTTCGCAGGCTCCGCCGGCACAGGCCACGGCCTGTTTCAGTTCGGTTTCGTCCGAGACCTCGCGCATCTGGGTGTAGTCGACGCGATGGGGGTGCAGCGAATTCCAGCGCGCGATATCCGTCTCGCTCGAAACCTCTTCGCGCGGCGCCTGCGCATACGTCTTGTCCCCGGCGTCCTGCAGGAGGGAGATCCCCGTGAAGTACCGCCGGTTGGCCCAGATGAAATCGGCGACTTCGTCCCACTCGTCGGGCCGCACCGTGCAGGTATTGGAGACGTTATGGTGCAGGTTGGGAGAACGCGACTCGGAATCGCCGCCGGGGATGACCCAGTGTTGTTGCACGAGCTTGACCAGCTCGAGGAATTGGATCGCCGTGAGATCCTTGCGCAGGATCGCCTTCTTTGGCGCCTCGACTGGAAAAGTGATCACATCGTCGGTTTCCGGGTTGTAGATCGACTTCTCCGTCATCTGCGGGTTGGCGGTCTTGAAGAAAGCGTAGATCGGCTCCTTGCGGTTGGCCTGCACCCGCCGGAAATAGCGGCGCGAATGGTGCGGGTGAATGCCCGAGGCCGCGTTCAGGATCAACGAAGCGGTGCCCTCCGGCTTGCAGGTCGCCAGCTTCGCGGCCGGCCGGATGCCGAGCAGCGCCGCCACGAGCCGGTTGGTGGCACGGCAGAACCGCGCCCCGCGCGTGAGGATCTCCTGATCGAAGAGGATCGCCGGATTGTCCATGAATCCGCAGATCGACACGCCGAGCAGGGCGTCGTGCTCGTTGAGCAGGCGCGTCACCGGCCCGAGGTAGGGCATGTCGGTGTACGCCGCCTGCAGGGTACCGATCACCGTGGCCGCCAGGCAGGCCTTGAGGAAGGCGGCCTCGGACACCGCCGCCTGCCCGTTGATGGTCGTCAGGTTGCAGTGTTGAAAACCCGACAGACGCACGGTGCCCGGCAGATCGCCGGCGTAGCCGCCCTGGTAGAGCCGGCTCTGTTCCTCGGCCGACAGTTCCCAGTCGACCACCGGCAGCAGGCTGATTTCGGCGCAAGGGTTGCACCCGGCGTCGGGGTGGTCGCAGAAGTAGAATCCCGGTTCGCCAAACTCCTTCTGCGCCCGGAACAGCTTGCGGAACTGCTCCGCAGAGGTGTCGTTGCGCGAGACCACGGCGGAGTTGTTCGAGGCGGCGCGCTGCGGGTGCTGCTCGAACCACTTGCCGGTCTTGGCGTTCATCATCTCCTCGTCGTCCGGGGAGAAGAGGCAGATTGTCGCCGACCTGCGGATACCGCCGGCCAGCACCGCCTTGGCCACAAACATGTTGATGTCGTAGACCTCGATCGGCCGGAGGGCGCGTCCGCTGGCCTGCTCGAGGATTCCCTCCACCTGCAGGAGCGCCCGTTTCAGCGGCAGATGGCCGGGCGCCTTGCCGCCCGAGGTCTTCAGCGCCGCCCCGCGCGGACGAATGCCGGAATAGTCATACTCGATCTTCCGGCCTTCGAGGAAGGAGACGAAGAGCGCGTGCAACGCATTCGACCAACCTTCGATCGTATCCTCCACCCGGAAGTGCCAGACGGGGAGGTCGGCCTCGGGAGCGCGGCCCGGCAAGGGCGGCAGCATCGCCACGTGGTGCTTCTGCACGGAGAAGCCGACGCCGCAGCCGCTCAACAGCAGGAAGAAGTACTCGCGGAAGAACTCCAGCCGGTCGACGTTGCCGAAGCTGCAATTGAACATCCGGCTGTGGTTCCGGAGAATCGCCTCGCCGCCAAACTGCATCGAGCGCATGCTCGGCAGCACCTTCTTCGCGGCGACCTGGGCAAAGGCATCGCGGACGATCTGGTCGAGACTCTGCCCGCCCAGGGCCCGCGCCAGCACCTCGGCTTTCTCGCCCGCCAGCTCCACCACATCAGGCGGCAGTTGTTGGGGAATGCGCCGCGCGAGCTTGTCGGCATAGAACGCCAGATGCATGTCGCGCACTCGTTCCACCCCCTCGGTAAACACCTCGCGCCGCCCGAGTTCCGGCCGGTACCGGGCGTACTTCGCCATCGCGATGTAGTCCGACATGCCGTTGTCCGAATAATGGATAAGCCGGCGCTCCGAATGCCGGGCCCGGTACAGCATGTAGGCCCGCGCGACCTCCCAGTGACCCGCGGCGGCAATCGCCTTCTCCGCCGCATCCTGCACCTGTTCGATCGACGGGTGCTTGCCGTTGCGGTAGTGCAGCTCGAGCATCTGCGAAACCGCCGCGGCAATCCTGGTGACTTCGATGAACGCCTCGCTCTCGAGCCCAAAGCAGGCCAGCAGATCGTCGCGGTACGGATTGGGCGCGTTGTCGGTGCGCACTTCATGAAACGCCAGGGCGATTGCCCGGGTGACCTTGTTGAGATCGAACCGCACGCGCGTGGTGTCGCGCTTGATCACCATTCTCGCTTCTGGAGCGATGGCCCGGTTGAGCAGGTGCGCCCCGTGGTTGCGGTGGGGATGGGGAGAAGTCGGAGGGTTGTGGGTGGAAACGGAAACGGAAGAATGCATGGGAAGCTGATTCGATTCGAAGGAACGCCGCGGAGACGCGGGTCTCCGATTCAGATCCGGCCGCCAAACGAGATGGGCGGAGTGCCGGGGAGGCAGGCGTGGGCTGCCGACGGATGGTAATCGTTGAAATCAGAAACGCTCATCGGGAAATGGAGCGAAGCGGTGCCTCCCGAGTACGCTCGAGAACCCCCGCGTTCGCGCCAAAATTCGACGGCAGCCACTACCGCTTGTGGTCGGTCAATGGTCAATCCACCAGCAGCTGTGGTCAACAGTTATTAAATCACATCATCCTCTCAGTTATCGGCTCCACTATTCTCCCACCGCCTTTCCCTCTGGAAGCCGCCATCGTGCTCAAAAGCGCCAGTCAAGATCTGCACAACAAGAACCGCGCAAGCCCGGCGTTCACTCCACCGTGAAACCGGCGGCGGAATCGTAGCTGATGACCTGCAACCGGCGCGGTGCGGCACGCAGCCGCCCCTCCCATCTGGCCGATGGCGGCTCGCCTCCCGCCAGGATCTCGATTCCGACTTGGTGCTCGCCCTCCGGCCAGGACTGGCGCCATTCGCCCATCGCGGGACCGTCGTGGGAGACCCCCTTGGCGGAAAATTCCCGTTCGGCGGTGACGCCGTCGATCGTGATCCGGACAATGACCGGGGCACGGTGGGGCTTCGCCGTACTCCGGCCGCGCATATGCACGGGTTTTGAGGCCTCCGCCGCCGCGTCAACTTCCGCTGTCGGCATCAGCCGACCGAAAGCCTTGAACGACAGCACAAGTTCCGGCGTCGGGGAGGCGGGGTTGGCCACGCTGAGGTGGCTGGGGGCGATCGAGCCCAGCGTGGCGAGCAGGGCAAGCGTCGAGCCCACTGCAGCGATCGTGAGGCGGTGCGGCCGCGGGTCGCGGGTGGCATGACCGCACCGCAACCCTTCCGCGAGCCGGACGAGCTCCGCCGGTCGCGCCGGATCAAAATCCACCACCAGCCAGTTGTCGCCCTCGCCCCGCTGCGAGCGGAACGCGGGTTTGCGGAGGCCCGCGAGCCGCGCCTCGATCCAGCGCCCGCCATCGCGCGCCGCGGCTTCAGTGCGGGCGTCGCGCACGACGAGCACGCTGCGGATGCCGGACGCGAATACGCGTTCGATCAAGGTGGGGCGAATCCAACTGGCCGTCGGCACCCGGTGCACCTGGTAGCCGGGCAGTTCGGGCAAGGGTGCCTGAATTTCCCCCGCCACCAAGGCAACTGCCGTCCGGCCCGTAGCGGACGCGGTTTCGCCAATCGCCCGCTCGAGACGCGCCTCTTCGATGCGCGTGTCGAACCACGTCAGGCCGATGCCCCCGGAGTCGCACGAGCCTCCGCACACCCCGCAGCCAGTGCAACGCGCGGGATCGACCCAGGCTTGGGCGGGAAACCGCTTTCCGTCGGTCCGCGCCACCAACTTGATCGCGTCGAACGGGCAGTCTTGAGCACACTGCGAACAGGAGTGGCAGCGCTCGGGCGCGACGACCGCCTGAAAGGCGCTGGGCGCGCGGCGCCGGCCGAGCAGCCACGGCACCAAGGTGCCGAGCGCGACGCCTCCCAGCAACGTCACCCACAGTCCTGCCGACTGAAACCGCAGGCCGAGCGCCAGGGGGGAGAGGTACCACGCGTCGACCGTGAAGGTCTCGGCCTTCACCGCCATTTCGGCCCGGGCGTCGAGCGGGGCCGGCACCAAGACCGAGGCCAAGGCCAGGGCCCCGGTGATCGCCCAGGCCAGTTCGCGCCGGGGCAGCAAGTGCGCGCGACTGAGGCGGGTCAGGTGCAGCGCGAGTCCGATCGCAATCGCCAGCGGCAGCAGCAGGTGCAGGAAGAAGATGACAAAGAAGAGCAGGCTCGGCACCATGCGATCCGCGACGTACAGCCGCCCCAGCGGTTCGCCGAAAACCGGCAGGGCATCGAGCAGGCGCATCGACGACACCGCCACCTGCTGGGCCGGTTGATCCCACACCAGCCAGTAGCCCGTCCAACCGATGAACCAGATGAGTGCGAGCATGATCACGCCCGAAACCCACGCGAGCCAGCGCGCCCCGGCGAACTTCTGCGCAATAAACACCCGGGCGGCGTGCACGCACAGAAGCAGCATCGTGAGGTCCGAGCTGTAGCGGTGCAGGGCGCGCACCCAGCCGCCGAGGGTACGGCCCTGGATCGCCGCGAGCGACGGATAGGCGAACTGAAGGCTCGGCGAATACCACAGCAGCATCGCCACCCCCGAAACCACGGCGATCAGGAGCGCCACATTGGCCCCCGCGCCCGCCTGGGCCAGCAGGTTGAACTCCGGGGGCAGCCAGCGGGCCACCCAGCCATCCAGCCACGCCAACCAGCCGTCGATTCGCTGCAGCGGGCGCTCGCCGCGCACGGCCTCCGGCGGTGGCCTCCCGGCCCTCCGCTCCGCGGCTGCCCCGGGCGCGCCGGTTGCGCCCGCGGTCATTGACTTTCCCGATCCCGTGTTTCGCCCGCCAGCGCGAGGATGGCCTCCCGCAACCACGCCTGATGCCGGGGATTGAGGTTGAAGCGGTACGCAATCAGGCCCTCCGGATCGATCAGCAACAGCAGGTTGGCGTGATCGATGACGCCCGTTTGCGCGTTCTTCACCCGCGCAAACTGCAGCGCCTCGAGGATTCCGTGCATCGTGGGCGGGTCGCCGTTGAGGTAGCGGAATTCCGGGTGCTGGAAGCCGTGCCCCGCCGCCACCGCCGCCATCAGCGGCGCCGTGTCGTATTCAGGATTGAGAGACAGCGCGAGCACGCTGACCTGCGCCCGCACCTCCGCCGGCAGCGAGTCGAGCAGTTTGCGCGTCTCGAGCAGGATTTGGGGGCAGGCGGTCGAGCACAGGGCGTAAATTCCCGTGACCAACACCACCCGGCCGCGCAAGTCCGCGAGGCCGCATTCCCGCCCGGTTTGATCGACGAGGCGAAAGGCGGGCGGGACGAGCCGCGTGCGAATCCGCTCGCCGGGGAACGGGGGCAGGGGCTCGCCGGCCGCGGACGGCCCGCCCAGCGCCGCGACGCTGCCGACCGCCGCAGAAGCGACGACCACTCCCGCCAGGCCGGCGCGCCACGACGCCACCCAGCGCTCGGCAGCCAGGGCGCGCCGCCAGAGCACGACCGTCACCGCCAGGACAAAGAGTGGCTCGCACAGCATCATCCCCACCGAGGTCCAATCCATCCCTCCGGTGCGGGGATCGTAATTGAAGCACCAGATCTTGAATTCGCGGGCCAGCTCGCCAAGCCACCCCGAGTCGAGGGGCCCGAAGATCACCGTCAGCAGCGCCGCCTCATAGACACCCACCGCGGTGAAGAGGAACACCGGCAGGCCGGCGCCGAGGAAAAACCGACGCACCGCCGAGGCCTGATCGCCTGCGGCGGCGGGTGCGGGCTCGGCGGTGTGGACCGGGTTCACTCGAGAGCGGGTGTTGGCGCGAGGGCGGCGGATGGGCGGAGGGCCAGAAAGGCCGGGTCACCGGACCGGCCAGACATCCGCCAGCGCCTTCCAATTGGCGAAGTAGTAGACGGCGAAGCAGGTGAGGAAGACCGCCGTCAGCACCACCGTGCCCTTGACCGCCCAGTGATCGTGCGCAAGCGAGCCGACGCGGCCGCCGGTCAGCGGCTGCGCCACTCCCCAGTCGGCCATCGGGCGACCGTGGTTCCGCTCGCCGAACAGCAGGGTACCGACGCACAGCACGGCAAAGAGCAGCAGGCCGATGACCGCGCAAATCGCACCGATACCGATTACGCCGAGCATCAGATGGGCGGCCGGCCCGTAGGCGCCGGATTGGTCGATGTCGTAGATGCGGCGCGGGACGCCCATCGAGCCGGCAAACGACATGCCGAGCGACACGAAGAGAATGCCGAGACCGAAAAGCCAGGGCTGCAAGCGCGCCGCCGACGGCCAGATAAAGTCGCGGCGGAACATCAGCGGAATCACGTAATAGGTCAGCGCCATGAACGCGAGCGTCGTGCCGCCGACGACGGTCGCGTGGAAGTGCCCGGTGATGCGCAGCGTGTTGTGCGCGATGATGTTGATCTGCTGCGTGCCCAGCGTGACGCCTGTGATGCCACCGATGAAGCCGAAGATCAGCACCGAGAGCACCGCGCCGGAAAACGCCGGATTGCGCCAAGGCAGCGCGGCAACCCAGCCGAAGAGCCCCTTGTCGTGGCCCTTCTCGCGCATCGCGAGTTCGACCGAAGCCGGCACGGTGAAGCCGTGGATCATCGAGGCCAGCACCGCGAGGTACATCCCGTACGAAGTGTTCCAGATCTTCCAGCTCGCCCCCACGCCGGGATCGACGAGCAGGTGGTGAGCCGAGGCGATGTTGATGAAGAGCACGTACAGCATGAACGCCGTGCGGCAGACGGCCTCGTTGAGCGGCTTCGCCCCCGTGGTGAGCTGGCCGACCAGGTACCAGATCGCTACCATCGCGCATACGTTCACCTGTTGCGACTGGTGGCCGAGTCCCCACCAGATGAGGCGGTACCACATCGCATCGGGCTGCGGCGTCCAGCCCATCGAAAAGGTGAAGGTCGGGATCATCACGATGGCCCCGTGGAGCAGCGTGACGACGGCGATGATCGCCGCCGAGGTCGCCCCGAAGGTCACGAGCGGCATCGATCCTTCATAGGTGCGGTCGCGCTTGGCGACGTACAGCGTGGCGAAGAAGTTGAACACGCCGGTCAGCGTGCCGGTCGCGACGAGGATGATGCCGAGGTAGAAGAGCGGGTGCGCCAGCAGCGGCAGGTAGCTGGTCATGAGCACGTCGGCCTGGCCCTTCAGGATGATGTAATTGACCATCAGGGCGCCGATCAGCATCTGGCCGAAACCCGCCCAGGCGACCTTGCCGCTGAAAAGCCGGGCGTTGAGTGGCGTCGTACACGCGAAATAGAGCACGGCCACTTCGAAGAACAGGATCCAGAAGATCAGCATGTTCAGCCCGTGGAGGGTGAGCACGCGGTAGAACCAGTCGACGCGGAGCAGGTGGATCGTCTGCCAGCGGGTCAGCGCCAGCAGGATGGCGGCGATGCCGCCGATCAGCAGGAAGACGACGGCGCAAACGGCGTTGAACTTGATGAAACGCTCCGCTTCGAGGCAGACGTTGAGCCCGGTGGTATCGCATTTGCGGGTGAGCGCGCGATCGGAGGGATCCGGAGCGGTGGGGAACGTGGCGGTGGCGGTGGTGGACATGACGAAGGTCTCCGGGGGGTGGGGTTACTCGACGAAAATCTTGCCGAACATCTTGTCGTGCCCGATGCCGCAGAATTCGTTGCAGACCACGGTGAACTCGCCCTTCGAAGTCGGGGTGAGCGTGAGCACGTGATCGTAGCCGGGCATGACCTGGAAGTTCATGTTGAGCGGCTGGAGGGAGAAGCCGTGCTGCAGGTCGAGTGAGGACAGGTGCAGCCGGTAGGTCTCGCCCTGGCGGAGCTTGAGCAGCGGATACCAGTTCCACATGCGGGCGACGAGGTAGGCGTCGCCGCCGGGCGCGGGCTCGACGATCGGGATGCCGCCGCGTTCGCCGACCTTGTTGGCGGCGACGAATTTTTCCGTGCGCTGGAAGAAGTCCATCGGTTTGACGGAGTAGGCTTCGCCGCGGGAATTCTGTTTTCCGCGGAAATGCCAGTACGGCATCATCAGGCTCATCACGAAGCACCAGAGCAGCGCGAGGCCGACCCAGAGTTTCTCGGCCCCCATCGGGGGCTTGCACCAGTCGCGGGCGGGAACGGAGAGGCTCATGATGATAATCTCCTCAGGGCAGCGCGGCGGGTTTGAGCATGACGAGTTCGATCCAGCCCCACGCCGTGTAGGAGAGGAACGGGATCAGGACGCCGAGGGCCAGCAACAGCCAGGTGTTGTCGAGCACCCGCTTCAGGAGGGGTTCTTTGGTTTCGTTGTTCATGGAGGAAAAGGGACCGTTCCGGCCGAGGCGGGGGCGCGGCGCGCCCACCAGTGGCGCATTTCGCGCAGGACGAGGAAGAGGAACCACAGACCGGCGGCGGTGGCCAGCAGCCCGCCCACGCCCATCACGACGAGCCCGGCGTACTCCCCGGCGCTGCGCACCTGCTGCTCGCTCGCGTAGGCTTTGCGGCCCAGGCCGTAGAAGCCGCCGAGGGCAAACCCCAGCGCAAAGACGGACTGGCCGAGACCGAACAGCCGGAGCTGCCGCCGCGCCGCGACCGCGACCGCCGCCGGCAACCCGGAACGGGCGGCCGCCGCCCACACGAGGTAGGCCGCCGCCATGAAGCTCACCGTCACCCCGCCGAGCGCGGCATGGTAGTGCGCCGGCACCAGAGTCGTGGAGCTTCGGATACAGGCGCCGAGCGCGAAGCCCAGCAAAGTGAGGCCCGCGCTGGCCGCGAAGCCGGCCGCCGCCACCGGTGCCAGCGCGTCCCCGACCGCCAGCCCATGCCGGCGCAGGTGGCGCCAGCCGAGCCCCAGCACCACCAGCACGACCGGGAAGATGCCCCAGCGCATCAGCTGCGTGGCGCCGGCGTGATAGAGCGCATCGAGCGCGCCGCGCGCCGTGAGCAGCGGCATCACGAGGTGGGGCGCGAGCAGCAGCGTGAACAGCCACCGGGCCCCCCGCGGCGTCAGCACCGGCCGGCCGGTGGCGCGCGCCAGCAACCAGCACCACACGCCCAGCATCGCGGCCGTGTTCGCCACCTGCAGCACGTGGCCGGCGCCCCAGGCAGTGAACTCGTAACGCGTCCAGGCATCGAGCCCTGCGGGCAGGCCGGCCCGCGTCGCCACCCAAGTGGCGCCCGCCAGCACGTAGGCGACCGCGGCCGCCTGCCAGCCGGCGGCGGCGTCCGCCGGCGGCGCGTCGGCCGCGCGGCGCGTCGGCCGGCCGAGCGATTCGATCAGGAAGAACAGCGTGCCGACGAAAAAGGCGGCCAAGCCGCCCAGGAACAGCGGATGATCGATCACCGGCACATAGTTGGCCAGCACCGGCTGGGCGCCGCGCATCAGGGCGCCGGCCAGCATCGCGACCGTGCCGCCGAGCGCCAGGGCGTACGCCACCCCCCCGATCGCCCCGTGGCCCGGCGTGCTCCGCACGGCGGCCAGACCGCCGAGGAAGGCGTAGAACCAAACCACCAGCGCCAGATCGACGTGGACAACGAGGCACCGTTTGAAAAACAGCGGATCGTCGATTACGCCCGACAACCCGGGTATCCGACCCAGCACGACGGCCAGCGAGAGCAGGCCGGCGACCACCAGGCTGCCGACCGCGAGGGCAAACCAGCGGCGTGCTTCGGCGCTCACCGCGAGGCTGGCTGCGCACCCGGCCGCCCGCGGCAGCGCCACCTGCGGCAACGGCAGCGGACCGGGCGGATGGAGCGAAAGCGTGGCAGGCATGCGGCGACGAAAACCGGGAGGGTTGTACCCGGTTCCGGCGGCGGCCGCCTTGATCCACGTCAAGATTTTCCCGGGTACCGCTACTCGCGGCGGCGCAAACCGAGTATAGTCTCCGCATGGCCCCTCCCCCTCTTCCCCTCGCGACCGCGCCGCTGGACGCGGCGCCGCACGGGGGCGAGCTGGTGCCGCGTGGTTCGTGGCGGGCGTGGGTGGCACTCGGCAAGCCCCGGCTCGCCGGGATTTCGATGCTGACCACACTGGTGGCCTACGCCACGGCGCGGCCGGGCGCGCGGCCCGGCGAGGCGCTGCTGCTGCTGGCCGGCACCACCTGCGCCGCAGCCGGCGCGCTCTCACTGAATCAATGGTCGGAGCGCGAGGCCGATGCCCTGATGCGGCGCACGCGCTCCCGCCCGCTGCCCGCCGGCGAGGTTGCTCCGGGCGCCGCGCTGGCCTTTTCCGTCATCCTCTCGTTGACCGGAGCCACCGCGCTGGCTGTGGGCGTCAACGCCACCACCGCCCTGCTTGCCGCGGCCACCATTCTCATTTACGGATTTGCCTACACCCCGCTCAAGCGCCACACCCGCTGGGCCACCGAAATCGGAGCGGTCTCCGGCGCCCTGCCCGCGCTGATGGGCAACGCTGCCGCCGCCGACCTCGCTGCCGCTCCCGGTCTGGTGCTGGCCCTGCTCCTGTGGTTCTGGCAAATGCCCCACTTCTTCGCCCTCGGTTGGCGGCACCGGGCGGATTACCGGGCCGCCGGGTTCCGCCTCCTCCCGGCGGTCGATCACGACGGCGCGCGCACGGGCGCGTGGTCCGCCGCTTATGCCGTCGCCCTGCTGGGCGCCTCGCTGGTGCCGTGGGCGCTCGGTTCGCTCGGCCCGATTTACGGCCTCAGTGCCGCCCTCGGCGGCGGCGTGTTTCTGCGGGCGGCCTGGCGTTTCGCCATCCGGTCGGCGGATCGAGACGGTGCCGCCACCCGGCTTTTTTCCGCATCGCTCGTCTATCTCCCCGCGATGATGGTCGCCTTGGTCATTGACCAGTGCCTGTGGCGGTAGTGCCGGCGGGGGCACCCCAGCGCCGTGCCGCCTCGGGGTGCGTGTCCAGGAGGATGGCCCGGATCCGGTCGCGCTCCTCCGCCGGCAGGTATGCATAACGGTCCCGCGGATCGCGGGTTTCCAAGGCGACCTTCAGCCGCTGGAAGATGCGCGCCTTGAGCGGCTCCGGCAGCGCGCCAAAAGCCTCGGAATAGATCAGGTAACTGCAGCGTTGGGCGAAGATCCGTCCGCGCAAGTCGAGGTCCTTCAGGGCAAGCCCGGCCCGGCTGCGGCGCGCGCCCGCGGCAAACGCGGCGCGGAACACCGGCCCTCCCTCCACCCCTTCCGGCAGCGCCGCCTCCTGGCGGAACAACAACCGGTCCACCACCTCCTGCACCGCCCCGGCAAACACGCTCTGCACGCTGTCGTACACCGGCTCATCGGTTTCCGGTTCCTTGAAGTGCTTCTGCAACGAGCGCTGGTACGCGATCATCTTGCGCGTGGCGAAGGCAGCGCGCGTCAGGGTATTCTGCATGGCCGTCTGGTGCTCGCACACGAGCAGCGCAACCACATCGCTCGTCGCCGCCAGGTAATCGCTCGGATCGAAAAACGCCGACAGTTCATCCGGCCGCTGCGTGGCGGGCTCGAACACGAGGCGGCCGTTCTCCTCCGTCGCAAAGGCGTTGCCGCGGTGCGGCACCGTGCCGCGATAACCGGTCACATACCATCCGCCCCAGCGGTCGGCAAACGGCGTCTGGTCGTCGACGACCTGGGTGCCGTGCCGGAGCAACGGTTCGCCCGCGGCATTGGGAAACACCGTGCGCACGAACACGCCTGGGATGTCGCGCACAAAACTTCCGCCGTGGCAACTGAGGCACTCCCCGTCGCGCACGATCTTCGGCGGACCCTTCCGCAGCGCCGGGAGATCGAAGGCGTAGAAGATCGGTCCAAGATGCGGATCCATGGTCGTGATTTCGACCAGCCCGCCCGGCACCCAACCGACGAACGCATCGTCCGAAAAGTAGATCGCGCGCGGACGCTGGGGACGAATCCTGCCCCGCTGCAAACTGGTCTTGGAAAAGACCAGCATCTGGCTGGCCACCGGCACCCGCAGCTCGGCCAGCACCTTCGCCAGCACTTCCTGATCGGTGCCGGCCAACGCGATTTCCTGCGCGGAGATTCTCCGCTGCAGCGCCGCCACCGCATCTGCCGGCGCCGTCGCCGAGTAGCTGACCGGCGGTTTTTCGTAGTCCGGCACTCCCTGCCCACGCAGCTCCGGGCCACCGGCCAACCCGACCGCGGCCACGCACGAAGCCACCGCGGTCAGGCGGCGGTGGCGGGACGTTTGGGCAGCGGCGATCAAGGCGTTGGGGGGAAGGCAACAAGCGGAGTGGGCGGAGCTGTTCTACCAAGTCACCCGCTCAGGTTCCTTGATGCCCGTCAAGCTCGCCCCGACTTCGTCGGCTCGACCGGGACGATTCCGACTGGTTCGGAGCCCCCGAGTGCGAGTGAAACTCCCGGGGTGGTGGCCCCCCGCGGCGTTCCGGATCCGCCGGTCTCAACGCGAACCCGTGCTGTGCAACCGTTCGCGATAGACCGAAGGCGATTCGCCGGCGACCCGCCGAAAGACCCGGTTGAACTGCGAGAGCGACTGGAACCCCGCTTCGTAGGCCGCCTCGCTCACCCGCTTGTGCGGGTTGAGCAGCAGGTTCTTGACCTTCTCGACCCGCACGCGGGCCAGGTAGTCGGTGAAGGTCATGCCGGTCGCCTTCTTGAAGCTCTTGCAGAAGTAGAAGGCGCTCATGTTGACCGACTGGGCGACCGCGCTGAGGGAGATCTCGTCGGCGTGTTTCTCGGCAATCAGCAGGCGCGCCTTGGTGATGGCCGGGGATTCGGCCGTCGCCCCCTGCACCATGAGCTGATTACTCACGGTCGACAGGTGCTGGGCAAAGATCGCCAGCAAGCGCAGGATCGACTCGTAGTGCTTCTTGGTCACCACCCGGGTCTGAAAATAGGCCTCTTGCATCCGCGTGAGGTCGGCTGTGCCGCCGAATCTCAGCAGTTCGCGCGCCGCCCGGGAGAAGTCGGTCGTCTTGGGGGTGTGCAGCATGATCTGGCCGGTCTGCAGGAAGGCGACGAGGTTGTCGCCCACGCGCACGGGCACGGCCGAATCGCACATTCCGGCGAAGCACTTCAGCGTCTTCGGTTCGAGCCGCGCCTCCTCCTCGACCCTGCGCTGCAATTGCAGGCAGGCCGCGCAGGAGTGATTGGTGCCCGCCATCAAGGCGCAGAAAGGCGCTTCGTTGGGATCGCCGCGGTGCGGCAGATCGAACGCGTCGACCGGCCGCAGGGAGATCGGAAACCCCGTCGTCTCGCGAAACGCCTGCTCATAGTCCCGGTACATCTCCGAGCGTCGCAACTGACTGACCAGGGCCCGGCTCTGTTGGGCGGTGAGCTTTCCGGACCCAGCCGGTGCTGTAGGCAAGGGGAATGTGCCGGGCAGCGAGGTCATTGACGAATCATGCTGCAGCGGACCTTTGGGGAAAGTGCCGGGCCATCGCAAGCCCGCGCCGGAGTTCTCCCTGGAAGTCGGGATGAGCGATGGAGATCAGGGCTTCGGCCCGCTCGCGCAGCGACTTGCCATGCAGATTGACCGCTCCGTACTCCGTCACCACCCAGTGCACGTGCCCGCGCGTCGTGACCACGCCAGCGCCGGGATCCAACTGCACCACCAGGCGCGAGAGTTTGCCCCCGGCGGCCGTTGACGGCAGGGCAATGATCGGCTTGCCGCCGCGCGACAACGCTGCGCCGCGGATGAAGTCCATTTGCCCGCCGATCCCGGAATAGACCCGGTGCCCGATCGAATCGGCGCAGACCTGCCCGGAGAGGTCGACTTGGATGGCGGAGTTGATCGCCACAACTTTCGGGTTCTTGCGAATGACCGCGGTGTCGTTGGTCCAGTCGCAGGGGTAGAATGCCACCAGCGGATTGTCGTCGACGAAATCGAACAGCCGGCGGGTGCCTGCAATGAAACTGGTCACGACGCGGCCCGCCCCGACGACCTTGTAGCGGTTGGTGACGGCCCCGGACTCGACCAGATCGACGATGCGGTCGGAGAACATCTCGGTGTGAATGCCGAGGTCGCGTTTGTCGTGCAGCCGGGCGAGCACGGCATCCGGAATGCCGCCGATGCCCATTTGCAGCGTGGAACCGTCCTCGATCAGGGCGGCGACGAGTTCGCCGATGCGAGCTTCCACCGCCGTTTCCGGACCATGCACATGTTCGGCGAGGCTGCGATCGGTGGCGACAAAGGCGTGAATCCGTTCGAAGGGGACGACATTGTTGCCGTGGGTACGGGGCATTTGCTCGTTGATCTCGGCGAGGACGAGACGCGCGGTTTCCGCAGCGGCCTTGGCCGCGTCGCAGGAAGTGCCCAACGAGCACATCCCGTGCTGATCGGGCGGCGACACCTGTAACATCGCCACATCCAGCGGCACCGCGCCCGAGAGGAACAGGCCCGGGATGTCCGAGAGGAAGATCGGGACAAAATCTGCGCGATTCTCATTGACCGCCGCCCGCAGCGGGGCGCCGGTGAAGAGCGACACCGACCGGAACTCGCGTTCGCGCCCGGGCGCGGCAAATGGCGCGGGCCCAGAGGTATGCAGGTGAAAGAGCCTGACGTTTTCGAGGTCGCTTCGCGTGCAGAGCGCCTCGACGAGCGGGGTCGGCGTGGCACAGGCCCCGTGCAGGAACAGGTTGGTGTCGCTGCGGACCGCGGCGACCACATCCGTGGCGGATACGGCGCGAGACTTCCAAGATGTGGACATGGTAATGGGAGGTTACCCCATCTTGAATCGATGTCCGTTTGGCTAAAGTGCGGAACGTGTGCATCACCTGCGAAGGTATGCGCATTATTTGCTCTGCCCCAAGGCACCTCGTGGATCCACGGCGCCGAACGACGCCAATTCGCTTCAAAACCGGCGCGGGAGTCGCCTGAATGGAGCGGCCATGAGCACCTCGTCGAATCCGGCCCGGATTGCAGTCATCGGTGGAGGCATCACCGGCCTCACCGCGGCCTGGCACCTGCACCGAGCGGGGCTGGCCCCGGTTGTCTTCGAGGAGTCCGGTCGACCGGGCGGCGTGGTCGGGGCGGTCCGCTCCGGGGACTGGTTGCACGAGATCGGCCCGAATTCCGTGCTCGAAGGATCGCCGGAGGTGGCGGCCTTCATCGACGATCTGGGGCTCGGCGCCCGCCGGCTCTATGCGGCTCCGGAGGCGAAACAACGTTACATCGTACGCGATGGACGGCTGGTCGCGATGCCGACCTCGCCACTCAGTTTCGTGGGCACGCCCCTGTTTTCTCTGCGGGCCAAATTGCGGTTGCTCGGCGAGCCCTGGCGCCGCCGCAGCGCGCCCGAGGCCGAGGAAACGGTCGCCGACTTCGTCGTGCGTCGGCTCGGCCCGGAATTTCTCGATTACGCGATCAACCCCTTCGTGGCAGGGGTCTATGCCGGCAACCCGCGGTTGCTTGCGGTGCGGCACGCGTTTCCCAAGCTTCATGCGCTCGAACAGGAACATGGTTCGCTGATCCGCGGCGCCCTCGCGCGGCGCAATACGAGCGGCGGGCCCAAGGGCCGGATCTTCTCGTTTCCGGAGGGCTTGGGCGAGATCCCCGCCGCCCTCGCCGCCCGACTCAGCGCTGCGGTGCGGCTCTCTCACCGCGTCGTTTCCGTGCAGCGAGTCGACCGCGGCTGGCGCCTCGAGATCGTACGGGGCAACGCCGTGGAGTCGGCGGATTTCGACCTCGTCGTCTGCGCGCTGCCGGCCGATGCGCTGGCCGATCTGCGCCTGGCGGGGTTTGCGGGTGCCGACCGCCTGGCCGTGTTACGGGAGATCGCGCACCCCCCGGTGGTGTCGGTTTTCAGCGGCTACCGCCGGGAACAGGTGGCGCACCCGCTCGGCGGTTTCGGCGTGCTCGTCCCGGAGGTCGAGCAGGGGCGCGTCCTTGGCACGCTGTTTTCAAGCACTCTGTTTCCCAGCCGAGCACCGGCGGGCCATGTCGCCCTGACGAGCTTTGTCGGGGGCATGCGCGCTCCCGAACTCGCCGGGCGGCCCGAGGCCGAGCTGCGCCGCCTCGTGCAGGAGGAGCTCGGCCGGCTCCTCGGCGCCGCCGGCGAACCCGCGTACTTCCGGATCCAGCGCTGGCCCCGGGCGATTCCGCAGTACACCGTCGGGTATCAGCGGTTCAAGGACGCCATGAACGCGGTCGAAGCCGCCGCGCCCGGCCTGCTTCTCGGCGGCAACTGCCGCGACGGGATCTCCGTCGCCAACTGCCTCGCCGCGGGCCTCCGCCTGGCGCACGCGGCGCAGGCCCTGGCCATGGCCCCGGCCGCGTGAGTCGGGGCGAAGGCCGCCCGCCGCGCCCGGCCGCCGCGGGGGACCCACCCCTCACGCCACGAGCCGGCGGGCCCGCGCCGCCGCCGCCGCGAGGTCGGCCACGATGTTGTCGGCCCCGACGCGGTCGAGAAAGCCCGCCCGGTCCATGAGCGCGTAGGGCTGCGTGTGCGGGCCGCAGAGGATGAGGTGTTTCTTGTGGTGCCGCAGCTTCTCGTGCAGCGTCTCGAGGGCGTTCAACGCCGTGGCATCGAGCGCGGTGACCGCGGCCACGTGCAGGATGACCACCCGCGTATCGGCTCCCGCCCGCCGCAGCACGCTGTCGAGCTTGTCGGCCGCCCCGAAGAGCAGCGCCCCGAAGACGCGATAAACCAGCACACCCCGCGGCAGCACCGGCACCGGCTCGTGCCCCTGGCCCGGTGCCCCCTGCTCGTCCAGCGCGGTCACGTGCGTCGTGTCGGTCACCCGTTTGATGAAAAGCCCGGCGGCGAGGATCATCCCGATTTCCACCGCCACGGTAAGATCGAACACCACGGTCAGGGTGAAGGTGACGAGAAACACCGCGGCGTCGCTGCGCGTGTGGCGCCGCAGGAGCCGGAATTCCTCCCAATCGCCCATGTGGAGGGCTACGACGATGAGCACGGCGCAGAGAACCGTCAGCGGAATGTAGCGCGCGAGCGGCGCCGCCACCAGCACCACCAGCAGCAATGCGGCAGCGTGCGTGATCCCCGCCACCGGCGTGCGCGCCCCACCCCGGACATTGGTGGCCGTGCGCGCGATCACCCCGGTCACCGGAATCCCGCCAAAGAACGGCACGGCGAAATTCGCCACGCCCTGCGCCATCAATTCCTGGTTTGAGTCGTGGCGGTCGTCGATCATGCCATCGGCCACCACCGCGGAAAGGAGCGACTCGATCGCCCCCAGCAGCGTGATCGCAAACGCCGGCCGGACGAGCCCGCCGAGATTGTGCCAGTCGATCGGCGGCACGGCGAAACCTGGCAGGCCGCTCGGAAAGGCCTCGGCCCCAAACCGGCTGCCGATCGTGGCGACCGGCAGCCCGAGGCCGTGCACCAGCAGCGTCCCCGCGATGATGGCGATGATCGAGCCCGGGACGAACCGTCCCCAGCGCGCCGGCCAGAACTTGATCACCAGTAGTGCCCCGCCGCCCACCGCCATCGTTGCAGCGCCGGCCGTCGGCAGCGCGCGCGCCAAGGCCGGGAGTTTCGCCAGGAATTCCGCCGGCAGCGGATCGCCGCCGAGCCCGAGGAAGTCCTTCACCTGCGTCAGGATGATGGTGATGGCGATGCCGCAGGTGAACCCGGTGGTGACAGGGTGCGGGATATACTTGATGAGCGTACCCATCCGCGCCGCTCCGAGCACGAAGAGAAACACCCCCGCCATGGCGGTGCACACGAGCAGGTTGGCCAGACCGTACTGCGCGATGATCGCGTAAACCAGGCCGACAAACGCTCCCGCCGGCCCGCCGATTTGCACCCGCGAACCGCCCAGCGCCGAGACGAGAAACCCTCCAATGATCGCCGTGTAGATGCCGGCCCCTGGCGTCACCCCCGAGGCGATGCCCAAGCCGATCGCCAGCGGCAGCGCCACGATGCCCACCGTCAGGCCCGCAAGCAGATCGGTCGCGAAGCGTTCCCGTGAATAGTCCCTCAGACAGCCGAGGAGGCGTGGGCGAAAGGTCAACACGGCGCGAACTCTGGCCGAACAGCCCGCCCCGCGCAAGCCGCCGCCCACTCTCCGCCGGCTGTTCCCCGCTCAGATTGCCTGCGCGTGCCGGCGCGGGGCGTGGACGAAGAGCGGGTCGAAACGCATCGCGATCACCCGCAACAGCGGGATGCCGACCGGGGTGACCTCGAGGCCGCGGGGGGTGAAGCGCAACAGGCCGTCCGCGCGCAAGTCCTCGAGGCGGTCGAGATCGGCGGCGTACGTTTGCTGGAAATCGAGCCCGAGTTTTTGCGACAGCGCGGCGTAATCGAGCCGGCGATCGCACATCAGGCGCATGATGATCGTGCGGCGGCGCTGGTCCTCGGCCGAAAGGCGCAACCCCCGCTCGACTGGCAACTGCCCCGCCGCCAGCGCCGCGCGCCACTCGAGCAGCGCCTTGTGGTTCTGCCGGTAGGTGTCGGCCGTCGCGGAAATCGACGAGATGCCAAACGCGTAGAGTGAAGCCCCCGCATGCGTGGTGTAGCCCTGAAAATTGCGGTGCAGGGTACCCGCGCGCTGCGCGACTGCCATCGAATCGTCGGGCCGTGCGAAGTGGTCGAGCCCGATGTCGACGAATCCGGCCGCCGTCAGCTTCTCGTGCGCGACCGCAAACATCGCGAGTTTCTCCTCGGCCGTCGGCAGTTGTTCGCGATCGTCGAAGATCCGCTGCGCCGGTTTGATCCACGGCACATGCGCATAACTGAAGACCGAGAGGCGGTCCGGCTGGAGCGCGAGTACGTCGTCGATCGTCTTCGCAAAGGCGTCCGTGTTCTGCAGCGGCAGGCCGAAGATCAGGTCGACATTGATCGACTCGAAACCGGCCGTGCGCATCCAGTCGAACACCTTCACGTTGAGGTGGTGCGGCTGGAAGCGGTGGACGGCAAGCTGCACCTTGGAGTCGGTATCCTGCACGCCGAGCGAGCCGCGGTTGACACCGATTTCCCGCAGGGCGGCGATGTGTTCCTCGGTCAGGCGGCGCGGGTCGACTTCGACGCTGAACTCGACGTCGGGGGCGAACCGGAAGTGTTGGTGCAGGAGCGCGCCGAGGCGCCGCAATTTGTCGGGCGGGAAGAACGTGGGCGTGCCGCCGCCAAGGTGGATTTGGGCCACGGGCCGGCGGCGGTCCATCCGGGCGGCGGTGAGTTCGACTTCCTTTGTCAGATCGTCGAGGTACTCGCCGGCGGCGGCGCGGCGGCGGGTGATGATGGTGTTGCAGCCGCAGAACCAGCAGCGGGTTTCGCAGAAAGGCAGATGGAAATAGAGCGAGAGCGGCCCGGCACCCGGGGCGTTATCCTCCGCGATCGCGTCCTCGAGGCGCAGCGGGGGCAGGTCGGCCGTGAACTGGGTCGCGGGGGGGTAGGAGGTGTAGCGCGGCCCGGGAATCGAGTACTTGCGAATGAGGTCGAGCGCGAGGGGGGCGGCGCGACCGGCAGGGCTTGGTTCGGTGGTGAAAATCATGGCGGTGGGGCCGGGAGAACTATGGCAGGGGATCACCGTACCTCGCTGCGCGCACTTTGCCAACCACCGCGCACGATTTGCGGCGGCGCGACAGTCAGAGCGGAGGCCGCGGTTTCGTCAGCCGCGTGGGCAATGCCGGCTACCGATAGAGCGTGTTGAAGAGGAGCTTGAAGGTGGCGTGGGTCTGGGCGCGGAAGGTGATTTCGGGGGCGAAGACCAGGAGCCGGCCGGAGCCGACGGGCGCCTCAAAGGCGACGACGCCGTCCTTCAGGTAATGCTGGCCCCAGGCCCAGCCGCTGCGCAGCGGGGAGGCGGTCGGAAACCAGGCGAGCGGGCGGACACCGCGGGCGACGGCCTCGGGGGCGAGGCGGAACACGTGGTTTGAGTCGAAGAACACGTCGACCTCGGCCGGCAGGCCCCGGTTGGCGGCGGCGGTGGAATCGAGGGCGATCCGCAGGATGCTGCCGGGCACGTAGTATTTGTCGTTGGGCAGCGGGCGCTCCCGGCGGTCGGGGCCGGTCTCGACGAGGGCGTTGCGCACGGGCAACTGCAGGTGCAGAGCGAGGTTGGCGCTGGTGCCGACGGTGACGATGATGCCACCGGCCTCGAGGAACGCTCGCAGCGCCGGGACGGACTTCGCGGCGGAGAAGCGCCCGGTGCGGCCGCGGTACTCCTCGGGCATTTCCTCGGCCGAAGGCTCGCGCGGCGGCGTGTAATCGCTGTCGGGGCTCGAGTCGGGCGAGGCGCCCACGCGCGGGATCGCGCCGGAGGGCAGCACGAGCACGTCGCAGCGCTCACGCAGCTTGCCGGCGTCGATTTGCGGTGGATACACGAGTTCGAAGGCGAAGCCGTATTGCTCGAAGAGCCAGCGCGTCCAGCCGGAGGGCATCGAGCCGCCGTAGCGATCCCAGAGGGCGACCCGGGCGGGCTGGAGCCGGCGGGCGTCGGCGGGTTTCTGGTCGACCGCGGTGGCGGAGACGCCGAGTTCGGCGGCGGCCGGGGCGAGAAGCGCCTGCGCCGAGGCCGGGATGAAGAAGTCGCCGGTGGTGGGCACGGTGGCGACTTCGACGCCCGCCTTGAGGAGGCGGTTGGCGAGCGTGAAACTGTCGTTGGTGCGGCGCGGCACGAGCCAGCCGGCGGAGGCAGTGGGGGCCCGGCCGGGCGGCGGTTTCTGGAGGTCGCCGTAGGGGATCCGGGCGAAGGGGCCGTCGAAGCCCTCGAGCACGCGATCGAATTGCACCCCCATCTCGAAGGCGAGGGTCCAGCCGGCGGAGTCGTACGGGGCGATCGGCGGGCCGCCCTCGTAGGCGAAGTCGTTCGGGTGATCCTGGGGCTCGAACAGGTCGAGGACGTGCGGACGGAAGGCCTGGGCGGTCTTGATTACGTACGAGCCGGCCGGATACTTCTTGTCGGCGACGGAGAACTCGGCGGTGGCGCGGTGCACGACGATGCCGGTCTTGAGGAGGGCGTTGATGAATTTCACCGCGGTGGGGAAGTCGGGCTGGCTGGCCGGGATGAGGTAGCCGCGGGCGTCGCGCAGTTCCGGTTTCTGGAGCACCTCGGAGAAATACTTGGCGGGGATGCGGCGGGCGGCGGCTGAGGTGCGCGAACGCGGAGCGCCATCGTCGGCCTGGGCGGAGCGGGCGGGCGGCGGGTTATCGCGCAGGTGGGCGGCCTTGATGGCCTCGATGTGGCGCGGGTAATGCGTCCAGCAGTCGCGGCTGCCGCGCTCGATCGAATTGCGGCCCATGCGCCAGCTGCCAAACAGGAGCGAGTCGCGCTGGCGGGCGGCGTAGTCGAGGACGGCGTAGTTGAGCGAGACGGAGTAGGCGATCGACTGGGCGTAGCGCCATTTCTGGGGGGTGACCGGGAAGGGGGTGGCCCCGGTGGGGAGGAGGCGGTTCGCCACGAGCGGGACCTCGGTCGGCGTCGGGCTGCCGATGATCTCGGTGAGCAGGCCGATCATGTTGTGAAAATACGTGGTCGTGCGCAGGCCGCCGTTGTACCAGGTGGAGAAGACCGAGCCGGTGCGCTGGGTGTAGCCGGGCTTGCCCTCGGCGGTGAGGCGGCTGATCATGGCGGCGCCGACGGCATCGAGGGTCGTCATCACCAGCGGATCAAAAACGTGGTTGAATGGATCGCGGAACGGCGGGCCGGCGACGACGGAGCCGGCGGGACCCGCCTGGTGATGGTTGTAGACGATCTGCGGGAGCCACTCGAGGTAGAGCTGCCGGTTCATGTTCGTCGTCTCCTTCATCGTCGACATGAAGAAGTCGCGGTTGTTGTCGTGGCCGACGTACTTCTGATAGAGGCGCGGAAGGGCGTCGACGACGCGCTTGGCGGGCTCGGGGCGGCGCAGGTACCAGTTGCTCACGAGTTCCTGCCCGTCGGGATTGGCGTGCACGAAGAGCACGACGGTCTGGTCGAGGATGCGCAGGGTCTCGGAGTCGCTGCGACTGGCGAGCTGCCAGAGCGTCTCAATCAACTGGTGCGTGCCGACGGTCTCGGTGGCGTGGAGGCCGCCGTCGATCCACACGACGGCGCGGCCCTCGGCAGCGAGGACGCGGGCCTGTTCCTCAGTGACCTCCTCGGCGCGGGCGAGTTTTTGGGAGATCTCGCGCAGGCGACCGAGGCGGGCGAGGTTGGCGGGCGAGGTACAGATCACCATCCACTGCGTGCGTCCCTCTTCGGTGGGGCCAATGTCGACGAGCTTCAGGCGGTCAGATTCCGTGGCGAGCTTCTTGAAGTAGGCCTCGGTCTGCGTGTAGGTGGCGAGGTGGTAGTCATCGCCGATGACGAAGCCGAAATGGGTTTTCGGCGAGGTGAGATCGGCGGCGTGAAGGGCAGCAGAGGCGAGGAACGCGCAACCGAGGATGAGGCCAAGCGGGGCGGGGGTACGGAGGAAGCGGAGCATGCGTTAAGGCCCGGCAGCTTGATTGCTCCGCGGCGTAAGGCGAGCGCAGAGGTTTCCCACCGACCGGCGGGAAACCTGGCTGCTAGTGCGAGCAGATGCAGGCGTATTCGGCGAGCTTGCACTCGCCGCAGGTCTCGAGCTTGAGATCGAGCCGGAAGTTTTGCGGCCGCGCACCGGGTTTTTCGCGGATCTGGACGACGACACGAGCGGACTCGGCCGCCGCGGGACAGGGGGCACTGGAGGCGAAGCCGGTGGCGGTCTTCGCGAGCGCGATGGGAGTGCGGCCGGCCGGGAGCTCGGCGGTGACCAACACTTCGCGCTCGCCCGGAGCTACCGGTCGCCGGGCGGCATCGAGAAAAGTGATTTCGAGGCGGCGCTCTTTGGTGACGAAGAACTCGGCGCGCTGGGGGGTGGCGTCGAGCAGGCGGCCACCCCGGGGGCCGGCGGTGGCTTTTTCGGCGGCGAGTAGGCCGGCGGAGGCAATCAAGGCGAAGGCAAGGAGGAATGGAGCGATTTTCATGAGGAAAGTGGAACCGCGGCGGGTGGGCGGGAACGGGGTCCCTCGAGCCAGTCGTAGAGGACCGGAAGGACGATGAGGGTGAGAAAGGTGGAGGTCACGATCCCTGCGATTACCACGGTGGCGATCGGTCGCTGCACCTCGGCGCCGGCACCGGTGGACACCGCCATCGGCACGAAACCGAAGGACGCGACGAGCGCGGTCATCAGTTTGGGGCGGAGGCGCGTGAGGGTGCCCTCGACCACGGCGGTGCGTACGTCGCGGCCTTCGCCGCGCAACTGGTTGATGAAGCTGACGAGCATGATGCCGTTGAGCACGGCGATGCCGGAGACGGCGATGAAACCGATCGCCGCGGAGATCGTAAACGGCAGTTCGCGCAGCCAGAGCGCCGCCACTCCGCCGGTGGCGGCGAGAGGCACGCAGACGAAAATCAGGGCGGCCTGGCGCACGCGGCCGAAGCTCATCACGATCAGCGCGAAGATCAGGCCCAGGGCGAGGGGCACGACCAGGGCGAGCCGGCGGCGCGCGGCCAGGTAGTTCTCGAACTGCCCGCCAAACTCGACATGATAGCCGGCGGGCAGGACCA
>Ga0233425_10001891_pt1 | contig 44171 bp, 33 predicted proteins | sample Watercolumn_Towu_2_FD_181712 | JGI IMG/M metagenome (GOLD analysis project Ga0233425, IMG submission 181712) | Freshwater microbial communities from Lake Towuti, South Sulawesi, Indonesia - Watercolumn_Towuti2014_140_MG | ecosystem: Environmental > Aquatic > Freshwater > Lake | place...
CCGGCCGCCTGGGACGAGAAGGCTTATATCCAATGGTATTTCCTCGGCAATTACGACGCCGCCATCGAGACCCTACTCGCCTTCACCCGCCAGACCCAGGTCGCCGGGACGATCCCGCAAACGATGTTGACCATCGGCAGGCTTTATGAGCGCAATGGCCAGCTCGAACAAGCCGCGCGCATGTGGGAGGACCTGAACGACGCCTACCCGGGCAGCGAAGTCGCCACCCAGGCCCTGTTCTGGGCCGGGATCACCCGCTTCCGCATGGGCCAGTACGACCAGGCCCTGATCACCTTCCAGCGCAGTATCCTGCTTTCAACCACCCCAACGGATCAAGCCCGTGCCTATTTCTGGTCGGGTAAAACCCAGCAGGTCCTGGGGGATGCAGCCGTGGCCCAGGAGAGCTGGCGCTTGGCGGCAGCCCTGGACGCGACCGATTACTACAGTCTGCGCGCCCGGGACAAGCTCTTCAACCGGGGGCTCTTCGAAGCCGTTCCCCAGCTCGACACACAGGTCGACCTGGAAACCGAACGCCGGGATACCGAAGCGTGGCTGCGAGTGACCTTCAACCTGCCGTCCGACACCGCACTGAGCGGGATCGGCACGTTGGCTTCCGATCCCCGCTTTGTGCGCGGCTCGGAACTCTGGCAGTACGGTCTCGCCGATGAAGCCCGCGCAGAATTCGAAGCCCTGCGCCTGGCCGTCTCGAACGACCCGGCAGAGTCTTTCAGGCTCGGGAACGCCCTGATCGAACTGGGACTGTACCGGCCCGGGATCACCGCCCTGCGCCAGGTCCTGTTCCTGGCCGGAATGAACACCCAGCTGCAGACCCTGGCCGCGCCGGCCTATTTCAACCACATGCGCTACGGTTTTTATTACCCGGAACTCGTCCCTGCAGCCGCCAGCCAGGGCGGTCTCGAACCGCTCTACCTGTACTCGGTGATCCGCCAGGAAAGCCTGTATGAGGGCTTTGCCACATCTTACGCCGGGGCGCGCGGGCTGATGCAGATCATGCCGGCCACCGGTCAGGACCTGGCCGACAGTCTGGGCTGGCCGGCGGGCTATACCGACAGCGACCTGTTCCGCCCGCTCATCAACGTGAATCTCGGAACGACGTACCTGGTCACGAACCGGGGCCGCCTCAACGGCGACCTGGTCGCCACCCTGGCGGCTTATCATGCCGGACCGGGAAGTGCCGAGATCTGGCTCGGATTGTCCGGGGATGACCCCGACCTGTTCGTGGAACTCGTCCGCTTCGAAGACACGCGCAACTATATCCGCAGCATTTACGAGATCTACTGGATGTACCGCTTGAATTACGAGAAGACCCCCTGATCTACGCAGTCGAACCAAATCGAACACCCGCCATCCGGCGGGTGTTGTGTACTAACTCAGGTGGTCGAGGATCTTCTGGTGCAGCGTGGCCGCATCCATGTCCAGCACGGAGATCAGTTTGTCCCGGCCGGAGACCCCGGCAACGATCTCGATCTGGCTGATAGGGATGTCCAGGGTTTCGGACAGGAATTTGACCAGGGTTTCGTTTGCTCTGCCATCCACGGGTGGCGCCGTGATATGGACCTTCACCGTACCATCGCCAAGCACTTCCAAGATCTCGTTCTTGCTGGCCCTGGGCGTGACGCGCACTGCCAATGCCGCGCCTTTCTTGCCATCGTGCAGGTGATATTTCCTGGGAACCATACAGTCTCCTTATATAGCCAGCAGGAAGCGGGTGAGCAGGAACGCAACGATCTCGATCAAAATGATCAAAACCAGCGGGCTGAGATCGAACATGCCCAGCGGAGGTACGATCCTGCGAATCGGGGCAAGCAGCGGCTGGAAGAACCGCTCCAGGGCGGCACGGACCGGGTGATAGGGGCTCAGAAAATACGACAGGATCGAGTTCACGATCAAGAGCAGGATCAGCAGATTGGCCAGGATGTTGATCAATTGGATCAGATAGCCCATTACGATTTATTCCTCAATAAGAACGGGGACCGACGAGGGCGGTACCGATGCGCACCATCGTCGCGCCCTCTTCGACGGCAGTCACATAATCCACACTGGTTCCCATCGAGAGCTCGGACAGGCGAAGGGATGGGAACTGCTCCGACAGAAAACCCTGTAGTTGCCTCAGGCGTTTGAAGAACGGCCTGGTCTTCTCCGCCTCTTCATAAAACGGCGGCATGGTCATCAGCCCGGAGAGCTTCAGGTGTGGAAATCCCAGCAGTCCCTTCAAAACCGGGACCAGGTCCGGCCAGCGTGCTACCTCCCAGGCGGGGAAGCCGAATTTACTTTCCTCGCCGCTGACATTGAATTCGAGCAGGATCGGGAGTGTTTTCCCGATCCGGGCGCAGCACTGCTCCAGTTTTCCAGCCAGCTTGAGACTGTCCAGGGACTGCATCATCTGGAAATGTTCGGCAACCAGACCGGCCTTGCGCGATTGCACGTGGCCGATCATGTGCCATTCTACACCAGAATGCCCGAGCGCGTCGATCTTTGTTACCGCCTCTTCGGCATAGTTCTCGCCGAGGAGGACGGCACCCGCCTGGATCGCGTCACGGACGACTTCCAGGGGTTGGCCCTTGGTCACAACGACGATACGGACGGAATCCGCCGGTCGTCCGGCCCGGGAGAGCGCCTCGTGGATGCGCTCCCCGGCATGCCGATAATTTTCCCTGATGCGGACCACCCTGTCGTCGGTCATGCACACCTTTCCCGAATTATGCCGCCCCGGGCGAGATCAACGCCCCGAACCTGCCCGTTCTGCCATGCTCGGCGCGATGCGAGAACCAGTCCTGAACATGACAGGCCGTGCAGATGCCGGCCACTTCCACCTGCGTCACACCGGACTGGAGCAGCAGCAGCCGGTTGGCCTCCCAGAGATCGAAAGACGTGGCGCCCTCCCGGGAGCGCAGCAGGCGGCCACTGTCCTGCGGGAACGCCTCCTCCACCCGGTGGATGACATCCGGGCCGATGGCGTAATGATCCGGACCGATCGATGGGCCGATGACCGCACGCACTTCACCGGGGTCGGTCCGGTATGCGCCGGACATCGCCGCGAGCGCGTACTGAACGGTCTTCAAGACCGTACCCATCCAGCCGGCATGGGCGATCCCAACCGCCCCGTGGCGCGGATCGGACAGCAGGATCGGGACGCAGTCGGCGAAACGCATCGCCAGGACCAGGTCCGGACGGTCGGTGACGATCGCGTCCGCCCGCTGGTGCGGGGCCTCCAGGGGACGGGGTGCATCCGCCACCACGACATCCGTGCCATGCACCTGCCAGACGTCGAAGACCGACCCCGGCAGCAGACCCAGGCCGGCGAGCATGCGAGTCCGGTTTTCCCGAACCCGGTCCGGTTCGTCCCCGACGGTCCCGCCGACGTTCAGGCTGGACCAGGGGGCCGGACTAACGCCGCCGCGCCGGGTGAAGACGGCATGCGGCAGACCGGAGAGGCTGTCGAACTGGACAAAGCGCAGTCCATTGCGTTCCTGGAACGGCATCCCATCCGGCCTATTTCTGGACTGCGAACTTCTTGGCCAGCAGCCTGCGGGTGTCGGCCATGCTCTCCTCGATCAGAGGGAACATGAACCAGGCCGTCGCCGTGCCGAACAGCATGCCGGTCAGCGAACGCAACAACGGCGTGCTTTCCCGGTACGGAAAGATCGCCTGGATCCAGTCAAAGGGCAGCTGGCTGAGCAGTTGCGAAAACCCGTCCAGGCCGATCGGTGCCAGACCGATCAGCAGCCACAATGTCCAGTGGATCTTGGGGATGCGCTTTCCGGTGAACGTATAGATCAGACCGAAGAGGGCCATTGCGCCCCAGATGGCCACGTCGCGCTCGCACAGGGCGATCTTGTACCCGGTGACTGCGTTGCCCTCAAAATTCCTGGCCTGCAAACGGCTGGGATCGTTGAGGTCCGTGATGCCGGTCACCGTCTCGAAGGAAAGGACACCGTCCATCCCGGCCGCGGCATGGGGATAATAAGCCTGTTCGCCGAACAGGAAAAAGGAGCGGAACGCCCACTGGTGGCAGAGGGGGCTGTACATCTTGTAGATCACCTCCGCCGGTCCGTTCCACTCGAGCTTCTTGAACACGGGCGCCAGGAACGGCAGGCCGATATACAGGATCAGGAAAGCGTTGAAGAGGATCAGGAAATGTTTGGCGATCCAGTAGGAGAAACGGTCGGATGCGGTCACGCTTTCCACACGGGCCGTATTGGCCTGAAAAGCCTTGTCGTTGATGCGCTCCAGCTGAGAGCGCCGGTCGACCGCCGCACCCAACGTCATCTGCAACTGCTGACGGGAGATGGGCGCTTTCAAGCGGTAGGGACCGACCTCCACGACCGGGATCTCCAGGGCGAAGGTCTGCACCAGCGCCGGATCGGATTCGATATCGATCACAGCCAGCTTGTGCGGGATCGTTCCCTGCAACGCCTGCAGGTCTTCCTCCACCTGGGAACACAGATGACAGCCGGGGCGCGTATAAAGCGTGACTGTGACCATGGCTACAGGCCGAAATCGATGACCGGCAGGTAATTGGCCAGCAGATTGAAGGAGCCAAGGAATAACATGACCCCGACGATGACCAGGATCACCCCCATGACGATCTCGGTGACGCGCATCACCCGGGCATACTTGCGCAGCAACACCGTCACCCAGCCGATGCCCAGAGCGGCCACCAGGAAGGGGATCGCCAGGCCGGCCGAATAAGCCACGCCAAGCAGGATCCCGGTGGCGATCGAACCGCCGTTGATCGCGAAGGTCATGATCGAGCCCAGGATCGGTCCGACACAGGGCGACCAGCCGGCGGAGAAGAAGATCCCCATCAGGAAGGAGGAGAGAAAGGTCAGGCTGGAAGTGTTTTCCTTGTGCACCCGCAGGTCATATTCCAGGAACGGGATGCGGAAGACGCCGATCATGTGCAGCCCGAAGATAACGACGACCAGGCCGCCGATCTTCGCCAGCCAGCTGCGGACATCGAACAACAGGCTGCCGATCGCGGCGGCAATGATATTGAAGAGGATAAAGACAAAGCTGAATCCCAGCACGAAGGCCAGACCGTGCAGGAAGGTCGTCCAGCGCTTTCGCTCATCGCCGGGGGTACCCGCCGCCCGCCCGCTCAGGTAGCTGATGTACGCCGGGACAAGCGAGAGCACACACGGCGAGAGGAACGAAGCCAGGCCGGCCAGGAAGGCGATCCCCACCGTAACATTGAAAGCATCCATACTCTATTCACCTCTAATACTGTTGTTGTTCCACGAAGATGTGGGTCGAGGTCGGATCCAGCCAGTCTGTGGATACTTCCCCGGTCTCGAGCCCGACCGAGGGCAGCGTCCAGCGGAAGATCCACTTGGCATCCTCCGGGCGGCAGTTGACGCAGCCATGCGAGCGGACCGCGCCGAAATCGTTGTGCGACGTGGCGGCATGGATGGCAACGCCATCGCCCACGAACAGGGTCGTCCAGCCGATTCCGGGAAGGTCATAACTGGCCGCAACCGTGTTCGCCCCCATACGCACGGAGATCAATTTTCGCCAGATCTTGTGATCGCCGAGCGGGGTTGCACCCTCCTGGATGCCGGTGGACACCCGGCAGTAGTACACCTCACGCTCGTCCTCGAAACAGGAAAGCTGCTGGTAGGTCTTGTCGACGACGATCTTCTTCGTCGCCGGGTCCACCTCCGGGTGGATCGGGGCGATGTCATCCGGGGTCAATGGCCGGAAAGCCGCCGCATCCGCCCAGAACAGGTCGCCGGGATTCCCGTAGCGCTCGTTGAGCCGGTACTGGACCGTCGCCGAATCGAGCGAGCGGACCTGGTCCACCCACATGACCTGGTGATAATACAGGCGCGGCTGCAACCCGAATGCGGCATGATCCCGCATCCACCCGGAGACAGGCTGGGCATTCTCCATCAGCAGGTCGACGTAGGGAACGGTGACCTCCGCCCAGAAACCGTTGACACCCTCCGGCATGGAGGTCAAGGGTACATTGGGGGAGTTCCGGCAGGGTTGCAGCTGTGCGGACCGAATGAAACCTTCCGGGGTTTCCACCCAGCGCTGGTTCGGATTGTTGTAATCCAACCTCTCCGCCGTAAGCTCCCGGATCCACGGAAAAACCTCGTCGCGGTAGGCATTGCGGACGATGCCGCTATTCAAGTCCGGGCGTACATGCACAGCGATGGTGCCGCCGTACTGCAGGCTGGTGTCCGCGGTACAGTTCCGGCCGAGGGCATCCGCCTGCGGAAATTTCGCCAGTCGGCTGACCTGCAGCCGGTCGGGAAACAGGGGATCGCGCAGCGGTCGGAACGCCAGGGAACCGAGCCCGATCCCGGCCAATTTTAGGAAATCACGTCGCGAGAGGGAGCGTTGGGCTTGGGACATGCGTCAAGGATACCCGTAAAAAGAAGCGCCGTCAATCGACAACTTAACGTTTGCTTAATACCAGAGCGTGACACCGTTTGGGTGTCACGCTCTGGTAGTCAGTATGAAATTCCTACTCGGAGACCGTTCCGTAGATCTTCGTGGAGGCGGAAAATCCGGAAGCGTCCACGAAGGGATCGAGATACAGATACACTTCGTATGAAGCCGTCGAACCAGGCTGAAGCGGCTCTTCGATCAGCACATAGTTGTAGTCCGAGGTGACCAGATTGCCCTGGGGATCCAGGACCTCCACCACCGCGATCGCATCCCGCAGCACCCGGTCGGTGCTGTTGGTGAAGCTGCCGCTGACCAGCCAGGTGGACACATCCCGGGTGACCTGCTCCTGTTCGGGGACCAGTTCCAGGGTCTGGGAATTGGGCGGGCTGGTATATAAAAGATCAACCAGGATCTGATGGTTGCGCACCAGGGAAGCCTGATCGACGTCGAAGTTCACATTGGAAAATGAGGAGATGTTGAATGGCTGGCTCGCTCCCGGTGCGATCGGCACCGGAAGCGTGTTCACGCTGGCGTCCACCACGCTGCCGGATTCGCTGCTCAATCCGGAGACGAGCATCACGGTCAATGGCTGGTCCGCCAGGTTCGTCGCCCAGCCGACCAGATGGTAGGAGCCGTACTGGTCGAAATAGCTGTTCGTCACCGCGGATTGGATCGGATAATCGGTCAGACTGTTGTCGACGGTCGCATCCCAGTAGACCCGCCACAGACTGACCTCCGGACCCGGATTGGCAAACGCGATCAGGAACGGCGTCCGGTCCCGGCCATTGACGTCCCCTGCCGGAGCCAGGGTGGACGAAAACGTCCCGCTCCAGCCGGCGGAAAGCACCTTCCCGGATGCATCGAGGACTGCTCCCGCCAGGCCATCGACCCGGACCCATTGATTGCTTTGATTCAACAGGTCGCCGCTCAGGTAGAACCAGCCGGAACCGTTGTCGATGATCTGAACGTTCACTGTATCCATTTCGGGCCGGTTCAGAACGCCAAGCTGGAATCCGCTGACAACCACGCTGTAGGAGGCCGGGGCTGCAGGCAAAGCATCGAAGGTGAAGGCAAACGGGCACGATTGCCCGGGCGCCAGGGTGTCCAGCAGTAGATTCTTGATCACCGAGGGGAGCAGGTTTCCATTCAAATCCGTCAGGAGAGATACTCCGGCCTGGTCCTTCAATTCCACAGTCAACTCCACCTGGGTGGCCGGTCCGGTGCCATGGTTGATCACTTCCCCGACGAGTGTATAGGCTCCGTAAGTATCGATGAAGCTGTCTGTGCTGATGATTTCGAGTTCAACCGTTCCCTGTGGCAGGACAGCCTCGGGAAGCGCTTCCTCGGTCACACCAGTCCGCAGGCAGGCAGAGAGGGCAAGCACGACCAAGAGTGCAGCGATCTTGAAAAGGTTTTTGGGGCTCATCATGACTCCTTCCAGAATGATCGGCACAACCATTATACATAAACCTTGTCCGATTTATATCCGCCGTATGAACAAGCCACGGTCAGGTCGCGAAGAACGAACCGAACGCCTGCATGCATTCCTTGCTGACCTTATGCCCGCCGTCCGATTCACAGATGCGGACGGAAGCCCCTTGTTGCTCAACGAAGCTGGCCAACCTGCGCCCCATCGCAACCGGCACGATCTCGTCCTGGCGGCCATGCGTGACCAGCACTTCCCTGCCGGCCAGCCTGGCTTCGGGGACCGCAGTCGCCGCTCCGACCGGCAGGAAACCGGACAGGGCAGCCACGCGCCGGAACCGTTCCGGTGTCTTGAGCAGCAGGGCGATCGCCATGGCGGCACCCTGGCTGAAACCGGCCAGGTTTACCTCGGAAGGGCGGTTCCCGGTATCGGCGAACAACTGGTCCAGAAAAGTCAGCAGACTCGTGCCGGCGGCCCACAACGAACCGATCTCAGGATAGGTCCACTCGCCCGGTCCGCGCTCCCGCCAGGAATAGCCGCCATCCGGAGACGGGTACGGCGCCCGCGGCGCGATCACGCTCCAGGCCGCCGGCACCTGTCCGACGAAAACCCACATGGAGTTCTCGTCCCCGGTCCAGCCATGCAACAGGACCAGCAGCGGTCCGCCCGGAGCCGCGCCGGGCCGGAAGCGAACCGTCCAACCCATCCGGGTCTCAACCAGGGAGTCAGTCCCGGTTTGCATGTTTGACCACCCGATCGAGGAGGAACAGGATCCCGACCACGAGCAGAGCGGGAACGAACAACGCCAGCTGGCAGATCACGCCCATCAAGGCAGCCTGACGGCCGTACAGCCACAGGATCAGGCCATCCCCAACCACGAAAGCCAGGAGGAGCAAGCCGGCGAGCAGGCGCACCCGGGTCTGGCGGGCATAGGCCCGCAGATCACGCTTCACGCTGGCCGGCCTTCCTTCGCTTTCTGGGGAACATCCGCCGCCGCATGTTGTTCTTCCAGGAAACGGTCCTCTGGATCTGTGGCAGGACACGATCGACCGCCTTTTCGCCCAGCCGGACGATCTTGTGCACGTCCACCCGGTCGAGCAGGCCGATATCGCCCACATCCGGCCGGATGACCACATCCGGTTCGTCCACTTGCAGGCGCAGCTCGGTGATCATGCGCTGGCCGACATCGACCGAATCCATGAAGATATTGAACGCCTGGGCAAAACGCAACTGGGTGAAACGCTCGATGATCGGCGCCGGGACCTTGATCGGCAGCGGAATGTGAGAGAGATGCCGCGGCTGCTCCATGCTGGGGCTGAGCACGACTGCCAGGACGGGCAGTCCGGGTGCCAGCGAGCGTGCCACCGAGACGGGCACCGGGTTCAGGACACCGCCGTCGACAAGCCGGTACCCCCCGGATTCCTTGGGCGGGAACACGCCCGGGATGGCGATCGTGGCCAGCACCGCGTCCACGACCCGGCCTTCCTGGATGACGATCTCCTTGGCCCCTTCCAGGTCGACCGCCACCATCGCACAGGGGATCTTCAGATCCGCAAAGGTGCGCTCGCCGAGGAACTCCTCCAGGATCTTGCGCGCCCCGGAAAGACCCAGCAGGCCCGGACCTTCCGCACTCAGGCGAGCGAAAAGTTTGGTCTGATCCACGCTTGCAAAGATCGCTTCCATTTCATCGGGTGTGTAGCCGGCCGCGAAAGCGGCAGCCGCGATCCCGCCCGCACTCGTCCCGGCGACTGCCCGGATCTTGAATCCCTCCGCCAGCAGGCGCCTGAGAACTCCGATGTGCGCATTCCCGCGTGCGCCCCCACCACCCAAAGCAATCGCAACGTCCATACAAACTCCTGATTCAGCGTATACTAGCATTATACTCTCGGCTTCCGGATGAAAAGCATGGCGCCTTTGGAGTCCCCAGAAAGTTCCTCCCCGATCATCACGCGTGCGGTGGCTGCCGGGCTTGCCGGCCGGCGAATTCGCAACTACGAGTTCCCGGCCTGGCAGAAGGCCCTCCTGCTGGTCCTGGGAGGCTTGCCTCAGGGCGCCGCCCGTTTCGCGATCAGCCGTTTTCAGCAATCCTCCGGTCTCCCGCCGCAAATCCTGGACAGATTCTCCATCGAAACGCTGGTGCGCGAACGCCTGAATGATTATGCGCATTTGACCAAAAAAGCCCCGGCGGTCACGCTGGGCGCCGGACTTGGCGGACCGAGCACCTATCTGTCCCTGGCGCTGCAGGCCCCCTTTCTGCCCCAGGCCTTCGTCGTCACCCTGAAGGGCGGCGCCAGGACAGGCAATGTGCACGAGTATCTGGCCCGCAGCCGGGAACGCGCCCTGCAGATCGCTGCCCGGGACGAACGGTTGATGACGATCCAGCACTTCGACCCGGTTCACGACGGCTGGCTGACCCGCTGGGTCAACCACCTGCGTTTCAAGCTGCTGTCGCTGCCGGACGCCTACAAGGAATTCATCCGCAACCATCTGGAGCCCGGTGGAACGCTTGTCTTTCTGGATGGACGGGCGTCCTGGCTGCGCTACCGCCTCGGGCCGCGCAGCGTCTTCCAGGTCGGCGGCTGGGGCGGGATCCCGGCAGAGGAATTCCTCTCCGGCAGCGAACGGCTGCGGACCTATGCCCGCAGCTGTGGCCTGTCCGAAACCGACTGGGCGTTGCCGGATCTCCCGCTCGAAACGGGACCCGAATCCGAATGGGGCTCGGAGTCCGATCTGATCGCCAGTGCGGAGAGCTTCTGCCGCTCCGAAGGGTTTATCTTCACCCGGATCAGCCTTCCGCATCCGCAAGATTTTTCGCGCCTGGCTTTCGCGACGGCAGACTGCCTGTTGAAAAAGGATGGGCGGCCGCCCGCGGGTACCTCGATCGAGATGTTCTCCCAGTTCGATGCCGGGACCTGCCTGCAGACCGGTCTTCTGCCGCTCTGGCTGATCTTCAATACCAGCGACAGCCTGGAATTCCTGAAACGCATGCTGCCGGAGTTCCCCCCTGAAAAACCGGTCTTCTTCTCACCGCTCGCCACCTTCTCGCTGACGCCGGACATGGTTCCCTGGAAGGATTGGCAGGAAGCCCTGGCCGCGTTCCCCTGGATCAATACCGGCGCCCGGAAAAGCCACTACCCGGCCGATGCCCGGGCCTTGGTCCGCTGGGACGAGCCGCTGGAAAAATGGCTCCAATCGGCCCAAAAACCGGTACAATCAAGATTAACTGCCGAAGATCTGGTCCAGTTGGCCGATTCGCTCGATCGGGCAGAACGAGGACAGGCATGAGTCTCAAGGGAGAGTACCTTAATCAGGGGATCCAGGCACTCGAGAATGGCAATCCAGCCGCGGCAGCAGCGGCATTCACCCAGCTGGTCAAGCAGCTGCCGGAGGACGATGAGGGCTGGCTCTGGCTCGGCAAGGCGGTCACAGCCCCCGACCGGAAGGAATTCTGCTTCAAACGCGCCATCCAGCTCAATCCCGCCAACGCGGAAGCCGGTCACCTGCTGGCGGAACTCGGCCACTCGACCACGGCGGTCAAGCCGCAAACCAGGATCGAAGCCCGGCAGCCCGCACCGCCAGACGAAAAACCCATCGCCGCGTTCTTCGCTCCACAATCCCCGGCCCCTTCCGCACCGCCCTTCCTGGCCGAAGACCTCTCCCAGGAACCGGTCATGGCGGCCGAACCTGCGGTTCCCGCTCCCCCGACCCCGACCGGGACCGATCCGGTCCCGGAACATCAGGAACAACCCCCCAGGAAGAAATCCCCCAGACGCCTGTTGATCGTCCTGGCGATCGTCGCGGCGTTGATCGTGTGTGGGTTGGCTGCCTTCTTTCTCCTGACTTCCGGGATTCTGGACGGTCTGACCGCCTTGCTTCCGGTGCAGCCCTTGCCGACCCAGGCACAACTCATCCCCGCGACGCAAGCCGCGGGACCGGCCCCGACCAGTACACCTTCGCCGTCCACCGCAACACCGACTGAGGATGCCCCGATTCTGGCGACCATGCTTCCCACGGTCGTGTACACGGCCTCCTTCCGGGAAACACCCTGTGCGTTCGAAAAACCGGAGGGGATCGTGGTCAACTGCGGCTTCCTGACCGTCCCGGAGGACCGTACCGATCCTGCCTCCGGAAACATCCAGCTTGCCGTCGCGATCTTCCGCAGTACGGCAGCCAGCCCGGCGCCAGACCCGGTCGTCTTCCTGCAGGGCGGCCCCGGTGGCGAGGCGGTCCTGCTGAGCGCGGCGGCGTTCCCATTCCTGGTGGAACCGTTCCTGGCGGAGAGGGATTTCATCGCCATCGACCAGCGCGGGACGGGCCTGTCCGAACCCGCCCTCGGCTGCGACGAACTGGTCTCTGTCTACAAGCAGGATATCGAAGGCCAGATCCCGGAATCCAGCCGGGGTTTCATCTACGACAATGCCTTCCGTTCCTGCCACGGAATGATGGCGATCAGCGGGATCGACCTGGGTGCCTATACCACGCTGGAAAGCGCCGCTGACATCCGCGACCTGGCCGTCAGCCTGGGACTTGCCCAGGTCAACCTGTACGGCGCTTCCTACGGGACCCGGCTTGCCCAGGTGGTGATGCGCAACGATCCCGCCCTGGTCCGCAGTGCGATCCTGGATTCGGTCGTCCCGGTGGACGTGGCCCTCTACAATACGGACCAGATCCGCTTCGGCTATGCCCTGGATCACCTGTTCGCCAGCTGCGCGAGCGACCAGGCCTGCAACCGGGCCTACTCGGAGCTCGAGACCGTTTTTTGGGACGCGGTCGCCCAACTCAACGCACAGCCCGTCTCGGTGACGGCGCCATTATTGACCGGCGGGGAGGTCACGGAGGAGGTCAGCGGATCCGACCTGATCGGCATCGTGCTGGGCATGTTGAAGAATTCGGACCTGATCGCCTCCGTTCCGCAGGCGATCTACCGCATTCGCGGCGGGGATTATTCGACCTTCGTCGCGGCGCAATCCTCCCTGCCGTTCGCTTTCGAAGGGATCGACATCGGTCTTTACATATCCATGATGTGCCGCGAACACATCATGGCGACGACCGAGTCCGAGTTGCAGGCTGCCCTGGAAACACAGATGGACCTGGGTCTGTACTCCCGCCTGCCGTTCCTGGGTGATGCCGGCGATCTGTTCGAGATCTGCCACGTTTGGGGAACGGAAGCCCCCCGGCAGGGAGAGAACAATCCGCTGGTCTCGGACATCCCCACGCTGGTCATCGAAGGCGCTTTCGATCCGACCACACCGCCCCTCTTCGGACAGCGCATCCTGACCGGCCTGACCCAGGCCACGTATGTCGAGTTCCCCAACCAGGGTCATGTGCCCACCGCAGCGGACGTCAGCGGCTGCGCCATGCAGATCGTCCAGGATTTCATTTCCGCCCCGCAGCAATCCCCGGACAGCTCCTGCGCCAGAGGGCTGGACCAGATCGCCTACATCCTGCCCTACACCGGAACGCCGCCGGAGACCCTGGTCGAATTTGCCGGCGACGGTTTCAACGCCCAACGACCTGAAAGTTGGGAGGAACAGGGCGACGGCGTCTTCCTGCGCGCCAGTTCCCCCATGGACATCACGCAGGTCATGATCATCCGCACGTTCCTCTCGAGCAGCGAATTACTGGATTCGTTGTCTTCCACGCTTTACGGCTACCAGGGCTTTGACAGTGCACCGCTGCAAACCGGCACCCGCCAACAGAACGGCCTGACCTGGTCCCTGTACCAGACCAGTTCCTACGGCCGCCCGGTGGAGCTGGCCATGGCGGACACCAACGGCACCGCGATCGTCGTCCTGCTCTTCTGCCATGAAGATGAACGGGAAGCCCTGATCCAGACCGTTTACCTGCCAATGATCGATTCGGTCCTGCCGCTGCCCTGACCCCCTTCACCTGTCCGTAAGCAGCTTTTGAAGCGCAGCCAGAAGCCTGGAGAAATCCGTACGCCTGTTGTAGCCCTGGGCGGACATGCGCAGCAGCTTGCATCCATTCCAGTCGATCACCGGGATCTCGATGCGGTATTCGTCGTACAGGCGCTGCTTCAGGGTCGGCGCATCTGTCAGCGCCGGCAGCGGCGCTCCGGCCATCTGGCAGTACCAGGCAGGATCGTCCGGGTGGAACGGCGCCAGGCCGGTCAGGGCTTCGATCTGCGCCTGGGCCTGGCGGAGCAGTTCATGGCAGGCGGATCGAATCCGATCCCAGTCGTTGGCGCGCTGGAACCGGATCGCCTCCGGAACGGCCAGAAAGGCGCTCATGTCCCGGGTCCCCCACCACTCCTGTTGATCGACAAAGGACGAGGGGCCGGGGTTCTCGGGCTCATACCCCCACGACACGACCAGCGGCTTGAGCAGAGGCTGCATGCCCGCCCGGGCGTACAGGAAACCGGCTCCCTTGGGTGCCGAGAGCCACTTGTGCAGATTGCCGCCATAGAAATCCGCACCCAGGGCATCCAGGTTCAGGTCGAGCTGTCCGGGGACATGCGCACCGTCGATGACGGTCAGGATGCCCTCCTGCCGGGCACGACGGACCACCGCCTCGACCGGGAAGATCAACGCCGTCGGGCTGGTGATGTGGCTGAGGAAGATCACGCGTGTCCGGGGCGTGACCCCTTTCCAGAGTTCGGCGAGGAACGATTCGGCCGTTGTCACGGGGACCGGGATGGGCTTTCTGATGTAGGCGAACCCCTTTGCCCGGGACAGGAACCGCCAGGTGCGGTCCATGGCCCCATATTCATGATCGCTGGCGAGCACCTCGTCACCCGGACCGAGCTCCAGGGAGCGCGCCACGATGTTCAGCGACATGGTCACATTGCTGGTGAAAACCAGGTCATCCCGCTGCGCCCCCAGATACTCCGCCAGGCAGCTGCGGGCGTCCCGCAGCAGGCCGGTGATGCGTCGCCCCAGGAATTCCACCGGCTGACGTTCCAGTTCACGTTGCCAGCGCTGGTAGGCCCGGAAGACCGGCCGCGGGGTGGCCCCGAAAGAACCGTGGTTGAGAAAGGTGACCCGGGGATCGAGCAGGTAGTGTTTTTCCAGTCCGAACATGGAGCGCCTCCGCCGGCCCCATTATACCCAGCAGAGCCTGACCGGATCGCAACCCGCGGGAATGTGGTAATATCGGGAGCACGATGCCAGAGAATGTGAAAGTTGTCGCCAAGAACCGCAAAGCCGGTTTTGAATATTTCCTCTTCGACCGATTTGAGGCCGGGCTGGCCCTGCAAGGAAGTGAGATCAAATCCATCCGCGCCGGGCAGGCCAGCATCGGCGAAGCCTACGTCCAGGTGGACAGCAACAACGCCTGGCTGATCGAAGCCCACATCGCCCCCTACGAGCAGGCCAACCGCTTCAACCACGATCCCAAACGCAACCGCCGTCTGCTCCTGCACAAGAAGGAGATCCGCGAACTGTGGAACGCGGTCCGGCAGAAGGGGGTCACCATCGTGCCGACCATGCTCTACCTGAAGGATGGGCGTGCCAAGCTGGAGATCGCCGTTGCCAAGGGCAAGAAGATGCACGACAAACGCGAGGCCATCGCCCGCCGGGATGCGGAGCGCGAACAGGACCGTCAGGGCGGACGGTAATCCGGCTTGTCTTTGTTCTTACGGGGGGAATGCTACTGCTGGTAGGAAGTAATGAACACTTCCGCCATTTCGGGATCGAAATAGATGCCCTTGTTTCGACGAACCTCTTCCAGGGCGTCCCCGATCGCCATGCTGGCATGGTAGGGCCGGTTGCTGGTCATGGCATCGAAGGCGTCCACGATCGCCAGCAGCCTGCCTTCGCGCGGGATCTGCGTCCCGGCCAGGCCTTCGGGATACCCGCCGCCATTCCACCATTCATGATGGCAGAGGACATACGGAATCGCCGCCCGCAGGTGGTCAACGCCTTCGAGCAGCTTTGCCCCTGCGCGGGGATGCTGGCGCATCAGCTTCCATTCCTCTTCGTCGAGCGGACCGGTCTTGCGCAGCACAACGCGCGGCACGATGATCTTGCCGACATCGTGCAAGATAGCGCCGAATTCCAGGATGGCGATGTCCTCGGTATTCCAGGCCAGGGCCTTGGCCAGTTCCAGGGCCAGCCTGCGCACCCGTTCCAGGTGACCGGCGGTGTAGGGGTCCCGCGCCTCGATCGTGTTCGCCAGCATGATCACAGTCTGCAGGTGGGCGGTGCGGGTATCGAACAATTCGACCAACCGCCGGCGGTTGATGCGCGAGCTGACGGCCTTGAGCAGTTCCGGTGCGTCGAACGGTTTGAACAGGTAATCGTCCGCGCCGAGCATGCGCGCCCGGGTGACGTCGGTACGTTCGGTGCGGGCGCTCAGGAACAGGAACGGGACGATGACCCCCTCGGGTTTGGCCCGCACCGCTTCGAGCAGTTCGTAGCCGTCCATCTCCGGCATCATGATGTCCGAGACGACCAGCTCCGGCTGAAAGGTGTCGAACAGGTCCAGGGCGAATTTCCCGTTGGGGGCAGGAATGACCTCATATCCCTCGGATTCGAGGATATTCTGCATCACTTCCAGGAGAAGCGCATCGTCTTCCACCAGCAGGATCTTGGTCACATTGCTCCTTGGATTGTCAGCGTTCGGAACCCTGTCGATAATTATATGTCATAATCCGGAATTCAGCCTTACAGTCCCGATAATTGCCTGACCGAGGGAGAGTCCGCCGTCGTTCGCCGGGACCTGACGGTGAAGATGGACGGTCAGGTCCTGTTCCTGCAGCAGCCGCAGGGTCCGTTCCAGCAGGCTCAGGTTCTGCCAGACGCCGCCGCTCAAGGCGACGACGCGCAGGCCGGTCTCCCGGCTCAGCCAGGCGCACACCCTGCCGCTCAGGCCGGCGATCCCGTTATGGAAGCGGGCAGACAGGATGCCCTGTGACGTCCCGGCATGCACGTCCGCGAGCAGCGCCCGGATGGCGTCGGTCAGATCGACCTTCCCGTTCTCGAAGCGGAACGGGTAGGCGCCCGCCTCGGCCGGATCGAGCACGGCTTCCAGCTCGATCGCTGCCTGGGCTTCATAGTTCACCTTCTGGCGGATGCCCGCCAGGGAGGAGACCGCGTCGAACAGCCGGCCCATGCTCGAGGTCTTCACCGTGTTGAGATTCTTTTCGAGCTGGACCCGCAGGGCCTGGCGCTCCTCGACGCACAGTTCCTGAACCGCAGGGATCCATTCCTCCCACTCCATGCCGAGCGACCAGAGCAGGGCCAGGGCGATGCGCGCCGGCCTGCGGATGGCCTGGTCGCCGCCGGGCAGCGGGAAATAGGGCAGGTGCACCGGCCGGGTAAAAGACCGGTAGTCCGCGACCAGGAATTCGCCGCCCCAGATGGCCCCGTCCTCCCCGTAGCCGGTGCCATCGAACGACAGCCCGATCACCGGGCGGGAGCCGTCCAGGCCGTTATCGGCCATGCAGGCGGCAATGTGGGCGTGATGATGCTGCACGGCGATCACCGGCAGGTTCTCACGCTCCCCACGCTCGAGGGCGTAGCGGGTGGACAGATACCCCGGATGCAGGTCGCGCGCGATCGCTTCGGGCCTGACCTTGAAGACATGCTCGAAATGGCGGATGCCGTCCTCGAAGGAACGCAGGGTTTCGTAATTCTCCATGTCCCCGATGTGGTGGCTGAGGAAGGCATACCGGTCGCGCGTCAGGCAGAACGTATTCTTCTGCTCGGGACCCACCGCCAGCGCCGGCGGCAGCTTGAGCGGCAGGCGGATGCCGTCCGGGGCATAGCCGCGCGAACGCCGGATCGGGTAGCCCTGTTCCTGCAGACTGCGCACGACCGAATCGTCGCAACGAACATGGATCTCCCGGTTGTGCAGCAGGAAGGCATCCGCCAGGGAAGCCAACCGCTCGAGGGCTTCCTGGTTGCCTGTGGCGATCGGCTCCTCGGACAGGTTCCCGCTGGTCATCACCAGCGGTGGCAGCTTGCCGGGATGGTCGCTGTCCAGGGGATGATCGAAGAGCAGAACATGCAGGGGGGTGTAGGGAAGCATGCAGCCCAGGTGGGCCTGCAGCGGGGCAACCTGTACGACAATGCCCGAGCCGGGCAGGCGCTCCAGGATCACGATCGGGCGCATCCGTGACTCCAGGAGCGCCTGCTCCGCAGAACTGAAGTGACAATGCTGCCGGACCGATTCCAGATCGGGGAACATGATCGCGAACGGCTTGTCGACGCGCAGCTTGCGGCGGCGCAGCTCGGCCACCGCCTGCGGGTTGGTCGCGTCGCAGGCCAGGTGAAAACCGCCCAATCCCTTGACCGCCAGGATGCGGCCCGCCCGCAGCAGACGGCGCGCCTCGAGCAGAGCCGGAGTGTCCCCGTTCACAACACGGCGGGCACTGCCGGTGCCTTGCTCTGCGGGGACCTCGAGCCAGACGCCCGGACCGCAGCGCGGGCAGGCCACCGGCTGGGCGTGAAAACGGCGGTCGAGCGGATCGTCATATTCCCGGCGGCAGTCCGGACACATCGGGAAAGGCGCCATGGTCGTGTTCGGCCGGTCGTAGGGGATGTCGGCGATGATGGTGAAGCGCGGACCGCAGTTCGTACAGTTGATGAACGGATAGACGTAGCGACGGTCGGAGGGCGTATACATCTCAGCCAGGCAGTCCGGGCACAGGCCGACGTCGGGGGAGATCGGCTGGAACGCCCCCGGGATGGCCTCCGATTCCAGGATCATGAAGCCGCTCATCCCTTGCGCAGCCGCATGGACGACTTCGAGGGAATCGATGCGCGCCAGGGGAGGCAGTTCCGCCCGGATGGCGGCGACGAACTCCGCCAGCGTGGCCGGAGGGCCTTCGACCTCGATCTCGACCCCGGCTGAAGTGTTCTTCACCCAGCCGGCCAGGGTATGGCGGTGCGCCAGGGAATAGATGAACGGGCGGAATCCGACCCCCTGCACGATGCCGAGGATGTGGATGCGGGCCTTCCGGCGCGCAGGCAGCGTTGCACTCATACGCGCACGACCGTCGGGGATTCGAGATGAACGAAAACCAACCCTGTAATCATGAGGAACGTCTCGAAGCGGAGGGGATCTTCACGCCCCGATTATACCGGGAGGTGCCGTCTTTCCCGGCAGTCCTCTCCTGCCCGCCGGCACCCAGTGGCCCGGATGCTCCCGGTGGGAAGCGGCAAGAATCTCTTCCTTCTGGTCCCGGGTCAGCGGACGATACCCCTCTCCGGTGAATTCGTGGATCTCGATCAGGTTGTTATCCCTTCGCTTCTACCCAAGGAGGACCTCCACCCGGTGCTCACTGCCGTCCAGGTCGAGTGGGATCAGATTGCCCGGCAATTCGCTGCCATTTACAGTCATTTTGCGGACGCCCTTGCAGGCGTGCTCCGGGTTGTGCACCTGGATGTGGAAGAGCCGGCCGCGGAAACGCCGCGTGACGCTGAAGCCTTCCCAGGCCGCCGGGATGCAGGGATCGACGCGCAGCCCGTCGTATTCGGCCCGCACGCCGAGAATGTACTGGGTCCCGGCCTGGTAGGACCAGGAGGCGGTCCCGGACAGCCAGGAATTCCTCCCCAGGCCGAACTGCGGGTGCTCGTCCCCGAGCACGTTCTGGGCGTAGACGTACGGCTCGCACTCGTAGACCTCGATGCTGTCGTTCTTCCCGGCCGGGTTGATCTGGGAATAATACTCGTACGCCCGGTCACCGCGCCCGAGCATGGTCTCCGCCATCACCGCCCAGGGATTGGGATGCAGAAAGATGCCGCCGTTCTCCTTGGCGCCGGGCGGATAGGTCGTCACGCCGCCGTATTTGGGGTCGTAGCCGTTAAAACCAGGGGCCGAGAGCTTGATCCCGAAGCGGGTGTTCAGGTGCTTGTAGACCGCATCCATGGCCTGCAGGCCGCGCTCCGGGGAGGCAAAACCCGAAAGCACCGGCCAGGACTGGCCGTTCAGGTAGATGCTGCCATAGCGGTTCTTATGGGAGCCGAGCGGATTGCCTTCGGCGTCAAAGTAGCGGGTGTACCATTCCCCGTCCCAGGCGACCGCTTCGACCCGCTGGCGCATCTCGTCATGCGCCTGGCGGTAGGCTTCCGCCATCTCCCGGTCGCCCAGATGGTCGGCAAGCGCGACCATCTCCTGCAGTGCCCGTCCGTACAGGTTGGCCGTGAACAGCGATTCGGCGCCGGTCGGCAGGTTGACCGTGTCGTTCCAGTCGGCGAAGCCGAGCAGCGGCAGGCCGTGCCGGCCGACGTCCCGCCGGGTGAAGGCCAGCCCCCGGTTCAGGTGGTCCAGCACGGACCCGGTCTCCAGCGGCCTGCCAGCCTTGTCCTTGTCGTGGAAGGGGATCTGCTCCTGCAGGAAATCCAGACAGCCGGTTTCCTTCAGGTACCCGCAGACGGAGAGGATCAGCCAGAGATGGTCGTCGCTGTAATAATGCGGGCGATCCTCCATCTCGTACGAATCGCCGATATTTCCTTCCATGGTCAGCGGATTGTACGAGTGCAGGGCATTGCCGGCGCAGGTCTGGAAGGAAAGCAGCGTGCGGATGAAGTCGCGCCCCTGCTCCGGGATGGCCGGCAGGACCGCCAGCACATCCTGGTTGCTGTCGCGCATGCCGATGCCGCGCGAGCCCAGGCCGAGCTGGTAATACGAGAGGTAGCGCGACCAGGTCTTGGTGATGTAACACTGGTGTGGATTGTGGATGTTCAGGATCGAGTTCATCGCCGGGTCGGGGGTCTCCACCTGCAGCGCGGCCAGGTAGTCGTCCCAGAAGCGGGAGAGCTGTTCCATGGCAGCCTGCACGGCGCCCGGCTCCCGGTGCCGGGCCACGCCTGCCCGGATCGTCTCGAGGTCCGGCTCCTGCCCGAGCTGGGTGATGCAGGTGCGCGTCCCGCCCGGCCTGATTTCACCCAGGGGCAGCAACAGCGCGGCGATGTTGTCGCCGCGCTGCGCTTCGTGGTCCCCCAGTTCGGGTTCCAGCAGGCTGGCCGGCCTGGCCCAGGTGCCGTACTCGTTCCGGCCGAGGAACTTCGCCCGGTCGGTCTCGAACGAGGAGGCGGGCAGGCTGGCGGTGAAATAGTTCAGCTTGCGCTCGCGGAACATGAACGGGTACTGGATCAGGAGGGTGCTTTCGCCGTCCCGGACGGCCTGCGACTGCATCGTCTGCGGGATCCAGTCGGCGTTGGTGAACTGCTGCAGCGCGTTCGGGTGGGTGTATTCGACGACCGGGACAGCGTCCACGGTCACGGTCTGTCCGCTCCGGTTCGTGACCCGGATCTCCCGCACTTCGCGCCGCTCGCCGTGCGGCACGAGGATGGTGACCTCCGTGCGCAGCCCGAAAGCTTCCGAGACGATGCGCGTGTATCCCAGGCCGACGTGGCATTCATACAGGTCGTACGGGTCGAGACCGGGGACGAAGAAGGGGGAGAAGATACGGTACCCGTCCGGCTGGTGGATGCGCAGATAGAGCGTTTCGCCCTTGAAATCCGAGGCGGGCATCTGCTGGATGTACTTGGTGATGCGGTTGAAGGTCGGGTCCTGGCAGGAGATCAGCGCCCCGCCGGTGTGATCGACGAAACCGCCAAAGGCCAGGTCGCCGATGTAGTTGATCCACTTGACCGGGGTGCGCGGATCGGTGATGACGTATTCCCGCCGGCTGTCGTCGAAGTATCCATATTTCATATGTGCCTCACTTGACTGTCAGAATATCGACCAGCTCCCGGTCGACCAGCCTGCCATCCCGGTCGACCAGGCCGAAGTCCATGGCCTTGTACGACCAGTAGCCGTAACCGATTTCCTGCTCGCGCAGCAGGGAGACCATGTCCCGCGTCCAGCGGATGCGGTTCGCCAGCGGCGCCTGATCGATGACACCGAACTCGCCGCAGTAGACCGGGACGCGCTGTGTGCGGGCGAACTCCACGGCGGGCTGGATCAACCCGGCCAGGTAGGCCCGATCGAAGCGCAAACCCGGGGTCAGTTCGGGATACGCGCCCGGATCGTGCTGCGTCAGGAACGCCGCGGCTGGGGCCGGTGCGATCCCGGGATACTCAACCAGTTCGCCGTATTCGAACAGCCACGGCACCCAGCCAGCCTTGTAGTGGGTCACCACCATCGGATTGTAGAAATGGAACGTGTAAAGGATGCGCTCGTCCTGCAGGACGTCCAGGTGCTGCAACTGATCGGCAGCGTTGTACTGATTCCCACCGAGGACGATCAGGCTCTCCGGCGCCTCCCGGCGGATCTCCGCGACCAGGCGGGGGTAAAGCGCGTTCCAGGCCGAGCCATCCTTGAGCACGATCTCGTTCAGCAGTTCCAGTGCCACCCATTCCTGCTGCCCGCCAAAACGGCGGGCGAGTTCCCGCCACAGGGCCAGCAGCCTGTCCTGCTGGGCCGCGTCGCGGAAGAGCGAGACCGTTCCCAGCGAGTCGAAGGCATACCCGGGCGCCTTGTGCAGATCCAGGATGACGCGCAGATCGTTCTCCCGGCACCAGGCGAGCGCCTGGTCCAGGCGCTCGAACCCTCCCGGCCGGTATTCGCCAGGATGCTGCTCGTCCTCCAGGACGGGGTAATCGACCGGCAGGCGGACGTGGTCGAAACCCCAGTCGGCGATGCGGCGGAGGTCCTCCGCCCGGATGAAGCTGTCGAAGTGGTGCTCGTCGAAGGCCGGATACTGCGACAGCCATCCACCCAGGTTGACGCCTTTCTTCAAGTCGGGTGGTTTCATGGGCAATCGATCCATCCGATCGGCTGGCTGCCGCCCTGCCCCAGCCCGTACCCGTACGAGAAGAGCGGGGCTTCGCAGCCGGTCGATCCGGCAGAATTATTGATGTTCAGCGGCAGCTGTTCGTTGCTACGCGGCCAGGAGTACGGCAGGGTCCCGGTGAACGGGTATTCCCCGAAAAGGACCTGCGCCACGGCATCGCCCTCCGAGCCTGGCAGCCAGGCCGCCACCCAGGCATCCGCGCTCAGGAACTGGTCCGTGATGACCTTCGGCCGACCGGAGAGGATCACCACCACCAGCCGGTCGACCAGCGGGCGGACATTCTGGATCAACTGGATGTCCGCGGCGGAAAGTCCGATGTCCGCGGCATCCCCGACGCCCTCGGCGTAGGGCGGCTCAGCGACCACCACGACGCCGACCGGAGCCGTGCCGGCGAAATCCGGAAAGAGGCCGGTGTTGCTGTACAGCACCTGGCTATCCGCAGCTGCGGACGCCAGGATCCCGTCCAGGAGCGTCGTGCCCTGCAGTTCGCTGCCACTGACGCCCTGCCATTCCAGGGTCCAGCCGCCGGACTGCAGGCCGGTGCTGCTGGCGCCTTCGCCGGCGACCAGGATCACCTGCGTGGCCGGGTCGATCGGCAGGGCATCGTTCTCGTTGCGCAGCAGGACGAGCGACTCGCGCACCGCCTGACGCGCCAGGTCGCGGTGTTCCTCCGAGCGGACGGTGCCGGCCAGCGCCGGATCCCCGTAGGGATTCTCGAACAGGCCGACCAGGAACTTCACCCGCAGGATGCGCCGCACGGCGTCGTCGATGCGTGCCTCGGGAATGTCGCCGTTCTCGACCGCCTGCTGCATGGTGGCAATGAACCCGCGGTAATCGTAGGGGACCATGTTCATGTCGATGCCGGCGTTGATCGCCGTGACGACGGCCGTATAGTAATCGGCATCGATCTGGTCGATGCCGCCCCAGTCCGAAACGATCATGCCTTTAAAACCCAGTTCGTCCTTGAGCACCTCGGTGAGCAGGTACTGCTGGGCGTGCATCTTGATCCCGCGCCAGCTGCTGAAGGAGGCCATCACGGACAGCACCCCCTGGTCGACCGCGGCCACATAGGGCGTCAGGTAGAGCCGGCGCAGAGTCTCCTCGTTCGCCTGGAGGTTGCCCTGATCGAGCATGTAATCGTCCATGCGAGAGGAAGCCCAGATCGTGCCACCGTCTCCCAGGAAATGCTTGGCCGTGGCCGCCGCCCAATATTCCTGCCCGGGCGTGACCGGATGCCCGTCCGGCAGACTCTGGAATCCGTCGATATAAGCGACGGAAAGCTCGGTCACCAGTGTGGTATCTTCGCCAAAGCCCTCGTAGGTCCGGCCCCAGCGCACATCCTGCGGGACGGCCACCACCGGAGCGAAGTTCCAGTGGATCCCGGCGGCAAGCATTTCCTCGGCCGTGGCCTGCCCGATTTGGCGGACCAGTTCGACATCCCGCGTGGCGCCCAGCCCGATGTTGTGCGGGAAGATGGTCGCGCCGTTGACGTGGTTGAAGCCGTGCACCGAATCGACCCCGAACAGGATCGGAATGGCCAGGCGGGTCTGCAGGGCCTGCTCCTGGTAGCGGTGCGCCAGGTCGGTCCAATCCTGCAGGGAATTGTCCTGGCTGATCCCGCCGCCCCCGCTCAACACGGAGCCGATGAAAAAGGTCTTCACATCCGCCGGGGGGATGCTGTTGTTCTCCGGCTGGGTCATCTGCCCGATCTTCTCCTCGAGGGTCATCCGGGAGAGCAGGTCCTCAACGCGCGCTTCGACAGGCTGGGTCGGGTCCAGGTAGCGCGGGATATCCGGGGTCGGACTGGCGTCCGAGGCGGTGCCGGGTGTCGAACGGGCACAGCCGGCCAGCAGGATCGCGGCCAGGAAGAGATTGACCAGGAGCTTCATCGGGTATTTCCTTTCTTGCGTTTGCCGGCCTCCACCAGGCGGCCGTCCGCCAGGTGGATCACCGTCTGGGCGTAGCTGTCGACGAGCGGGTCGTGGGAGACCATCAACAGGCTGATGCCTTCCTTCTCCACCAGTTCGCGGAAAAAGGTCAGGATCTCTCGGGTGGTCTTGCTGTCCAGTTCGCCGGTCGGTTCGTCCGCCAGGATCAGCCTGGCCCGGTTCGCCAGCGCCCGGGCTATGGCTACACGCTGCTGCTGTCCGCCGGAGAGTTCGTACGGCCGGTGGTCCCGCCACTGCGAGAGGCCGACCAGTTCCAGGCATTCCAGCGCCCGGGCATGCCGGGCAGCCGCAGGCTCGCCCTTGATGCGCAGCAGCAGTTCGATGTTCTCGTACGCCGAGAGGGTCGGCATCAGGCCGAACGACTGGAAGATCAGGCCGATGTTCTCACGCCGCCAGACGGTCAGCTCGCGCTCCTGCATACCGGCCAGGTCCCGGCCGAGGACCCGGACCGTGCCCGAGGTGGGCCGGTCCAGTCCGGCCAGGCAGTTCAACAGGGTCGTCTTGCCGCTGCCCGAGCGTCCCTTCAGGGCGACGAACTTTCCGCCGGGAATGACCAGGTCGACCCCGCGCAGCGCCGGGATGCCGTCCGACGCAGTCGAACCCTTGGCCGTGTCGGCTCTGCCGCGCAACGGATAGACCCGCCAGAGATCGCGAGTCTCGATGGCGGGAATGGCAGATGGCTTAGTTGTCATGGCTGCCTCCGCGGCGGGCGGGGAATCTCGACACCCAGCGGTCCAGAATGGGTTTCACCTTCGAAGCGATGCGCCGGATGCGAACGACCCAGATTGGTTCATGTTCCGAAGGCCCGGCTTCGCGCATGTGTTCCGCGGAACGCTGCGCAGCGTTCTTCTCATCCTCCCCTTCCCCCGCGGGCAGCGGGTGCAGGTGAATGCCGCCTTCGTCCACTTCCATGCGCACGTGACGGTGGAAATGGAAGCGCTCGAGGTATTCGCGCGGGATGGAGATCCGCCCGGCCGAATCGAGTACGAGCAGCTCCTCGAACACGTCCGCCTGCCGGCCCTTCCTCCCCGCGGCGGCCCTGCCGACCCGCAGGGTTTCGCTGGCCAGTTTGCCGTCGCGCACCGCCACGACCCGGTCCACATGCCGGGCGATCCCGGGATCGTGGCTGACGATGACCACGGTCAGGCCCAGTTTGCGGTTGAGCTCGCGGAACAGGGCGTAGATCGTTTTAGCGGTATTGGTGTCCAGTTCGCCGGTCGGCTCGTCCGCCAGCAGCAGCTCCGGCTGGTTGGCCAGGGCGATCGCGACCGCCACGCGCTGCTGCTCCCCGCCCGAAAGTTCCTCCAGGCGGTGGTCTTTACGGTCGGACAGGCCGACCAGGTCGAGCAGTTCGATCGCCCGCTGACGGTTGCGGGCGCCCGGACCGCCGGCAAGCAGCATCGGCAGTTCGATATTTTCCGCTGCGCTCAGGAACGGGATCAGGTTGCGTGCCCCGTACTGCCAGACGAACCCGACGGTCCGCGTGCGGTAATCGTCCAGTTCGCGGGTGTTCATCGTCCCCAGGTCCTTCCCCGCGACCAGCGCCCGTCCGCCCGTCGGCCGGTCCAGGCCGCCCAGGATGTTCAGCAGGGTGGACTTCCCGCTGCCGCTCACGCCGACCACGCCGACGATCTCGCCCCGCTTGACCGAGAAATCCAGCCCCTGCAGGGCCTGCACCTCGACCCAGGCCTTGGCCTGCCCCTCCCCGGGGTCGATGCGGTAGATCTTGACCAGGTTCTCGCACTGGATCAACGTCTGCGTTCTCATCAGCTCGTCTCCCCGAGTTTGACCGCCTGGAAGATCTTCATCCGCACCAGGATGGCCGAGAGCACGCCCAGGGCGGCCAGGAACAGGGCGACGAACAAGGCATAGATCTCAAGGATCGAACCCCAGGCGATGGCGATCCTGAACGGTGGGTACTGCGCGGCGGTCTCGACGCCCACCTGCAGGAACGGAACGAAGAGCCGGCTGGCAAAGATACCCAGCAGCGTCCCGGCACCGATCCCCAGCAGGATCAACGAGGCCAGTTCGGCGGCGAGCAGGCGGGTCATCTGCTCGACGGACAGGCCGATCGCCCGCAGCATGCCCATCTCGATGAACCTGCGGCGGAAGGAGAACAGGGCATAGAGCAGGAAACCGAGCACGGTCAGCAGGGCGGAGGCGATGAAGCCCACCGACAGCAGGCCGAACAGGCCCTGCCTTTCCGGCCGTTCCTGCTCGGTCAAGATCAGATCCGCGGCGGAGAGCCAGCCGCCGACGAAGGTGTTCAGGCCGTTCTTCACCAGCCGGCTCTGGTCCGCCTGCTGGTCGAGCAGGATGCTGTAACCGCGCACCCCGTAGACAACCCCTTCCGGATCCGTCCCGGGCCGGGTGCGCATCCAGACCTCGTGCGGATATTCCGCCCCGGCGGTGAGGAAGAGATAATCCAGGTTGGCAACGAAGAAGGATCCTTCGGAGGGGTACCAGGTCGGGAAAAGGTCGAAGCTGCCGACGATGCGCAATTCCAGTGGGACCGACTGACCGGGGATCCCGTTCTTGACACCCAGCATGAAGGTGTCGCCGATCTCCAGGCCCTCCTCCTGCAGCAGGCTGGACGGGACCAGGACGCCGTTGAAGTTGGCGCCCAGTTCGTTCATCAGGGCGAGCAGCGAACGGGAGGCGAAATCCCGCTGCCAGTAGGCGGTCTCCGGGAAGGTCAGCCGGTCGATGCCAATGAACTGGCCTTCGACCACCCCCCCGGGCACGGCCGCGGTGGCGCGGTAGCGCCCGACGCGTGTCGCCGCCTGGACGCCCTCCAACCCGAGATGCTCGTCCACCGGGCGGAAGGCGTACACCGCCGAGGCGGCATTTTCGTTGTAATTCGTCCCCAGCTCCTGGACGCTCAGGTCCGCGCCGACCTGGTAATACATCTGCTTTTCCAGGTGCAGGTCCAGCGTGCGCGCCAGCGAGGCAGTGAACGCCGAAAGGCTCAAGGTGAGCAGCAACAGGATCAGCGGTGCGGTATAGAAGGCCGGGGAGCGCGACAGGTAGCGGGAAGCCATCAACAGACCGACGGACCGGGTCGGCTTCAACAGTGCGGCAATGCCGGCCATCAGCGGCGGCACGACCCGGATGATGAACAGCGCCGCGGCGAAGATGCCGACCGCCGGTGCGATCAGCAGCAGTGGATTCTGGAGCGGATCGGGGGCGGCAGCCGCCTGCCCGGTCTGTCCCTGGCTCTTCAGCAGCCAGAATCCATAGGCCGCGGGCAGAAGCAGGAAGATGTCCAGCCAGAAGCGCTGCCACCAGGGCGGGCGCTGCATGCGGGCACGGTCTTTTTTATAGGTGATGATCGTCGTCCCGGCCGATGCCAGCGTGGGCAGCAGGAACAGGAAGACCAGGATCAGGCCGATGCCCAGCAGACCGAAAGCCAGGACCGAGCCGGTCAGCCCAACCCGCAGGCCGCCGTCCGTGCTGAAGTCCATGAAGCTGCGCGCCCGGCCGATGGCGAAGGCGATCCACATGCCCGGCAGGATGCCGCCTGCCAGGGCGGACAGGCCGAGCAGGACTCCCTGAAGCATGCTGATCCCGACCACCTTGACCGAGGAAGCGCCGCGGCTGCGCAGGATGGCCATTTCACCGCGCTGCTGGTTGACGAACAGGCCGGTGACCAGACCGATGAAGGCCAGGATCATGCCCAGGATCGGGACCGAAAAGGCGAACAAGAGATAGGTCAGCGAAGGAACGTTTTCCTGGTATCTCTCCAGCGCCTCCAGCGGCGAATCGATCAGGTCCGTGCCGGGCAGCAGGCTGGCAGCCTGTTCCTGGACCAGGCGGATGCGCCGTTCCAGGGTCGTCACGCCTTCGGCGTGCAGCCCGGAGCCGGCCGCGGTGATGTACCAGCTGGTGGAGCGCAGTTCGTCCGGCAGCTGCTCGCTGATCACGCCGGTGTAGCTGCCTTCGTCGAAAAGCAGCCAGTTATCCGGCAGGTCCTGCCAGTAATCCGCCTGCGGATCCAGCGGACGCCACAGGCCGGCGATCACGATCGGGATCTCCCGGTTGTTGCGCCGCAGCGTGTACGTATCCCCCACCTGCACGCCGAGTTCCTGCGCCAGGTTCACGCTGGCGATCGCCTGCACCGGCTCGATGCCGAACATCGGGCTGAGAAAAGCTGCCGGCGCATTCCCGGCGACGATCTCGACCGCCTGCTCGAGCGGGGTCAGCATGGCAATGCGGGTCGGGGCCAGGTAATACTGGCTGGCGGAGACCAGCGGGTTGGACGGCGGATACAGGAAGTACCCATCCGTACGGAAACAGCGCAGCGTGCCCAGGATCGGGACGCCGATCGTGCGCAGGGCCTCGCCGGTCAGATACTCGTCCGCGGCCAGGGCGTCCTCCCACTGCGGACTGTTGCGCCCCACGCTTTCGTAATGGAAAACGAAGGTCAGCGGAGCGTAGTCGGCCGGCCTGCCCTCCAGAGCGGCCTCGTTCCCGGCGAAGAGCTCCTGGCGGAACAGGCGGAAATAGGTGGCATCCGCGTACAGCGGGATGCTGAAGATGAAGCCGGAGGCGATCATCAGACCGGCCAGGGCCGCCAGGCTGAGGAAGCGCTGGGTCAGCAGCCGTTTCACCGCCACCCGGATCACCACCCAGGCCGGGTTCAGGAAGGTCAGCCATTTCCGGAGCAGGTTCATGGGCCGACGACCACCTGCCCCTCGACCAAGCCCGAGACGATCTCGACCATGCCACGCGTCGCCAGCCCGACCTCGACGTCGATCCGGCGCGGACCGCTCTCGCCGTTCTCGATCACGAAAGTGCGCCCGCCGACCTGGCGCAGGGCATCCGGCGGGAGCCAGAGCACGCCGGGCTTGTTCACCAGCTGGATGCGGACCGAAACCGTATCCCCGGCAACGAATTCCTCGGCAGGCGGTTGGGGGTCCAGAACGACATGCACGACATGTTCGTCCGGCGTCCCGATCCCATACGGTGAGGGCAGCTGGCGGATGACCCCGGTCCAGGTGGTATCCGGGGCATCGTTCGGGGAGACCAGCACGGACATCCCCTCGAACATGAAGCGCACCTGGTCCTCCCACTGGCCCGGGTCCAGATCGGCGACCACTTCCAGCTGGGCACCGTCCCCGATCACGAAGGCCACGGTGCTGGGGTTGACCGCCCGCCCCGGGCTGACAGCCGAGATGATCTCGCCGGAGATCGGTGCGTAGGCCCTGGCCCTGGAGATCTGCGCCTCTGTATCGTCCGTGTATCCAACCGCCGGGTCGATGCCAAAGCCGAGCAGGACCTCGTTGTAATCCATCTGCGCTAGCTCGACCTGCAGCTGCTGGATCTCGATATCGTAGGACGGACGGCCTTCTGCCCGATACTTGTTCAGCGTAAGCTGGGCGATCTCGAGGGCGATCTGTGCCCGGCGGATCTCGTTGCGCGCCGCGGTGGCTTCCGCCTGCAGGCCCTGCATCTCGGAGAGCTCGCCCAGCAGTTGCCCCGCCGTAACCGTGTCGTTGACCTGGGTATAGACCGCGCTGACGTGCCCGTTCATCTGGAAGGAAACAGTTTGCAGGGCCAGCGGCGAGATCCGCCCAAAGAGCTCGGTCTCGATAACGATGTCGCCGCGCTGGACGATGAAGGTATCCTGCACCGGGGTGGGATAAGGGGTGGCGTCATCCGCCTCCGCCAGGCCGGCTTCCCCGCACCCGGCCAGCAGCAGGACGGCGATCCCCAGTATGGATAGAACAGGAGATAGATTCGGTTTTCGCATGGGCACCTCTATTTCAGGATCACATCGACCTGCACGTCACGCCCCGCTTCCCCTGCCGGGACCAGCCGGCCGGGAGCCGGTTTTCCGTCGACCCGCAGGGACACCTCGTTCCCGCTGCCTTCGCGGCGGACGCGGATGACGAACCGGCTGCCGCGGAAGCAGCGGACCAGCTCATAGCCCGGCCAGTCCGCCGGGATCGATGGCTGGATCTCCAGCCCGTCGTACCCGGGCCGGATGCCCAGGATGTACTGGGTGATGGCGACGTAGTTCCAGGCGGCCGTGCCCGACAGCCAGGAATTCTTCGCCTCGCCGTGCGTGGCGGCATCCCGTCCGGCGATCATCTGGGCGTAGACGTACGGTTCGCAGCGGTGCACTTCGCTGATCGCCTCGCGCGCCGAAGGGTTGATGCGCCGGTAGTAATCGAAGGCGCGCTCGCCGCGCCCGAGCAGGGCTTCGGCGATCATGATCCAGGGATTGGTGTGGCAGAAGATCCCGGCGTTCTCCTTGTATCCGGGCGGATAGGAGGAGATCTCGCCCAGGTGGAGCTGGTACTGGCTGAAGGCCGGCTGCTGTAGCACGATCCCGTGCGGGGTCGCAAGCCGCTCGGCGACGGAATCCAGCGCCTGCCCGGCGCGTCCGTCCTTCATCCCCAGGCCGGCCATGACGCAGATCCCCTGCGGCTCGATGAAGATCTGCCCCTCGCTGCATTCCTTCGACCCGACCGGCCGGCCGAAGTCGTCGTAGGCACGCCGGAACCATTCCCCGTCCCAGCCCGCCTCCCAGACCGCCTGCTCCAGCCGGGCGATGCCCTCCCGGCAAAGCGACACGTCCTGCGCCTGGCCTCTCCGCCCGGCAAGCTCGATCATTTCCGTGGCCGCCAGGATGAACAGACCCGCAATAAAGACGCTCTCGGCAACCTTGCCTTCCTTGTTGGTCGTCGTCTGGAAGGACTGGCCGGGGGTGTCCGAAAAGCAGTTTAGGTTCAGGCAGTCGTTCCAGTCGGCGCGGCCGATCAAAGGCAGGCCGTGCGGCCCCAGCCGTTCGAGCGTATAGCGGATCGAGCGCAGCAGGTGGGCATAGATTGCCTCTTCGCTGCCCGGCTGGTTCTCGAAGGGCACCTTCTCGTCCAGGATCGACCAATCGCCGCTTTCCTTGATATAGGCGGCCACGCCCAGGACCAGCCAGAGCGGATCGTCGTTGAATCCCGAACCGACGTCGTTGTTGCCGCGCTTGGTCAGCGGCTGGTACTGGTGGAACGCCCCGCCGTTCAGCAGCTGGGTGGCCGCCAGGTCGAGCAGGCGCTCGCGCACCCGGTCCGGGATCATGTGCACGAAACCGAGCAGGTCCTGGCTTGAATCTCGGAAGCCCATGCCGCGCCCGATGCCGCTTTCAAAATAGGACGCGGAGCGGGACATGTTGAACGTCACCATGCACTGGTAGGCGTTCCAGATGTTGACCATGCGGTCGGTGTGCAGGTCCGGTGTGGAGACCTGGAAGCGGTCGAGCAGACCGTTCCAGTGTTCCTTGAGCGCCGTAAAGGCGGCCTCCACCTCGGACGGCTGCAGGTAGCGCCGGATGACCGGCCAGATCGTGCGTTTGTTGATCACCTGCGAGCCGGGCGGATCGAACTTGTCGCCGGCCGGATTCTCGTGATAGCCGAGCAGGAAGACGATCTTTTTCGTCTCCCCGGCAGACAGGCTGACCCGCACGTGGTGGACCCCCACAGGCTGCCAGCCGTGGGCGATCGAATTGGAGGCCTGTCCGGCCTCGACCGCCTGCGGCGAGTCCCAGCCCCGGTAGGGCCCCAGGAAGGCCTCGCGCTGGGTATCGAAACCGGCCAGCGGCTCGGAGCAGGCAAAATAAGCGAAATGATCGCGCCGTTCGCGGTACTCGGTCTTGTGGAAGATGGTCCCGTCGACGACCTCCACCTCGCCGGTGGAATAGTTGCGTTGGTAGTTGGTGGCGTCGTCGTGCGCGTCCCACAGGCAGAACTCGACCGCGGAGAAGACGGAGAGCTCCGCGGCGGACGGGCGCCGGTTGGTCAGCGTCAGCTCCCAGATCTCGAGCGAGGCCCCCAGGGGGACGAAGTAGCGCGAGCGCGCCTGGATCCCCGCCCGCTGCGACTCGATGATGGTGTAGCCCTGGCCGTGGCGGCAGGTGTAGGCCTCCAGGGGTTTGCGCACCGGCATCCAGCTGGGCGACCAGAACTCGCCCGTGGCATCCTCCCGCAGGTAAATGCAGCGCCCGCCCATGTCCGCCGGAACGTTGTTGTAGCGGAAACGGGTCAGCCGGCGCAGGCGGGCATCCTTGTAAAACGAATAGCCTCCGGCCGTATTGGAGATCAGGCCGAAATAGTCCTCGCAGCCCAGGTAGTTGATCCAGGGCAGCGGGGTGTCCGGACGGGTGATGACATACTCACGTTGCAGGTCGTCGAATGATCCGTATTGCATGAAACCTCGATGATCGAAGGGATGAAAGCTGGGCGCAGTTCGCAGCCGCGTTCAGGCGGCCGCGCCGGTCGAGGCGCGCACGACCAGCTCGGTCGGCAGGATCTGCCTGCGGACAGGCGCGGAACCATTTTGGAGATTCTCCACCAGCGTCGACACGGCCAGAGCCCCCATCTGCTCGATCGGCTGGCGGATGGTGGACAGGGCCGGCGTCAGCCTGGCGGCATCCGGGATGTCGTCACAGCCCACCAGGGCCACGTCGCCGGGAACCTGCAATCCCGCTTCGCGCAGCGCCCGCATGGCGCCGACCGCGGTCATATCGCTGGCGGAAAAGACCGCCTGCGGCCGGGCCGGGAGCAGTTTTTGCATGGCGGCATACCCGCCTGCCTCCGAAAAGTCGCCTTCCACGACCAGGTCCGCCTGGAACGGGATGCCCGCCTCCGCCAGGGCCGCCTGGTAGCCTTTGAAGCGGTCGGCGCCCACGACGGTATCCTGCGGACCGGTGATGGCCGCCACACGCGTGTGCCCGCAGGAGAGAAGGTGCCGGGTCGCCTGGGCGCCCGCCTGCACATTGTCCACGTCCACGAAGTTCACCTCCAGGGTCGGGTGGCGGCCGATCAGGATCATCGGGATCCGGCTGGCATGCAGCGAGCTGACCACCGGATCGCCGAGCCGCGTGGAGGAGATGATCACCCCGTCGACCAGTCCGTTGTGCAGGATCTGGCGGATCATGCGCTGCTCGTATTCGGCTTCGGCCAGCCAGAACATGACCGAATAGCCGCGCTCGTTGCAGGCCTTGGAGACCCCCTGCAGCAGGAGCAGGAAGTAGGGTTCGGTGAAGATCTTGGTGGAAAATGAGGGGATGACCAGCCCGATGACGTTCGCCCGGCCGGAAGCCAGGCCGCGCGCCGCCAGGTTGGGCTGGAAATTCAGCTTCTGGATGACCTCCAGGATCCGCTGCCGGGTCTCCTCCTTCACCCCCTCGGCATCGTTGATCACCCTCGAGACCGTGGAACGCGAAACCCCTGCGGAACGAGCCACATCTTCAAGTTTCAATGCCATGGTCCACTCCCGACAGCGCTCGCAGATTGGCATGGTGGAAGGCAGTCCTTCCAGGAAGAAGGCGGAGATTTGGGAGCGCTCTCAAAACGATTATACCGATTCCCCGCCTGCCTGACCATGTGACATTCTTCACCTTTCCCGGTCCGGAAAGAAAAACGGGAAGGAGCGGTCCCTTCCCGGAAATGTGCAGCGCCAGCCGTCAGGCCGGCGGATCGGGATCGGCCCGCCGCAGCAGCTCGGCGTGCGCCGTCCGGACCCGCTCGAAATCCATCTTCTCGACGGCGCGATCGTAGGTCAGGTAACCGTTGACCTCGATCTCCACGTCCGTGGTCTGGGTGTAGATGGCGGCCGACAGCCCGTTGTCGATCCAGGGCGTCAATTGCTCGCTCAGCAGACGGATGTACCCGTCCGTCAGGGAGTCCCGCCCGTCGAACTTCACATACCCGAACTCGGCGCCGGCATCCCAGAGATGGCCGGGGACCTTGGTGTTGTACCCGCCGTACTCGGTCAGCGCCACCGCCCGGCGGCGGTCCTTCAGGCGGGAAGGCAGCCTCTTGACATATATGTGCAGGCTGTTGAGGTCGCCGCCGCCGCGGTCGTACCAGCCGCTGGCATGATCCACCAGGCGGGCCGGATCGTACTCCCGCAGCCAGTCGGCCGCGGCCCGGGCGCGGAACTGCCCCCAGCCCTCGTTGAACGGCACCCAGACCGCGATGCAGGCAAAGTGCTCCAGTGCGTCGACCATTTCGCGCAGTTCGCCCAGGAAATCCTGCTGCGAGGCGGGATCGCCGCGGCCGAAGCGACCCAGCAGCCGCCGGTCGTCGCGGCTGAAGCGCAGGGCGACCGAGAGGAACGCTTCGAGTTCGTTCTGGGCGCGGCCGCCGTTGGGCATGTCCTGCCAGACGATCAGCCCCAGCCGGTCGCATTCGTAATAATAGCGGGCCGGTTCCACCTTGACGTGCTTGCGCAGCATGTTGCAGCCCAGGCGCTTGATCGTCTCCAGCTCCCAGCGCACGGCCGCCATGGACGGCGGCGTGTAGAGCCCATCCGGCCAGTAACCCTGATCGAGCGGTCCGAACTGGAAATACGGCCGGTCGTTCAGGCTCAGGCGCGGCCGGCCCTGGGCGTCCGGGACCAGGCCGAACTTGCGCAGGCCGAAGTAGCTGCCGACACGATCCTCGCCGGCCACGACGGTCAACTCGTAGAGATGCGGCGATTCGGGGCTCCACGGCTGCGGGTCCGGGAGGGAGATCTCCAGGGCGGAGCGGGCGTCCGGGGCGGCCGCCTGGGCTGCCAGCCTCCCGGCATCCGCCACCGTCACGCGCAGCGGGGTGGCGTCTGCGCCCTTGCCGTCCAGGGTGACTTCCACGCGCACCGAGGCGGCATCCAGGTCGGGTACGATCTTCAATCCGGAGATGTACGTCTCCGGGACCGGCTCCAGCCAGACCGTCTGCCAGATGCCCGAGACGCGCGTATACCAGATCCCGCCCGGTTTGCGCACCTGCTTGCCGCGCGCCTGCCAGTGATCGTCCGTCGGGTCCCAGACCGCCACCAGCAGCTCATTCTCCCCTTCACGCAGGTCGTCGCTGATCTCGAAGCTGAACGGCAGGTAACCGCCGGTATGGCAGCCGATCTCGCGGCCGTTGAGCAGGACGGTCGCTTCCCAGTCCACCGCCCCGAAATGGAGCAGCACGCGCCGCCCGCGCCAGGCCGGCGGCAGGCGGAAGCGCCTGCGGTACCACAGGCGTTCCTCCGGCTCCAGCATCCGCCCCACCCCGGACAGGGCGGATTCGAGCGGGTAGGGAACCAGGATCTCCCCGCTGAAATCGGTCTCGATCAGCTGCTCGCGCGGGGAAATGGAATACTCCCACAGGCCGTTCAGGTTCATCCATTCCGGGCGGGTCAGCTGCGGGCGCGGATACTCCGGCCAGGGTTGGTCCGGACCGACCTCCGCCGACCAGCGGGTCATCAGCGGGGCGTTCTTCGCGGCCCAGTTCACGCCTTCCTGCCCGTCTTGACCAGCAGGAGCGGGATGGCCGCCAGCAGGGTGGCCAGCGCGGCGACCTGGAACAGGAGCGGCGTCGGAATGAAGCCGGGCTGCCCGTCGATGACCGTCGGGATGCCGAAGCGGGTCCCCAGCCAGCCGCCGGTCAGCGGACCGAGGATCATCGGCAGCATGACCCAGAAGAACAGGTAATAGCCGGCAAACTGGCCGCGCTTTTCGGGCGGGAACAGGTCCTTGCTCCAGGCGGAGGTGGCGATCGTCCAGGCGGTCAGCGGCGCCAGCCAGAGGATGCCGGTCACCACCAGCCAGACCAGGTCGCGCGAGAACGAAAACAGCAGCAGGCCGACCGTTTCCGCGCCGACCGAGAGCAGGGCCACCGGCTTGCGGCCCCAGCGGTCGATCAGCAGGCCGAGCGGGAAGGCCAGGGCGATGCCGCCGACCAGGATCGAGACCGCGATGGTCAGCGTGGAACCGAGCATGTCGAGTTGCAGGTAGTGCTGCAGGTAGATGATCAGATAGGGGAAGAAAATGTTCTGCGCCACCGCCCACAGCGAGATGCCGATCAATACCAGGAAGAACTCCCGGTTGGCGACCAGGTTCTTCCAGCGGAAGCTGTCGGCGATCTGCCGCCAGTAGGACAGGGCCGGTTTTTCCGGGATGACATTCTCCTTGAGCAGCAGGCCGCCGATCAGGCCGAGCAGGATCACGCTGGCACCGATGGCATAGAAAAAGCCTTCGTAGCCGATCGAAGCGATGATCAGGCCGGCGCCGCCGTAGACGATCAGGATCGCCACCCAGGTCAGGATCTGGATCACGCCCATCACCCGGCCGCGGTTCTCCTCCGTGGTCACGTCGGTGATGTAGGCGTTCAGGGCGGCGTCGTTGGCGGTCGAGCCGAAAAAGGTCATCATGCAGTCGAACAGGATCGCCATCCCGACCGCCAGGGTGACCGGCCGGAAGACCGCCGCAGAGGGGAACAGGATCGTGAACAGGCCCCAGGCGAGGTAGCCGACCAGGATGAACGGCCGGCGGCGCCCGAAGCGCCCGCTCGTCCGGTCGCTCAACGTGCCCATCAGGATCGTCGTCAGCGCGGCCGTGACCGCACTGGCGGCCACCATCCAGGAGACCGGGCGCGGGTCGGGCAGGATCCGGTTGTACAGGAAGGTATTGAAGAACTGGTTCTCCACCCCCCAGGCCAGCTGACCCGAGAAACCCAGCAGGATCAGCACCAGCCAGATGCGTTTGGACAGCTTGGCTTGATTTTCCATGGTCTCCTCTTTTTACCAGCGTGCCTTATGTTCTTCGGCGAATCCGACCAGATCGCGGATCTCGACCGCCCTGCCGTCGTCCGTCAGGGCGCGGCCCCGGTAACGCCCGAACATCTGGTGGACCTGGCTGAAGATGATCCCCAGGTCGGTGCGCGCCAGGCGGTCCTTGAAGGGGGTAAAGGTCAGATCGAGGCGCCCCTCGGCATCCCGGAAACGCCAGGGTTTCATGTAGTCGCCGGAGCTGTAATCGAACTTCACCTCCCCCAGCTTGTGGATGCGGTTCTCCAGGATGAGCGCATTTTCGCCCGCCCGGCTGAGATCGCCGAAGCCGCAGCCGAGGTTCAGCCCGACCGGTCGACCGTCCGGCAGGAAGCCGGAGGCGGAAGCCCAGTTCCAGAAGGAGCGGTACTCCCAGACCCCGCGGCCCCAGTCCAGGGAGCCCAGGCAGGTCTGCGGATCCAGCCGCTCGGTCAGCTCCCCGTAGCGGACCGAGCCGCTGGCCGGCAGGCAGTTGATCTTGCGGTTGTAATAGAAGCGCCGTTCCCCGATCGGGATGATAATGGCCATCGACTCGTGCCCGGGCGGGCAGGCCAGTTCGATCTCCGCCTGGATGCCGCGCCCGTCGTGAAAGCCCGGCCAGTCCACACAGATCCGGCGCACCCCATCCTGCAGGCGGAAGTCCAGGCGCGCCCTGTCGTTCGCGAAGTGGCTGTCGCCGCCGGTGCTGTTGCGCGGCAGCTCGATCCCCCTGCCCAGGGGAATGACCAGCCCCTCTTCATGCAGATCGCCGGTCTCGAAGTCCATCGTGTAGACGAAGATGTTCCCGGCATAACCGAGGTCGGCGATGGTGGCCGAAAAGAATCGCCGCGGCGAGAAGACGGCGTAATAATCCCAGCGCTTGATGCGGTAGCGCTGGAACCAGCGCAGCGCGTAGAAGCGGGCGGCCTCGAGATTGCAATCCAGGAGCGGCTGGCGCGCCCAGCCGACCTGGGCCGGCTTGCCGTTCGCCGCCAGGAGCGGTCCAGGGGTGTGAAGTTCGGTCTGCATCCTGCCTCCGTAAAAAAAGTGTTAACCTTCCAGCGATCCGCTCTGCTGGATTGATTATATAATAGCCTCAGCATTTGGATACCGGAACCGCCTTCAGGAAAGAAAGGAATCAGCCAATGGAACCCTCCCAGTTCTCTTCCACGTTTACCCCGCCTCCGCCGCCCAAATCCAATGCCTGGATCTGGTGGCTGGTCGGAGGCCTGATCGTGCTCTGCCTGCTGGTCACCTGCTGCGGCGCGCTCGGTGGCGGTTATTACCTCTACACCCAGGGGAAACTGCCTTTCTTCAGCCGCCTCGATCCGCAGGCTTCCCCCCTGAGCGGTTCGACCAGCCTCGTGACCGGGTTCACGCCCGATCCCTTCACCGCCCATATCTACGGCGGCGGCAGCCAGGACGGCCTGAGCCTCAATCTGCAGAACGCGACCGACTGCGCCGGTTTCTACGCCATGGAACCCTCCTATGCCCTGGACTGGGTCGGAGGCACGAGCTTCACCCTGCGCATGTTCGCCGTCGAGGACAGCGGCATGGACGCGACCATGATCGTGCGCGACCCGGACGGCAATTACTATTGCAACGACGATGCCAGCGATGGGGGCATCGACCCGATGATCGACCTGCCGGTCTCGCTGACCGGACGGTATGTCATCTGGCTGGGCAGTTATGCGCAGAACACCTCCGTCAGCGCCACCTTCTACATCACCGAACTGGATTACTCCCCCACCAACCTGCCCGGCTCGGCCCCCAGCGGGGATGGATCGCTCGATCCAACTGCATACCCGCTCTACGGGAACGCCTACCTGAACTCCGGATTCATACCGGATCCCTACACGGCCGGCCTGTACGCCGGCGGTGAGGTCGACGCCTACTATGCGGTCCCAACGTCCTCCTGCAACGGGTATGCCACCGTCGAACCGAGCTTCCAGGTGGAATGGAGCGGCAGTTCCACCCAGCTGCGCTTCTTCTTCGTCTCCCCCGACGGGGACACGACCATGATCGTCAGCGATCCGAACGGCAACTGGAGCTGCAACGACGACTCCGGCTACGGCGGGCTGGACCCGATGGTCGACATTTACGATCCCGTGCCGGGCACCTACAGCATCTGGGTCGCGAGCTATGCCTACGGGAACGACCCGTATGGAACGCTTTACGTCACCGAGACCGATCTGAACCCGACCGCCTACAACGGTCAGGCCGGCGGGTCGACCGCGGGCCTGGATTACTCCCTGGCGGCCAATTACGGCGAAACGACCATCGGCGATACGACCGCTCCGGAAACCTACGAGCTGCAGATGGCTTCCGGTGGCAGCGTCTACGTTCCCGATCAGGAGCTTGGCATGGAGTGCCTGGGATACGTCACCTCCGCCCCCGATTTCCAGATCAACTACGAAGGGGATGCGGCCACCCTGCGCATCTTCTTCGTCTCGAACGACGGCACCGACACCACCCTGGTGGTCAACAGCGCCACCGGCGTCTGGTTGTGCAACGACGACGCCCCCGGTTACCGCCATCCGATGGTCGAGATCCCCAGCCCGGTCACCGGCGTGTACGACATCTGGGTCGGGACCTACGGCAGTACGAACACCACCCAGGGCACGCTGTACATCACCGAGGGGAATTACGGACCGGGAAATCTCCCGTAAGCGGTGCACGATATCAAGACATGCCCGGAAGCGCCTCCGGGCATTTTCGTCCTCCCCGGCGGCAGGGCTAGCAGCCGGACGCGGCTATAATCGACGCATGAATTCGCGTGAGCGACTCCTGGCGGTCCTGCACGGCCGGATCCCCGACTGCGTCCCGGCCTGCCCCGACATCTCGAACATGATCCCGGCCCGCCTGACCGGCAAGCCGTTCTGGGACATCTACGTCCACCAGGACCCGCCGCTGTGGAAGGCCTACATCGACGCGGTCAAGTATTTCGACATCGACGGCGGCTTCGAGCTGTACGATTTCGGCGACCTGTTCGGGGACGAGGTCCCGGCCGAACGGCGCATCGTCGACCGGCGCGCGGACGGCAGTTTCGTCACCCAGGTTTTCATGCCCGAGACCGGCGAGTGGAGCCGGTACGTCGAGGTGCACACCGCCGCCATGCCGCCGGCCACGCAGATCAAGCCCGCCAGCCTGGGCCTGCCGGAAGCGCCCTCCACCTGGGAGGAGATCACGAACGTGAAGCAGTGGCCGAAGGGCTTCGAATTGTGGGAGCTGATCCGGCGCGAACTGGGCGATCACGGCGTGCTCGGCATGCCTTCGGGCATGTCCACCCTGGTCCTGCAGGACCCGGACGACATCTATGCCTACCACGACGACCCGGCGCCCTTCCTGCGCAAGCGCGACGAGATGCTCCTGCGCGCCGAAGCCCGCCTGGAACGCATCGCCGGCCTGGAACACCGGCCGGATTTCCTGTTCTGCGGCGCTTCCGGTTCGCTCATCTGGCAGTCGCCGAAGATGTTCCGCGAGCTGGCCCTGCCCGTGCTGAAACGCATCACCGAGCTGGCCCACGACCTGGGCATCCCGACCCACGTCCATTCCTGCGGGCCGGAACGCCGGCTGGTGCAGATGGCGGTCGAGGAAACGCAGCTGACGGTCATCGACCCGCTCGAGATCGCCCCGATGGGCGACTGCGACCTGGGCGAACTGAAGCGCCTGCATGGAAACCGCATCGTCCTGAAAGGCAATCTGCACACCACCGACGTGATGCTGTACGGCAGCGTCGACGACGTCGTCCGGGCCAGCCGGGCCTGCATCGATGCCGCCGCGGCCGGCGGAGGCTTCATCCTCTCCACCGGCGACCAGACGCCGCGCGACACGCCCCTGGAGAACCTCTTTGCCGTGGTCGAGACGGCCCGCACCCATGGAAGGTATGCATGACCCTGTGGACCGAATGGACACTGGAACTCGGCGCCGACGACCTGCTGCGCGGCCAGGGCGCCGACCCGGCCGTCGTCCGCCAGCGCCGGCCGCGGCTGGTCGCGGCCGCCCAGGCGGCGCTCGCCGAAGGACCCGCCCTGCTCCGGCCCGCCGCCGAGGTCTGCGAACTGCCCGTCACCGGCCTGCGGCACGAACGCCTGGAGCTGTCCACCGGCGCCCTGACCGGTCCGCTGGTGGCGCGCCACCTGGCCGGGGCGCAGCGCGTGGCCGTGGCGGTCTGCAGCGTGGGCGCGGCGGTCGAAGAGGAAGTGGCGCGCCTGTTCGAAAGCGACCCGCTGCGCGCCCTGGCGCTCGACGGCCTGGGCAACGCCGCGGTGGAACTGCTCGCCCAGCAGGTCTGCGGGCGGATCGGCGAACAGGCCCGGGCGCAGGGGCTGACCGCCTCCACGCCGCTCAGCCCGGGCGCGGAGGAATGGCCGGTGGAGGTCGGCCAGGCGCAGATCTTCGCCCTGCTGGGCGGGAAGCCGGCCGGCATCCGCCTGACCGAAGGCGGCATGATGCTGCCGAAGAAATCGGTCTCCTTCGTGGTCGGCATCGGGGCGGACATGTCCCAGGCCGACCTGTGCGAGGTCTGTTCCCTGAAGGACCGCTGCAAATACCGCCATGCCTGAGACCTTCGTCATCGACTTCGAACCCGTCGGCCGGCGCGGCCTGGCCCGTAAAGGGCAGACCCTGCTGGAGGCGGCCCAGGCGGCCGGCATCGGCCTGGCCTCCGTCTGCGGCGGCGCCGGGACCTGCGAGGAGTGCCGGGTCCGGCTGGTCAGCGGGCGGCTCACCCCGCCGACGCTGGTCGAACAGTCCGCCCTGTCCGCCGCGGAACTGGCGGACGGCCTGCGCCTGGCCTGCCAGGCGGAACCGCTCTCGGACGTCAAGCTGGATATCCCGGCCGAAGCCCTGACCGCCGCGCAGCGCCTGCAGGTCGAAGGCGAGGAAAGCAGCGTGACGCCCGATCCGCTCGTGCAGGAGGCCGGGGCGCTCGGCCTGGCGGTCGACATCGGCACCACCAAGCTGGCCGCCTACCTGGTGGAGCTGGGCAGCGGCCGGGTGCTCGCCCGGGCCGGGGCGATGAACCCCCAGATCGCCTACGGCGAGGACGTGATCAGCCGCGTGGCCCACTGCAGCCGCGTCCCGGACGGGGCCCGGCAGCTCCAGGCGGCGCTGATGGAAAGCCTGAACGGCCTGCTGGCCGAAATGTGCGCCCAGGCGGCGGTCGCGCCCGGGCAGGTGCGGGACGCCGTCCTGGTCGGCAACACGGCCATGCACCACCTGGCCGCCGGGCTGCCGGTCGAACCCCTCGGGCATGCCCCCTTCGCCCCGGCCACGACCGGTGCCCTGTCCCTGCCGGCCGGCGGACTCGGCCTGCGCATCGACCCGGCTGCGAGCGTCTATATGCCGCCGGTCATCGCCGGGTACGTCGGCGCCGATCATATCGCCATGCTGCTGGCGACCGGCATCTGGCGCTCCGCGCAAAAATGCATCGCCCTGGACATCTGCACCAACACCGAGATCAGCCTGGTCGCGGACGGAAAGGTTACCTGCTGCTCGTGCGCCTCCGGCCCGGCCTTCGAGGGCGCCCACATCCGGGAGGGCATGCGCGCCGCCCCGGGGGCGATCGAACGGGCGCGCTGGAGCGAGGGGCGGGTCCACTGGCAGACCATCGAGGCGCAGCCCCCGGTCGGGATCTGCGGCTCCGGCATCCTGGACGTGATCGCCGCCCTGCAGGACGGCGGCCAGCTGCGCCCCACCGGGCAGCTGGTGCAGGGCGCGGACTACGAGCTGGTCGCCGCGGCGCAGAGCGGGCTGGGCCGGCCCCTGACGATCACGCGCAGGGACGTGCACGAGATCCAGCTGGCCAAGGCCGCCATCCGCGCCGGGGTCGAGGTCCTGCTGGCCGAGGCCGGGATCGGATCCGAAGCGCTGGACGAGTTCCTCGTCGCCGGGGCCTTCGGCACCTACCTGGACCTGCGCTCGGCGGTGCGCACCGGCATGTTCCCGCCCCTGCCGCCGGGCCGCTTCCGCCAGGTCGGCAACGCCGCCGGCGTGGGCGCCCGCCAGATGCTGATCTCCCGGGAGGCGCGGCGGCAGGCCGAGGCGCTCGCCGGCCGCATCGGCTACGTCGAACTGACCAGCCGCTCCGCCTTCACGGAGCTGTTCATGAAATATCTTTCCTTCGAGGTTTGAAATGTCCATCCGGGACCGCGTCCTCCAGGCCTTCCGCAGCCAGTTCGCTCGTACCCCCGAATTCCTCGCCCGCGCCCCGGGCCGGGTCAACCTGCTGGGCGAGCACGTCGACTACAACGACGGCTTCGTCCTGCCGGCGGCCATCGACCGGGCCACCTGGGTCGCCTTCGGCCGCGCCGCCGGCCCGCGTTCGGTCCTGCTGGCGCTCGACCTCGGCGAGACGGCCGAATTCGACGCCGCGGCCGTCTCCGCCCGGGGCCTGGCAGGCTGGAGGCGCTACCCGGCCGGCGTGCAGTGGAGCCTGAACGAGGCCGGCTTGCGCACGCCGGCCCTCCAGGCCGTCTTCGCCTCGGACGTGCCGCGCGGCGCCGGGCTGAGCTCCTCCGCCGCGCTGGAAATGGCCTTCGCCGTCGCCTGGCAGCAGCTCGGCGGCTGGCGCCTGGACCCGATGGAGCTTGCCCGCCTGGCCCAGCAGGCGGAGAACGAGTACGTCGGCGTGCACTGCGGGATCATGGACCAGTTCGCCAGCGCCTGCGGGCAGCGGGGCCGCCTGCTGCTGCTCGACTGCCGTTCCCTGGACTGGCGCAGCCTGTCCCTGCCGGGGAACGCGGCGATCGTCATCGCCGACACGTCCGTGCGCCGCGCGCTGGCCGCCAGCGGCTACAACGAACGCCGGGAGGCCTGCGAACGGGCCGTGCGCTTCTTCCAGGGCCTGGACCCGGCGGTGCGCGCCCTGCGCGACGTCCCCCCGGCGCAGTTCGAGGCGCATGCCGGCGGACTGCCGCAGCCCGTCGCCCGGCGTGCCCGGCACGTGGTCGGGGAGATCGCCCGCACGCGGGCGGCCGTCAAGCTGCTGGAAGGCGGCGACCTGGCCGGTTTCGGGAAATTGATGGACGCCTGCCACGCCAGCCTGCGCGACCTGTACGAAGTCTCCTGCCCCGAACTGGACCTGATGGCCGGGATCGCCCGCGGCCTGCCGGGCTGCCTG
>Ga0233425_10001892_pt1 | contig 44170 bp, 39 predicted proteins | sample Watercolumn_Towu_2_FD_181712 | JGI IMG/M metagenome (GOLD analysis project Ga0233425, IMG submission 181712) | Freshwater microbial communities from Lake Towuti, South Sulawesi, Indonesia - Watercolumn_Towuti2014_140_MG | ecosystem: Environmental > Aquatic > Freshwater > Lake | place...
CCCTTGTCCTGAGTGCTGGCCTCAAATTGGATGCCAGTAACACCCCCCCCACCCGAAAACCCCCGGCCATGAAAATCTGAGCAGGCATCCGGTCCCGGGCGGCAAAGGCGTAGAGATTTCAGCCCCCCATACCCATGTCTGGCGAGCCGGTCAGGACGATGTGTATCGATTCATCGGCCACAAGCCGACTACCAGCAGGTCCGCCGCGTCGAAGCACTGGGGCAAGTCCCCCAGGTTGCGGGCCGCCGCCAGGGCCGGCAGGTTCAACCATCGCACGGAAGCCGCGCCCGCCTGCCGGGCCAGTTTCGCCGCCATCTTCATCGCCTGCCTGCCGGTCCGCCAGGGCGTCCAGGCCATAGCACATGCCCACCAAGCCTTCCCACCGATCCGCCGCGTGGCTTCTTCCTCTGCCGGTACACGTCATTACCAGGTGACAGGCTCACGGCGCGGAAAGGCTCCCCATCCCGCCCACACCAGGGCGGCCCCCGGCTCGGGCTTCCGCTTCGCGTACCCATTCCCGAAACCGGGCCAAGTCGATATGCAATTGGGCCGGGGCCATTGCCAGGCGGGCCGCCTGCATTTCGGGCAGGTAGCCCGCCATCCAGGGTTCCAGTTCGCACAGCCGGACAATCAGCCGGTCCAGTTCCGCCGCGTCTTCCTCGCTGGGGTATGGCGGGGCCGCCAGGATCAGCCGGCAGACTTCCGCCGCCTGTTCGGGATTGCCTGCCGCCATGGTTCGCAGTTCTTCCACTTCGGCGGGGTCCAGGACGGCCGCCATTGCGTTCAAAAGGTCGGGCAGGTGTTCGGGTGTGGCCCCGGCTTTTTTCTCGCCAGCGTTCTCCGTTTTTGTGTTCTTTTCCGGCCCCCCTTCGTTTTTAAACCGGGAAAACCGGGAAACCGGGAAAACCGCGTAACCATGCGGGTTTGCGGCCTGTTTTGCGTTTCCGGGATGCCCATTCCGAAACCGGGAAACCGGGAAAACCGGACTTCCTCGGGCTTCTCCGGAATCGTCGCCAATTTCCGGGGCCGGGCCTGCCGGGGCCTTCGCGGGGGTGTTCAGCCAGTCAAGCATCGGCTGTTACCTCCCACAGTTTGCGGCCGATGATGCAGTAACTCCGGGCGTCCCCGTTCGGCAATTCCTCCCGCCAGGTGGCCCCGTCTTCGTCGCAGCGCAGGATTCCTTTTGACTTCAGCACGGCCGCCACGCGCCGGGGCTTAAAGCCGGCCTTGCCGCAAAACTCTTCCGTGAAGCGGCCCCGCGTGACATAGAAAAGGTAGTTCGGGCGGTGGGGTTCGTCTGGATAAGGCGCGTCTTCGTCCTGGGCCGATGCCTTCTTGGCCGCGTCTTTCCGGAAGCCCAGGGCATCGGGCACGGCCGCCATGCGCGATAGGTCCGCGTTGTCTTCGGAAACCCGGTGCCAGTCGATAAAGCGGGCCTGCCAGTTGCGTTCCATCAGTTGCCGGACATGGGCCAGGATTTGCGCTTCTTCCAGATTGCCAGCGGTGGGGCGGCCCTTCAGCCATTCCGTGAACATCAGCCCGGCCGCGTCGAAGGCGGCCCGGTGGGGCCATGGGCAAATACCCCATTCCGCCGTCAGTTCGCCGGCCGCCGCCACCAGGGCGAAGGCTCCCGCCACGCGCCGCACTTGGCCGCCGGCATCGTCCGGGACATATTCATCGAAGAATCGCGTTTCCAGCTTCCGCACGGTGCCGGGCACGTCCCCCAGGTGTTCAATCAGGGCCTCGATGAAGGCCCGGCCGGCTGTGCCGTAATACCGGGCCGCCGCCGTCTTCAGGTGATCCGTGAAGGCCCGGCCGTCCGCCAGGTGGTGAAGGGTGTTCCACATGCCCCGCCCGGCCCCGGCGTCCGCCGGCAGTTCGATGAAGCGTACCGTCTGGCCCGCGTGGGTCTTCTGGCCAGCACTGGCCAGGTGATCCGCCAGGCCGATTTCCCCACTCGATAACATGGCGATGCGCCAGGCAATGGCCTCCCGCAGTCCGCCGGCATGGTGGGCGCGGTTCTTCCCCTTGGAATTGCCCAGCATGTAGGCGATGGCCCCGGCCTGCCGGGCGTCCACTTCCTTGATTTCATCCAGGATCAGCAGCCCGTCATTGTGTTGCGCCGCCACGTATTCCAAAGAATTGTCCGTGCTCCGCCAGCTATTCACCGTCCCGGAGGGTGCCCCCCATACGCTCCCGGCCGCGTGAAGGCTGCCGGACTTGCCCAGGCTGCTATCCCCGGTCCAGTGGAATGCGGAAGACGCGGCCCCGCAGGGTTTCAGCAAGGGGCCGGCGAAGGCCACCGAAAGGGTGAACATCAGCCGCCCATTGCCCACGGCCAGGGCCGCGATATGGCCTTGCCAGTCCTTCAGCTTGCCGCGTGGCGTGAAGACCCCCAGCGCCCGCTTGCTGCCCCGGTAGATCAGGGCTTCCGCTGCGTCCCCGATCTGCCCATCGGGAAACAGGTATGCGCCGCCGTGCCAGCCGGTGGCGTCCACCAGGCGGGCGCGTTTCTCGGGCCGGGCACTGGCGATGAATTGCTTCAGCCCGTCGATTGCTTCCCGGCCCGGTTCGATGGCCAGGCCGCAATCCGCAAGCTGTTTCACGCCGTCCGCGCCGTCCCCCAGGAACAGGCGGAAGGGGATGATTTCCTGTCGTTGCTGCCCGTCCCGGTCCCGGAATTCCAGCACGGGAGCCCAGCCGCCGCCCTCTTCGTCCCGCGCCAGGGCGGGCACGTTGAGCGGGTCGGACAGGCGCACCAGGCGGAAGCTTCCATCCCGGTTCGGCTTGTGCATGTAGAGCCCATCCGGGGCGAGGGTGAAGCGTCCGGCGTCCGGGCCGGCCTCGGGCTGGCCCTGGGCATCCGCCGCCGGGGCGGCCTTCGCTTCCAGCAGGGCATCCGGTCGGGCCAGGAAGTCCGTCATGCGGGCCGCGTCCCAGCCTTCCGCCAGCAGGTCCGCCGCGTCGAAGCCCTGGGGTAGTTCCCCCTTTCCTCTAGCCGCCGCCAGTGCCGGCAGGTTCAGCCATCGGATAGACGCCGCGCCCGTCTGCCGGGCCAGCTTCGCCGCCGTCTTCATGGCCTGCCGGCCGGGTTCGTCGGCATCCGCCCACAGAATCACGTCCCAGCCCTTCAGGGGGGCGAAGTTCGCCTTGTCCGCCGCCTTGCCGCCGCCGGGCCAAGTCAGGGCCGCACGGTCCGGCATCAGTTCCCAGGCTGCTTCCGTGGCCTTCTCGCCTTCGCACAGCACCACGGCCGCCGCCTGCCGATCCGCCAGGGCGTCCAGTCCATACAGGGGCCGGGGCACGGGGAAGCCCTGCCAGCGCCATTCCCGGCGGCCGTCCGCTTCCGCGAAGACCAGCCAGCCGAATTCCTTCTTCGGCCGCGTGGGGCCAGTTTCCCAGCGGGCCACGTAGCCCAGCACTTCCCCGCCCGGTCCCCGGTAGGTATAGCGCCGGTCCGGCTTGCCGTGCTTCGGATGGGCCGCCGGGGGTGGCGGGGCATCCTCGGGAACGGGCAGGATGGGCCCCCACTCGGGGGCGGTTTTCGTCGCCGGGGCCTTGGCCTGGGGTGCCGCCGCCTTCTTCGGGGTTGGCTTCGCCTTGCCGGCCGGGCGGTCTTCTTCCTCCCCCGTGGGAATGCCCAGGAAGTCCGCCAGCTTGCGGGCCGCGGCCCCCTGGGGGCAGCCGTCCACATACGCCACCAGGGAAACCAAGTCCCCTCCCTTGTCGCCGGCCGCGAAGTCCGCCCATTGCCCGGCCTTGGTGCCGGTCAGGTGGACTTTCAGGGACTTGCCGGCCGCCCCGTGGCGGTCCCCGATTTCCCATTCCGGGCCGGCCTTCTTGCCGCCGGGCAGCCAGTGGGCGCAAACCGCCTCGATACGGTCCAGGGCGCGGGCCGCTATCAGCTTGAAGTCGGGGCCGCCTCGTTTCATGCTGAATACCTCCGGGACTGCTGGCGAATGCTCATGTGCATCAGCCCACGCGCCCCCTTGGCCACTTCCGTGCAATTCCTCAGCGATTGCAGCAGATTCGTTGCCTGGCTTGTTTCGTCCAATGAGGCCGTTTTTCGACTTAGCGTCATGGCAATTTGCTGGGCTTGCTCACTCATGCCTTGGAGCTCGATGGAAAGCCGGTCCCAAAGAATTGCCAATTCTCGATCCTGCTTCACGGGGGCGCTCATTTGGCGTGCTCTCCGGCATGGGCGCGGGCCGCCACCAAGTCACGGACCAGGGCGCGAATCTCATCTTCACTGGCTCCGCGAATTCTTGCAGCCGCCAAGGCGTCAAGCTCGTGGGCTGGCCAGCCAACAGAACGAATACCCAGGGCGATTCCGGGCGGCATCAAGCCTCGCGCCTGCCAGTCATAAAAAGTAGATTGGGGGATGCCAAATTGGGCGCGGGCATCCTTGGCCCGCTTGATTGTGAAGCCGGATGTTTGCATGGTGTTGGTCCTTTCAGAAACGAAAAACCCCGCTCGGGGCGGGGTTCGGTCAGGGTGTTGGGAGGGGGCTTGGATGGGTGTCACTTCCTTGGCATGTCATTTCCTCAGGGGTGGGGACGAAAAAAAACCCGCCGGTTCTTCACCAGGCGGGTTTCGTGTTTTCTGGGCGTGCAGAGCCCGGCAGGGGCCGGGCTACTCATCACAGTTGGTCGGATGGGACTGAACAAAGTGTAAGAGTCCGAATCCGGCGAAGTCAACACTCTTTAGGTGCCTGTGTAACTCACTGGATACGGTTTGCTTGTTGCTTCCGGGCGGCCCACTCTTGGGCTTTGCCGCCACATGACGGCGCGGGACAGGCATCCGGCTCATGCCGCGTGGTTCGCGTTCTTCTCCGCCTGGCGGATCGCCAGCATGAACAGCCGGGCGATTGGGAACGGTGGCGATACGCTCATTCCTCACGGTCCCCGATTTCCCCTGTCAGGTCTTCCATTACGTTCCATCTGTCGGGAATCAAAAACGTACCTTCGGCATAAAGTCCCAGGAACACGGCAAAAGCATCCCAAATGCCGGCGCTCATGTCCGGATTCATGCCCGCCTCTTCGAACCGCGATCGGATAGCGGGGGCGTAGCGTGGAAAGTGCACATACTCCCCAGGGTTCTCTTTCACGACTTGCCCATGCGTGTTTTCCAGTTCAATCAGCAGGGACTTGAAGGCAAAGGCCCCGCGCTGATAGTCCTGTTGCTGGGTGGTGGTGGGAGAATACATAGTAGGCATGATTCAAGCTCCTATTTAGCTTGGGTTGCGCTCAGGGCTCCCGGCGTTGCTGCGCCGGGTTGCCCGCTCTCTATGCCGTTGCCGGCAATCTCATTCTTCCTGTTCGTGGTGCCCCTTCGGGTCCGACAGCAGGGACTCACGGGTCTCCCGTACAAACTGTGCGCGGGGGTCCATCTCGAAGGCATCCAATAGGCGCTTAGTCAGTATCAGACACCGCAGGTATTCGGCCGCCCATTGGGGGACGGCGTTTTCCGATATCCATCGGCTTACCGTGACCCGGTTGGCCCCGGTACGTCTGGCTATGGTGGCTTGCTTCCATCCCAGTTCCACCAGGGCAGACTTGAACTCTTCTCCGGTCATTTCACCCTCGCGCGCGCGTGGCATGGTTTCGATGTTGGTAACGATAGCACAAGACTAACGTAATCTACGTTATTAGTTATTTTATGTAGCATCATTTTACATAATCACCTATTCAGTACTTTTCAGCGGAAGGCATCAGTTACATTTATCCCTCGGGAAGCCGCGTGGTTATTGGCTTCCGGGCCGATGGTGGGTTTTTCGTGATTTCTTGTAGATGTTCCAGGTAACTTTCGGTTGTTTTTCATGTTGCAGCGCATCAGGCAATGCTGCTATGCATCATTCGCTGCATCTCAACCTGAATCGTCACCATGAATCACGCGCCCGCGTGAAAAAATCCGCCGTGGGTGGGAGCTGTCAGGGGGAAGCCTTCCGCGCAAAATTCCCGCCGTTTTCCGCTGCCCTCTTTTTGGGCAGATATTCCGGTAAAGCCCGAGGAAGTCCGGTTTTCCCGGTTTCCCGGTTTCGGGATGGGCTTCCCGGAAACGCAAAACAGGCCGCTAACCCGCATGGTTAAGCCATTTTCCCGGTTTCCCGGTTTTCCCGGTTTCAAAACAGGGGGGGTCCGGAAAAACATGCTGGAATTCATGCCGCCTTTGCCTTGAAGGGGACCACGTTTTCCACCTTGAGGGCGTCCAGGTAATCGGCCCAGGCTTGCATCATCTTTGTCCGCTCTTCCAGGTATTCAGTACGGTGGTACGCTGCCCGGACCTTGTTCCGTTCGGCATGGGCCAATTGCCGTTCTATGGCGTCCGGCCGATAGCCCGCTTCGTTCAGGATGGTGGAAGCCGTGGCCCGGAATCCGTGGGAAGTGGCCTGGAAGCCCAGGCGCTTACGTATGGCATCGTTCAGGGTGTTTTCCGATAGGGGGCGCTCGCGGTCATTGGCTCCAGGGAATAGCAGGGCAAAGCGGCCGGTCAGGGGGCGCAGGTCTTCCAGCAGGGCCAGGGCTTGGCGGGACAGGGGGACCAGGTGCGGGGCTTTCATCTTCATGCGTTCGCCTGGGATGCGCCATACCTTGCCGTCCAGGTCGAATTCCTCCCAGCATGCCCCGCGTAGTTCCCCCGGCCGGACAAAGGTCAACATCAACAGCTTGAGGGCTTGTTTCACTTCCGGGGTGCCGGGGTAGGCTTCCAGCTTCCGCACGAATGCGGGCAGGGTTTCGCGGTCCAAGGCTTCGCGGTGTTGAACCTTGCGGGTCATCAAGACGCCGGCCAGTTCCGCCGATGGGTTGACGGTGGCCCGGCCGGTTTGGACTGCATAGCGGAAAACTGACTTGATGCGTTGTTGGACGCGGGAAGCCACGTCCAAGGCTCCCCGGCGTTCGATGGCTCGCACCACGTCCAGGACCTCGGGCGGGGTGATTTCGGTTATTGGGCGATGGCCGAAGATGGGAAGCACGTCCATTTCCAGGGAAGCCATTATGCGTTCCGCATGTTCGCCGGCCCATTGCCCCTTCTTGTGCCCCCACCACTCGCGGGCCAGGGCTTCGAAGCTGTTTTCTGTCTTCAGCCGCGCCGCCCGTTTCTTCTCCCGCTTTGTCATGCTTCCGGCTGGGTCTTCGCCAGCGCCAAGGATTTTCTTCGCGGCTTCGCGTTTCTCGCGGGCTTCCTTCAGGGTGACGGCCGGATAGACCCCGAGGGCCAGGCGCTTTTCCTTGCCGGCATGGCGGTACTTCAGCCGCCAGTAGCGGGAACCGTTCGGGAAGATTTCCAGATAGAGGCCGCCGGCATCGGCAACTTTGTAAGGTTTCGGGCCGGGCTTCGTGGCCTTGATTGCGGGGTCAGTCAGGGGCATGGGGGCACATTCGCAGGGGGCACAAATTGATGCCCCCGATTGTGCCCCCTTGTGCCCCCGGATTTCAATAGATGCCCCCGGACCTTATCGGAACAAGAAAGCCCGCTAAGGCTTGATCCTTGAGGGCTTGTCGGTCTTCTTTGGAGATTTTCGGAATTGTCTTTGGTGCCCGGGACCGGAATCGAACCGGCACGGCCGAAGCCGAGGGATTTTAAGTCCCTTGTGTCTACCAATTTCACCACCCGGGCCGACCTTACTTCTTGTCGTACTTCTTGAGTTCCTTGGCGATCAACTCATCCAGGGTCTTGAACAGCGATGGATTGCCGCCGGTCAGGTAGGCGGAGGTGACGAACTTGCCGTTGACGGCGAAGGCGGGCACGCCATTGAGACGGTAGGCATTGGTCAGTTGTTGGGCGCGCATGACCTTGGTGTTCACCGCGAAGCTGTTGTAGGCATCGGCGATCTGCTTGCGGTCCACGCCCTTGGTGACCGCCCAGTCGAAGAACTGCTCAGGTGGATTGAGGTCCATACCCTTCACATGGATGGCGTCGAACACCTCGCCGTGGAGTTTTTCCAGCACGCCCACGGCTTCCAGGGCATAGTAGGCGCGCGCCAGGGCGGCCCAGTTCGGGTTGAGTATGCCGGGCACTTTCTTGAGGACCACACCCTTCGGCAGCTTCCTGGCCCAGGCATTGAGTTCCGGCTCCAGATCGAAGCAATGGGGGCAGCGATACCAGAAAAACTCCAGCACCTCGACTTGGCCCTTCTTGACGTCGGTAGGCTGGGCTGGACTGATGACCAGGTAATCCTTGCCGACCTCCGTCGCCAGGGTCTGCTGGGGCAGAGCGAGGGCGGCGGCCAGGGCGAGGATGGTGAACAGACGGTTCATGATTTCTCCTGCGTCTAGGGTTTGCTCGGTTCTTTGAACAGCCTAGGCTCGAAATTGTTCGCGGCCAGGGTGTCCAGATCACCCAGGGCATCATCCTCACGCTTGTAGGGGCCGACCCGGACACGGTAGAGCGACTGCCCCGCGCTCTCGACCTTCTGGGTGGACACCTCCAGTCCGAGCAGTGCAAGGCGGGCCTTGAGCTTGTCCGCGTCGGCGGGACTCTTGAGTGCGGCGACCTGCAACCACCAGGTTTCCCTGGACTTGGGAGGATCGAGGGGCTTCGCCGGCTTGTCGCCGGGAAGGATGCCGTAGAAGGTGAGGTCCACGCGAGGCTTGGCCGCGGGTGCAGGGGTGGCGGACGGTATCTCGGCTTTCTTGGCTGGAGTCTGGGTGGGAGGGGCAGGTGGAGAAGTATCGGGAACGCTCGGTTTGCTGGCCGGCTCGGCGACGACAGCCGGCTTGGCGGGGGGGCGCGCGCTTTCCATGGGCTTGATTCCGCTGGAACCGAGCTTGAAATACCAGGCCAGTCCAGCCGCCACCGCCAAGCCAATGACCAGGCCGATGAGCAGTCCGGCGAACAGGCTGCCCCCCTTGCCCTTGCGGGCCGGTGCTTCGTCGCGTCGTGCGGCGCGGGGGTCCTTGCGTGCCATGCCTGGAGTCGCGTCCGGAATTACATCTTGGTCGGGGCGGAAACCCCGAGGAGCTGAAGACCGGTACGCAATACCTCTCGGGTCGCGGCGATCAGCGCCAGCCTCGCGCGCTTCAGTTCATCATCCTCCTCCAGGAAGCGGCAGGCGACATAAAGCCCGTGCAGGTCGGCGGCGAGTTCCTTGAGGTAGTAGGCAAGCAGATGGGGCGCCAGATCGCGCGCGGCATTGGCGATGGTTTCTGGGAATTCGGACAGGCGCTGGAGCAGGGCGAGCTCCTGGGGGTGCGCCAGGCGGCGGACGTCGGCATCCGGCAGGTCGGATTCGGCACCGCCCCAGGTGTTCAGCACGCTGCAGATGCGGGCGTGGGCGTACTGGATGTAGTAGACCGGATTGTCATTGCTCTGGGACTTGGCCAGGTCCAGGTCGAAATCCAGGTGCTGGTCGGACTTGCGCTGCACATAGAAGAAGCGGGCGGCATCGTTGCCTACCTCGGCGCGCAGGTCGCGCAGGGTGACGTATTCCCCGGCACGGGTGGACATGGAGGCCTTCTGGCCGTTGCGGTAGAGCACGGCGAACTGCACCAGGGCCACGGTCAGACGCTCGGGATCGACGCCTGCGGCGGCTAGCGCCCCCTTTACCCGCGGGATGTAGCCGTGGTGGTCGGCGCCCCAGACGTCGATGACGCGCTGGAAGCCGCGCTCGAATTTGTTCAGGTGGTAGGCGATGTCGGCGGCGAAGTAGGTGTAGATGCCGTTGTCGCGGCGTACCACCCGGTCCTTCTCGTCGCCGAAGGCGGTGGAGCGGAACCACAGGGCGCCATCCTGTTCGTAGAGGTGGCCGTGTTTCCGCAACTGTTCCAGGGCTTTCTCGATGAGGCCGGACTCGTGCAGGGTCTTCTCCGAGAACCACTTGTCGAAACTGACGCCGAATTCGGTGAGATCGTTGCGACCGTCACCCAGCTGTTCCTCCAGGGCGTGACCGTGGATGTAGGCGTAGTCGGCGCCCAGCAGACGCTTGGCGGTGGCGATGAGGGCGTCGAGATGGCCTTCAGGATCGGTGCCGGCATCCGGCGCCCCGGTGGTGACCTCGACTGCGGCGCGCTTGTAGCGCTCGCCGTGCAGGGCATAGATGCTGTCGGCCATGGCACCGACATAGCCGCCCTGGTAGGCATTACCCGGAAAGGGCACGAACTCGCCGCAGAGTGCCAGATAGCGCAACCAGGTGGACAGGGCCAGGATGTCCATCTGCCGGCCGGCATCGTTGACATAAAACTCGCGGTAGACCTGGTGGCCGGCGTGGGCCAGCAGGTTGGCCAGGCTGGCGCCGAAGGCAGCGCCGCGGCCATGGCCGACGTGCAGGGGACCGGTGGGGTTGGCGGAGACGAACTCGATCTGGATCTTTTCGCCATGTTTTGCATCGCCCCGGCCATATGCGCCAGGGGTGCGCAGTATGTCCGTGGCGACGTGCTGCCAGGCAGCCGGCTTGAGGAAGACGTTGATGAAGCCCGGCCCGGCGATCTCGGTCTTTTCCACCCATTCTGAGGCAGGCAGGGAGGCCTGGATGGATTGGGCCACCTCCCTGGGATTGCGCTTCAGTACCTTGGCCAGTTGCATGGCGGCGTTGCAGGCGAAATCTCCGTGGCTGCTCTGCTTCGGGCGTTCCAGTTCGATGGGGAGGTCGCGCGCCTGGGGGAACTGGGCCAAGGCCTGGGTGAACAGGCTGGTGAGGTGGGTTTTTGGGGAGATGGACATGAGGAATACCTTTAATTCGGCCGAATTATAACGGCTCGCTCCGGGAATCAGTGCGGCGGCGGCGTGACGTCTCGGATGACTGGTCGGCCACGGAAAAAAGAAAAACCCCGCCGAGGCGGGGTCTGTCTGGTGGGGGCCGGGGTGGGTACCCCGATCTGTGGACGTCGGGGGATCAGAAGTCCATGCCACCCATGCCGCCCATGCCACCCATGCCGCCGCCCATACCTCCCATGTCGGGGGCGCCGCCCTTCTTGTCTTCCGGCAGGTCGGCCACCATGCAGTCGGTGGTGAGCATCAGGCCAGCCACGGAAGCGGCGTTCTGCAGCGCGGTGCGGGTCACCTTGGTCGGGTCCAGCACGCCCATCTCCATCATGTCGCCGTACTCGCCGGTCTGGGCGTTGTAACCATAGTTACCCTTGCCGTTGAGTACCTTGTTGACCACCACGGAGGCTTCCTCGCCGCAGTTGTAGACGATCTCGCGCAGGGGTTGCTCCACGGCGCGCAGCACGATCTTGATGCCAGCATCCTGGTCGTGGTTGTCACCCTTGAGCTTGGCGATCTTGGAACGGGCGCGCAGCAGGGCAACACCGCCGCCGGCCACGATGCCTTCCTCGACAGCGGCGCGGGTGGCGTGCAGGGCGTCCTCGACGCGGGCCTTCTTTTCCTTCATCTCGACTTCAGTTGCGGCACCGACCTTGATGACGGCCACGCCGCCGGCCAGCTTGGCCTTGCGTTCCTGCAGTTTCTCCTTGTCGTAGTCGGAGGTGACTTCATCGATCTGCTTGTTGATCTGGGTGATGCGGTTCTTGATCGCGTCGGCGGAGCCGGCGCCGTCGATGATGGTGGAGTTTTCCTTGCCCACCTCGATGCGCTTGGCGCGGCCCAGATCCTGCAGGCTGGCCTTTTCCAGGGACAGGCCGACTTCCTCGGCGATGACGGTGCCGCCGGTGAGGATGGCCATGTCTTCCAGCATCGCCTTGCGACGGTCGCCGAAGCCGGGAGCCTTGACGGCGCAGGTCTTGAGGATGCCGCGGATGTTGTTGACCACCAGGGTGGCCAGGGCCTCGCCCTCCACGTCCTCGGCAATGATGAGCAGGGGCTTGCCGGCTTTGGCGACTTGTTCCAGCACGGGCAGCAGGTCACGGATGTTGGAGATCTTCTTGTCGTACAGCAGGACGAAGGGGTCCTCCAGCACCGCCATCTGCTTCTCGGCGTTATTGATGAAGTAGGGCGACAGGTAGCCGCGGTCGAACTGCATGCCTTCCACCACATCCAGTTCATTTTCCAGGCCGGAGCCGTCTTCCACGGTGATGACGCCTTCCTTGCCCACCTTGTCCATGGCGTTGGCGATGATGTCGCCGATGGAGCTGTCGGAGTTGGCGGAGATGGAACCCACCTGGGCGATTTCCTTGCTGGTGGTGCAGGGTTTGGAGATGGCCTTCAGTTCCTCGGTGATGGCGATCACGGCCTTGTCGATGCCGCGCTTCAGGTCCATGGGGTTCATGCCGGCGGCGACGAACTTCATGCCTTCGGCCAGGATCGACTGGGCCAGCACGGTGGCGGTGGTGGTGCCGTCACCGGCGATATCGGAGGTCTTGGAAGCCACTTCCTTGACCATCTGGGCGCCCATGTTCTCGAACTTGTCCTTCAGTTCGATCTCCTTGGCCACCGATACCCCGTCCTTGGTCACGGTGGGGGCGCCGAAGGAGCGGTCCAGCACCACGTTGCGGCCCTTGGGGCCCAGGGTCACCTTGACCGCATTGGCCAGGATGTTGACGCCTGCGACCATGCGGTGGCGGGCGGAATCACCGAAACGTACGTCTTTTGCTGCCATGTCTTGTATCTCCTGATTCTGAATGCGAAGGGCTGTGGGAACTTACTTTTCGATCACGCCCATGATGTCTTCCTCGCGCATGACGAGGAGTTCTTCGCCTTCGACCTTGACGGTCTGGCCGGAATACTTGCCGAAAAGCACGCGGTCGCCGACCTTCACGTCCATGGCGATGTGCTTGCCGCTGTCGTCCTTCTTGCCGGCGCCGACGGCGATCACTTCGCCTTGGTCGGGCTTCTCGGTGGCGGTGTCGGGGATGACGATGCCGGAGGCGGTTTTGCGCTCTTCTTCCAGGCGCTTGACGATGACGCGGTCGTGCAACGGACGAATCTTCATTACTTTCCTCCTAACGGGAATCCGTGTTTAACAGGGTCGATGGAAGGCGGTGCGCAACCGATGATTAGCACTCGCCACCTACGAGTGCTAATGGTAGGGGCGGGAAGAAGCTATTTCAAGAGCGGAAAAAACTGACAGCCGGTTTGTCAGCGCAGGCGCTCTAGTTTCACCACCTGGAAGTAGCCATCCATGAGGGTTTCCCGCCTGATACTCCAGTCATGTGGATCCAGCGTGGCCGCAGGGTTCCAGCACCACATCTCCTGGGCATAGGGCTCGAAAATCCAGAAGTAGAACCGGCTCAGGAGACCCACCAGGGCCGAGTCGGGCCGATGGAACTCGCCGTAGACGAAGGTGCCGCCGGGTTTGACCACGCGCAGGCATTCCGCGAACGCTTTCTCCTTCTGAACCATGGGCAGTTCGTGGAACAGGAAGAAGCTCACCACATGGTCAAATACCCCTTCCTGGAATGGCATGGCCTCGGCGTCGCCCTGGAAGAAGCGGCAGTCCGCATTGGTCTGGTCCGCGGCAAGCTTGCGATGGGTGTGCTGGACCTCGTTATGCATGATGTCGAATATGAAGACCTCTCCCTTCTTGTGGTAACAGGCGGCAAGCTTGCGGGAGAAATCGCCGAAGGCGCACGACACCTGAAGGATACGTTTGCCCTGTCGGTCGGCGCAGGCCGGCGCCAGGACGTGTTTCACCAGCCGGTGGTACTGGAACAGCAGAATGACCGACGAGATGAACTGCCGGTCCAACAGCCAGATCAGGAAGGGGTTGCGGTAGATCAGATAGACATGGCGGATTCGTGAAGGGCGACCGTGTTGGTAGACGAGCAAGGAGCCCCGCGTGGTGATGAAGAAGAACCCCCCGATGCCCAGGACGAGTCCGAGAAAGGCCAGAGTCGGGAGCAGCATGGATCGGAACGTCGAAGACGGGAGTGATTGGGACGGACCCTGTAAGACAGGGCCGGGGAGGGTGAGCAGGTGGGGGAGGAGGAGGCGGGGTGGGACGCTTTCAAAGCGTGCGGCATTGTGCCTCAACCCGCCTGATTACGGCCGTGCCAGAGGGCTACAGGACATCACACGAGTCGTGCCCTGTCCAATCATCGCCACATGCGCACAGATGACGGCAAGGAAAAAGGCGGCCAGGACTGGCCGCCTCGCTTTGGAGCTTACTTCACCACTTCGTTCAATTGGCCAGGATCGCCGGATTTTAGCTACGGCGCGCGCTGCGCGCTTAACCTCCCCGCTGGCGCGGGAAGGTTAGCCTTCACTGAAACCCCGCCATCCATCAGTTGGATGAAGGGGCGGGGCAACCCTTACTTCACCACCTCTTTCAACTGATCAAGGATGGCGGGGTTTTCCAGCGTCGACACGTCGGAGGTGATCTCCTCGCCCTTGGCCAGGGTGCGCAGCAGGCGGCGCATGATCTTGCCGGAGCGGGTCTTGGGCAGGTTGTCGCCGAAGCGGATTTCGTCCGGCTTGGCGATGGGGCCGATCTCCTTGCCGACGTGGTTACGCAGGTCGTTGACGATGGACTTGGCCTCGTCGCCGACCGGGCGGGCCCGCTTGAGAACCACGTAGGCGACGATGGCCTCACCCTTGACGTCGTGGGGCTTGCCCACCACGGCGGCTTCGGCCACCAGGGGGTGGCTCACCAGGGCGGATTCGATTTCCATGGTGCCCATGCGGTGGCCGGAGACGTTCAGCACGTCGTCGATGCGGCCCATGATGGTGAAGTAGCCGGTCTTGGCGTCGCGCACGGCGCCGTCGCCCGCCAGATAGAGCTTGCCGCCCAGGTCCTCGGGGAAGTAGCTCTTCTTGAAACGTTCCGGGTCGTTCCAGATGGTGCGGATCATGGAGGGCCAGGGCTTCTTGATCACCAGGAAGCCGCCCTTGCCCCATTCCACCTCGTGACCGCCCTCGTCCACCACGGTGACCATGATGCCGGGGAAGGGCAGCGTGCAGGAGCCGGGCACCAGGGGAGTGACGCCGGGCAGGGGAGTGATGACATGGCCACCGGTCTCGGTCTGCCAGAAGGTGTCCATGATCGGGCATCTGCCGCCGCCGATGTTGTCGTGGTACCACATCCAGGCCTCGGGGTTGATGGGCTCGCCCACGGACCCCAGCACGCGCAGGCTGGACAGGTCGTAGTTCCTCGGATGCGCCGCCGGGTTGGTGTCGGCGGCCTTGATCAGGGAGCGGATGGCGGTGGGGGCGGTGTAGAAGATGTTGACCTTGTGGTCCTGGATCATCTTCCAGAAGCGGCCGGCGTCGGGCCAGGTGGGCACGCCCTCGAACACGATCTCGGTGCCGCCGCAGGCCAGGGGACCATAGGTGATGTAGGTATGGCCGGTGACCCAGCCGATGTCGGCGGTGCACCAGAAGATATCGCTGGCCTTCAGGTCGAAGGTCCACTTCATGGTCATGATGGCGTGCAGCAGGTAGCCGCCGGTGGAGTGCTGCACACCCTTGGGCTTGCCGGTGGAGCCGGAGGTGTAGAGCAGGAACAGCGGGTGCTCGGCTTCGACCCATTCCGGTTCGCAGGTCTCGGGCTGGCTGGCGACCACGTCATGCCACCAGACGTCGCGGCCGGGAGCCATAACGGCGGGACCCCCGGTACGCTGGTAGACCACCACGTTCTTGATGGAGTCGCAGCCGCCCAAGGTCAGTGCCTCGTCCACGGCGGGCTTCAGGGGGATGTTCTTGCCGCCCCGGCACTGTTCGTCGGCGGTGATGATCAGCACGGCACCGGCATCCTCGATGCGGTCGCGCAGGGATTGGGCGGAGAAGCCACCGAACACCACTGAATGGGTGGCGCCGATGCGGGCGCAGGCCTGCATGGCCACCACGCCCTCGACGGACATGGGCAGGTAGATGACGACGCGATCGCCCTTCTTCACGCCCATGCTCTTCAAGGCGTTGGCGAACTTGGCGACGCGGGCCAGGAGTTCCTTGTAGGTGACCTTGGTGACGTCACCCTTGTCGGCCTCGAAGATCAAAGCGACCTTGTCTCCCAGACCCGCCTCGACGTTCTTTTCCAGGCAGTTGTAGGACACGTTCAGTTTGCCGTCCGGGAACCACTTGTAAAAGGGGGCATTGGATTCGTCCAGGACCTTGGTGAAGGGCTGCTTCCAGACCACGTTTTCCTTGGCCAGCTTGCCCCAGTAGCCTTCATAGTCGGCCTCCGCCTCGGCGCACAGCGCCTTGTAGGCCTCCATGCCGGAGACGTTGGCCTGGGCCACGAACGCCGGAGAAGGATCGAAGACTCGGTTTTCTTGCAGGACGGATTCGATGGTGGTGCTCATGACGTGCGTCTCCTAGACGGCAAATTAAAGACAAGTCGCTTCCTCCCCCAAGGAAGCGGCAAAATTAGGCCACTTCCCGATTTTTCGCATTTTGCACTGCAACATGAATCTTCCGCCAGCCTCGCAACTTCTATCCCGCGCCGCCGCATACAGCCGCTGGCTGGCGAGTCGCCTCAATGCCCGGGCCGGGTTGGCCGACTGGCTGGAGCAGATGCTACATGAGCCGGTGTCGCGCGCGGAGATGGGTGACTTCCTCGCAAAGCCCATCCAGGACGAGGAGGAACTGAAGCGGCGCCTTCGCCAGCTTAGGGAGCGGGTGTTCGCCCGGGTCATGGTCCGCGACCTCAATGAGATGGCCGATCTGGCCGAGGTGACCCGCACCCTCACTGATCTGGCCGAGGTGACCGTGGCTGCCGCCCTGGATTTCCACCACCGGGAACTGGCGGCGGTGCATGGTGAGCCCCTGGATGGCGAGGGCCGGCTCCAGCGACTGATCGTGGTGGGCATGGGCAAGCTGGGCGGCGGCGAACTGAATGCCTCCTCGGACATCGATCTGATCTTCGTTTTTCCGGAGGAGGGCGAAAGCGCCGGGCCGCGCCGACTGTCCAATCTGGAATTCTTCACTAGGCTGGGCAAACGCCTGATCAACGCCCTGGATGACAAGACCGGCGACGGCTACGTCTTCCGCGTGGATATGCGCCTGCGACCCTACGGCGATTCCGGCCCCTTGGTGTCCAGCTTCGCCATGCTGGAGGAGTACTTCTATACCCAGGCCCGGGAATGGGAGCGTTATGCCTGGATCAAGGGGCGCGCCCTTACCGGGTTTGAGCGGGTGGACGAACTGGAGGCCCTGCGCCGTCCATTCGTGTTCCGTAAGTACCTGGATTTCGGCGCCTTCGGTTCAATGCGTGACCTGCATGCCCAGATCCGGCGCGAAGTGGCGCGTAAGGACATGCTGGACAACATCAAGCTCGGCCCGGGCGGCATCCGCGAGATCGAATTCGTTGCCCAGGTCTTCCAGCTCATCCGCGGCGGCCGCATCACGTCTTTGCAGATCCGGCCCACGCGCGCCCTGTTGCACCAGCTCGCCGCCTACGACCTGGTCCCTGACGACCAGGCGGAGGAGATGGAGGCGGCCTACGTCTTTTTGCGCAACCTCGAACACCGGCTGCAGTATCTGGACGACGCCCAGACCCAGACCCTGCCCCGGGGAGAGGAAGACAGGAACCGGGTGGCCGCCGCCATGGGCTTCCCAAGCTGGGCGGTATTCGAGGCCCATCTCAATGGGCTGCGCAAAAAGGTGGCGGGCTATTTCGAGCAGGTGTTCGGCGCACCCCAGGAGGACCAGTCGGGGCATCCCCTGGCCGGCCTGTGCGAGCTGCCCGCCGATGAGGCCGGCGCGCGCCTGGCCGGGGTAGGCTACGCCGACCCCGCCGCCGCCCTGCAGCAACTGCTGGCGCTCAAGCAGGGCAGCCGCTATGCGGGCCTGCCCGCCAGCAACAAGGCGATGCTCGACGGCTTGCTGCCGCCCTTGGTCGAGGTGGCGGCAGGCTTCCCCAACTCGGCGGAAACCCTCACCCGCATTCTCGACCTGTTGGACGCGATCGCCCGCCGGGGTCCCTATCTCGCCCTGCTCAAGGAATACCCCCAGACCCTGCGCCAAGTCGTACGCATCGTCAGCAGCAGCGCCTGGGCTGCGCAATATCTGACGCGCCAGCCGCACCTGCTTGACGAACTGCTCGACGCCCGCCAGTTGATGGCCCCGCCCGACTGGTTCCGTGCTCGCGAGGAACTGCGCCTGCGCCTCGGGCCGCATGCCGGCGACATGGAGCGCCAGATGGACGAGCTGCGGCATTTCAAGCAGTCCGAGACCTTCCGGCTGCTGGCCCAGGATCTGGCCGGGTTGTGGACGGTGGAGAAACTGTCCGACCACCTTTCCGACCTGGCCGATCTTCTGGTCGGAGCCACCCTGGATCTGGTGTGGTCCAGCCTTCCGGGAAAACATCGCGAAACGCCGTCTTTTGCAGTGGTCGCCTATGGCAAGCTGGGCGGCAAGGAGCTGGGCTATGCCTCCGATCTGGACATCGTGTTTCTCTACGACGACCCGCATCCCGATGCACAGGAGATCTACGCCAAGCTGGGCAAACGCCTCAATACCTGGATGGGCACCCTGACGTCGGCAGGCATCCTCTATGAAACCGATCTGCGCCTGCGCCCCGACGGCGCCGCCGGCTTGCTGGTCAGCAGCGTCGAGGCCTTCGATGACTACCAGCGTAATCATGCCTGGACCTGGGAACACCAGGCCCTCACCCGGGCGCGTCTCTGCTGTGGCGACCGGCGGGTGGGCGAACTTTTTGCCGCCATTCGCGAGGCGGTGCTTACCCAAAGCCGGGATGCCGAGAAGCTGCGCGGGGAGGTTCTGGACATGCGCCGCAAGATGCTCGAGGGCCACCCCAATACCGGCGGCCTGTTTGACCTGAAGCACGATCGTGGCGGCCTGGTGGACGTTGAATTCGCCGTGCAGTACCTGGTGCTGTGCCACGCCGCCGCCCATCCGGAAATGACCGCCAACATCGGCAATATCGCCCTGCTCCGGCGCGCCGGGGGGTTGGGCCTGATCCCCCTGGAGATCGGGGTGGCCGCCGGGGATGCTTACCGGGAACTGCGCCGCCGCCAGCACGCCCTCAAGTTGCAGGGCTCGGAGCACGCCCGCGCCGAGCACGGTGGGCTGGCTCAGGAAATACAGGCGGTGAAGGCGCTGTGGGCCAATGTTTTCGGCGAGGCGTCCTAAGGAACCACTGATTTATTCCCACGCGGATCGCGTTGAGGAGGAAACAGGGTGATCGCAAGGCGGGCGACGAAGGTCGTAGCCGTAGCTACGATGCCGAGGAGCCCAACACAGCGAGCGCCCTGTTTCCTCCTCAACCCGCATGGGACGGGGCTTTGCGGGCAGTCTGCGGCGTTACGGCGCTTGCCAATGGAATGACCATTGCCCGCGCGCCGCGCCTTGCATCCCCTCCCGCAAAGCCCGCGTCGCGACCGCGTGGGAATAAATCAGTGGTTCCCTAACCCGGATATTTCATCGGTGTGGCTCCCGGTTCAAGCTTTCCGCCCGCCATGCCGTCAATGAAGACGGTGCAAGTGCTTGTTTCCACGGAGGGGGATGCGATGCCAGGGCATGCCTGGTGGGGATCGGGTCAGTGGGCTGCTTTCCTGGAATACCAGGAGCAGCCGATCAAGGCCGCCAGCAAGGCGGCGCTGAGCGCCCTGGAGGCGGGGGCGGAGGATATGCTATCCGGACACGCCTACGCCGCCCTGCTGCTGGAGGATCCCCTGCTCGCCCTGCGCCTGCTCAAGGAAGCCAACCGCCGCCTGCCCCGACGCATGGCGCGGGACATCACCACACCTCTGGGGGTGGTGCTGGCCCTGGGCACCCAGCAGTTCAAGGAGGAGGTCCGCTCGGCGCCGGAGGTGGGCGGGGAGAACGCCGGCTTCCTTGCCTGCGAGGCACGTGCCACCCTGGCGGCGCGCATCGCCATGGCCTGGGGCGCCCTGCGCCATGATCTGGATCCCGGCGAGCTCGCGATGGCCGCCTTGCTGGCCAATGCCGGCGAGATCGAGTTGTGGGCCTTCGTGCCGGAGTTGCCGCAGAAGGCACTGGACGAGTTGCACAGCGGCCGTGCCGCACGCAGTGAACAGGCCCAGCGCCAGGCGTGCGGCTTCGCCTTCATGGACATCAGCCTGCTGCTCATCGAGAACTGGAGCCTGCCGCAGCTCATCCGCCAGTTGATTCGCGGCGACGAGGGCATGCGTGCGCGCATGGCCCGGCTGGCGGTGAACATGGCGCGTCACTTGAGCAACGGCGTTGCCGATGCTGCCCTTCCCGACGATATCCGCGAGGCAGGAAAACTGACCGGCGCCGGGCCTGAGGTACTGGTGGGGGCTCTGCCGGGCCTGTCCGCCGAGGACCGTTCACACCTGCTGCAAGCCATGTCGACGCCGCCCGAATCGTGATCCGCCCGGGCATCCGGGCCGCGGCTCAGCCCGAGGCACCCACCCAGAAGCCGACATTCTTGTCGAGGAACTCGTCCCAGGGCATGTAATGGGAACCATCGCAGGAGAAGGTCAACCCCACCATGCCGTTGAAGATGTTCAGGGAGCCGGAACGCAGGTAGAGGGTCTCGTCCATGAAGCGCAGATCCTTGAAGCAATTCAACACTTCTTTGACTTTTTCCGCCGGGACGCTGGCCTGTGCCGGGTAAGGCTGGCGCGGATAGGCCAGGCACAGGTTGGGATCGCCCAGGTCGGCGATGCCATGCAGTCGGTAGCGGTAGGGATCGTCCACCACCCACAGGGTGGCGCGGGAGCTGGAGAAGTGCACCTTGGCGTGGAACACGCCATGTACGGTGATGAGTTCGTGTACCAGGGCCAGCACCTCATCCATGCGTTCGTCCAGGGGGCTGTTCACCCGTTCCTGGTGGAATAGTCCGGCGCGGATGGCGGGGTCGCCCTTCATCTGCATCCATTGTTCCGGCTGCTGGTACAGGGCCTGGGTGGCCGGCAGTTCGCGCAGGTCGAAGTCGGCGCCCAGATAGCCCAGCAATTCCCCGGATTCGCCCAGGATGCGCCGCACGGCGGTGAGGGAGGGACGCCGGGCATTGCGGCTGATGTAGGCCTCGGACAGGGAGAAATCGGCGCCGGCCAGGGCTTCCACCAGATAGGGGCGGTCACGCCGGTCGCGGCCATGGTGTTCCGCAAGAAGTCCGGCGCGCGTGACGTTGCCGGTCAGCTGCCGGCAGTCGGTGTCAAGGACGTAGAGGTACTTGCAATAAGGCAATTCTTCCATGCCATGCACCAGACGGGCTTCCAGCCCGCCCCTGTCCGGCCAGGCATCGCGGCAGCCTTCCGCCAGGATGGACAGGGAGGAGCCCAGCCAGCCTTCCAGAATGTGGCGTTGACGGTGGATGGCTTGTTGCAGGCTGGGATTCATGGTGGTGAATGGGGCGACACAAGCAGGAGGAGGCGGGCAATGTTACGCCAAGCGCCAGCCGCCGCCGATACGCCGCCCTCAGACACCGGTGGCGCGCAGCCCCAGGCAATGGGCCACTTTTTCCTCCAGATGGGCGGGGATGACGGGTTTGGTCAGGTAGTCGTCCATGCCGGCGGCGAGAATGGACTCGCGCCTTTCCTCCATGGCGTCGGCGGTAAGCGCCAGGATGGGGATCGCGGGATCGAGGACGCCGTCCTCGCCGGCCCGGATGCGGCGTGCAACCTCGCAGCCGTCCATGTCGGGCATGCGGCAGTCCATCACCAGCAGGTCATAGGGATGCACGGCGAGGGCATGCAGGGCGTCGTGGCCGCTGTCGGCGACATCGACGGGGTAGCCGAGCTTGCTGAGCAGCAGGAAGGCCAGGCGCTGGTTATTGGGGTCGTCATCCACAAGCAGGATGCGCTCCCGGCGTTCCTGCATGAGCGCATGCCTGTCTTCCCGGTGGCTGGCTGACTCCAGGTTCCGACGTTCGCCGAGCAGCAGTGCCAGATCCCTTTCCAGGTGCTCACGCCGCACCGGCTTGGCGATATGCGCGTCGAAACCGGCGCCCAGGAGCCGATGCGCATGCCGCCAGGCCTTGGGCGAGACCATCGCCAGCAAGGGTGTCCCGGCCAGTTTCGGCAGGTCGCGCAGCATTCGGGCCAGTTGCTCCCCGTCCATGCCGGGCATGCGGTGGTCGATCAGCGCCGCGTCCAGGGTCCGCCCCGCCGCCAGCTCCGCCTTGGCCAGGGCCAGACCCTCGCCGGCGCCAGCGGCGCATAGCGGCTGGCAGCCCGCGTCGGCCAGCATTAAGCGCAGCACTTCGCAACTGGCGACATTGTCGTCCACCACCAGGATGCGGCGCCCGGCGAGGCAGGCATGGCGTTCAGGGGGGGAGGTGTCCGGCTGCACCTCGAAGGGTAGCGTGAACCAGAAGCTGGAACCCTTGCCGGGAACGCTTTCCACACCCGCCTGGCCGCCCATCAGTTCGGCCAGGCGCTTGACGATGGACAGCCCAAGGCCAGTGCCACCGTATTTCCGGGTCGTGGAACTGTCGGCCTGGGTGAAGGGTGAGAACAGGAGGCCGAGCTTGTCGGCGGGAATGCCGATGCCCGAATCCCGGACCTCGAAGCGCAGCCAGATGCGGTCGTCGTGCTGCGCTTCCGGATGGACGCGCAGGCAGACTTCGCCCTCAGAGGTGAATTTCACCGCGTTGCCGAGCAGGTTGAACAGGATCTGGCGGATGCGCCCCGGGTCGCCGCACAGCTTCCGGGGCGAACCCGACTCGATCAGGCAGAGGTATTCCAGGCCTTTCTGGTCGGCGCTGAGTGCCATCAGGTTGCCGACTTCGTTGAGCAAGTCGCGCAGGTCGAAATCGACATGCTCGATCTGCATCTTGCCGGCATCGATCTTGGAAAAATCCAGGATGTCGTTGATCACCTTGAGCAGCGACTGGCTGCTTTGCAAGGCGATTTCGGCATATTCGAGCTGTTCCTCGCTGAGTTCAGTGGTGAGCAGCAGTTCGGTCATCCCCAGCACGCCGTTCATGGGCGTACGGATCTCATGGCTCATGTTGGCCAGGAACTCGGATTTCGCCTTGGTGGCCTGTTCCGCCGCCGCCCGTTTTTCCTCCAGCTCGACCATCGCCTGCCGCAGAGCCTCTGTGCGCGAGCGCACCCTTTCCTCAAGCTCCTGGTTGAGCGCGCTCAAGGCCCGTTCGGCCTGGTCGCGCTCGGTCAGGCCGTGCTGGAAGGCAAGGAGCATGGCATTCAGGTTGGAGATCAGGTGACCGAATTCATTGTCACTGTGCCAGACCGGGATGGGCAGCAACTCGCGGGCCGGTGCCGCGGGATCCAGTTCGAGGATGCGCTGGCTGGCGGCCATCAGCGGCCGGATGATGGACAAATAGAATACCAAGCCCAGCAGCAGGCTCAGCGAAAGTGCCAGGGCGAGGGTGGCTTCCACCTTGTGGAGGGCGAGGACGACGAAGCGCTGGCCGACGACCGCGGCGTCGAGGGCCACCTCCAGGTCGCCGACGTGGGTCATTTCCTTGCCCCCGGGCATCTCGGCGTATTCGAGCCGCAGGCCTTGGCTCCCCAGTCCCGCCAGCAATCGATCGCCCAGCCAGGCATGGTCCTTGCCGGTAGTGCCGGCGCGTTCGCGGTTGGCCAGGGTATTGCCGAAGTTGTCGCGCAGGGTGGCGCGGGCGATTTCCTCGAAATGCAACAGGCCAGCGGCCACGTTGACAGCCTGTGGAGTGTTCAGCTGGAAGGCGGCTTCCGCCGCGCTGGCGCGCACCAACTCCAGGTTCTGCCGGGTGGTGGCCTGGATGCGGTCGCGCCAGTCCCGCCAGGTGGAAAGCAATTCCACGGCACCGATGGCCAGGCCGAGCAGCAGGGCGACGCCCAGGGTGATGACCAGCTGGCGGACGGCCAGGCTGCGCCGTAACAGGATGGCACCCCCGGCGGTGCGAGGGCTGCGTACGTCCTTCATTCCGAAGGCACGCCTTTCTCGACGCCATGCTTGCGCTTGAGGGCTTCGATCATGCTGCCGTTGCGGCGTTGCCATTGATTGAAGTCCTGCAGGATCTCCGGTCGCTTGATGGTGGAAAGATGGTAGTGATCGCGGCTGTAAGGCAGGGCCGGGTCGAACACCAGGGCGCCGGGCTGCTTGAGGACATGGTCAAGCTGGTAATGGATGACAGCGACGCTGGCGTAGACGCCATCTACCCGGCCCACCACAGTCTGGCGCAGCAGCGCCTCCAGACTGGTGTTCTCGGAGAGGGCGACCTTGCCCGCGTGCAATCTTTCCAGCCAGGCCCAGGGCGTGAAGCCGCTCATGGTCCCCAGCAGCCTGATTTTCTCGGGCGGGGCGCCTTTCCTGTCCGGCCGCACGCTGGTGCCGTCGACAAAGGCAACGACCGGGTCGCTGTAATGGATCGTGCGGCCCTGGCGCAGATCCTTCTTCCACTGGGGGTTGTCGGGAAACTTGAAATCCACCTGATTGTCGAGAAAGGAGGCATACAGCCGGGGAACCGGCAGGGCGCGGTACTGGATGTGGTAGCCGCGGTCGCGCGCGTAGGCATCGAAAAGGTCGCGGGCGAAACCCAGATAGGCGCCATCCTGATAGGCGTATACGGGCAGATAATGTTGGTTCTCGACGCCGATCACCAGGGTTTCGCGGGCGGCTGCATGACCGGTTCCCAGTAACAGTATGGCCCACCACAGACGCGCGATTTTGTTCAACATCGATAGTGCTCCTGTTCGCGAGATCATATAACTTTGGATATATGTGTTTATCGGCCAGATCCGGAGTTTCTTTATGCGACATCGCCATGCCTCCAGTGAAGCGCGTTTCCTGTGCCGATCGAATCGAATCCAGGCGGCCATGTTCTGGGTCGGCCTCTGTCTTGCAGGCCCGGCCGATGCCATGGAATGGTCGGAGACGGAGGTCGAGTTGCTGCACAGTGGCCGCTTCCGCGAGCCCTTCAATCCCCACCGGGTGACCAAGACCCTCGTCACCCTTCAGCACGCCAGCGGCTACGGCCTGGGACGTAATTTCCTGTTCGTCGATGTTCTCAAGTCCGGGAATCAGGAGCTGGACCTGTCCGGCCAGCGGGAAGCGCCCACCGAGGTTTACGGCGAGGCCTACTCCACCCTTTCCTTGTCCCGGCTCGCCGGCCGGAACCTGGCAACCGGGCCGTTCCGCGATGTCGGCCTCACCGCCGGCGTCAACCTCGGTGTCAAGGACAGCCAGCTGCGCCCCCGGCCCAAGGTCTACCTGGCCGGCATCACCGTGGATTTCGCCGTGCCCCGGGGCTTCTTCAACGTCGATCTGCTGGGCTATTGGGACCACGGCTGTTTCGGCGGCATCAACAGTTGCCCGGACTACCGGGCCAGCTATCAGATCACCCCCGCCTGGTCCCTGCCCTTCACCCTGGGCCCGGTCGAGGCGGAATTTTCCGGGTTCGTCGACTTCATCGGCGCCCGCGGCGCCGGCACGGTACGCCAGGTGCTGAGCCAGCCCCAGCTGCGCTTTGATATCGGCAAGGTGCTGCTGGGCGAGAAGGGCCGCCTCTACGCCGGCATCGAATACCAGTACTGGCGCAATAAATTCGGCAACCGGGGGGTGGACGAAGACCATCCACAAGCCTTGGTGCTGTGGAAGTTCTGACCCCCGGGTTGAGAGGGGGCATATGATGCCTGTCATCATGCGGTCAGAATGCATGACGACAGGAAAACTGCGACATACCCATGAACGCCCTGATCAGGGCCTCCCGCATCATCCTGGCGGTCAACGCCTGAACTGTTTTCTCGTTCTGAACGGAACCGCCATGCACCCCCTCGCCAAGACACTTTCGGCCCTGGTCCTGCTGTTCGCCGCACATGCCGCGCTGGCCGATGAAGTCCAGGTGGCCGTCGCCGCCAACTTCACCACGCCCATGCAGAGAATCGCCGCCGAATTCGAGAAGGACACCGGCCACAAGGCCCAGCTTTCCTTCGGCGCCACCGGCAAGTTCTACGCCCAGATCAAGAATGGCGCCCCCTTCCAGGTGCTGCTCTCTGCGGACGACGAGACGCCGGCGAAGCTGGTGGGCGAGGGACTGGCGGTCCAGGGCAGCCGCTTCACCTACGCCATCGGCAAGCTGGTGCTGTGGTCCGCGAAGCCGGGATACGTGGATGACAAGGGCGAGGTGCTGAAGAAGGGCCAGTTCCACAAGCTGGCCCTGGCCAATCCCAAGCTGGCGCCCTATGGCGCCGCCGCCATGGAAGTCCTGGGCAAGCTGGGGGTGCTGGGCGCCGTCCAGCCCAAATTCGTGCTGGGCGAGAACATCGCACAGACCTGGCAGTTCGTCGGCACCGGCAACGCGGAACTGGGATTCGTCGCCCTGTCCCAGGTGATGAAGGACGGCAAACTCGTCTCCGGTTCAGCCTGGATCGTCCCGGCCAGCTTGCATACCCCCATCCGCCAGGATGCGGTGATTCTCGCCAACGGCAAGGGCAATGCCGCCGCCGAGTCGCTGATGAAATACCTGAAGGGCGACAAGGCCAAGGCGATCATCAAGGGCTACGGCTACGACCTGTAAACTCCCGGGTCATGTTGGATAGTCCCGATCTCGCCGCCATCTGGCTGACCCTCAGGCTCGCCACCGTCACCACGGTGCTGCTGCTGCTCATGGGCACTCCCATCGCCTGGTGGCTGGCCCGCACGCGATCCGGGTGGAAGGGGCCGGTGGCGGCGGTGGTGGCCCTGCCCATCGTACTGCCGCCCACGGTCATCGGTTTCTACCTGCTGGTGGCAATGGGGCCGAACGGGCCGGTTGGCCAGTTTACCCAGGCCCTGGGCCTGGGCCTGCTGCCCTTCACCTTCGCCGGTCTGGTGGTGGCCTCGGTGTTCTATTCCCTGCCCTTCGTGGTGCAGCCGTTGCAGAACGCTTTCGAGGCCGTCGGCGAGCGCCCCCTGGAGGCCGCGGCCACCCTGCGCGCCTCCCCCCTCGACGCTTTCTTCAGCGTGGCCCTGCCCCTTGCGCGGCCGGGCTACCTTACCGCTACGGTGCTGGGTTTCGCCCACACCGTGGGTGAGTTCGGCGTGGTGCTGATGATCGGTGGCAACATCCCCGGCCAGACCCGGGTGGTGTCGGTGCAGATCTACGATCACGTGGAGGCCATGGAATACGCCCAGGCCCATGGACTGGCCGCGGCCATGGTGGCGTTTTCCTTCCTGGTGCTGCTGGGGCTGTATGCCTTCAACCCCACGGGACGGCAGCGGTGAACGATCCCGGGCGCATCCATGCCCGTTTCAGGCTCGAGCATCCGGGCTTTGCCCTGGATGTGGACCTGGATTTACCGGGCCGGGGTGTGACCGCCCTATTCGGCCCTTCGGGTTCCGGCAAGACCACCCTGCTGCGCTGCGTCGCCGGGCTGGTACGGGCAAAGGGTGGCCATCTCGAGGTGAACGGCCAGGTCTGGCAGGATGGCGGGCTGTTCCTGCCTGCGCACCGCCGACCGCTGGGCTACGTCTTCCAGGAGGCCAGCCTGTTCGCCCACCTGAGTGTGCGCGGCAACCTGGCCTACGGCATGAAGCGGGCGCGGCCGGCGGCGTCGCAAGCGCTGCTGGAGCACATCGTCGATCTGCTGGGTATTGGCCAACTGCTGGATCGCCGCCCGGGCACGCTTTCCGGCGGCGAGCGGCAGCGCGTCGCCATCGCCCGCGCCCTGGCGGTCCAGCCGCAGCTGCTGCTCATGGACGAGCCCCTGGCGGCCATGGATCTGGCGCGCAAGGTGGATATCCTGCCTTACCTGGAGCGCCTGCGCGACGAACTGGATATCCCCGTCCTCTATGTGAGCCATACGCCGGATGAGGTGGCCCGCCTGGCGGACCATATCGTGGCTTTGGAGGCGGGCAGGGCGTTGGCGGCCGGGCCCATAGCCGATGTCCTGGCACGACTGGACCTGCCCATCCGCCTGGGGGAGGACGTCGGCGTGGTGCTGGAGGCGGTCGTGGAGGAACGTGACCGAACTTGGCATCTTGCCCGCGTCGCCTTTCCCGGCGGCGTCCTGTGGGTGCGCGATGACGGCCACGAGGTCGGGCGGCGCGTGCGTGTGCGCATTCTGGCGCGGGACGTCAGCCTCGCCCTGGAGCGCGCCGCGGGCAGCAGCATCCTCAACATCCTGCCCGCCGTGGTGCGGGAGATCGCCAACGAGGAACATCCGGGCCAGGCCCTGGTACGCCTGGACCTGGGCGGTGCATCCCTGCTCGCCCGACTCACGCGGCGCTCGGCACATGTCCTTGCCCTGGTCCCGGGGAGCGAGGTCTATGCCCAGATCAAGGCGGTGGCGCTGGTGGGATGAGTCTCCCGCCGGCGGCATTGCCGTGGTCGCTCAGGCAAACCCTGAGAAACCCGTGTACTGGTCGGCCTTGCCGCTCATGGACATGCCGTCACCGTCCTGGCCGGAGAAGGTGAACTGGATGTGGGACGGGTCCAGGGTGCCGTCGGCGTTGGCGTTCTGGCGGATATCGAACCAGACCGTGGCGGTTTGGGTGGCAGAGTCGTAATTGACGCCCACTGGATGCGGCGACAAGGTGACCTCACTGTCCGGGACGCCCAGGCCGAAGTTGTAGCCGTCGCCCAGGCCGGTGCCGACGGCGCGGCCGATGCGCCAGTTCATGACGTTTTCCACCGAGGCCGGATCCATGGCCTTGTTGAACTGGAAGATCATGGAGAAGGTCTGGGAGGCCTCGGCGTTGGCCAGGTAATCGCCCAGCACGGAAACCAGGGTGCCACGGCCGAGCATGACGGGGAAGCTGCCGCTGGAGTATGTGGCGATGAGCCTGGGCGGGGTTTTCTGCTCGATGTAGGCATTCAGCGTGGCGGCTCGGGCGCGGTCCTTGTCGGTCAGCGCGCCGACCAGGGTCTGCGCCTCATCCAGACGGCCGGAGTCGACCAGGGAGTAACCCATTTCCACATAGGCATCCCAGAAGTCTCTCTGGATGTCGATGGCGCCCTGGAAGGCCTTGATGGCGTCGTCATGGCGACCCTGGGCGGCGTAGGTCTGGCCGAGGCCGTAATTGCCGCTGGGTTCGTTGGGCGCCATGTCCCGCACCCGGCGGAACTGGGACTCGGCTTCACTGTAATTGCCGCCGGCCAGATAGGCCTGGCCCAGGGAAAAGCGATTGGGCGCCGACGGATCGAGACGTACTGCCTGCTCGTATTCGCGCAGCGCTTCCGGATAGTGCTTCTCGAAGTAATACAGATTGCCCAGGGCGATACGGGTGTCAGCACGGGTCGGATCCAGTCGCAGGGACTGCTGGTAGGCGGCGATGGCGTTGTCGCTGTCGTTCTGCTGGGTGTAGGCCTGGGCGATCTGGTTGTAGGCATCCACAGCCAGGGCGGAATTGGGCGCCAGGGCGATGCCGCGGCGGAATTCCCCGATGGCCTCGTCGAACCTCTTTTCGATGAACAGGTCGATGCCGCGGGTTACCGCCCGCTGCGCGAGGCCTTCCAGCTGGCCGCTCTGGCTGCCGGTATAGGCGAACGGCCCCGAGGGGGTGATCGAGCTCAGCGTCGGCATGAGGAATATCTGGCGTGCATCGATGTGCCGGGTTGCCGGGATTCACGCATTCTAGGCGCAATCAGCGCCGGCGGGCCTATCGGTAAAGCAGCGCGTCCTGGCGCGCTTCCAGCCAGGCGGCTTCGTCGGCGCGGGCCAGGGTGCCCAGGTCGCCGGGCAGTGCGGCGGAGTCGTCCACCCATTCGCGCAGGGCCGGGCCGCCGTTGATCAGGTCGATGGCCAGGCGGTCGTGCTCGTATTCGTAAGGGAAGTCGCGCCACAGTGGATAGTCCGGCCGTAGCCGACGCAGGGCCTTGAAGGCCAGGGCCTGCAGGCGCCAGGGGCGGAAGGCGGCGGGATCGTAACCGGCTTCGACATGGATCTGTACGCCGGCGCAGAGTTGTCCCGCGTGCTTGTGGAAGGTGGGCTCGAACCAGCATTCGCGCAGGCGGCAGCCTTGCAGCCAGTTGGACGCCAGATGGCGCATCTCGGCGATGAGTGCGCGGGGCTCCAGGTCGGGGGCGCCGAAAACTTCCAGAGGCCGGGTGGTGCCGCGCCCTTCGGAGAGGGTGGTGCCCTCCAGCATCACCGTGCCCGCGTAGCAGCGGGCCATGGACAGGTTGGCGGCGTTGGGGCTGGGATTGATCCATTCCCGCTCGCCAAGGGGCCAGCCGTAGCCCGGGGCGGATTCGGGCGCCCAACCTTCCATGGGGATGACCCGGTAGTCCACGTCCATCCTGAGATCCCGCACGAACCAACGGCCCATCTCCCCCAGGGTGAGTCCGTGGCGCATGGGCAGGGGGCCGGCGCCGACGAAGCTCTCCCAGCCCGGCTGGAGCAGGGTGCCTTCCACCGGCCGGCCGGCCGGGTTGGGGCGATCCAGCACGATCACGGTCTTGCCGTGTCGGGCGGCTTCCTCCAGCACATAGCGCAGGGTGGTGATGAAGGTATAGATGCGGCAGCCCAGGTCCTGGAGATCCACCAGGAGCACGTCGAAGCTGTCCATCATCGTCGGCGTCGGCCGGCGAACCTGTCCGTAGAGGCTGAATACGGGGATGCCCAGGATCGGGTCTACGTAGTCCGGCGATTCCATCATGTTGTCCTGCTTGTCGCCACGTAGACCGTGCTGGGGTCCGAAGGCGGCGGTGAGCCGGATATCGGGCAGGACGGACAGGGCGTCCAGGGCGTGGGTCAGGTCGGCGGTGACCGAGGCGGGATGCGCGAGCAGGCCCACACGCTTGCCGGCCAAGGGTGCGCGCAGAGCGGGTTCGCCAAGCAGGCGGTCGAGGCCGAACTTCATCGTGTGCCTTCCCGGAGGTCGATTTCGAGCGCGAATGTATCAGGATGGTGGAAATCCGGCCTGCCCGGCGGGTGGCGCAGCGCCCAGTAGGACAGGCCTCCATCCGTGGCTTCCGTCACCGCGCAAGCGCCCAGGAGCAGGCGCGGTGTGCCCGGTAGGTTTGCGGCGGAAAGCGAGACATCCAGGACAATCCGTCCGGTTCCTAGTTCAAGATTGATTTCCGGGACGATGACGGGAGCCAGCAACGCGCCATCCCGGTATCCGCGGAAAGAGTAGGCCTGCCACTGGCCTGAGGGAGAGAAATTGAATTCCCGATAGCCCGGCATGCCCACCCCGATCACGAAGAGTTCGCAGCAGGTGTGGCGCCAGAGGCCGTCGGCGCGTTCGCGGCCATCGGCCGAGGGCAGGCGCAGACGGTTGGTGTCGGCTTCCAGCACATAGCGCAAGCCCAGCCCTCCATCCTCCAGAACGCCGACCTCGACCTGGATGCGATGGGTGGGCGACGCGGGGTTGCTGGGATGGCCGAGCAGCTCGAGGCGCTGGAACATGGCGACGGAAGGGGGTCAGCCGTTCGACGCCAGGCATTCCAGCCGGAACGGTGCGCGTACTCCGGCGCTGAAAGCCTCGGCGGCCGCCAGGGCTGCCTGGATCCTTTCCTCCGGTGGTCTGCCCCGGGTGGCATGCAGCGCCCCGAGGGCCAGGTCCTCGCCACAGCCGACGGCATCGCAGGGCTCCACGTTTTCTCCTACCTGGTAGTCCTCGCCGATGCGGAATATGCGACCCCGGTACCCCACCAGGAATGTCCCGCCCAGCTCCTCGCCGTCCTTGTCGCGGGCGTAGCCGCCGTCCTTGAGGGTCTCACGCAGCTTGTCGACGAAATCCGTCGCCATGTACTGCTCGATGCACATTTCATCGGGCTGGAGAGGCGGCAAGAATTTGTAGCCAAGCAACTGCCCCATACGGAAGGAACTGGTGAATCCGAACAGGAATTCGCCGACGCGATAGATCTTCGGATCTTTGCGGACTTTGAGCGTGAGCCCCGCGACGCCGGCCGAGTCACATCCCATCCAGACATTGCCATTCTCTGCCACCGCCGCGATACAGGTCATGGTTACCCCCATGCGCACGCCGGGACGAACAATCAGGCCAGCGCCGCTAAGCCAGAAATGAAAAGGGCCTGCATGTCTGCAAGCCCTTGAGTTGCTTGGCGCGCCCGGCAGGATTCGAACCCACGACCCCCTGGTTCGTAGCCAGGTACTCTATCCAACTGAGCTACGAGCGCGTAAAGAGGCGCGAATTATAAAGAAATCTCGCCGCTTGGCAAGGCACGGGGAATTTGGCGGAGACGGAGGGATTCGAACCCTCGATGCAGGTTTTGGCCCGCATGCTCCCTTAGCAGGGGAGTGCCTTCGACCTCTCGGCCACGTCTCCTAACAACTTCCGGCGGGGCCGGAAAAAGCCGCGCAAGAATACCCGCGCGGCTGGGCTAACGCAATGAAAAGGCGGTCAGGCGGCGGGCGCCTTGTCCAGTTCGAAGGCCTGGTGCAGAGCGCGTACCGCGAGTTCCATGTACTTGTCCTCCACCACCACGGAGATCTTGATTTCCGAGGTCGAGATCATCTGCAGGTTGATGTTTTCGGAGGCCAGGGTGCGGAACATCTTGCTGGCGACACCGGCATGGGTACGCATGCCGACCCCGACCAGGGAGACCTTGGCGATCTTGTCGTCGCCGGCGACTTCCCGCGCGCCGATTTCGTCCTTGACCCTGTTCAGCACTTCCATCGCCTTCTTGAACTCGTTGCGGTGCACGGTGAAGGTGAAATCGGTGGTGTTATTGGCGCCCACGTTCTGGACGATCATGTCCACATCGATGTTGGCGTCGGCCACGGAGCCGAGGATCAGTGCGGCGATGCCGGGCTTGTCGGGCACGCCCAGGACGGTGAGCTTGGCTTCGTCGCGGTTGAAGGCGATGCCGGAGATGATGGGCTGTTCCATGCTGTCTTCCTCGAAAGTGATGAGGGTGCCCTCGCCTTCGTCCTCGAAGCTGGAGAGCACGCGCAGTTTGACTTTGTACTTGCCGGCGAATTCGACCGAGCGGATCTGCAGCACCTTGGAACCCAGGCTGGCGAGTTCCAGCATTTCCTCAAAGGTGATGGTGTCCAGTTTGCGGGCCTCGGGCACGATGCGCGGGTCGGTGGTGTAGACGCCGTCCACGTCGGTGTAGATCTGGCATTCGTCGGCATTCAGCGCCGCCGCCAGGGCGACACCGGTGGTGTCTGAACCGCCACGGCCCAGGGTGGTGAGGTTGCCGTTGTCGTCGATGCCCTGGAATCCCGCCACCACGACCACGTGGCCGCTGTCCAGCGCCGCGCGCATGGCCTTGTCGTCGATGTGCTCGATGCGCGCCTTGGTGTGGGCGCTGTCGGTGAGGATGGGAACCTGCCAGCCGGTGAAGCTCTTCGCCTTCAGGCCCAGGTCGTGCAGGGCCATGGCCAGGAGGGCGATGGTGACCTGCTCGCCTGTGGAAACCAGCACGTCCATCTCGCGCGGGTCGGGTTCCTTCTGGATTTCCTTGGCCAGGGCGATGAGGCGGTTGGTCTCGCCGGACATGGCGGAGACCACCACCACCACCTGATGGCCGAGCATCTTGAATTTGGCGACCCGCTCCGCCACGTTGCGGATGCGCTCGATGGAGCCCACCGAGGTGCCGCCATACTTCTGAACGATTAGCGCCATGTTGGGGTGAATTTGCACGAAAAGCGGGCATTCTACAGGACGCGTTGTGGCCGTTCCACATGACATCCCATTGAAACTATTGGCTGTCGCCCTTAGTCTTATCCCCGTTTTCAACTCCCTGTGGAGATTCCACGATGCAAACCCAATACGACAATGTCGTGCGCATGGACGGCGCCATTGCCATCGAGCAGGCCAACAAGGTCCTGCGTAACACCTATCTGATGCTGGGCCTGACCATGATCCCGACGGTGATCGGGGCCTATTTCGGCATGAGCCTGAATTTCGCCATCGCTGCCCAGCACCCCTTCATGTTCGCCATTGGCATGCTGGCGGTGATGATGGGCCTGTTCTTTGGCATCAACGCCACCCGCAACAGTGGAATGGGGGTGGTCCTGCTGCTGGTGCTCACCGGCTTCATGGGCGTGATGCTGGGGCCGATCCTGCAGGTTGCGGTCGGCCTGCGCAACGGCGGTGAAATCGTCGGCCTGGCAGCAGGCGGCACCGGTGCCATCTTCCTGACCCTGGCCGGCATCGCGACCACCACCAAGAAGGATTTCAGCTTCCTCGGCAAATTCCTGATGGTGGGCATTGTCCTGTTGATCCTGGCCAGCCTGGCCAACGTCTTCTTCCAGATTCCGGCCCTGGCCCTGACCCTGTCGGCGGTGGCCATCCTGCTGTTCTCCGGTTTCCTGCTCTACGATGTGAGCCGGGTGGTGAACGGCGGCGAGACCAACTACGTCATGGCGACCCTGGCCATCTATCTGGACATCTACAACATCTTCGTCAACCTGCTGCAACTGCTCATGGCCTTCATGGGCGAGCGGGACTGATGCCCGCCTGAACATTCCGGAGGGCGAAGGGGTGGCACAATGCCGCCCCTTTTTTGTTTTCTGCCATGCCTGATATCCCTCCCCTCATCCTGACCGCTGGCGAACCTGCCGGCATCGGCCCGGACCTGTGCGTGATGCTGGCCCGTAAGCTATCCGCCGGACGCGTCGTCATTCTGGCGGACCGGGACGTATTGGCGGCCCGGGCCGACCGCCTCGGCATTCCCTTCTCGGTTCCCGATTACACGCCGGGCGGCGATGCGCCGGTCAGCGTGTTGTCCATGCCAGTGGCCACGCCTGTCGAGCCGGGCGTGCTGAAACCGGTCAACGGAGCCTATGTCCTGCAGACCCTGCGGCGGGCGGTATCCGGATGCCTGGACGGGGAATTCTCCGGACTGGTCACGGGGCCGGTGCACAAGGGGGTGATCAACGATGCTGGGGTGGCCTTCACCGGTCACACCGAATTCCTGGCGGAGCTGACCGGTACGCCACGGGTGGTGATGATGCTGGCCGGCGGTGGCATGCGGGTGGCCCTGGCGACGACCCATCTGCCCCTGCGCGAGGTGGCGGACGCCATCAGCCAGGACGCTCTGACTGAGATCGTCCGCATCCTCGATGCCGGTTTGCGACGGGATTTTGGGGTCAAGAGGCCGCGCATCCTGGTGGCGGGCCTAAATCCCCACGCCGGTGAAGGTGGCCACCTTGGCCGGGAGGAGATCGAGGTGATCGGGCCGGTGCTGGCAGCTTTGCGTGCGGAAGGCATGGACCTGGTGGGGCCCCTCCCCGCCGACACCCTTTTTCAGAGAAAGAACCTGACGGGTGCCGACGCGGTGCTGGCCATGTACCACGACCAGGGCCTGCCCGTGCTCAAGCACGCCAGCTTTGGCGAAGGCGTGAACATCACTCTGGGCTTGCCCATCGTCCGCACCTCCGTGGATCACGGCACTGCACTGGACCTTGCAGGCACGGGCCGGATTGATACGGGCAGCCTGGAGGTGGCTCTGGCAACTGCCCGGACCATGGCCTTGAACCGGGTGGAGGCATGAGCATGGCCCTGCCCCAGGCCAAGAAGGCCCTCGGCCAACATTTTCTGGTGGACAGCCATTACGTTGGCCGCATCATCGCCGCGATCCGGCCGCAGTCCGCGGACAGGATGGTGGAGATCGGCCCGGGTCCGGGCGCCTTGACCCGGCCGTTGCTGGAATCCCTGAGACACCTGGATGTGGTGGAACTGGATCGGGAGATGGTGGCACGCCTGGAAATCGAGTTCTCGCCCGAGCGCCTTACCATCCACCGCGCCGATGCGCTGCGATTTCCCTTCAGTGACCTGGGGCCCGACCTGCGGGTGGTCGGCAACCTGCCCTATAACATCTCCTCGCCCCTGCTGTTCCACCTGGCTGAATATGCCCAGGGCATCCGCGACATGGTGTTCATGCTGCAAAAGGAAGTGGTGGACCGCATGGCGGCGGCACCAGCCACGCCGGATTATGGCCGCCTGTCGGTGATGTTGCAGGCGCGTTTCCGGGTGGAAAAACTGTTCACCGTGCCGCCCGGCGCCTTCCGTCCACCGCCCAAGGTGGACTCGGCCATCGTCCGCCTCATCCCCCTGCCCGGTGTGGCGGTGCCCTACCACGACCACACCCTGTTCGCCGAGGTGGTGGCCCGGGCCTTCGGTCAGCGCCGCAAGACGTTGCGCAATACCCTCAGGGGTCTGGTGGATGAAGCTATCTTTGAGAAACTGGCGATTGATCCTGGCCGACGTGGGGAAACCCTGTCGGTAGCTGAATTCGCAGCCCTCGCCAATTGTCTGGCGGACGATCGGGTCGTCTCGGCCGGTTAGAATCGCGCCCCATGGCCGAAAACCTAGATTCCCAGCGCTGCTTTCATTGCGGCGAGGCGGTGCCTGCCGAAACACATTACCGCATCGTCTTCCAGGGGCGGGCAGAGCCCGCCTGCTGCCTGGGATGCGAGGCCGTGGCTCAGACGATCATCGACTCCGGAAACGCCGATTACTACCGCCTGCGTACCGACCTGCCGAAAACCCCGGAAGCCGCCTTGGAGGAATTGAAAAACCTCCAGCTTTACGACCTGCCAGAGGTGCAGGCGAGCTTCGTGAAGAGCGAGGGCGAAACGCGCGAGGCCAGCCTGATCCTGGAAGGCATCGTTTGCGCCGCCTGCATCTGGCTGAACGAACGCCACCTGCACCAGCTGCCAGGCGTGCTGGCGGCGGACATCAACTTCTCCACCCGGCGCGCCCGGGTGCGCTGGGACGATGGCCGCATCCACTTGTCCGACATCCTGAAAAGCATCGCCGATATTGGTTACCACGCTTATCCCTTCGATACCGGTCGCCAGGAGGAGCTATTCCGCAAGGAGCGGGATAGCGCAATCCGCCGCCTTGCCATCGCCGGACTGGGAATGATGCAGGTGATGATGTATGCGGTGCCCACCTATCTGGCCAGCCAGGACACCATGGCGCGGGATATCGAGGCGCTGATGCGCTTCGCCAGCATGATCCTGACCACGCCGGTGGTGTTCTATTCCGCCTGGCCCTTCTTCCAGGGCGCCTGGCGCGATCTGAAGTTGTGGCGTGCCGGCATGGACGTGCCCGTGGCCCTGGGGGTGGGTGCCGCCTATGCCGCCAGCGTCTACGGCAGCTTCACCAGCAGCGCCGAGGTGTATTTCGACTCGGTGACCATGTTCGTCTTCTTCCTGCTCACCGGCCGTTTTCTAGAGATGAGCGCGCGCAAGCGCTCGGCAGAGGCGGCGGAGAGCCTGGTGAAGCTCATTCCGGCTGCGGCCAAGCGCCTGCCGTCTTTTCCCGCCGGTCGGGAAGAAGAAACAATAGCGGCGGTGAAGTTGATTCCCGGGGACCACGTGCTGGTGGGGCCGGGGGAAAGCTTTCCTGCCGACGGCAGTGTCGCCGAGGGCCGCTCGAGTGTGGATGAGTCGCTGCTTACCGGCGAGTCGCATCCTGTTGCCAAGCATCCGGCGAGTCCGGTCATCGGTGGCACCCTCAACCTGGAGAGCCCACTCGTGGTGAAAGTGGAGAAGGTGGGCTCCGATACTGTGCTGTCCGGCATCGTCCGCCTGCTGGATCGTGCCCTGGCAGAGAAGCCCCGCATGGCCCAGCTTGCCGACCGGGTAGCTGCCTGGTTTGTGCTGGTCCTGCTGGTGGTGGCGGCGGCGGTGGCGGGAATCTGGTATTGGGTCGAACCGTCCCGCGCCTTCTGGATCACCGTGTCGGTGCTGGTGGTGTCCTGCCCCTGCGCCTTGTCCTTGGCCACGCCGGCAGCCCTAACCGCCGCCCTGGGGCGGCTGACGCGCCTGGGGTTGCTTTCCACTCGGGGGCACGCCCTGGAAACCCTGGCGCATGCCACGGATTTCGTCTTTGACAAGACCGGCACACTGACCACCGGCGAATTCAAGCTGCTGGACATGGAAGTGACGCGCGGTAGCCGGGAACAGGCCCTGGGCCTGGCCCGTGCCTTGGAGCAGGGCGCCACCCATCCTGTAGCGGCGGCCTTGCGCGAAGCCGAGGAGGGCGAACCCTTGGCGGCGGAGCAACTGGCCTATGTCCCCGGCAGAGGCGTGACGGGTTACGTCGATGGCCGGTTGTTCCGGCTGGGAGCTCCCGAATTCGTGGACGCGTCACCGCCTGTGGGACGATTCCCAGGTGGCGTGACCTTGGTGGTCCTGGCCGATGATGCAGGGGTTCTGGCCTGGTTCGCCTTGGGCGACGGGCTTCGATCCCAGGCCCGGCAACTGGTGGCTGATCTCAAGGACCTTGGCGTGAGGCTGCATCTCTACTCCGGCGACCGAGCAGAAAACGTCGCGGCCTTGGCGGAGGAATTAGGTATTGCCGATGCCCGGGGTGCCATGCTGCCGGAAGACAAACTGGTAGCAGTTCAGGAACTGCAACAGGATGGCGCTATCGTCGCCATGACTGGCGACGGGGTGAACGACGCGCCGGTGCTGGCCCAGGCCCAGGTTTCCATCGCTGTGGACCAGGGCGCCGAGGCGGCTCAGGCGGCGGCGGACATGGTGCTGTTGTCCAGCGAGATTGGACGCCTGGCCGACGGGGTGCGTCTGGCGCGGCGGAGCCAAGTGGTCATCCGCCAGAACCTGGCCTGGTCGGCGCTCTACAATGCCCTGGCGATCCCCGCCGCCGCCATGGGCTACATCACGCCATGGATGGCCGGCATTGGAATGTCCCTGTCTTCCCTGCTGGTCGTGCTCAATGCCATGCGCCTGTCGCGCATCACCAAGCCATAAGGATTTTTGATTACACTGCCCGAGGTCCAGGCAATACCATCGGACTACGCATAAAGGGAATCAATGGACATCCTCTACCTATTAATACCCCTCAGCCTAGTATTCGTTGCAGTCATTGCAGTGGTCTTTCTCTGGGCAGTTAGGAGCGGGCAGTTCGAGGATATGGAGGGTCCGGCGCATCGGATCCTGATGGATGACGAGATCATCCCTCCGCATGAAATCACGGCCAACGCGAAAAAAACAGATAATGGTGTCGGTTGACATAGATCAAGCGACTATTTAGGATTTGAATGTCGATTTTTCGGCGTTCGTTTTCAACCCAGCCTCAAGTGCTCAAGGAGACCCGTATGGAAGCAACATACAACTACAAGGTCGTCCGACAGTTCGCCATTATGACGGTCGTATGGGGAATAGTCGGGATGCTGGTGGGCGTCATTCTGTCCGCCCAGTTAATCTGGCCTGCATTAACCGAAGCTCTGGGGCCCCTGGCTCCCTACCTTTCATATGGACGCATCCGTCCCCTGCACACCAACGCAGTGATCTTTGCCTTCGGAGGGTGCGCGCTGTTCGCCACCTCACTGTTCATCGTCCAGCGAACCTGCCAGGTCCGTCTGATCTCTGATGGACTTGCCTCTTTTGTCTTCTGGGGCTGGCAACTCATCATCCTGCTTGCCGCGGTTTCCCTGCCTCTGGGCATTACAACCGGCAAGGAATACGCCGAACTGGAATGGCCCATCGACATCCTGATTGCCGTGGTCTGGGTTGCTTACGCGATCCTGTTCCTTGGTACGGTGGTGATGCGTAAAACCCAGCATATCTACGTGGCCAACTGGTTTTTTGGCGCTTTCATCGTCACCATCGCCATCCTGCACATTACAAACAGTATCGAGTTGCCCTGGGTTCTGGGCGGCGCCACCGCATGGTGGAAGTCTTACTCCGCGTATGCCGGCGTGCATGACGCGATGGTGCAATGGTGGTACGGCCACAACGCGGTAGGCTTCTTCCTGACCACTGCCTTCTTGGGGATGATGTACTACTTCGTACCCAAGCAGGCTGGCCGTCCGATCTTCTCCTACCGGTTGTCCATCGTGCACTTCTGGGCGCTGAACTTCATCTACATGTGGGCCGGTCCGCACCACCTGCTGTACACAGCGCTGCCTGACTGGGCCCAGTCCCTCGGCATGGTCTTCTCCCTCATGCTGATCGCGCCCTCCTGGGGTGGCATGATGAACGGCATCATGACCCTGTCCGGCGCGTGGCATAAGCTGCGCACTGATCCCATCCTGAAGTTCCTGATCACCGCCCTGTCCTTCTATGGCATGTCGACCTTCGAAGGTCCGATGATGTCGGTGAAGACCGTGAACGCCCTGTCCCACTACACCGAGTGGAACATCGCCCACGTGCACTCCGGTTCTCTGGGCTGGGTGGCGATGATCTCCATCGGCTCCCTGTACCACCTGATTCCGCGCCTGTTCGGTCGCGAGGAGATGTACAGCACCCGTCTGATCAATGTGCACTTCTGGTGGTCCACCATTGGCGTAGTCCTGTACATCGCCGCCATGTGGATTGCCGGTGTGGCCCAAGGTCTGATGTGGCGCGCCACCAACGCCGACGGCACCCTGACCTACAGCTTCGCCCAAACGGTGAACGCGATGTACCCCTTCTACACCATTCGTCTAGTGGGTGGCACCATGTTCTTCGCCGGCATGTTGCTGATGGCGTACAACGTGTGGAAGACCGTCGCCGCCGGCAAGGCCGTCAATGACGCCCGTATTCCTGAAGCCGTCGCGGCTTAACGGACAAGGAGACACGCATGTTTTCGCACAAGACCCTTGAAAAGAACATCGGCTGGCTGATGGTCCTGACTTTCCTGGCCGTCTCCGTCGGCGGCCTGGTCCAGATCGTGCCGCTGTTCTTCCAGAAGTCCACCACGGAGGCGGTGCCGGGCCTCAAGCCTTACAACGCCCTGCAACTGACCGGCCGCGACATCTACATCCGGGAAGGTTGCTACAACTGCCACTCTCAGATGATCCGTCCGTTCCGCGCCGAGACCGAGCGCTATGGTCACTTCTCCGTGGCCGGCGAGTTCGTGTACGACCGGCCTTTCCAGTGGGGCTCCAAACGGACCGGTCCGGACCTGCATCGCGTGGGAAACCGTTACTCTGACGACTGGCATTACACCCACCTGATGAACCCCCGCGACGTGGTGCCCGAGTCGAACATGCCGGCCTATCCATGGCTCGCTGACGCGCCAGCCGATGCTGCCAACATCCAGGCCAAGATGAAGACTCTTAACATCGTAGGCCACGGCTATTCGGAGAAGGAAATCGCCGACGCGCCCAAGATGCTGGAAGGCAAGACCGAGATGGACGCCATCATCGCGTACATGCAGGTTCTCGGTACTTCCGCGCCCAAGGCCAAGTGACATGGATGCCGGCTTCATCGGCTCGGTGATGACCGTGCTCTTTTTTCTGATCTTTGTAGCCATTGTCTGGTGGGCCTACCACAAGGGCAACAAGCAGAAATTCGAAGACGCGGCCAACCTTCCCTTTCGGGAGGACGCCGGTGAAGTTCGCAAGCCGGACTGAATAGGAGATTCACATGATTGCTGGATATGCAATTCCCGACTTTGTCAGCGAGTTCTGGCACTACTACATCGCAGCCGCCACCATCCTTGGCATTCTGTTCTCGCTCTGGATTCTGAGTAGCCAGACCACTCAGAAACTGGCTCCCGGCGAACAGGCAGAATTGATGCACCATACCTGGGACGGCGACCTGCAGGAGTTCAACAACCCCTTGCCACGCTGGTGGATGTGGCTGTTCTACGGCCTTATCTTCTTCAGCATTGCCTACCTGGTCCTGTATCCAGGCGCAGGCAAGTTCTCCGGCATCTGGAACTGGTCGTCCGCGGACGCCTACAAGCAGGAAAAGGAACGGGTGGACGCCGAGTTCAATAAGGTGTTCCAGCCCTTTATGGGCCAGGACCTGATGGCGGTAGCGGTAGATCCCAAGGCCAAGGAAATGGGGCAGCGTTTGTATCTGACGTATTGTTCCCAGTGCCATGGTTCCGATGCCCAGGGTGCCAAGGGTTTCCCCAATCTGGCCGATAAGCAGTGGTTGTTTGGCGGTACCCCCGACGAGATCAAGGTCAGCATTGTCAACGGCCGAGTCGGCGAGATGCCCGGCGGTCTGGCTGGTGACGCTCAGGGCGCCAAGGAAGTGGCCAACTATGTCCTGTCCCTGGGTGGCAAGCCTCACGACGCCAATCTGGCAGCCGCCGGCAAGGCCAAGTATGCCGCCTGTTCCGGTTGCCACGGCGAGGACGGCAAGGGCAACAACGCCGCCGGCTTCCCCAATCTGACTGATGACGCTTGGCAGTATGGCGGTAGCGTCGATGCCATTGCCGAGAGCATTGTCAAGGGCCGCAAGGGTGGGATGCCTGCCCAGTTGGAGGCCCTCGGCGAGGCCAAGGTCCATCTGCTGACCGCTTACGTTTGGGGTCTGGGTGGGGGGCTCAAGCCCGCCGCTGCACCGTCTGCCGCGCCCGCCTCGGCTGATGCGCCCGCCTCGGCTGATGCGCAACCCGCCGCGGTGAAGTAAGAACCGTAGCCGGCCTTCGGGCCGGCCTCGGAATCCAGTTCATTCCCATGCGGGAGTGAACTGGATTCCGAGTAACGGCCATTTTCCCGACTCTTCTTGTCGCCCGGTCGCCAGTTGTGGCCTCCTGGGCTGCGCTAGAAAGGTGTGGCATGTTTCTGGCCGTAAGCATTCATGGTGAACAGCGTGGCCGAAAATAAACATCAGAATATTCCCGTCATAAAGGACGCCGGCGGCGAGGCGGAGCAATCGCTCTATGCCGTGCACCAGAAGATCTACCCGCGCGCGGTCTCCGGAGTATTCAACTACTGGCGCGTTGCGCTGGTTCTCTTTACACAGATCATTTTCTACGGCCTGCCCTGGTTGGCCTGGAACGACCGTCAGGCCGTGTTGTTCGATCTGGGAGCACGCAAGTTCTATTTGTTCGATCTGGTGCTGTGGCCCCAGGACTTCATCTGGTTTGCCGCGCTACTGATCATTTCAGCGCTGGCGCTGTTTCTCTTCACCGCCGTGGCCGGCCGCCTGTGGTGTGGCTACGCCTGTCCGCAAACGGTCTACACGTTATTGTTTACCTGGGTTGAGCGCTGGTTCGAGGGGGATCACAACAGGCAAAAGAAGCTCAACGATACCCCTTGGAACGGCGAGAAGATACTGCGCCGTGGTGGCAAGCATACGGCCTGGGTGTTGCTGTCGCTTTGGACAGGTTTCACCTTTGTAGGCTATTTCACGCCCATACTGATACTCGGAAACGAGGTCATGACTTGGACCCTGGGACCCTGGGAGACCTTCTGGATCCTGTTCTACGGTTTCGCCACCTGGGGCTTCGCCGGTTTCATGCGCGAGCAAGTGTGCAAGTACATGTGCCCCTATGCGCGCTTCCAAAGCGTGATGTTCGACCAGGACACCCTGATCATCACCTACGACTACCAGCGCGGTGAATCGCGAGGGCCGCGCAAGAAGAGTGCCGATCCCAAGAGCCTGGGTCTGGGCGATTGCGTCGATTGCGGCATCTGCGTGCAGGTTTGCCCGACCGGCATCGATATCCGCAATGGACTGCAATACATGTGCATTGGCTGTGCGGCCTGTATCGACGCTTGCGATCAGGTGATGGACAAGATGGGGTATGCCAAGGGCCTGATCCGTTATTCCACTCAGAACGCCATCGATGGTGTCTACGCCGACAAGGACATCGTCAAGCATACCCTGCGGCCACGTACCCTGTTCTACTCTGTGTTGGTGCTGGGCATCTCAGTGGCATTTGTCTATACCCTGGCGATCCGTATCCCTCTGCGGGCCGACGTTATCCGTGATCGTCTCACGCTATCCCGTGAAGTGGAAAACGGCCAGATAGAAAATCTTTATCGTCTGCAGATCATCAACATGGATGGCCGGCCCCACCGATATGCCATCAGTGCCAAGGGCATTGACGGTCTCAGCGTGGCCACCGGTTCGAGCGTGGCGATCCCCGCACTCGGAACCGTGGACCTCAATGTGACCCTGCGTGCGGATCGCTTGAAATTGAATCGGCCGAGCCAGCCAGTTTTCTTCACGATCCAATCCACGGATGAGCCGAAGATCGTGCGTGAGGCCAAATCCAGTTTCCTGAAGTGAGGCCGCCAGTGATGAATCCGGATACCGATAGAGATAGAGTCTGGTGGAAGGAGCCCATGGTCTGGCTCATCGCAGGCTTGCCCGCCAGCGCCGTAGTGGCCGGCATTGCCACGGTCATGATTGCCGCCCATAAACCAGACAGCATGGTGAGTGAACAGCATGTCAAACAAGGCATGGCTGTGGTCAGCACCGCCTCGACCCGGGAAGAACAGGCTGCGCGCCTGATGATCGCCGCCGAGATCACCAGCCAGGCGGGACAGTGTGCCGTCAACTTGAGTGGCCGGTTCGAGAAACAGCCCGAAACCTTGACTATGACCGTGGTTCACCCGACCCATGCAGACCGGGATATGAGATTGAGACTGATCAAATCCGGGTCGGGCATCTATGTCACGGACCTGCCGGGGCCGCTTGCCGGCAAGCGCCGGTTCGTGCTGGAGCCGGAAGATATGGCTTGGCGCTTGGCCGGCGAGGCGCAACAGTCCGGCACGGGCTCCTGGCGTATTGTGGCTGATTCCCCCCCTTCAACAACCCACCCGCAAGGGCGCAACTAAGGAGAGCACGAAAATGAACGTCGTGATGCAGGAACTGTTTGGTTCGGACATCGGCTTGCT
>Ga0233425_10001893_pt1 | contig 44114 bp, 33 predicted proteins | sample Watercolumn_Towu_2_FD_181712 | JGI IMG/M metagenome (GOLD analysis project Ga0233425, IMG submission 181712) | Freshwater microbial communities from Lake Towuti, South Sulawesi, Indonesia - Watercolumn_Towuti2014_140_MG | ecosystem: Environmental > Aquatic > Freshwater > Lake | place...
CGGACGCTTCAGATCGACGTCCACAATGTGTTTGAGCACCACAGACCGACCGGCAGGTCGCGCCAATCGATCGCCGTGCTCCAGCAGCAATCGGGCCACACCGGTCCCCACCGTACCCATTCCGACTAGCGCCACATACGTCGGTTGCATTTTCGTGCCCCAAACTACAGTCAACTCACGGGTTAGAATGCGAATCGTAGGTTTCCACACGGCACATCGTCAAGTCCACGGTGGCCTTGTTCCGTCGTTGTGCGTACCGTCAGTCGCGCCGCCACCGGCCGCGAGCTCACCCATTCAGAGACGGAGAATTGCCGCATGATCACACGCCATGAGGTCGCTGTCTTCGGCCTGCTTGCGCTGATCGGTTCCACGATGAGCGCTGCAGCGCAGGAGCGGAACAAGGCCAGGCAGCCGGTTGAGCCTCAGCCGTTGCCGTGGGATTTCCGCGATTTTGCCGACCCCGAAAAGTTCCTTCCGTCGTTCTTTGGACCAGATTCGGCGGCGGAACGGCAGGCGTTGGAGCGCGTCGAGATCAGTCCTTCCGACGAGCGCACGTACGGCAATCGTGCGGCGCAGGCCTTCCTCTCGGAACTGCGCCGCCACGGCATTCAGATTACTTCCCGCGGCCGGGATGTCGAGTATTTGCGGCGTCTGGTGGCGGTTGTACAAACGCGCATGAAGAACCGCGCTCGCTATCCGGCATGGCAGATTCACATCGCGGAGGCCGATCCGACCGAGGCCAAATGCTTCCCCGGCGGTACGCTGGTCTTTTTTCGTGGCCTGCTGGACGACGCGCGGAGCGAAGCCACGCTGGTTGCTGTCATCGCGCACGAACTGTCGCATGTCGATCACGGTCACCAGCTGAATCTCTTGCGGCGGATGAAGCTGGCAGAACAGACGTTCGCCAATCCCGGAGCCGGGGGACCGCGTTCCTTCCTGCAGAACGGACCGCTGCTGATGCGCGCGTTCACACATCCTTTCCGCCCCGAGGACGAAACGGAAGCCGATCGGGATGCGACTCAATGGTCGTATGAGCTGGGCTATGATCCGCGAGAGTTCGCCGAGCTCTTTCAGCGTTTGCAGCAGCGCGCGCCCGTGACGGTGAATCTGCCGGCCTTCTTGCGGACGCATCCTCCGCATGCGGATCGACACCGCGCGATTCTCGCCACGTTCGAGGAACTGCAACGAAAGAGCCCTGTTGCCGAGCTCTATGTCGGCCGCGAAAACCTGCGCCGGCGCCTGCCGCGCGAGCAACAGGCCTTCGAGGAATAGCGCGCATCAGCTCCCAGCTGCCGGTGCCGTGTCAGCGCCCCAGTTCATCGGCCAGGGTGCCGGCGTCGTAGACTCTGCGCAGCGCTTCCAGGATTGCGCGACTGTCGACCGATACGGCGCGTGCTTCCGCATCGGAGTAGAAGTAGTCACCCGTCAGGGATTGGATGTTCCCGTCAAAGATGATCCCCACAAACTGGCCATCCCGGTTGATGACCGGACTGCCGGAATTGCCGCCGATGATGTCAGCCGTGGAGACGAAGTCAAAGGGCGTGTCCGGATTCAGGTGTTCCCGGTGGGCATGCCACCGCGGTGGCAGTTGCCAAGGCTCGCGCGCGCCGTGGTTCTTTTCGTGCACGAAGGCACCGCCCAGGGTCGTCCAGGGCGGGATCTCCTGGTCTCCTTCCCGGTAACCTTTCACGCGCCCAAAGGCCAGCCGCAGGGTGAATGTCGCGTCGGGGTAGGTTTCGCTCCCCTGCAGCGCGAAACGGGCATCAGCCACCTTGGCGTAGGCTTGCCGTTCGATCTCGGCCATCTCCTCACGGATCGTTCGCAGCCGTCGCGCTTCGGGTTCCATCAGCCGCGCCAATTGAATCATCGGATCCTGGGAGGCGGCGATGGCAGTCTGTCCACCTTCGACGAGCGCTCGGCGGGCTGCCACCTCACCCAACTGCGTGCCATTCACGAGTTCGGCAGCGCGCGCCCGCGGTCCTTTGCCGGCCAACGCTTTCTGCACCCATTCATTGTCGCCTCCCCGCAGTTCGCTGAATGACGCCAAGGAATCGGCCAGCAGTGCCTGTTCCAGGTCCGGATACATGGGAGCCGGTGACAGGAGCTGCTGCAACAGGGACTCCCGATTCGACTGGCGGTATTCCCGCAGTCGCTCACCATCGGGCTTGGAATCTTCGGCTGCGAGGAAGACCAGATTCGCGGCGATGCCGTAAAGCTGGCTCGCGAAATCCGCCGTCTCGCGCAGCAATTCCGCGCGCCGCCGGTTGACCTCCGCGATTTGCTGCCAGGCTTCCGCATGGGATTGCAGTTTCGGATCCTGGGCCAGGCGCGCGAGCAACGTCTGTTCCTCCTGGCGTTTGTGCGCGAAGTATCCCGGATCCTGCAATCCCTCGAGCATGCCCGAGACGGCCTTGCGGGAATTCTGGACCCCAAACAGGTCATCGCGCGCGCGCCGCTCCTGCTCCAAGCCTTCAAACCCGAATTGCTGGAGAAGTATTTCCCGGCGCCGCAGCCGGTTCATCGAGAACGGCAGCGCCACATCCCGCTGATAGGCCAGCGCATCCGCGGTGAAGATCCGCTGCGTGTTGCCCGGGTTGCCGGCCACGAAGATCAACTCTCCGTCCTGTACGCCATGCTCGGCGATCTTCAGGAAGTGGTCCACACGCGCCGGCTGGTCCTGCTCGTAGACGCGGAAGATGCAGATGTCGAGGCAGTAGCGCGGGTACTCGAAGTTGTCGGCGTCTCCGCCGAAGAAGGCAATGCTGGCTTCCGGCGCGAACACGAGGCGCACGTCCGTGTATTTCTTGTAGCGATACAGATGGTAGCGCGCGCCGCCGAACAGTGTGACGACGTCGCTGCGCAGGCCCGTCTGTTCCAGCGACAGTCGCTCGATCTCGGCCATGGCAGCCCGCCGTGCCATGAGCGCATCCTTGGCCGGCATCCCGGGCTTGATGGTCGCGTTGACCCGATCCGTGACGTCTTCGATAGAGACCAGTTGATTGAGTTCCAGGTCCGGTGACTTGATCTCCTCCCCCCGGGTCCGGGCGTAGAAACCGTCGCGGTAGTAGTTGTGCTCCGGCGTCGAGATCTTCTGCAGCATGTCGGCGCCGACATGGTGATTGGTGAGCACGAGGCCGGTGCTCGACAGAAACGACGCCGAACCGCCCGAATTGAAGCGGACCGCCGCACGCATGATGTGCTCCGTCCAGGCGGCAGTCGGTTCAAAGTCGTATTCTTCCTGCAACTGCTTCTTGGGGAGATCGTTGAACAGCCACATGCCCTCGTCACTGCGCGCCTGCGGACAGGCGGCCAGCACAACACACAATCCGATCCACGGGCCAACGCAGAAGCCCAACCGGCGGTACGACGTCATGGATGGTCCTCCCTGGGAATCTGTTTTGTTCTTCGACCCGATGCGATCGAGTCGGGACCATCATCGTACACCATCAGCCGCCGCGCATTGAGAGGCCGGCGCGGAATCGCGCGAGTGCGAGGTCGCCTCCCACGGCGCACGTTCGGGCCAATCGTGCTATATTCGAGGCCAGATCACGACTCGTATGAGAAGGAATGCCGGCCATGATTCGTGTACTCCTGGTGAGCGCACTGGCTCTTGCGTGGCTGCCGATCGCATCGTTAACCGGGGCCGCGGAACAATGGTCGCAGTACCAGTTCGACTCCCGGCATTCCGGTGACGCACCTGATCGTGACGTTGCCGCAGCGCTCGGCCTGGCGGCGGCCATTCCGCTGTCGGACTCGGTCTTGACCGCTCCGGTAGTGGCTGACGGATGTGTCTACGTCGTGGATGCGTCGGCCGTCGTCTACTGCATCGACATCGCTTCCTGGCAAGTACGCTGGAAATTCGCTGCACCCGGGGGGGCGGCGAATTGCAGCAACACATCGTCGCCCGCCATCGCCGGACCTTACCTGCACTTTGGCACGAGTGTCGGCCAGTATCTTGTACTTGAACGTATGTCCGGCCGACTCGTGAAGGAGATCGATTGCCACGATCCGATCTTCACCGCGCCTGTCGTGTCAGGCGAGCGCGTCTATTTCTCGACGCTGGGCGCCCGCGTCTATGCGGTGCAGCCCGACGGTCAAGTCTGCTGGCAATGGGACTTCGTGCGCGAGGTCATGGATTTCCCGGGCGATCGCTGGAGCGGTGAGGCGTGGCAGAAACACAAGAACGGGCGCGTCACATGGCGCGACCATTTCTGCAGTTCACGCGATCTGGCAGTGCACGATCGCATGGTCGTTGTGCCGGCCGGGGGGCGGACCGTCCTTCTGGAAGACGGCGGCGCTTCGGCTCGACTGCGTGCGGTCGGGCAGATACCGAACTTCGCCGGTGACGAATATGCCGCCTGTTTCGGGCAAAGCATCGGCCCCGCCGGAGAAGTCTACGTCCAGTGGCATCGCCGCGATAACGCCGGGCGCGTGGAGATCCTGCGGCTGGTAGGAGATCGCGTCGAAACCAGCTTCGTCCCGGGCACGCAGACCGCGATCAATCTCGCCGGGTTGTTGAGTTTCTCCCCGGTCGCGATCCGGAATTCGGATGTCTACCGCTGCCGTCCCGAACAAGGTTTTGGCTTCTGTCGCCATGAACCTGGGCGCGAACAACCCGTGACGCTGGGCGACTACCCGTCGATCGCGCCTCCGGTGTTGTTGCGCGAGCACGGGATCGTGGCCGGATTGGACGGCAGCCTGCACGTGGTCGACCTGAGCGGGAAGACGGCCAGCTGGTCGTTTCGGACTGCATTCGGTCGCGCCCTGGTCGCTCCGGCGGCTGTCTGCGACGGACGGATTTTCTTCGGCTGTGAGGACGGGTACCTGTACGTGCTGGGGCCCGGCGGCCAGGCGCGCCTGCCGGACCGGTCGCTGGGACTGGAACAAATCCGCACGCCATTGACCGGAGACTACCGTTCACCGGAGTACGACTGGTACACGAACTACGCCAACTTCGCGGGGACGAATTCCAACAATCAAGGGATTCGGCCCCCCTTGAAGATCAAGTGGATTCGCCGGTACGAAGGGACCTTCAAGCACCTGCCTGTCTGCGGCGGCGGGCGGATGTACACACACACGTCGGAAGGCCAGGTCTTTGCCGTGGAGCAAGAGACTGGGCGGCTGCTCTGGCGCCGCTATTGGCCCGGAGTCTATCTGTCGTTTACGTCACCTCTCTATTATCGCCACGAAGGGCGCGAAAGGCTGCTCGTACCGCAAGCGGGCATGGTCGAGTCCCGCATGCGCTGCCTGGATGCGGCGACCGGCGAGCTGTTGTGGGAGGCGCCGTTCACGGGTTCGCCCAGTTGGAGCCGGCAGGCTCCGCCGGTGATTGCCGACGGCCTGGCCATCTATGCGTCAGGCTCCGGCCGCTATGCGGCTCAGGGAACGGACAAGGCCTTTGTCATGAAAGGCGAACCCCAGCCCGCGGCGGACGGCGCGGAAATCATGAGCTGGGTTTACACGCACAACAACCCGTATTATCCGCGTGACAACAGGCCCCTGATCTGGGCGTGGGATGTGAACTCGGGCAAAGTGGTCTGGCAGAAAGGCTTTTCCGAATACGGGTCCGGAGGCAATGATTGCGGATTGTGTCTGTTGGACGGTCGCCTTTACTATTCGACGTTCTTCGGGTACAGCGCTGATCAGCGCCGCCGCCGCGGACTTGCGGGAACGGCCAACGGCCTGACGGCGTCCTTGAATCCGGCCAACGGCGAAGTTCTTTGGCTGACGACGGAGCATTCCGTCACCGCCGGGTGCACCATTTCGGGGCACGAGGGCCGCCTCTACCTCGGCGGCTACAATCAGCCGCACGAGGGGACGTCGGATCGCTATGTCGTCTGCCTGAACGCGCAGGACGGCTCCCTGGTGTGGCGTTCCGATCCCGTGCGTTCGGCCGTGAACGTCATTTCCGTGGGAGAAGACGTGCTGTTCTCCAACGCGTCGGGACAGGACGGCTTCGTGCTCGACAAGACAACGGGCAAGGTCCTGTCGCGCTTCAACTATGGCTACGCCTGCACGCGGTTCACGTGTTCCGGCACCTACGTTCTGGGTGCCAACATGGACATGATCGACCTGGCGCGGAACAATGCGCTGGTATGCACAGGGCCGTGCATTGACTCGCGCGAGTGCGTGGGATCCACCGTATCGAACGGCCGGATTTTCTACACGTCGCAGGCGAGCGGGTTGCAGGTCTCGTTGGTGGCCGGTTCGGAAGCGCAGCAAGTGCGCAGCCCGTGGGAAAGGTGACGTGATTGGTTGTGCTCCCATGAAACGGTCCAAGCAACCGGATAGCCCGGCAGCCGGCATTGCGCTGCGGCGGCGACGCTGGCCGCGCCGCTGGGCCGTGGGATTGCTGGCCGGCGCCGCGGCGCTGGCGGGTATTGCCTGGGGATTGGCACGTGGTGCTGAACCGGTCGTCTTCGATTTCGAAATCGTTAACACGTATCCCCACGATTCGGAAGCCTATTGCCAGGGACTGGCATTCGACGGCGGGGTGCTATTCGAGGGTACCGGCGAGTACGGCAAGTCCTCGCTCCGCAAGGTGCAACTGGAGACCGGTCAGGTATTGCAGCAGATCAACCTGGGGGCACGCTATTTTGGCGAGGGCATCGCCGTCGGGAAGGACCGCATCTTCCAGCTGACGTGGACCAATGAAGTGGGCTTCGTCTACGACAAGGAGTCGTTCCAGCAAAGAACCCAGTTTCGCTATGGGGGCGAGGGATGGGGACTGACACACGATGGTCAATATCTCATCTTGAGCGACGGTTCACCGACGCTTCGTTATCTTGACCCGCAGACATTTCAAGTTGTGCGCCGACTATCGGTGCGCAGTCAAGGACGGCGCATTCGCGATCTGAACGAACTGGAGTATGTCGATGGCCAGATCTTCGCGAATGTCTGGCATCAGGACCACATCGTCTGCATTTCTCCGCGCTCGGGTGAAGTAGTGGCGTGGATCAACCTGAAAGGCCTGTACCCCGCCGATCAACGCGCCCATCCGGAAGCGGTGTTGAACGGCATCGCCTACGACGCCCATGCGAAACGGCTCTTCGTGACAGGCAAGAACTGGCCGAAGCTCTTCGAGATCCGGCTCAAGCGTCGCGAAGGGTGAGATAGCAAAGGGTCGCATTGTCATCAACCAGTTTGGCATGCCTGCGAAACCTGGCGCAGATTGTGACCTTGGGATTACCGTTTTGTGACATACGACGCGTAGTTCAACGCGTAACTTGCCCATTGGGAAACGCATCGACGGCGCAGCGGAACTTTGCGCGGATTCGGGGGTTTCTTAAGGGTTGTGGGACAACGTACCACAATATGCACGATCGGCCGTATTCCGTCTGAGGAGATCAAACATGAGACGTGTCGTGATGTCGATGACGTTCTGGGGTGTTGCCCTGTTGGGGATCGGTGTTGCGTCCGCGCAACCGCTTCCGGGTCGCGGAGGTCCGGGGGCTGGCGGACCCTGGGGACCACCGCAGCATCCGCTGCTGATCTGGTTGGACGCGGATAAGAACGGTGAGCTGTCGGCGGAGGAAATCAACGACGCCACCAACGTGCTGAAGAAGCTGGACAAGAATGCGGACGGCAAGCTGACTCGCGATGAACTGCCGCGATTGCCGTTCGGTCCGCCCGGTGAGCCCAACCGCGAGCAGTTCGTGGAACGCCTCCGCGCGATGGACAGCAATCAGGACGGCAAGCTGGAAAAGGCGGAGTTACCGGAACGGATGCAGGAGAACTTCAGCCGCATGGACACCAACGGTGACGGCTATCTGGACATGGAAGAACTGAAACAGGTCGCGGCCCGTTTCGGTGGCCGGCCGGGAGGCCCCAACGGACCTCAGGGCCCTGACGCTCCGGGACGGCCAGCCGGCGAATTCGGCGGCAATCTGGCGGAGCGCCTTTTGAGCCTTGATTCCGATCACGATGGCAAAATCAGCAAAGAAGAGGCGCCGGAGCGCATCCAGGGGCTCTTTAGCCGCTTGGACGGCAACAGCGACGGCTTTCTTGACAAGGAAGAAATCAAAGCCGCTTCGGAGCGCGTGCGCCGCGGCGGCGAGAGTCCGGATCGCAACTGAACGCTCACCTATGGGCACCGGCGCCTGCTGATCTGGTCGAGTCGGGACGGAGAAACTGCTCTTGCTGCATTCCGCGTTTTGCGGGAAGGTAGCGTCCCGGATTCCGCCAGACGGTCAGGTGCACGGTGCCATGAGCCTGTTCACGTCGAGTCGAATGGGGCCCCGCTCGCGGGCCGCCCTGGTTTCCTTGAGCCTCGCCTGCGTTGCTCTCGGGCTGCGCGTGGCCGCTAGCCGCGGCGCTCTGTGGCTGGACGAAATCTGGTCCCTGAATTGGGCAACCCGCATCTCTTCTCCCGTCCAGATCCTCACCACCGTACAGCACGACAACAACCACTTCCTTAACACGCTGTATCTCTTCCTGCTCGGATCAGGCTGGCCTTGGTTCACCTACCGACTCCTTTCGGTCGCGGCCGGAGTCGCGACGGTTCTGGTCGCGGGTTGGATTGGCCTGCGCCGAGGACGCCTGGAACAAGTCGTCGCCATGGTGCTCACGGCGTCGTCGTACCTGCTGGTCCACTACTCGTCGGAAGCCCGCGGTTACGCCCTGATCGTGTTCTTCTCCTTCGCCAGCTATCAGTGCCTGCATCGATTCCTGGAAACGCAGCACCGAGTCTGGGGCGGTCTCTTCACGCTGTGCAGCATTTTGGGGTTCCTGTCGCACGTGGCCTTTGCCCAGGTCTTCATTGCGCTGATGTTCTGGTCCGTCGCCGGGTACTTCTCAGACAGTGAATTGCCCGTGCTTCGCGCGCGGTCGCTGGGATGGTGCCTGGGAATACCGATCTGCGTCTTCGGCCTGCTGTACCTCTTGAATCTGCGTCACATGACCCTGGGCGGCGGTCCCGAGTACTCTATGCCGGCGATCCTCTTGGAGGCGATGTCACTTACCGTCGGTGGTCCGCAAGGCGGCGTCGCGGCGGTGATCGCCACCCTGCTGTGGCTGGCCGGGGTGGCCTTCGGTTTCCGGGAGATTCGTTCGGGATCTTGCGGAGAATGGCGCTTCTTCGCCGTCGTGCTGCTCGTGCCCGTGCTGCAGGTCCTGGTGGCTCAGCCACCGTTCTTGTTCGTGCGTTATTTCCTGCTGGCATCGGCCTTCAGCCTGCTGCTGCTGAGCTTCGCCCTGGCGGCTTGGATCCGGCGGAGAGGACTGCGGGGCGGTCTGGCCGTGACCGCCATTACGCTCTTCGTGCTGGCCAATTCGGTTCATTGCGTCCAACTCCTGCGGCTGGGACGCGGCCAATACCGTGAAGCACTTCAATACATGGCCAGCACTGTCAGTTCCGACCCGGTGCGATTTGCGAGTGATCATCCTCACGGCAACGAGATACTCATCGACTATTACTCACAGTACATCATGCCGCGCCGGACGTTCATCCACGAACGCGCCGTGGATTGGGTTCACCAACCGCCGCACTGGCTGATCCTGCACCGGTATGTGACCTGGCACGAGGAGCCCGCCCCGCGCGAATACCGCGTGGACAACGTGACGTATCAACTGCGGCGCGAATTCGACTGCGCGATGCTATCAGGTTGGCGCTGGCGCTGCTATCAGTTGCAGCCGAACTGAAGCCGAGTGACTCGCTGCAGCTCCAACGGCTTCGGGCCGCACGCTTCGGACTTGTTTCCGTTTAGCGAGCGCGGGTACATTAGCAAGTCGGGAAGGAACCCGCCCGGGCCCTCGGTGGCGGGTCGCACAGGTACAGGATGTACACCGCATACAGACGCCGCCGGTTCTGGATCTTGTTGGTCCTTGGTCTTCTGGCACGGCCGCTGCAAGCGGGCCCGGCCGACGACCAGTTCCTCGTCGCAGCCACGCACTACAACCACGGGCGTTGGCAATCGGCCGCCGACGAATTTGCGGCCTTTGTCGCTCAGTATCCCGACGATTCGCGCCACGCGCAGGTGCTCTTCTTCCTGGGTGAGACTTGTGTGCAGTTGCAGCAGTACGAAAAAGCGCGCGAACAGTTCCTGGCATTTCTGCAACGGGCACCCGACGACCGCAATGCACTTCGCGCCGAATTCCGTCTCGGCGAAGTGGCGTTCTTTGAGGGCCAATACCAAGAGGCGCGCGAGCGGTTGAACGGTTTTCACGACCAGCACGCCGCTGATCCGCTGAATGCCTATGTCCTGGCGTACCTGGGCGAGATGGCGCTCGCCGAAGCCGATGGTTCCGGCGCGGAAGCGCGGTTTCGCGAGGCGATCAACGGTTATCAGGATGGCCCGTTGATTGGCGAGTGCCGGTTCGGGTTGGCCCGCGCGCTGGAAATGCAGGGTAACTCCGCCGAGGCGATTCGTTTCTATCGGTTTCTGGCAGAGAACCGCGACAGCCCGCTGGCGGACGACGCGCAGTTGCAGTTAGGCGTCCTGAACTTCAAACAGCGCGCCGTGCGCGAGGCAATCAGTGCCTTGGAGTCCTTTTCCGCCGCGTATCCCCAGAGCGAACTCCTCGGGGACGCTCAGTACTGGTACGGTCAGTGCCTGCTGGTCGAAGAACGGTTCGCCGATGCGGCCACCGCTTTCGCTACGGCGGCCGAGAAATCCGCGCAGAGCGAACTGGCTCCCGCAATTCAGTTCTCTCTGGCTGATGCCCTGCGAAAACAGGGGAAGTACTCGGAGGCGGTACCCCATTGCCAACAAGTTCTGGACCAATGGTCCGAGTCGGCGTGGGCCGATGATGCATGCCAGGTTCTGGTGGATATCGCCTTTCGCGACGGCGAGACAGATCGGGCCGCGACCTTGGGACAGACCTTCCTGGACAAGTTCCCCAACAGCCCGCTGCAGCCATTTGTGGCGCAGACCTTGGGGCGCATCGAGTTGAAACGGGAGCAGTACGCGGCGGCGATCACGCGATTCGAATCACTCACGTCGGGCAGCGCCGTCACAGAAGATGCCGGGTCGCAGGACATGACTCCGTCCAAGACCGACGTTGCAGGTCCGGCCGCGAATGAGGCCGCAGTCGCTGCGAGCAGCAGTCTGAGGCGTGCCAACGCATATTATCTCGCATTGGCGTTGCTCGGAGACGGCCAATATGACGCGGCGTTGACGGCGTTGGACAAAGTTCAGCCCGCGGCCACGGAAACGGAACTGGCCAGTGGCATCTTGGTGGCGCGCGCTTCGGCGTTGATCTCGCTGCAGCGCTATGCGGAGGCCGCCAAGCCGTTGCGGGACTATCTGGCAGCGAATCCGCAAGGTGCGGATGCCGGCGAGTGCACAGCCCGGCTGTGCATTGCCCTGTCGGAGTCGGGAGATCTGCCGGGCGCCTTGGCAGCCTACGCCACGTACCGCGAACAGTTTCGGCAACACACGCTGTTCCTTCCCACCACTCACTACCTCGCCGAACAGGCACTGACCCAGAACCAGCTCGAGACGGCGCGCGAGTTGTTCACGCTTCTTTCCGAAAGCAGCGATGCCGGCGAGTATGCGGCCAAAGGGCTGGCGGGACTGGGCAAGACGCAATTGAAGTCCGGCCAGACTGAGGCGTCGGCCCAGACGTTCGCCACGCTGGTGGAGAACATTCCCGACAGTCCTCAGGCAGCCGAAGCGGCGCTCCTGCGCGCCAAATCGCTCGAGACACCGGAGCGTACTGCCGAAGCCATCACGGCCTACCTGGCCGTGGCTGAGAAGTTTGCGCAATCACCTCAAGCGCCGGCGGCCTTGCAGTCAGCCGCTCAGTTGAGTGAGAAGGAAGGGAAACAGGCCGACGCTCTGCGACTCCTGGAACGCCTGCAGAAGGAATACCCAGATTGCCCGCAGGTTCCGGCGGCGCTCTACCAGCAGGCATGGATTCTGGCCGACTCGCAGCGGCAGTCGGAAGCGATGGCCGCGTTTCGGAAGATCGCGGACAACTTCCCCGAAACGCGCTATTGTGCGGATGCCGTCTATCGCCTGGCCGAACACGCCGCGCAGTCCCAGGACTACGCCGCAGCCGGCGCTTTATTGGAGCGGCTGCTGTCAGCCGAGATTGAGCCTGACGTGCGGGCTCACGGCCGCTACCTGCAGGCCCGGTTGGCGATCGATCAGCAGCAATGGTCTGTCGCCTTGCCGGCGCTCGAGCGACTGCTGCAGGACCATCCGCAACATGCGTTACGAGCCCCGGCGGAATACTGGATCGCGGAAATCTACTATCAAACCGAACGCTACGACGAAGCGGTGAAAGCACTCGAGCAACTCGCACAGACCCAAGCGGGAAAAGGCCAAACGTGGGAGGCCATGGTCCCGCTGCGTCATGCGCAGGTGCTGGCTCAACAAGGCCAGTGGGACCAAGCGTTCGAACAGGTCAACGCCCTGGCGCGGGACTATCCCGACTTCCGGCAACGCCATGAAGTGGACTATCTGCTCGGACGCTGCTTGAGCAGTCAGGCCCGCTTTCGTGAAGCTCGCGAAGCGTACCAGCGCGTGGTCGATTCAACTGTGGCCGGTCGTTCCGAGACGGCGGCCATGGCGCAATGGATGGTCGGCGAGACGTACTTCCATCAGAAGGACTACGACCAGGCCATCCGCGCTTACCATCGGGTGGAAAGCCTCTATGCCTACCCCAAATGGCAAGCGGCTGCGCTCCTTCAGGCGGCGAAGTGCCAGGAACTGCAGGGAAACCAGCAGGAATCGATACGCCTCTACCAGCAGCTCATCAAAACGTACGCCGATACACAGTACTCACAGGACGCCGCGGAGCGGTTGAAAGCCATGAACGCGGCCGGCAGTGAGTCGGCTCAGCGCGCCTCCGGCGCAGCCAAATCTTCGTAAACACCTCGCCTGAATCCCGGCCAGGCAGCAATGCAGGAGTCGATCATGAACACAGGCTGGCCCCCGTTTGCTACCGGTGCTGCTGACCTTCGCCGGCACCGCCCGTTGGGCCGCACCAATGCGGCCGTGGCTTCCGTGACGAGCGGAGCAGTCGCGTCGGTGCGCATCGGTGCGGCGTTGCTGGTGCTGGCCCTGTGCAGTCAGTCCGCGCCCGCACTCTGGGCTCAGGACACGGTGGCCATTCCCAGTGAAGCCGTCACGGGCACTCCCGCGGCAACAGACGACCTGACGACTCCTGCGATCCAGGGGGGCAGCATTCCCACCAAGAATCTGTTGGGGATCATGCGCGAGGGAGGCGTCTTGATGTACCCGATTGGAGTGTGCTCCGTCGTCGTCCTCGTCTGTGTGTTCGAACGGCTCATCAGCTTGCGCCGCGCGCGTGTGATACCACGGCCCTTCGTACGGCGCATGCTGGAGCAGCTGCGCGAAGGTCACCTGACGGCCAAGGCCGCCCTGGAATTGTGTGACAGCAACGGGAGCGCCGCCGCCATCGTGATCGGGGCTGCGGTGCGGAAGTGGGGACGCCCCGCTGTGGAAGTCGAGCAAGCGATCCTGGACGAAGGAGAACGGGTCGCCAATGACCTGCGCCGCTACATTCGCTTGTTCAACGGTATTTCCACGTTGGGTCCCTTGCTCGGCCTGCTGGGAACCGTGTTCGGCATGATCTCGGCGTTCAATGCCATTGCCCACGTCGATGCTCTGGGGCGACCGGAACTGCTGGCGTCGGGGATCGGGCAGGCACTCCTGACCACCGCGGCTGGGTTGTGCGTGGCGATCCCGGCGTTGATTGCACAGTTGTACTTTGCCGGACGTGTGGACCGCCTCGTGATGGACCTGGACGCCATCGGACAAGAGGTGGTCGAGTTGATCGCGTCGGACGCCCGTCCGCGCGATAACGACGAAGACCCGTCAAAAAAGAAAGTACGCACCAAGGCGGCCTGAACCGCATTCCCCGGAACGGTTCCTTGCCACGGGTTGCGTAGGCAGAATGATCGAACGCCCCTTAGCACGGCGAACTCTCCATGCCACTCAAGACCAACGTTGAAGAACCGCTGACCATCAACATGACTCCGATGGTCGATGTCGTGTTTCAGTTGATCGTGTTCTTCATGGTGGGGACCAAATTCGCGGAGATGGAACGCGACATCACACTCAAAGTGCCGCAGGTCTCCGAGGTGAAGGCGCTGAGTCCCGCCCCGGAGCGCCGGGTGATTAACGTCTATCGCGACGGCCGGGTCTCGATGGACCGGCAGTTTCTCAGTCTCGACGAACTCGTGCGGCAACTGAGCGGCGCGCGGCGGGAATACGCGGACCTGGGCGTCTTGGTCCGCGGCGACGGCGAAGGACCGTTCCAGAATGTCGCCAGTGTCCTGGGTGCGTGCCGTCAGGCGGGAATCAGCGACCTGGGAATTTCCGTGCGCATCGCCAGGGCGGAACCGTGAAGGGCGAACGACCATGAATCCCGAATGGCACTTCGCGCTCACGAATCAGACCCTTTGGGAGCGACTGGCATCACCACGCTCGCTCGGGCTGCTGTTGTGGCTAGGGCTCGCGCTGCTCACCGTCGCCCTCGTGCTCCTGACGCGCACGCGCTGGGGACAGACCAAGCCCTTGTCAAAGTGCATCGTGCTGTCCGTGTTCGCTCACATTCTCTTTCTCGCGTACGCCTCCGGCACCAAACTCGTCTTTGACTATCCCGCCTCATCACGTGGAGAAATCGTGCGCTTATCGCTTCTGGCGCCCGAAGAAACGCCATCGGCGGAGTCGGAAGAAGAAGTCGATGACTGGGAGGAGTCGTTTGCCACTCCGCCCGCTGTCATGGCCAGCACGGCTCCCGCACGGAAAACCAGTGAGGTTCTCGTGCCGGAAGCTGAGTCCACCGGTGTTCCCGATCTGTCGATACCACCGCAGCCGCAGTCGCTGGCACAAACGGAACCAACTCACGAAACAGCACCGGTCCCGCAACCGCAGCTACCCGCGCGTGAACCGCCTCTCCCGACGGAACTGGCTGTCGAGCCATCGCTGGCTGAGAGCGACGCGGCGGATATGCGGCCAAACGCGGCGGCACCGCTGGAACGCCTCACGGACAATACCACGTCCAACAATTCCAGCGCGCCGGCGGATGAGTCGCCGTTGGAGGATCTGCTGCCGGAAGCCAACCGCCTGCAGCGTCTGACCGACATCTCGATCCAATCACCGACCGCGGACAGTACGTCGGGCGCTCTGGACCAGACAATGCTGTCCGAGAATCGCGACCCGGACGGCGGGGCCGCGGGCAGCAGCGCCGCAGCCCGCGCGATCGGGGCGCCCGAATCGGTAGCGGCGCTGATCGCTGCCGTACCGACCGTGCGCCGCCTGGGTGACAGCCTGCCGCTCCCGGATCTCTTCAAGCTGCGCAACGCGCCGGGGCGGCAGAGCATTGCAGCCCAGCTGGGCTGCACCAACGAGTCGGAGGCCGCCGTACAGAGCGCGCTTGCCTGGCTGGCGGCTAATCAGGAGGCGGATGGACGGTGGAACTCGGCCCGACACGGTGGCAACGCCGAAGACCGCGTGCTGGGACACGACCGGCAACATGCGGGGATCGACGCGGACCCCGGCATTACCGGGCTGGCGGTGCTCGCCTTCCTGGGGGCAGGTCAGACTCACTACGAAGGCCAATACCGCCAGCACGTGCAACGGGGTCTGGAGTACTTGATCGATCTGCAGAAAGAGGACGGCAGTCTCGCGGGAAACTCACGCCTGTTTGCCCGCATGTACTGCCACGGCATCGCCGCGCTGTCGCTGAGCGAAGCCCTGGCGATGACGGGTGACGAACGATTGCAGCCGTTTGTGGAACGCGCGATGCGCTACACGGTGGCGGCGCAGCACGCGGGCACCGGGGGCTGGCGCTATCAGCCGGGTGACAAGGGCGATACGAGCCAGCTTGGCTGGCAGATCCTTGCCCTGCGCAGCGCGGAGCTGGCGGGGATCGCCATACCCCTGCGGACGCGCCAGGGCGCGGACCGGTTCCTGGAAAGCGTTACCTCGGGGCCGCAGCGAGGTCTGGCCAGCTACCGGGCCGGCGAGTCCCCTTCGCGCAGCATGACCGCCGAGGCGCTTGTGTGCCGGTTCTTCCTCAGCTCGCCGAAAGAGCCCACGGTTCGCGAAGCGGTGACCTACATCGCGGCGGAACCACCTCAAGCCAACAACGTAAACCTGTATTACTGGTACTATGCGACGCTTGCCCTGTTTCAAGTCCAAGGGGAGGAATGGCAGGACTGGAACACCGCACTTCAGGAACAACTGTTGCGCTTGCAGCACACATCGGGCAGTCTGGCCGGCAGCTGGGATCCCGACCCCGTCTGGGGTGGCTATGGTGGGCGGGTCTACACAACGGCCTTGGCAGCCATGTGTTTGGAGGTCTATTATCGCTACTTGCCGATCCTCGGCGGAGCGAAGTAGTCGCGGCGGATCGGGCGTCGAGCTGGCCGAACCCTTTGACAGTCTCCAGCCTGAAGGTAGAATAAGGAACAGTTTTGGGCCGCGAGCGTTTGCGCGGCAGCACGCAGGTTGGCTCCGAAGCTACCCATCCGGGTGGGCTTCTGCTTTCCCCCGCTTGTTTGCGCAGCTTGTTCCACTATTCCCCTCAGAGAGTGATGGCGTAACCATGTCGGAGTGGAATCTTCTGGCCATGTTTGGCATTGGGCAGTACGAACTGCTGATCATTGCCGGTGTTGCCTTGCTGCTGTTCGGGCACCGCCTGCCCAGCGTGATGCGGTCGCTTGGCCGCGGCGTTGTGGAGTTCAAGAAGGGCGTGGCCGGTATCGAGGACGACATTCAATCGGCAACCGATTCCGATCCCAAGAAGGCTGACAAGAGCGATAACTAGCGCTTGTGGCACGCCTGTTTGGACCGTGATCAGCTGAACTGGCAATGGTGGCTCGTTCTGTTGCCTGGTAAATGGGGCGGATCATTGGCTCCCTGGGCTGCCCTGTCCCCCTTTCCCGAATCCGTGACATCGTTCCCTTTTCAGGGCTACTGCAGATGTTCGGCTTGAGTGTTCAAGAAGTCGTAATCGTCGGCATTGTCGCGATCCTGCTGTTTGGCAAACGGTTGCCCGACGTCGCCAAGACGATGGGTGCCCGCTATCGGGAGTTTCGCAAGGGATTGGCGGAGATCCAGTCGTCGTTCAACGCGGCTGAGTACTCGCTGCGCAACCTGACCTCACAGTCGGTCTCAACTACTACGAAATCATCATCATCGACGACATCGGACAAGTACTCGGAATACGACGACTACGACGAACCGACGGCGCCGAAATTCGAACCGCCTCCGAGTGCACCGCAGTTGTCGAGTCCTCACGAGACCACGGGGCAGACGCAGAGCGACTGAGCGTGCCCGGGACATCGACGCGACCGATCCCTCGTGCGGGTCCAGCCTAGTCACGGGCGGCCCGATGCGTTAAATTGTGCCCTGAGCGCGGGCGGTTAGCTCAGTTGGTTAGAGCGCCGTGTTCACACCGCGGAGGTCACTGGTTCGAATCCAGTACCGCCCACTCGCGCCTCAGTCCCGTGACCCTCCTAGCTTGGTGGTGCGGTCCTCTTACGCGAGCGGCCTGTGAGTGCGGGACGATATCGCGCGGAATGAAGCGAGCCGAATTCATGGAGGACGGACAACTTCGGCCCTGGTCCGAGCTTCGTTTTCTCGAAGTGGGTGACCTGTACTTGTTCAAGTCCAGCTTTCCCGAACAGACGGAGATGGTCTATACGGGAATTCGCGACAACCGGCGTTACGGACTTCCCAGCCGGTTGCTCACCCCCTGGCAGCTGGTGCGCGTGTGGCGCAGCCTGCGGCAGCGCCGCTACGACTTGATCGTGGTACATCCCCCCCTTTATCCGGCCTGGCATCCGCGTTCATTTCTGACGGTACTGAAACGGCGGCCGTTCACGTTCTCGGTGGCATTCTTCGCGACCCTCGCGTTTCAGTTTCTGCGAGCCGTCTCCCGGACGCCGATGGTGGTCACGGACTTCGCGGATTCGTTCGGCATCGGGGCCCACAATTTCTTTCTGTTCGACCGTTGCCGCGCGTTCTTCAAACGCGAACTGCCGGCCGACAACTGGCTGGTCTTCTACCGTACGGGGCATCGCAGTCTTCCCACGGTGACATTCCGCAGCAAGCGCCGCTATGAGCGCTATGCGGCGAAACTGCGGCCCATCAGTATCGGGTTCGACAACGAGATCGCGCAGTCCGCCGCCCGGTTAACGCTCCCCAAGACGGCCGACGTCTTCTTCGCCGGCCAGATTGAGCACACCAGTACCGTTCGCGTGCGCGGATACCGGCAACTGGAATCGTTGCGGCAGCAGGGCATTCGCGTGGACATCCCGGACCAGCCTTTGCCCAGGTCGACGTTTCTGGAGCGGTGCGCGTCTGCCTGGTTGGCCTGGTCTCCCTCAGGGCTCGGCTGGGAGTGCTTCCGGCATTACGAAACGGCGGTGTGCGGTACGGTGCCGATCATCAACTTGCCGACGATCGAGCGGTACCGGCCGCTTCAGCACGGCCTGCATTGCTTCCTCTATCCGTTGGAGGACAAAGGACTCGCCGACGCTGTGCTCGAGGCGCTCCGCGACAAAGACCGCTTGCGGTCGATGGCCGCCGCCGCGAGGCAACATGTGCTCGCGCACCACACCTACGCGGCGCTCTGCCGTCACGTGGTCGAAACGGCGTTCGCGGCTGGGGGTCAGGAGGCCGCTCCACCTTGACACCCGGGTCGCACGTCTTGGAGAATACCGCACTTCAGGTGGACGATCGTCGCCTCTTGACAGGTAGCCACAATGCACAGCTCGACTACTCCAGCCGAACCGCTTGATCGTCAGGGAATCTTTGCGGGCGTGACCGCGTATCACTGGCTGGTCGTGATCATTGCGTCCTGTGGCTGGCTGTTCGACTGCATGGATCAGCGCATCTTTGCACTCGCGCGGGAGCCGGCGCTGAAGGAAGTGTTGGGTGCGGGCGTGTCCGATACCGTGGTGAAGACCTGGGGCGGTTGGGCTACCGCCATGATGATGATCGGCTGGGCGACGGGCGGCATCATCTTTGGCATGATGAGTGACCGCCTGGGGCGTGTGAAGACGATGGCCGTCACGTTGCTGGTTTATTCGGGCTTCACCGGTCTGTCGGGAATCGCACGCACGGGCTACGAGTTCCTGGGATACCGGTTTCTCGTGGGACTGGGGGTCGGGGGCATGTTCGGCGCCGCCACAACGCTGGTGGCGGAAAGCGTTCCCGGCCAGTTCCGGGCGCTGGCGCTGGGCTCCCTGCAGACTCTCTCGGCCTGCGGCAACATCATTGGCTCCTTGTTGACTACGCGGATTCAGCCGGGCAAGGCGGACGTGCTGTGGGAGATGTCCGGCTGGCGCATCATCTTCTTCGTCGGCATCCTGCCCGCGGTCCTGGTCGTGCCGATCATTGGCATTTTGCGGGAACCGGAGCGGTGGCGGGAGGCCAAACGCAAGGCGGCCGAATCACCGGACAAGGGCAAACATATCGGTTCCATTCCCGACTTGTTCCGTCACCCCAGGTGGAGACACAATACGCTGGTCGGCATCTGCCTGGGGCTGGCGGGCATGGCCGGTCTGTGGGGCATTGGTTTCTTCTCGCCGGAACTGATCTCCACCGCGTTGAAGGGCGCGCCGCAGCAGGTCGTCGACGTCGTGCGCGGATACGGCACGGCGCTCCAGGACTTGGGTGCCTTCTTCGGCATGCTGACCTTCACGCTGGTCGCCACCTTCGTGGGAAGAAAGCCGGCTTTCTTTGGCGGGTTCGTGCTGTGCTTCTTGACGACGGTCTACGTGTTCTGGTCACTGCGCAGCGGCGCGGACGCCTATTGGATGTTGCCGATGATGGGCTTCGCGCAGTTGTCGGTCTTTGGCGGCTATTCGATCTACTTCCCGGAACTCTTTCCCACACGGCTGCGCGGCACCGGCGTCGGGTTCTGCTACAACACCGTGCGGTACTTGGCGGCCGCCTTCCCGCCGCTGCTGGGTTTCCTGAATCAGCAGTTGAGCGCCAGCGGGGTGGAAGAACCCTTCCGCAAGGCGGCGATGCTGCTGTCGGCTGTATTTTTGTTGGGATTGGTCGCCTTGATTTGGGCTCCGGAGACGAAAGGGCAACCGCTGCCGGAAGACTGATCCTCTGGGTGGAAGAAAGCACACCTCAGGCATGGTCAGGCTGACGGTCCGACCGTTAGACTACAAAGCGACCCGTCGTAGTGCGCTGTAATTGCAGGGAGAGAGCCGACAGTGGCGAGATATCTATTGCCGTGTGAATGCGGTCAAGCCGTGCCCATCGAGGTCAGTCAGGCCGGTGAGAAGGTGATCTGCCCGTGTGGCCGTGTGTTGGAGGTGCCAGCCCTCCGGGCCGTGCGCCAGTTGCGGGTCGCGCCGGCGGAGTCCGTGGCGCGGGTTGCCCCGAGTCGCTGGACGTTTGGGCACGGTCTGGCATTTGCCTTAGGGGTCTTTCTGCTGGTGGCGGGTCTGCTCTTGTGCGCCTATTCCTATCTCAATCAGCAGTTCGTGCGGGCCCAATTGGTCCCGCAAGAAGAGGTCAACGCGTGGGTCGATGCGATCGACAGCTTCTCTTTGGATGACTTGTGGGCTTATTGGAGCGAGATTCGCAACATCGGCTTGCCGTCGGGCACTTCCGGTGTCGCGCGCGCTGACCAGCTGATCAGCTGGCTGCGGCGGTTGATGGGACTCGGATTGGCCATGGTTGTCATTGGCGGGACTTCGATTGCCGTGGCCTGGTACCTGGCACGATCGCGACCATCTCAAGGGAAGCGCAATGTCCCAGCCCTGTTGCTCGCCTGATACCTCGCAGCCCGCTCACGACTTGCCGGCCGTCGTGGGACAGGCACGCGAGTTATTCCACCAGGAATTCGGCGGTGTTCCCCGGTGGGTGGTGGCTGCGCCGGGCCGCGTAAACTTGATTGGTGAGCACACGGATTACAATGGTGGATTCGTGTTGCCGATGGCCATCGATCGCTACACGGTGATCGCAGCCGCACCGGTGGAAGCGCCGCGCCCGACGGCCGATCAGCAGGCGGAGTTTTTCAGCAGCGGCTTTGGCGCCCGCGCGCCGGTGCGACTGCAGCCGCCCCTGGAGCGCGGCCCGGTGACGTGGGTGAACTATGTGCAAGGTGTCGTTGCCGGTTGTGTTGCACTGGGCTGGCGCATACCGCCGTTCCGCGCGGTGATCCACTCCAGCGTTCCCCTGGGCGGTGGTTTGTCCAGCAGTGCGGCACTGGAGGTCGCCACAGCGACCCTGCTGGAAGTCCTGTGTGGCCAGTCGCTGCCTCCCATCGAAAAGGCGCTTCTGTGTCAGCGGGCCGAACACGTGTTTGCCGGCGTGCCGTGCGGCATCATGGACCAGTTCAGCAGCGTCCTCTGTCGCGAAGACATGTTGATGCTGCTCGACTGCCGTTCGCAACACGTGCAAATGGTGCCGTTCGTGGATCACGACGTGCAAGTCGTCATCGCGAACAGCAACGTGAAGCACGAATTGACCGGCGGGGAGTACGCGCAGCGGCGGCGGGAATGCGAGCAGGCCGCTGGAATCCTGCGCGTGCCTGTGTTGCGCGATGCCACGCTGGCCCGGCTGGAGGCGGCTCGCGAGCAACTCGACGCGGTCGTCTTTCGCCGCGCGCGCCATGTGATCGGAGAGATCGAGCGCACGCTGACCGCCGCCCGGGCTTTGGCGGGCGGGGATTGGCAGCACGTGGGAGAACTCATGTATGCCAGCCACGTTTCGCTGCAGCAAGACTACGAGGTGAGCTGCGCGGAATTGGACTTGCTGGTGGAGATCGCGCGATCCATCGGCTGGGACGGCGGCGTGATCGGCTCTCGCATGACGGGGGGCGGTTTTGGCGGCTGTACGGTGAGCTTGGTGCGCGCGCCGGCCGTGGCACGATTTGCAGCCGAGTTGACGCGACGCTATCGCGAGTGCACGTCGATTGAGCCCACTGTGTTCGCGACGCGCCCCTCGCGGGGCGCTCTGATCTGTTCTGAGCAGTTGACAGAGGCTGGAAGTGCACGCCCGGCAGGAACCTGAGTTTCACGTGTGGGTGTGTATCTGTCCCGGCCCGCGGACCATCTCTTGTGGTCTTTGACCGGCTCTCATACATTAGGGACCTTGTATCGTTGTTGGCGAACGAAACCGTTTTAAGGGGAAGACAACGTGAGCGAACGTCAGTTCGTGACCGTGGATGGGAACGACGCCGTAACGCACGTGGCTCATCAGGTCAGCGAGGTCATTGCGATTTATCCGATTACGCCAGCCTCCCCCATGGGGGAATTGGCTGATGCCTGGTCGTCCGTGGGACGGACCAATATTTGGGGTGTGGTCCCCGATGTCGTCGAGATGCAGAGTGAGGGGGGGGCCTCCGCCGCCGTGCACGGGGCCATTCAGGCCGGCGCCCTGACGACCACCTTCACGGCTTCTCAGGGCCTGTTATTGATGATCCCCACCATGTTCAAGGTCGCGGGGGAGTTGACACCCACGGTCCTGCACGTGTCGGCCCGTACGCTGGCCACACACGCGCTCTCGATCTTCGGCGACCACAGCGATGTGATGTCGGTACGGAGCACGGGCTGGGCGCTGCTCGCTGCGAACTCGGTGCAGGAAGTACAGGACATGGCGATGATCGCACACGCAGCCACGCTGAAGTGCCGAGTCCCCTTCCTGCATTTCTTCGACGGTTTCCGGACGTCGCACGAGGTCAACAAGATCGAGCAACTGACCACCGAGGACATCCGCGCGATGATCGACGAGGAGCTCGTCGTGGCGCACCGCATGCGGGCAATGAATCCGGATCGGCCTGTGTTGCGAGGCACCGCTCAGAATCCGGACGTGTTCTTTCAAGCGCGCGAGGCCTGCAATCCGTTCTACGACGCCGTACCGCGGATTGTGCAGGAGACCATGGATCGTTTCGCGAAGCTGGTCGGCCGGCAGTACCATCTCTTCGACTATGCAGGCGATCCGCAGGCCACGCGGGTAATCGTCATGATGGGATCCGGAGCCGGGGCGGTGGAGGAGGCGGTCTCGGAGCTGAATCGCCGCGGCGAGAAAGTGGGACTTCTGAAAGTGCGGCTCTTCCGGCCGTTCCTGACCGAGGCGTTCCTGGCCGCGCTGCCCAAAACGGTGCAGAAGATCGCGGTGCTGGACCGTACGAAGGAGCCGGGAGCAATCGGCGAGCCTTTGTATCAGGACGTGGCCACGGCGTTGGTCGATGGCTGGCAGGCGGCAGGGGGCGGGGCGCTCCCGACGATTATCGGCGGGCGCTACGGCCTCTCGTCCAAGGAATTCACGCCCTCCATGGTGCTGCGGATTTACGAGGAGCTGGCGAAGCCGGCTCCGCAAAAGCGTTTCACAATCGGTATCGTCGATGACGTGACCAACTTGAGTCTGCGTTGGGACCCCGACGCGTTTTCGGAACCGGCCGATGTCAAGCGGGCCGTCTTTTACGGCCTCGGCAGTGACGGGACGGTGGGAGCCACGAAAAACTCCGTCAAAATCATCGGAGAGAACACACCGCTCCATGCGCAGGGTTACTTCGTTTACGACTCCAAGAAGGCGGGCTCCGTCACCGTGTCCCACGTGCGATTCAGCCCTCGGGAAATCGCGGCTTCCTACCTCGTGGATCGCGCGAATTTCGTCGCCTGCCACCAGTTCAACTTCGTCGAGCGCATGGACATGTTGAGCGCCGCGTTGCCCGGCGCCACGTTCCTGTTGAACAGCCCCTTTGGCCCGAACGAAGTCTGGGACCAGCTGCCCGGCGAAGTCCAGCAGCAGATCGTGGAGAAGAAGCTGAAGTTCTACGTCGTGGATGCCCTCGAGGTCGCACGCAACGCGGGCCTGGGGGGGCGCATCAACACGGTGATGCAGACCTGCTTCTTCGCCATTTCCGGCGTGCTGCCCCCCGCGGAGGCGATCGGCGAAATCAAGAACGCGATCAAGAAGACGTGGGGGCGCCGCGGGGAGGCCGTGGTCCAGAAGAACTTCGCCGCCGTGGACGCCTCCGTCGCCGGTCTGCATGAAGTGAATTATCCGCAGACCGTGACCAGCTCGCGAAAGCGTCTGCCGTCCGTGTTCGGTGACGTGTCGGATTTCGTCCAGCGCGTGACCTCGCTGATCCTGGCGGGCAAGGGGGACCTGCTGCCCGTGAGCGCGTTGCCGGTTGACGGTACGTTTCCCACGGCAACGGCTAAGGTCGAAAAGCGCAGCATCGCGCAGGATATCCCGATCTGGGATGCGTCCATCTGCATCCAGTGCGGACTCTGCTCGCTGGTTTGCCCACATGCTGCCATCCGCATGAAGATCTACGGTCCGGCAAGCGGAAACGGCAAGCCGTCCGGGTTTGTGTCCACGCCGTATCGTGGCAAGGAGTACGTGGACCAGCTGTTGACCATTCAGGTGGCTCCCGATGACTGCACGGGATGCGGCGTCTGCGTCGACGTATGTCCCGCCAAGAGCAAAGAGGTGGCCAAACACAAGGCCATCAACATGCGACCCAAGATGGAACACCTGGAGCGCGAACGCGCGAGCTTCGATTACTTCCTCGGGTTGCCGGACCTTGATCGCACGACGGTGAAGTCCGATACGGTGAAGGGCTCCCAGATGCTGGAGCCGTTGTTTGAATATTCCGGTGCCTGCGCTGGCTGCGGCGAGACACCGTATGTCAAATTGATGAGCCAGCTGTTCGGCGACCGGGCGCTCATCGGCAATGCCACCGGTTGCTCATCGATTTACGGTGGCAACCTGCCGACGACGCCCTATACCGTGAACCGTGACGGTCGCGGCCCCACCTGGAACAATTCGCTGTTCGAGGATATCGCGGAATTCGGCCTGGGCTTGCGCCTGGCCGTGGATCATCAGCGTGTTTTCGCGATGCATCTCTTGCGAGAGCTTTCCGGCGAGATCGGTGGTGACCTCGTGGAGTCCCTGATCCAGGCGCCGCAGTTGACGGAAGATGACATCCAGACGCAGCGGAATCGCGTGGCGCAGGTCCATCAATGCCTGGCGCAATCGAAATCCCCGGCGGCGGCGAGACTGCGGCCGATTCTGGAGTCGCTGGTGAAGCGGAGCGTCTGGATTGTGGGGGGTGACGGCTGGGCCTATGACATTGGTTTCGGCGGCCTGGATCACGTGCTGACGACCGGCCGCGATGTCAACATTTTGGTGCTCGACACGGGCGTGTACTCCAATACCGGCGGTCAAGCCTCCAAGTCCACGCCCCGCGGTGCCGTCGCCAAGTTCGCCTCCGCCGGCAAGCCGGCGCGGCGCAAAGACCTCGGCATGCTCGCCGTGTCCTACGGTAGCGTCTATGTCGCCCAGGTGGCCATGGGCTCCAACCCGGCCCAGACCGTGCGGGCGTTTCATGAGGCCGAGTCCTATCCCGGCGTGTCGCTGATTCTGGCGTACAGCCACTGCATCGCGCACGGCATCAACATGGAAACCGGCATGACGCACCAGAAAGACGCCGTGAATTCGGGCTTCTGGCCCCTCTATCGCTACGACCCGCGGGAAGCCCATGAGGGAGGATCGCCGTTCCATCTCGATAGCCGCAAACCGAAGGTTCCGTTCAAGGAGTTTGCCATGCAGGAGGCGCGCTTCGCCATGCTCAGCCGGTCCGATCCGGAAGGCGCCGAACGGCTGTTCAAGATGGCGCAACAGGATATCGACGATCAATGGAACTACTACGAACAGATGGCCTCCGTGAAGCGGGCCTTGGCTACTGAAAGCGATGAGGTGAAATCATGAGCATTGATCTCTCCACAAAATACCTGGGTATCAAACTGGCTCACCCCCTGATGGCGTCGGCCAGTCCTTTGTCCGTGACCGTTGAGGGAATTCAACGATTGGAGGAGTCCGGCGCCGCGGCGGTCGTCATGCCCTCGCTGTTCGAGGAGCAGATCCTTCACGAAGAACAGGAGATGCAGCGGCTTTACGAGTTCAAGTCCGAATCGTTTGCTGAATCCCTCTCGTATTTTCCGGAGGCCGAGGAATTCCGTTCCGCTCCGCAGGAGTACCTGACCACCATTACGGAAGCGAAGAAGAAGGTTTCGCTTCCGGTCATTGCCAGCCTGAACGGTTGCTCCGTCGGAGGCTGGACCAGCTACGCGAAATTAATGCAGGAGGCCGGCGCCGATGGGCTGGAACTGAATGTGTACTTCGTGCCGACGGATCCGCAGATGAGCGGGACGGATGTCGAGCGCCGGTACATCGACCTGGTCGCGTCCGTGCGCCAGACGGTCTCCATCCCTTTGGCCGTGAAATTCGGCACCAACTTCAGCAGCGTTCCGCATTTTGCTCAGCAGCTTGCCGATGCCGGCGCCACCGGCCTGGTGATGTTCAATCGCTGGCTGGAGCCGGACATCGATCTGGAGAAGCTGCAGATTACCCCGAACCTGGTGCTCAGCAACCGCTACGAGATGCGCGTGCCCCTGCGCTGGATCGCCATCTTGCGCGAACACTTGTCGATCTCTCTCGCGGCCACCAGCGGCGTGCATTACGCCGAAGACTTGATCAAGCTGATCCTGGCCGGGGCCGACGTCGTGATGATGGCGTCCGCACTGCTCAAGTATGGTCCCGAGACACTTGGCAAGCTGCGTGAGGACCTGCGGGTCTGGATGGAAGAGAACGAGTACGAGTCCGTGGCGCAGATGAAGGGAAGCATGAGTCGCGCCAATTGCCCGCAACCCAGCGAACTGGAGCGGGGCAACTACATGAAGGCCCTTGTCTCGTACACGGCTCCGATGGATATCTAGCGGTCTGGCTCCGTTCGTTGGATTGGCGCTTATGCGGATGACGGCACCGGTGGCCCGTCCGCGGGTGCTTGTGTAGCGCCTCGCGGCAGCGCTCCCGTGGGGAATCCGTCTGTGCCATCCAATCATGACGGTGCCACCCTGCGGATTGCCTTCACGCCCCTGCAGTCGTGTGCGGATTCATGCCACTCCCAATACCTCGAGCCTCCACGGTTGGTGATTCGCTCGAAGCTCGGCGGTTGATCCTCAACGGCCGCGTACAGGGATTGGGAGTCCGCCCGACCATCTTTCGCCTGGCCACCGACCTCGAGCTAGCGGGCTGTGTGCGCAACACGGTTCGCGGCGTCGAAATCGAAGTGGAAGGCCAGCCTGCTGCCGTGTCGCAGTTCGCGGACCTGCTGCCGACTGTCCTGCCTGCCGGATCGGTGCTGGAACGACTCACTACGGAACCTGCGGAGCCGACCGGCCGCCGGGAATTCACCATCGTTCGCGAACCGGACGCGGGGCCGTTGAGCGCACGCGTGCCCGCCGATATGGGTGTCTGTGACGATTGCGTGCGCGAAGTGCGGGATTCGGCTGACCGCCGCTATCGATACCCGTTTACCAGTTGCACGGCCTGTGGTCCGCGGTACACGATCATCCAGCACATGCCGTACGAACGCCACGACATCACCATGTCGATCTTCCCGTTTTGCGACCCGTGCCGGCGGGAATATGAGCAGCCCGGAGCGCGGCGTTTCCATGCGCAGACGAATGCCTGCGGCGACTGCGGCCCGCGGATCTGGGCTACCGACGAACAGCAACGGGTCAGCGCCAACGGAGACGATGTGTTGCCGGCGGCAGTGTCCGCACTGCGCCAAGGCAAGATCGTCGCGCTGCGCGGTATTGGCGGCTATCAGTTGCTGGTCGATGCCACCAATGAGGAAGCCGTGCGCCGCTTGCGACAACGGAAACTGCGAAAGTCCAAACCACTGGCAGTGATGGTGGCTTCGCCATCCGATGCGCGGCGCTACACGCAACTCAGCGAACGGGAATTGAACCTGCTGTCCGATCGCAGCAACCCGATCGTGTTGGCCACAGCCCGCTCGAATCAGGGGCTCGCCCTCGCCATCAACCCAGGGTTTGACTCGCTGGGAATCATGCTGCCCACGACACCCCTGCACGCCATGCTGGCGGCCGAACATGTAGTGCCTTTGGTCTGTACGAGCGGCAATCGGGAGGGAGACCCGCTGGAGTTTGAGGTGGCGGGCGCACAGACAGGGCTGGCCGGCGTCTGCGACGTGTGGTTGCATCACGATCGTCCAATCGCGCGTCCCATTGATGACAGCGTCGTGCGCGTCATGGGGGAGCGGGGTGTTACGATCCGGCTTGCGCGAGGTCTTGCCCCGCTGGCGCTGGACTTACCGGATGTGCCCGCCATGTTGGCCGCCGGAGGCTATTTCAAGAATGCGGTGGCCTGGTCGAACGGCATGCAGTCGGTGCTGGGCCCCCACATCGGCGACCTCGACAGCGTCGGCTCTCGGCTGCGGTATCTCGATCAATGCGAGGACTGGCACGACCTGTATCGGTGCACCCCTCGGTACCTTGTGCACGATCTGCATCCGGAGTACTACTCGACCGTCTGGTCACAACAGCAGGAGTTGCCGCGCCACGCGGTCCAACACCACCATGCTCACGTCGTGGCGGGCATGATCGAACATCACTGGCTGGATCGGACCGTCCTGGGCGTTTCCTGGGACGGCACGGGGTTCGGCACCGACGGCACGATTTGGGGAGGTGAGTTTCTGCTGGCGCGTGCCGCGCGCTTTGAACGGGTAGGCCACATCCGGCCCTTCTCGCTCCCCGGTGGGGAAGCGGCCATCCACGAGCCGTGGCGAGTGGCTCTGGCCATCGTTGCCGAAGCCCTGGGTGTAGAACAATCGCAGACTCTGCCCTGGGGCCCCCGGGCGACCGCGGCGAAGGGCCACATTCAGTCAATCCTGCAGCGGCGGCAATTCTCGCCCGTGACGAGCAGTGCGGGCCGCTTATTCGATGCAGCCGCCGTATTCATCCTGGACTTAGAGGAAGCCGACTTCGAAGGTCAACTTGCCATGTTGCTCGAAGCGCGCGCTGACCGAGAAGCTGCAGGGGAATATGATTTTCCGGTGCGATCGGGGACTCCGTTCCAACTGGATTGGCGGCCGCTGGTAGTGGCTGTCGTGCGTGACCGCGCGGCGGGGGTCCCACCGGCGACGATGTCCATGCGGTTTCATCGCACGCTGGCCCGCACGATTGTCCGGATCTGCGAGGACTATCGCGATTACCCCGTGATCCTCAGCGGTGGGGTGTTCCAGAACCGCCTACTGACGGAACTGATATTGGAGTTGATGCCGGACGACCTTGGCAGCCGGATCGGCTTGCCGGGGGTCATTCCGCCCAATGATGGCGGCTTGGCCGCGGGCCAACTGGCGATCGCCGCGGCGTTGATCAAGGAGCAAACCTGATGTGTTTGGCTATACCCGGATGTGTCGTGGACTGGATCGAGAAGGAGCCGCCGTTTGCTAGCGCGACGGTCGAGTTCGCGGGTGTGCGCCGTCAGGTGAATATGGCCTTGGTGCCGGAAGCGCGCGTGGGAGACTACGTGCTGGTCCATGCCGGAGTAGCCATCAGCTGTATCGATGCCGCCGAAGCGCAAAGCGTGTTGGAGACCTTGCGGGAGTATGCCTTGGCGGAGGAGGAGCCCGAGGGGGGCGCGGATTCTGCAGCGGGGTGAGGTACAGTCATGAAATATCTGGATGAATACCGTGACCCGGAGTGCTGCCGGCGGTTGCTCGCTCAGATCCGCCGCACCGTATCCCGGCCTTGGACCGTCATGGAGGTCTGCGGAGGACAGACTCACGGATTTCTCCGGTATGGACTCGATCAGGAGCTGGCCGGTTGCGTGGAGCTGATTCACGGTCCCGGCTGCCCGGTCTGTGTCACACCGTTGGAGTCGATTGACTTCGCGGTCGAGCTGGCCCGGCGTGGAGATGCGCTGGTGACGAGTTTCGGCGACATGTTGCGTGTGCCGGGCAGTCGCGAGAGCCTGATGCAGGTGCGCGCGAGCACGGGCAACGTGCAGGTCGTCTATTCGCCGCTGGACGCCGTCGATCTGGCGCGGCGCACGCCGGAGCGGCAAGTCGTCTTCTTCGCGGTAGGGTTTGAGACCACAACGCCGGCGACCGCTCTCGCCGTGCATCAGGCGCACGATCTGGGACTGACGAACTTCTCGCTGCTTGTTTCCCATGTGCGCGTGCTGCCGGCCATGGAGTTGCTGGCCGCTGATCCGCAGGCCGGCATTCACGGCTTCCTGGCTGCCGGCCACGTGTGTACGGTCGCCGGCTTCGACAGCTACGTGGATTTCTCGCGGCGGCACCGGATGCCCGTGGTGGTCACCGGTTTCGAACCCGTGGACCTGCTGTCGGGAGTGCTCGAATGCGTCGAGCAGTTGGAACGCGGCGAGGCGCGCGTGGCCAACCGGTATGCGCGCAGTGCTCGGGCCGCCGGCAACCAGCCCGCACTGGGGCTGGTCGCGGACGTGTATGAACCGTGCGACCGACCATGGCGCGGTTTGGGTGTGGTCCCGGCGGGCGGTTTGCGGCTGCGAGCGGAATGGGCTACGTGGGATGCCGAGACGCGCTTCCCGCGGCAGTCCCAAGCCGTCAGCGAACCGCCCGAGTGCCGAAGCGGGGAAGTGCTGACGGGGCGCATCAAACCGCCCCAGTGCGAGTGTTTTGGCGTGCGGTGTACTCCGGAGAGCCCGCTCGGAGCGCCCATGGTGTCCGCGGAAGGAGCCTGCTCCGCCTATTACCGCTACGCAGTCGCCAGAAGAGAAACAGGGTCCGACTCGACCCGTAGTTGATTCACTATTCAGTTAAGGAATCGCATAGTGGGTCCCAAGCCTTCCGGATTCACGTGTCCCGTGCCGGCCGTGGGGGGGGATCACATCACGCTGGCGCACGGCGAGGGTGGTCGACTCATGCGGCGGCTCATCGAGCAGACCATTCTGCCGCAGGTCGGCAGCACGTTTCTGGCGCCGTTGGGAGACGCCGCTCTGCTGCCCGCCATCACTCGACCGCTCGCCATGTCCACGGACAGTTTTGTCGTGTCGCCGCTCTTCTTCCCTGGCGGCGACATTGGCAAGTTGGCCGTGTTCGGCACTGTCAATGATCTGGCGGTCAGCGGCGCAAGGCCTCTTTGGATCAGCCTGGCCATGATTGTTGAAGAGGGGTTAGCGCTGGAAACGCTGGAACGCGTGCTGACCAGCATCGCGCAGGCCGCCGCGCAAGTGGGGGTCAGCGTTGTCACGGGAGATACGAAGGTCGTTCCGCGTCATGCGGCGGACGGGCTGTTTCTCAACACGACGGGAATCGGCGAGGTCTTCTTTCCGCTTGCCGGTGCCTCGTCGCTCACGGCTGGCGATGAGCTGTTGGTCAGCGGTCCGGTGGGCCGTCACGGCATGGCGGTGATGACCAGTCGCGAGGGTCTGCAATTTGACCCGCCTCCCACAAGTGATTGCGCGCCCCTGTTCGATGCCGTCCAGACGCTGCAGAAAGCGGGTGTTCCGGTCAAGGCGATGCGCGACGCGACACGGGGAGGCTTGGCCGCGGTCATGCACGAGTGGGCACAGGCCAGCCGGACGACGCTGGTCGTGCACGAACCGGACCTCCCGGTCACTTCCGAGGTGCGCGGTGCCTGCGAAGTGCTGGGGCTGGATCCGATCCACGTGGCCAACGAAGGCACGATGGTGATCGCCGTTCCCAGCGGCTCGGGTGCGGCCACGTTGGCAGCGCTCCGGAACATCCCGCAATGCAGCGGAGCGGCGCTCGTCGGCCACGTGACCCGCCGCGGGCTCTCGCCCGTGGTTGTGCGGCGGAAGTTCGGTCCGGAAATACCGCTGGACGAACCGCTCGGCGCACCGCTGCCGCGCATCTGCTGAGCGGACGCATTGCCTGGGTTCGTTCGTTTTCTATTGGAGCGAGAAGCAGGAAACGACGCACACCTGGTACGGGCTGTTCTGCAACGGCCTGCGCACCGAGTCGATTGACGTCATGCAACAGCTCTGGACCGGTGCGTGGCCATCCAATCGCGCCCCGGCGATTCAAAGCCTCGGCATCCAAGGCGCCGCCGACCCGCGAGCGGTCTATCTGCATTCGTCTCAGGATTGCCGCGCCGAAGTGAGTGCGGTCGATCCCGACGGTGACGCGCTCTCGTTGGCTTGGGACATTCGTCCTGAAGTCGTGATTCCGCCGGGGTCCTATGCGGGCGGGCTGGAGAAGCGGGTGGAGCCTATTTCTGGACTGATTTCCAATCCGACCGCCGATACCATTGATTTCACCACGCCCGAGAATCCCGGGGCCTATCGGTTGTTCGTTACGATCACCGACGGCCAAGACCACATTGCCTACGGCAAGATTCCGTTCTTCGTGTCGGATTAAACCAACAGGACACTTTTCAGTGCTGTATCCACCTTTCTCGTTCTTCTTGGTCATGCGCAGGCGGCCGACTCGGGGCACGCGTTCTATCTGGGCCGCCGGCAAAGGCATCTTAGGCGCGGGATCGAAGGGCGACTTCACGCGCGACAAAAACCGGATCGAGGCAACTCTCAGTCGCACGGCTCTCCGAGCCGTAAACCTATCGTCCACCCTCTCGACTCGGAATACCGTGCGACACACAACTCTTCGAGCCGTGATTACCGAAACGCAGACCTCGACTCGGTGACATCAGACGTTATCTCAGCGGATTCAAGGCTCGACTCGGAGAGTCGAGCGACCGTGCGGCGATATTGCTTGGACCCGGAAGCGAGGTGTCCGTTGGGTAAGCTGCGCGTCATGTCGGGGCGCGAGGATTGTGGAACCGCTACCCGGCCGCGTTCAGCCAGTCGTAGGACCAGAGCGGATTACTGCACGTGGCGCATTGCTCGCCGTTCTCCAATAGCTGGCCGCGGCACTCGTGGCAATCGGTAATGGACGGTAGCCAGTTGATCTGCTGTCCGCGCAGCTGCTGCGCGGCGGCTTGGTCTCCGAAGGCCAGTGCAGTGGCAATGCTGATGCCGAGCGGCAAGAGCCGGTAGAGGACCAGCGGCGCCCGTGTGGCCTCGGGAAAAGTCCGCTCCAAAACCCGCGAGAAGGCTACTCGACGCTCTTCGGACGACAGCTCGAGGTATCGAGCCAGCCGTTGTTGGACGAGTTCCGTGTCGGTCCCCGGCTCCAATCGCAATCGTTTCAGCCAGTCTGCGAACCAGGCCACGTCCTTGACGTAACCGCGGCTCTGTGCCTCGGCCGTGGAGACCGCCACCTGAAAAACGTCGATCTCCAGCCGGGTCTGCTCCTCGCACTTCAGCATCGAGAACGATACGACCATCGAGTCCCGCCCGAAGTTGCGTTCCACATCCTCGTGCACGCGCGTGAACAACAGGTTTCGCAACGTTCGCAGTCCATAACACAGGCTGCTGACCACCTGTGCGCCGTTGCTGCGGGATTCGTGCTGGTTGAAGGCCTGGGCCAATTCCTCGCGCCGCTTCGTCTTGTCTTCGCTGGCCATCATGAGCCCTCCCGTGCCGTGCGGACTTCAAGCGCCCTCAACTAGACACCAGATGCGACGACTTGAAAAGATGATGCCGCGTGATCTCCGCCGCGGTTTCCCAGGACTTCTCCAAAAACGACTTCGGCGAGGCTTGCCGGTTTGGCAAAGAACCGTCACACTATGGGCGACTCGGTTTGAGCCTTTACCCGTTGAACAAGGAGGTTTGAGCCTCGGAAGAGACGGGGTGCGGACTTCTCCGAGCACCCCCAGGGGACTACGAAATATGGGACTCCACAATAACATGCGCACGGAGACGGTCAGCGCCTTGAATCTCCGGGAGCCAATACTGGCCAAAGCCGACGAGACGCTCCGAGTCGCCGTGCAGCGCATGCGCGAGAAACAATTCGGTTGCGTGTTTGTTGTCGACGAGGGAGACAAACCGATCGGCGCGTTCAGCGAGAGCCTGCTGAATCGTCTGCTGGTCACGAACCCCAAGGCCCTGGATGATCCGCTGCGCCGCCACATGTCGGACTACTGGTGCTGCGTGAAGTTGACCGACCCGATTATCAAGGTGCTGACCGCCATGCAGTCGCGCAATGTGCGGTTTGTCTGCGTGCTGGATGATCAAGGTCGAGCGGTCGCGCTCACCGGCCAGAAGGGCCTGATGGAGTACATCGCCGACCATTATCCGGCTCAAGTCATGGCCCAGCGCATCGGCTGTTCACCATTTACGCAACAGCGCGAAGGAGCTTGAACCGTGTCAACCAACCGGCCACAGGGTAATGCCGAACACGATTACCGCGACCCGCTCGAGAACTACGACCCCAAGCAATACGCCGGGCCGCTCGAACGTGCCCTCGCCACGGGATCCGTGTCCGCCATCGAATCACGGCCGTTCGTCACGGTTCCGCCGACCATCACGGTCGAAGAGGCAATGACGAAGCTGGTGGATTTGAGCATCGCCTGTCTGCTCGTGTCCGAGAACGACCGCCTGGTCGGCATCTTCACGGAACGCGATGCGCTGAACAAAGTGGCCCTCGAGTACGAGCAATTGAAGCATCGTCCCGTCGCAGAGTTCATGACGAGCAACCCGGTCTTCGTCTACAGTACCGATTCCCCGGCGGCAGCGCTCGCCGTCATGGCCGCCGCCGGTTTTCGGCACGTACCCGTCATCGACCTGAACAACTGCATCACGGGCGTCATCAGCCCCCAACGCGTAACCGCGTTCCTGGAGAATTATCTCCACGATTGACGTTGTTCATCCGCACGGGAGGAGTTCGACTGTCGCTAGGTCGGCAAAATGGGTGATCTGCGCAGGGTGGCCTGTTGGCCGACGAGAAGACCTATCGACGCGCGGGTCCCGTTTCTACTACGATCTCCGCCCTGAAGCGTTGGCCGGGCGCTCGCCTCATGCGCCCCGGAGACGGTGAGTCCGCCCGTCGGCGGAGATCACGCGGTTCCCGGTCGTGAACAGCGTCGTTTCTCGCGCGGGTTCAACGGCCAGTGGGAGCGGATCATCAGGCCGGTGCGGCAGGACTGCTTGGCTTGAGGTCCTGCCGCCCTGTGGTCTGCCAGGGCCCAGAATGTTGGAGGAATGAATTCCCAAGATCTGTGGCGGCAGCGGCGAATCACTCGTCGTATTGCGTCCGTTACCCAAGTGCAGCAGGCCGCGGCACCGCCGCATCGAGGGGAGCGCCGAGCCGGCGAGCATGTTGCCAGCCGAATTGGCTGCGGGACTTGAGCGAATCTTCCCGACGCATGCGCAAATCACGTGAATAGGGTGAGTGGATGACAGCCAGCGGTGACGGCATTCGGAATTGGGTACGAGCGCCGAAGTGATTGCGGGAAATGGAGTTGTGGATCTATTCCCCCGCTGGCTGCGGGTGACAGTTGAAACGGACTGCCGGTTCCGAGTCAAGCCTTGGTTGAGGACGGACCGATTTCAAGAGAATCAAATTGGCAAGTTTCAGGATAAGGCAGGAAAGCATGTACGAAGTATCGGGTTCAAGTCGAAGCACCGCCGCGGCAGCGAGAAAGGGGGGCCGGGCTGCCTGTGACGTTCCCACTGCCGTGGGCTTACGCGTTCTTGTTGCCGAGGATGGGCTCGTGAATCGCCGGCTGGCTTTGAGCCTGCTCGAGCGTGAAGGTCACGAAGTCACGTTGGCGACCAATGGTGAACACGCGGTCAAGGCGTTGCGTTTTCGTAGCTTTGATCTGGTGCTGATGGACGTGGAAATGCCCGTCATGAACGGGCTCGATGCGACGCGCGCCATTCGCGAGCGCGAGCGGAATACGGGCACCTATACGCCGATTGTTGCCCTGACAGCCAACACGAATCGCGAGGAATGCCTCGAGGCCGGGATGGATGCGTTTCTTTCCAAACCGCTCCGTCCCGAGGCATTGAAGCGCGTGCTCGGCCAGGTGTTGGGGAGCAGCGCTGCCTGACCCGGCCGTCTTCTCAGTCGATGATCTTGTTGATCGGGTATTCGACGACGCCGCGCGCGCCGGCGCTCTTGAGTCGCGGGACGATGGAGCGCACGACCGATTCGAAGACAATCGTGTTCACGGCCACCCAATCGGGATCGGACAACGACGAGACGGTGGGATTCTGCAACGCGGGCAATTGCGCGAGGACTTCCTGGAGATCGCGGCGCGACACGTTCATCATGAGTCCCACGCGTCCCTCCGCCGCCAGGCACGACTGGAGCATCAGGGCGATGTTGTCGAGCTTCTCGCGTTTCCACGGGTCCCGCTGCGCATCGCGATTGGCAATGAACCGCGTGGTGCTCTGCAGGACCTCGGCCACGATCCGCAGATTATTCGCCCGCAGGGAGCTGCCGGTCTCGGTGACTTCAACAATGGCGTCAGCGAGCTGCGGCGGCTTGACCTCGGTGGCTCCCCACGAGAACTCCACATTGGCCTGGACCCCGTTTCGGTCCAGGTAGCGCCTGGTTAGTCCCACGGCTTCCGTCGCGATCCGTTTCCCCTGCAAGTCCGCAATGGATTGTACGGGCGAGTCGTTGGGGACGCACAACACCCAACGCACGGGCCGCCGGCTGACTTTCGAGAAAAGTAGTTCACAAATCTCCACCACGTCGGCTTCGGTCTCGAGGATCCAGTCATAACCCGTGATCCCTGCGTCGAGAATGCCCTGCTCCACGTAGCGGGCCATTTCCTGCGCGCGGATCAGCAGGCACTCGATCTCTTCGTCATCGATCGTCGGGTAGTAGGACCGCGATGAGAACGTGATGGTGTATCCGGCCTTGCGAAACAAGTCGGCAGTTGCCTGCTGCAGGCTGCCGGCGGGGATTCCCAATTTCAAAACCCGGTCTGGCATCTGAACATCCGCTGTAATGGAAGGCCCTACTTCTTGCTCCCGTACACGGCGGCGGGATCGAACAGCCGTTCGCCGACCGTGTGGACGCTGCCGTTGTCGAGATCGATGCGCCGGAAGAAACAGCTGCGGTAGCCTTCATGGCAGGCAGCTCCGCCGACCTGATTGACTTTGACCAACAGCGTGTCCGCGTCACAATCGAAGAAGATCTCCGTCAATTGCTGCACGTGGCCGCTTTCCTCTCCCTTGCGCCAGAGCTTGCGCCGGCTGCGGCTGTAGTAGCAGACGCGGCGCGTGCGCAGGGTCTCTTCGTAGGCCTCCCGGTTCATGTACGCCAGCATCAGTACCTCGCCGCTGGCTGCATCCTGGGCGATCACCGGCAGCAGCTCGGCCTTTTCAAAATCGGGCCCCTGCGTCATGGTCTTACAATCCTGCAAAGTACGGGTAATTTGGCGAAAGTGCTACGTTAGCACGAAGGCCGTCCGGCTGCCAGGGAGTGCGTCTTTTCGCTGCGGCAGCGGCTAGAGTCGCCGAATGTGATAGCCGCCATCCACGTTGATGCGCTCACCGGTGCTGAACGGAAACGCATCCGAGACGACGGCCGCGACGGCCCGCGCAACATCCTCGGGCTGTCCCCAGCGGCGGATTGGGCTGAGCCCTTCCGCGATCAGGCGATCGTATTTCTCGCGCACGGGGGCCGTCATATCGCTGGCGATCACGCCGGGACAGATTTCGTACACGCGGATGTTCTCTTCGGCCAGGCGCGCTGCCAGCAGCCAGGTCATCATCTGCATGCCGGCCTTGGCAATACAGTAGTCCGGCCGGTTTGTGGACACGGCATAGGCGGAAATCGACGAGACGTTCACGATGGTGCCGCGAGGGATTTGCCCCTGCTGGATGGCCTCGCGCATGCGACACGCGGCGAGTTGGGCCAGAAAAAAGGGACCCTTGAGATTCGTGTTGAAGACTTCATCCCAGCTGTCTTCGGTGGCTTCCAGCACGTCGCGCCGCCCCGGTGACGTGATCCCCGCGTTGTTCACGAGGACGTCGAGCCGGCCGAATCGGGCGACCGTTTCGGCAATCAAGGACTGCCGATCCGCGGAGCGGCCGACATCGCCCTGCAGCACCAGCACTTCTCCGCCGGATGCCTGGATTCGCTGGGCCAGTTGAGCTGCCGCGTCGGGACTGCGGCAGTAGTTCACCACAACGGCATGGTCTTGGGCCAATTTCGCGGCGACGGCCGCGCCGATACCGCGCGACGAGCCGGTCACAAGCGCTACAGGTCTACTGGACATGACGGCTGATTAGAGCCGATGAACCTTGTAGCTTCAACAGCCCGCGTTGGGTCGAAATGAAACAGGGCTGGACGCGAGCGGGCGTCCAGCCCCAGCTTCGTGTTCCCTGGCGCCGAAGCGGCTTGAAGCCGCTTCGGCGCTCAGCTCAAAGCTCCACCATGAACCGCTCACTGCAGCGGTCGACCCAGTAACCGCGTTTTGCAGCGAGCCAGTCTCTCCAACCCAGGAGGGAGGGTTGCGTCGGATTCCCGCAAATCACGACACAGACGGTGGAGCTTCCAGTATGTTGTCTCCTTGGTCTTTCGGTGAACCAAGTCCCTTGTGTTCAAGCCACGTGCATGGCCGCGTTGCGTGCGACTCTTCCCAAAATGTCTTCCAGGGAAACGGGAAATCCCGCCAGCATCGCCTGCACTAACTCCGTGCTGTCGGCGGACTCGAAATTCCGCAGCCGACGACGAACCTGTCCTGTGTTCTGATGGGTTGCCAGCTGGATCAGCGCCTGGTTCGCATCGGCCACCTGGATGCTGAACCTTCCCGCCCACGGTTCGATCCGCCGCCCTCCCGCCACGACTCCAAACACACCCCGCGTGTAGGCCTCATCGGCCAGGTAAGCGTGCTCCAATCCGGGAACGGTGATTGCCCAATACACGTCGCCGGGGCGCGCGTGCTGGCTTTCCACGACAATCCGCCGCACCGGCTCGTACGGCCCTGCTAACGGCGGCAGGGAACCCAAGCTCAACCTGCCGTTCACCGCCAACGCGAGCTCGCCAATGCTCAGTCTCATCTTGTGCTCATTCAGGGTCGAAATACTTTGAGCGCCGGAGTGGGCCGGGTTCCGGACTCCCGCAGCCAGCTGCGTGCGACTTCCGTGTCCTCGCAAACGGGGCGCTGCTGGGGATCATCCAACCCGCTTGTGCGGGAACAGCCGGCAATCAGTACGGCGTCGCCCGTTGCGGCCTGGTCCAGTGCCCAACGAATCGCCTGGTCTCTCCGGGGGATTATGTGTGCTCGCGCCGGTCGCTCGTAACCGTCCAGGATCTCGTGGACCGTTTGCAGGGGCCGCGACGATGGACAATAGCCGTCGGTGATCACACCCAAGTCGGCGCCTCGCTCGATGACGCGCCCCAAGAGCGCTCGATCGTCGCGCGATCTTCCGCCGTCCGCGCCCAGCACGCAGTACAACCGGCCTCGCGTCGTGCGCCGGAGAGAATTGAGGCAGACCGCGAGCTGGTCCGCGTTGTCGGCACAATCGACGAAGACACCGAATTGCTGACCGCATTCGATGCGATCCATCCGCCCCGGCACGCGTTCGACCGATTCCAGGCCGCGTGCTACCGTGGTCAGGCTCAGTCCCGACACGAGTCCCACGGCCGCGGCACACAGGCAATTGGCCACGTGGTGATCGCCGATCATGCGCGTGCGGACGGGCACGGTTTCTCCGCCGGCCATCAAGAGGAATGTCTGCTCCGATAGCTGCCGCTCAATCACTTCGGCAGTAACCTCTGCCTCTTCGCGCATCCCGACCGTGATCACGGGACATTCCAGGTGGGAAAGCGCCAAACGGCTTCCCGTGTCGTCCATGTTTACCACCGCAAAGCCACCCGGCTTGAGGTGCTGGAAGATGCGAGTCTTCGCGCGGCGGTAGTTCAGTACCGACCCGTGATGCTGGACGTGGTCGCGTCGCAGGTTTGTCAATACCGCGGCGTCCAGAGACAACCCGGCCAGGCGGCGTTGTACCAGCGCGCAGCTGGAGACCTCTACTACGGCGTGCCGGCAACCGTTGCCCGCCATGCGCGTCAACCAACGCGCCAATTCCGGCGGCGGCGGCGTAGTATGGGACGCGGGGCTCAGATCGACGGAGTCGCTGTACCCGATCGTACTCGTCACGCCAACTCGACGCTCCGCGGCATGCAACACCGCGGCAATGAGCATAGTGGTCACCGTCTTGCCGTGCGTACCCGTGACACCCGTCACGTGCATGGTCGCGGCCGGATCGCCGGCCAGTCGGTGACAGATGCGTCCGAACGCGTCGAGAGTGTCCGGCACCACGCAGAGCGGTGCGCGCGTCGGCAAGTAGCGTTCCGCAAGAACTGCGGCGGCGCCGCGCTGTACGGCCTCGTCCACATGCTCGTGACCGTCACCGTCAGCATCCACCAGGGCCACGAACAGGTCGCCGCGCCGGCAATGGCGGGCATCCGTCACGCAGGACGTTACTCCTACGTCGTCAGCGCCAAAGAGCCTCCCTTCAGGGAGCATCGAGCGGAGACTGGTACGGCCCGCACGATCCACAATTCGCTGCATGTCCTCAGGCCTCCTTGCCTAGGAGCCACGCACTTCTCTTGCGAGAAAGCTGGGCAGCCCACCCGCCCGAAGTCCTTTCAGGCCAGATGAGCCCTGCGGTGAGCGATCCGTTGTCGGATACCGCTCTCCGAGTCTGGGTCGATCAATGCGGTGTGGATTTTGTGGATTTTCGCGACAGTGTCAAGGCATTTTTTTTCCGCGACGTCAGGCCAGCCTCCCCTCCATGGCCGGGTCGACGTTGGTCAGACGGCCGGGTCGTTGGTCTTGCTGGAACTGAGGGTGTAATTTCATAAGTAATTTTCTAAAAATAACTTACGTGATATATCTTATTCTGCCTCGGTCGGTTTCGACGGCACTCGCGGAGTTGGCTCGACCAGTGGAAGGTACCTTGCCGGGTCCGAGAATCGTCAGAAGTGGCACGCCATACAGACGGTTGCCGGCGGGCATTCGCGACGACTCGCACGCGCGCAATGCGAACTAGAGTTGTCTGGGCTCAGTTCGCGTCGGCGAATGCGCAAATCCTTGGGAAGAAATTCGATCCAGCATGACACACGTCGTCGAAATCAACTCCTGGGACGAATTGCTGCCCTTCGTGCCGGACTGGGACTCACTTCTGCAGCAGACGCCTGGCGCGTCGTTCTACCAGTCCCTCGACTGGCTCGGCTGCTTCTGGCGGCATTTCCGCGACGGTGTGACTCTGCGGGTTCTCATCGTGCGGGATGGGGACACCACGACGGGGATCCTGCCGCTGATCGTGGTCCGGGAGCGCACGCGGCTGGGGTGGTTCCATCTGTTAACGTATCCGCTCCGTGACTGGGCCACGTTCTATGGACCCATTGGTCCGCGACCCGAGGCTACGCTGACAGCCGGTCTGCGGCACGTTTGTGCCACGCCCCGCCACTGGGATGTGCTGGACCTGCGGTGCACCGACCAGCGGGCCGACCAGAACGGCACTCCCAATGCCATGCGGAACAATGGGCTCCCCGTGAGTGAAAGCCTGTGGAAAGTCACGGACTTGGTCGAGTTCCAAGGCAGCTGGGACGAATATCTGGCCAGCCGCACGCAGAAATTCCGCGAGAACCTGCGGCGGAGCCATCACCGGGCTCTGCGTCTTGGCGACGTCGTGTATGAACGTCACCGTCCTCGAGGTGCGGCGGCCGGCGACGGCGATCCCAATTGGGCCCTGTACGACGAATGCGTCGAGCTGTCGCGGCGCACGTGGCAGGGTGCGTGTCCCTACGCTACCAGTCTGTCGCACCCGGAAGTGCGAGATTTCTTTCGCGACAGCCACGCAGCGGCCACCGCGCGCGGAGCCGCTGACATCAATGTGCTCCGCATCAACGGCCGTGCCGTCGCCTTCGCGTACAACTACGTGTTCGCCGGCGCGACGATTGGCGTGCGTACGGGTTATGATCCCGAATTCGCCGCCGTCAGTCCGGGCTCGCTGCTCTTTTCGTTCTTGGTCCGTGACGGTTTCGCCCGCCAGGACAAGTCGCTGGACTTGGGGACGGATCGGTACGACTTCAAGCGTCACTGGTGTACGCATCGGGTACCCGTCCTTCGCTACGCCCACTACCGCATCAACTCCCCGCGGACACAGTTACTGCGGTGGAAACGAAGGCTCTTTCCCAGGATGGCTGAGACCCGGCTCGATCGCTGCAAGGTGGAGCAGAGTTCCCCGGCGTCAGCCGACAATTAGGCCAGCGGTTCCTTGGTCGTGCCGGGACGAGTCATTTCTTGGGCGCTACCGCGTCGGTTGCGGCGCCGTCTTGCGGAGGCTTCTTCTCGGCATCCGGCGGCAGCTTCGCGGGAGGCATCATTTCGGGGGCAGGCTTGGTGTCGGGCTTCACTGGCATTTCGGCCTTCTTGGCGGTATCCGGTTTCTCGCCGGGCTTTTCCGCGGGCTTTGCCCCGTTCAGTGGCGGCGGCGCGACGGGCGCCCCCGCAGGAAGCTCCTCCTTTGGCCGGTTGCCCGCGTCGAGCAGGAGAAAGCCTGACCAGAAGAACGGATGTTTGGCTTTCAAGGCAACTTCGAGACCGTCTGCCTTGATGCGCGGCTCAGCATCCAGGTCGATGTCGCGGTCGACAGTCAACTGGACGCTGCGCTGCCAGGCATTGGGGGCGGAGCTGTAGGGCAGTTCCTGCACGAACTCGCGCATCAACTCGTAGCTCGTCTGACCGCCCGGGCGCCAGCGGCTGATCAGTGCCGTGCGTGTGCCGGAAGCCATGAGCGCGCAGGCCGCGAGAAAGAGATCCTCCCCGGTACCTCCCCGGCGCAGCGCGGATTCGGCCGAAGTGTGGAACCCGGGCAACACGAGCTGTTGCGGCCCCTCCCAGGGAAGAGCGAGCCAGCTCGACAACGGACTCCGCGTTTTCGCTCCCTCGAGCGGCAGCGGCGCCCAATCATAGGGCCCGCGCGTCGACGGCTCGATATCCGCCAGCACCAGCAAACGGTTGCAGCGGGCAGCGAACAAATGGGAGGGAACCTGCAAGTCGGGCGGCAGCACCGACACGCGATCCAGTGTCTTCTTCAATTTCTCCAAGGTTGTCGCGGTAAGCGCCTCGTTCTTGGCCAGTAACTGACCGGCGACGATGGCCGTGTCTGTCAGAGTGTTGAATCCACGCGGATCGGGCGGGACGAGGCCGAACATCGGCACATACCGGATGCGGATCTTGCTGATCAGGGGCGCAGAAAGGTTGTTCTCAACGACGGGCATGGCCTCGAACGGTACGTACCACAGGACGCCGTCGGGAACGATGACCAGTTCGCGGTAGCGGCCCCACACGTCCGGCTTGGCGTTGTTCGTCAGGGGCCCGCACAGCTTGATTGCCTTCTCCTGCCAGGAATCGTCTACCAGCACACGTTCATCCACCGGCTGGTTGCGGTCGGTCATTCCCATTTGGCGCAGCAGTTCAGCGAGGTCCCGGCGGATCTGCCCGGGCTCCGGCAGCTGCCAGTGCGACTGCAGTTTCTGGCTGCAACCCATGCCGTAGACGGCGCGACTGGTGGCGAGAAACGTCAACACCAGGGAGTCTTCCGGAATCGCGTACTGGGTGTCCTTGAACGTCCGCAGCGGTGGGAAGAGGAAGTCCGACGGCACGCGGCGCAACGCCAAGTCGCGGAGGATTTGCTCCTGCTGGTTGCTGACCGTTTCCAGATCGCCAAAGAGCTTCGTCTGGGCACGCGCTTCGTCTTCGTTACCGGGCACGGTTGGCAGGTTCTTCAGAGCTTTGAGGATTGCGGCGGACTGGCGCGACAAGTCGGCCAGCGCCGGGAAGCGGGAGAGCAATTCCTGTCGCTGCAACTTGTGGGCCTCCGTCAGCATCTCCGGCGGCGCTTCGAGGTACCACCGCAGCGCCAGCAACCGGCCACCGACCGGCAACGTGGAAAAGAACCGCCGTCGTCGAATCAGATCCGCGATTTCGAACGCCCGTTCGAGGTCTTTGCGGCCGATGGTGAGTTCAAACCAGTGTTCCAATGGCCCGAAGGGCGGATTCAGAATGACGGTCAGCGTTTCGACGGGATCCAGCAGCCAGTCTCTCGCCACCGGCTCACGCAGCACCTGATCGTACAGGTCGTTGGCCACGCGAGCAGGTACGGTGTCGGATCCGGCCAGAGCCATGCGATCCACGAGCCCGATTTCAAACAATCGCCGCGAACCCCGTTGCTGGAAGGCCATCAATTGCGCAAACGCCGTGTCTCCCGCCGCCGCATCATCGGCCTGATAGTTGGCCAAGGCCATGGCATAATTGAACCGCGCACCGACCGCGCTCTCCCGAAGACTGGTCCGCACGATCAAGGGACGTGCTGCTTCAGCCAAAGTGATGGCTGCCACGCTGTTGCCCGCCTCGGCCGCGTTCTGCGCGGCGTTGGCCATCAACGACGCTTCGAGAAACCGCGATTGTCCGCGCGCCCACGCCGCGGCGGGCTCCAGCGGTGGATACATGGCTTTGGCCCCGGTCAGGAGGA